>Ga0194131_10000856_pt1 | contig 52829 bp, 49 predicted proteins | sample TA2KigO120mmetaG_FD_148631 | JGI IMG/M metagenome (GOLD analysis project Ga0194131, IMG submission 148631) | Freshwater microbial communities from Lake Tanganyika, Tanzania - TA2015053 Kigoma Offshore 120m | ecosystem: Environmental > Aquatic > Freshwater > Lake | place: Tanzania: Lake...
CGGTCTTGGTCTCGTCCTCAAGGCGACGGACCACCACGCGGTCATGCAAAGGCCTGAATTTCATTGATAATCCTCCTAGATGTCGAATTCGCCTGGGGCTTGCTAGCACTCCCCCCTTGCGAGTGCTGGGTATGTAAGGGGACCCGCTTTTAGAGTCAAGTGTCGCCCGCCGCTCAAAGGGCTGATTTTATTCGTTAACTTTTTTGGCGGACTCGAATGCCGGGGCGACTAGCGTGAAAGCGCCAGCAGCACTTGCTCGGACTTGCTGCTAAACATCTGATATTATTGATTCTTTAGGGAGGTGCCGGGCATACTTTGGGCTGTCGAGTCGTTGTTTTGGTGCCTCGCGGGTTTGGAGGTTACGTATGGCGACGCTTGCACTGCAGTTGCGGGACTACCGGCTGACGACGGCCGAGATCCTCTATCACATGCCCGACCACCCCGGCCTGCTGCAGACTTATGTCTGGCAGGCCCTGGACCTGGCGCCGCGCTTCCCGGAACTTCTCAAGTTCCTCAAGTTCTGGGAGACGTGTCTCGACGGCAAGCTGCACAGCGTTCGTGTGGCCCAGGTCGAGATCATCAAGCCGCCGCAGATCCGCTCGAACGTCAGCCTCCTGGTCCTCCACTAGCGGGTTGATCCGCCTCAATCCTTGATCCGCGGGGCCAAGTGACGGAAGCTTCCCCTTTACCGGGAAGGCGGCATGGCGGAAGCGGTGACAGCGGGCGGTCCCAGCGGCAAAGTAGTTGTCCGCAATATCGGGCTGCTGCTTTCGGGCGATCTCGACCGCCCGGTCCTCGACGCCGATACCGTGGTGGCGGTCGATGGCAAGATCGCGGCCGTCGGCAAGGCCAAGGACGTCGATACGTCCGGCGCCAAGCTCACCGTCGATGCCAAGGGCACGACCCTTGCCCCCGGCCTGATCGACAGCCACGTCCATCCGGTGTTCGGCGACTGGACGCCGCGCCAAAGCCAGCTCGGCTGGATCGATTCCTTCCTCAACGGCGGTGTCACCACCATGATCTCGGCCGGCGAGGTGCACCTGCCCGGCCGGCCCAAGGACATCGTCGGGGTCAAGGCGCTGGCCATCACGGCGCAGCGTTCGTTCGACGCCTTCCGTCCGGGCGGCGTGAAGGTGCTGGCCGGCGCCCCGGTGATCGAGAAGGGCATGGTCGAGAGCGACTTTGCCGAGCTGGCCAAGGCCGGCGTCAAGCTGCTCGGCGAGATCGGCCTCGGCTCGGTCAAGGCCGGCAACGAGGCCAAGCAGATGGTCGCCTGGGCGCGCAAGCACGGCATCCAGTCGACCATCCATACCGGCGGTCCCTCGGTGCCCGGCTCCGGCTATATCGACAAGGATGTGGTGCTCGAGGCCGATGCCGATGTCATCGGCCACATCAACGGCGGCCACACGGCGCTGCCGCTCGCTCAGATCACCTGCCTGTGCGAGGGCTGTGCGCGCGCCATCGAGATCGTGCACAACGGCAACGAACTCGCCGGGCTGCATGCACTGCGTGTCGCCAAAGAGCTGAAACAGCTCCACCGCGTCATCCTCGGCACCGATTCGCCGGCCGGCTCGGGCGTGCAGCCGCTCGGCATCCTGCGTATGATCGCGCTGCTCTCCAGCGTCGGCGAGACCCCGGCAGAGCAGGCCTTCTGCTTCGCCACCGGCAACACGGCGAAGCTGCGCAATCTCGACAGCGGCCTGATCCGGGCCGGCAAGGCCGCCGACTTCGTTTTCATGGACAAGGCGCAGCACTCCGCCGGCAGCAACATCCTCGACAGCGTACGCAAGGGCGACCTGCCGGGTATCGGCATGGTCATGATCGACGGCAGCGTGCGGGTCGGCCGCTCGCGCAACACGCCGCCGGCCGAGAAAGTGCCGGAGGTCGTGCATTGAGCCAGCGCTATTACCGGGTTGCCGCCGTCCAGTTCGCGCTGAAGCCGGTCGCCAGCTTCACCGAGTGGGCCGCCCAGGCGGAGGCCTATGTCTGCACGGCGCGGCGCGAATTCGACGCCGAGTGCGTCGTTCTGCCGGAATATTGCACGGCGTCGCTGAAGTCGATCCCGGTGGGCGGCAGGCCCGGGACGGCGCAGGACGCCGCCGCCTACGCGCCGCGCTATGTCGAGCTGTTCAAAGGGCTGGCGGCGCGCGAGGGCCTCGCCATCCTCGCCGGCACGCAGCTCGTGGCCGAGGGCAACAAGCTCTACAACACCGCCCACCTCTTTCATCCGGACGGCCGCATCGACACGCAACGCAAGCTGCACCTGACGCCGACCGAGGTGCGGGCCTGGAACCTCGACGCCGGTGACGCGCTGAAGCTGGTCGAGCTGCCCTTCGGCAAGGCCGCCCTGCTCACCTGCTATGACATCGAGTTCCCCGAGCTCGCCCGCCAGGCCCGGGCCCGCGGCGCGCGGGTTCTGTTCTGCCCCTCCTGCACCGACGACCGCCACGGCTTCCATCGCGTGCGCTACACGGCGCAGGCGCGAGCCATCGAGAACCAGGTTTATGTCATCGTCTCGATGACCGTGGGCAGCCTGCCGATCGATAACCTGCGCGCCCATCAGGGCCAGGCGGCAATTCTCACCCCTTGCGACTATCCCTTTTCGACTGGCGGTGTGCTGGCCCAGGGCGAGCTCAACCAGGACATGGTGGTCGCCGCCGATCTGGACATGGAAGCGATCGGGCGTGCTCAGGGCGGCGGCTCGGTCCGCACCTGGCAGGACCGGCGCAAGGATCTCTACCCGCTGGCGGAATAGCCCCGCTTTTCTGCGCGGACCGCTGCAGGCAACTCAGTTCCGAAGGAGCAACCATGCCGACAAACAGCAAGCATCCTGAAACCATCGTCCTGCACGGCTCGTACCGGTCGGATCCGTCTACTAACGCCGTGGCCGTGCCGATCTACCAGACGACGAGCTATCAGTTCAATTCGCCGGAGCACGCAGCCAACCTGTTCGCGCTCAAGGAGTTGGGGAACATCTACACCCGAATCATGAACCCCACCTGCGCCGTGCTGGAGGAACGGCTGACGCAACTCGAAGGCGGCGCCGCCGCGCTGGCGCTGGGTTCGGGCCAGGCCGCCTCGCTCTTCGCCATTCAGAATATCTGTCACGCTGGCGACAATTTCGTCTCCTCGACGGACCTCTACGGCGGAACCTGGAACTTGTTTCTCAACACCATGAAGACCATGGGAATCGAAGCACGTTTTGCCGACCCCGCCGACCCTGAAAGCTTCCGCCGCCTCACCGATGCGCGCACGCGCTGCTACTACGCGGAGACTTTGCCCAACCCGAAGCTGCGTGTCTTCCCCATCGCTGAAGTCGCGAAGATCGGCCGCGAGCTCGGCGTTCCGCTGATCGTGGACAACACCGCAGCGCCGGTCCTTTGCCGGCCGTTCGATCATGGCGCAGCCGTCGTCATGCATTCGACGACAAAATATATCGGCGGCCACGGCACCTCGATCGGCGGCATCCTGATCGATGGCGGCAATTTCGACTGGGAAAAGCATGCCGCGCGCTTTCCCATGCTGACCCGGCCCGATCCCAGCTACCACGGCGCGGTATGGACCGAAGCTGTCAAGCCGCTGGGGCCGATCGCCTACATCATAAAGGCCCGTGTCACGCTGCTGCGCGACGTCGGCGCGGCAATGAGCCCCTTTAACGCCTTCATGTTCCTTCAGGGGCTGGAAACATTGCCGCTGCGCATGCGCGTTCACTGCGAGAATGCGGCAGCTGCGGCAAACCATCTTGCCGCGCATCCGAAGGTAAGCAACGTGATCTACCCGGGACTGATGACCGGAGAGGCCAAGCGCCGCGCCGATGCCCATCTCAAGCGCGGCTACGGGGGGCTTCTCGGCTTCGAGCTCAAGGGCGGCCGCGAGGCCGGCCGCCGTTTCATCGAAAATTTAAAGATGCTCTACCACGTTGCCAATATCGGCGATGCGCGCAGCCTCGCCATCCATCCGGCAACCACGACGCATTCGCAGCTCTCGCCCGAAGAGCAGGCCAAGACCGGTGTGACCGACGGCTATGTCAGGCTGTCGATCGGCCTCGAACATATCGAGGACATTCTCGCCGACATCGATCAGGCCCTGGCCAAGGTGTGAGCTAGCCATGAGAACCGTCTTCGAGAAGGTCATGCCGCCCAAGACCGGGCTCGCCGTCGAGGTGGCCCAGGGCCAGCACCTGCGCGTCACCGACCTCGAAGGCAAGCAGGTCGTCGACATGGCTCTCTTCAACAAGGCGAATTTGCGCGAGAAGCTCTCGACCTCCTACTCGCGTACCCGCTACGTGCCGCCTGCCGGCACGCCCTACATCCCGCGCGACAAGCTGACCATCGGCGACACGCTGATGTCGACCATCTGCCGGCCGATGATGCGCATCGTCGAGGAGACGCCGGAGCCCAAGGGCGTGCACGACACGCACAACCGCATGTGCAACCGCTTCCTCTACGAGACTTTCGGCATCGGCCCGGTCGACGGCTGCCACGAGATCATCAGCAAGGCCATAGCACCCTATGGGCTACTGCCTGAGGACGTGCCGGACACCATGGACCTGTTCATGAACTACCGCCATGACTGCGCCCAAGGACGCTGGATCATCGGCGAGCCGGTGTCGAAGCCCGGCGACTACATCGAGTTCGAGGCGATGATGGACGTGCTGGTCGGCCTATCCAATTGCCCGATGGACGTGCTGGCGCCGTGCAACGCCTATCACTGCACGCCGGTGAAAGTGACGATCTTCGGCCCTAACTGAGCCGGTAGCGCTTCACCGCCGCTTCGTCCCAGGCGAGACCGATCCCCGGCCGGTTCGACGCGGTGACGGCCCCATCGACGGCCTGCGGCGGCTCCTGCAGTACGGCACCCGCCACGTCGAGGAATTCCAGCCAGTGGCAGGTCGGGGTCACCGGCAGGAGATGCGCACTCACCTCGATGAAGAGATGGGTCGAACAGGCGACGCCCGCCGCATGGGCCAGCGCCGCTGCGCGCAGCCAGCCGCTCACCCCGCCGATCTGCTGCGGGTCAGGCATCACATAATCCGAGGCGCGCAGGCGCAGGCTCTCCGCCATCTCGAACGTGCCGGAGAAATTCTCGCCGATCTGGATCGGCGTCCCGACGGCGGCGGCAACCTGCGAGCAGCCGAAATGGTCGTCGCAGCGCACCGGCTCCTCGATCCAGGCCAGCCCCTCGCCGTCCAATCCGCGGCTACGGCTTATCGCCTCGGCGACGTTCAGGCTCTGGTTGAAATCGGCCATCAGCGTGACGCCGGCGGGTGCGGCCTTGCGGAAGGCGCGTACCGCGGCCAGATCCTCGGCGAAGCTCGGCCACCCGATCTTGAACTTCGTCGCCCTGAAGCCGTCGTTGAACGAGCGCGCCGCCACCTCCGCCGCGTTCTTCTCCGAGACCATACCGAGGCTGTTGTAGGCGCGGATCGGCCGCGCCCTGCCGCCGAGCAGCTCAACCAGCGGCACGTCTCGCGTCTGGGCCAAGGCATCCCACAGCGCCATGTCAAGCCCGGAGACGGCAATACCGGCGAGACCGCGCGCCCCGCCCAGCAGAGTGAAGCGCTGGCGCAGCTTCGGCTCGAGCTCGGCAGGCACCACCGCTTCGCCCACGATCGTCGCTGCCAGCGCCTTAACCAGCTCGTCGAGGGGCTTGAGCGCCAAACGCTGGTAGGCCAGCAGGTAAGCACGCCCGACGATGCCCGCCTTTGTCAGCAGGTCTATGAGCAGTAGCGGCGCCTCACCTAGCGTGCCTGAGGCCGTGGTCACCGGATATTTGAGCGGCGCCACCACCGGCGTGGTGCGGATATCGCTGATAGTCAGGACAGTTGTGCTCATGGAGGCCCCCGCTAGACGCTCAGATACTGCGCGCGCACCGAATCGTTGGTGGCGAGCTCGGCCATCGTGCCCGAATAGCGGATGCGGCCTTTCTCGATGATGTAGGCACGGTCGGCCACCAGATGGGCGAAATGCAGGTTCTGCTCCGAGAGCACGACGGTCAGCCCTTCCGATTTCAGCGCCTTGATGGTGTTCGCCATCTGCTCGACAATCACTGGCGCCAGCCCCTCCGACGGCTCGTCGAGCAGGATGGCTCGCGGGTTGCCCATTAGCGTCCGGGCGACGGTCAGCATCTGCTGCTCGCCGCCGCTCATGCGGCCGCCCGGCCGGCTGCGCATCTCCGCGAGGTTGGGAAAGATCTGGAACAGGCGTTCGGGTGTCCACGCGGGCGCGTCGGCCCGCGGTTTCTGACGGCCAACCTCCAAATTCTCCATCACCGACAGCTCGGCGAAGATACGCCGGTCCTCCGGCACATAGCCGAGGCCGATCTGGGCGATGGCGTGAGGCTGCCAACCGGTGATCTCCCGGTCGAGGAAGGTAACCGCACCGGATGCCGGTGACACCAGGCCCATGATGCTTTTCATGGTCGTCGACTTGCCCGCCCCGTTGCGGCCGAGCAGCACCACGACTTCGCCCTTGGCTACATTGAGCGCGACATCGGCCAGGATATGCGCCCGGCCGTAGTAAGTGTTGAGGCCCTGAACCGTCAGCATCAGTGGCCTCCGAACGTTGAGCCGGAGCCGAGATAGACGTCCTGCACGTCCTTGTCGGCGCGCACTTGGGCCGGCGTGCCCTGGGCGATCAGCTTGCCGCGATTGAGCACGATGATACGGCTGGCCTGGGCGAAGACCACGTCCATGTCGTGCTCGGTGAACAGCACGGCGATGTTGCGACCACGCGACAGTGTCGCGGTCAGCTCCATCAGGGCGACACGCTCCTTCGGCGCCATGCCGGCGGTCGGCTCGTCCATCAGCAGCAGACGCGGCTGGTTGGCCAGAGCCACAGCCAGCTCGACGCGCTTGAGATCGCCGTAGGCCAGGACGCCGCACGCCCGGTTGCGCTGATCGACCATGCCGACCTGCTCGAGCAACGAGGCGGCCTCCTCGGCCTGGAGTTTCGCCGCCGGCGTCCAGAACGAATTCAGCGCACGGCGATGCGAGAGCAGGGCCATCTGCACGTTCTCTGCCACAGTCATCGAGCCGAATGTGGCGGTGATCTGGAAGGTGCGACCGACGCCCAGCCGCCAGACTTGGCGCGGCGCGAAGCCGGTGATGTCACGGCCTGCAAGGGAAACAGAGCCGGCATCGGGCCTGAGCTGGCCCATCAGCATGTTGAAGCAGGTCGTCTTGCCGGCGCCGTTGGGCCCGATCATGGCCAGAAGCTCGCCGGCTTCGACGTCGAAGCTCACGCCGTCAACAGCCTGGACGCCACCGAAGGATTTACGCAGGTCACGCACGGCGAGGACGCTCATAGATCCTCCGCTCTGCCCTTGAGCCAGAGACGCATGGCGAAACCGGCGATGCCCTGCGGGAAGGCCAGCACCAGCGCGATGATCGAAGCGCCGAGCACCAGCCGCCATAGCTCCGTGAGTCTGACGAGCTGCTCGTGCAGGCCCATGTAGACGACGGCGCCGACCAGCGGCCCGGTGATGGTCTGCACGCCGCCCAGCAGCACCATCATCAGAGCGTCGACCGATTTGGGGATCGCGGCGTAGGTCGGGAAGACACTGCCCTTGAAGTAGGCGAAGAGCCCGCCGGCCAAGCCGGCGAACACGGCGGCGATGACGAAGGCCAGCCACTGCACACGCATGACGTCGATGCCGATCGCCTCGGCGCGCAGCGGAGAATCGCGGCTGGCGCGCAGCGCGTAGCCGAAGGGCGCGTAGATCACGCGGCGCAAGGCCAGGGCGCCGGCGATGCAGAGGACGAGCGAGAGGTAGAAGTAGGCTGCTTTCCCCGCCGCCCATGAGGCCGGCCAGATGCCCAGCAGCCCGTTGTCGCCGCCGGTCATCGCCACCCACTGGAAGGTGATGGACCAGACGATCTGCGCGAAGGCCAGGGTGAGCATGGCGAGATAGACGCCAGAGAGCCGCACGCAGAACCAGCCGAAGATAACGCCGAAAACCCCGGCGAGGAGCGGGGCGGCGGCGAGACCTGCCCCCATCGGTGCAGCGAGATGCTTGGTCATCAGTGCGGCACCGTAGGCGCCCAGGCCGAAATAGGCGGCGTGCCCAAACGAGGCCATGCCGCCCGGACCCATGATGAAATGCAGGCTGGCCGCGACGAGAACGAAGATCAGGATCTCCGTCAGCACGATCAGGCCGTAGTCGCCCGTATACGCCGGAGCGAGGGCGAGTATGGCCAAAGCGGCAACACCCAGCCATTTGAGCTCCACCGGGGTGGCGCGCACCACCGGCTCGACCGCACCGGCGACGCGGGCATGAGCCGGCGGTTTGCCCAGCAATCCGTAGGGCCGGACGATCAGCACCACGGCCATGACCAGGAAGCTGGGGATCAAAGTCATCTTGGAGATGGCTATCCTCACGCCGAACAGCGTGAAATCGGGCACGAACAGCATAAAGGCCTGCAGCTCGGCGATCAGCAAAGCGGCGAGGTAGGCGCCGCTGACGCTGCCCATGCCGCCGACCACCACGACGACGAAGGCATCGGCAATGATGGCCAGATCCATGTTGAGCTGCACGGGCTCTCTCGGCAGCTGCAGACCGCCACCCAGCGCCGCGAGGAATGAGCCGAGGAAGAACACCGAGGTAAAGAGCAGCTTCTGGTCGACACCCAAGGCCGCAACCATCTCGCGGTCGAGTGTCGCGGCGCGTACCAGCGTGCCCCAGCGCGTGCGGTGGAAGAGCAGCCAGAGCAGGCCGAGCACGGCCGGGCCGACGACGATCAGCAGCGCCTCGTATTGCGGGAAGCGCTGGTCGAGGATGTAGAAGGCGCCGCGCATACCGGGTGCCCGCGGACCGAGAAGATCCTGCGCGCCCCAGAGCCACAACGTGGCGTCCTGCACTATCAGCACGACGCCGAACGTGGCGAGGAGCTGGAACAGCTCGGGCGCCTGGTAGATGCGGCGCAGTAGCAGGATCTCGACGAGCACGCCGAGCAGACCGACCACCAGCGCGGCAATAACGATGCCGCCCCAGAAACCGAGATGGCCGAAAGCCACCCAGTCGAGGCTGCGGGTCAGCGTCCAGGCGACATAGGCGCCCAGCATGTAGAAGGAGCCATGGGCGAAATTCACGATCCGGCTGACGCCGAAGATGATCGACAAGCCGGACGCGACAAGGAACAGCGACGAGGCGCTGGCAAGCCCGTTGAGGAACTGTACGAGAAGGAAATCCATACGGAGCGATGCCCCCACCTCACCCCCTCCCTCTCCGCCCCTGGGGGGCGGAGAGGGGGGGCCCGCATAGCGGGAGGGTGAGGTGGGGCCTATCGACGATGCGCTCGATCGAAGTATCGACAATGGGCTTCGATCACGCGTCCTTCGCGCGCATCTCGCGCACTTCGGCGTCGGACGGCAGGTAGTCCTTGCCGTCGGCGTAGCGCCAGTTGACCATCATGCCCTTGCCGCCCTGCACCTTGGTGCGGCCGACGAAGGCGCCGAGCGTCGACTGGTGGTCGATCTTGCGGAATTCGACCGGCCCGAACGGGCTGACGAACTTCAACCCTTCCATGGCGTCGACCATCTTCTCGGTGTCAGTCGTGTTCGCCTTACGCAGCATGTTGATGATAGCGTTGACCGTGTCGTAGCCGACCACCGAGCCGAGGCGCGGATAGTCGTTGAACTTCTTGCGGTAGTCGTCGCGGAACTTCGTATGACCGGGCGTGTTGACCTGGTCCCACGGATAGCCGGTGACGATCCAGTTCTCCGGCGTCTCGTCCTTCAGCGGGTCCATGTACTCGGGCTCGCCGGTCAGCATGCTGGCCACCGCGCGGCGCTCGAACAGGCCGCGGGTGTTGCCCTGGCGGACGAAGTTGGTCAGGTCGGCGCCAAAGGTCACGTTGAAGATGGCCTCGGGATTGGCCGCAGCCAGCGCCTGCACCGTGGCGCCGGCGTCGATGCGGCCGAGGGCCGGGAATTGCTCGCTGACGAACTGCACGCCAGACTTCTTACGCGACAGCAGCTCCTTGAACCACTTCACCGCCGATTGGCCGTACTCGTAATTGGGGGCGACGGTGGCCCAGCGCATGGCCGGCAGCTTCGCCGCCTCCTCCACCAGCATCGCCGCCTGCATATAGGTCGAGGGCCGCAGCCGGAAGGTGTAGCGGTTGCCCTGCGCCCAGACGAGCGCGTCGGTCAGCGGCTCCGAGGCGACGTAGAGTTTCTTGTTCTGCTTGGCGTAGCCGGCGATGGCCAGGCCGATATTGGAGAGGAAGCCGCCAGCCAGGAGATCGACCTTCTCGCCCGCCACCAGTTCGCCGGCATGGCGCACCGCGTCCTCCGGTTTGCCGGCGTCGTCGCGGAAGACGGTCTCGAGCTTGCGGCCGTTGAGGCCGCCGGCCGCGTTGACCTCCTCCAGCGCCATGTTCCAGCCGTTGCGGTACGGCACGAGGAACGCGGCCTGGGTCGAGTAGCTGTTGATCTCGCCGATCTTGATCGCCGCTCCCTGGCCGCGGGCGATGGCCGGCGCGCCGGCGATGGCCACCGTGGCTGCGGTGCCGGCGATGAATTCGCGTCGCTTGATGGTCATGGGTCTCTCCTGTTCTGTGTTCGGTTGTCGGATTCCGTTCTTCTCTCTAGCGAAGGCCGTCCTTGCCTTCGATCTGGTCGACGGTGAGGCCGCCGATGCGCGGCAGCGGCCTGCCGCTGTCGGTCACTACGACCGCGACGACGATCTCGTCGCGGCGCGGCGCGTCATGCACGCGAATCTCCATGGCGTCGAAATGGCTGCGCACGAAGGCGGCATCTTTGTGGCCCAGCGGCACGTCGATGGCCGTTCCCAGGCCGCCGCGCTTCTTCGACGACGGTACGAGCGCAGCGCCCTTCTCCACCGCCGCGCGCAACGGCTTGCCGAGGCGCGGATGCAGGATGGCGGCGGCGTGCTCAAGCTCGCCGTCTTCGCCGACGATGGCCGCCTTGCCATAACTCTCGGCCTTGCCAGGCGCAATGCCCAAGGCCGCGACGGCGCGGCGGCCGAGCAAGTCCCCCAGCTCCTCGCCAATGGCCATCAGCGTCTCGAGCTGCGGATCGAAAGTGCCGACGGAGGGATTGGCGATCACCGCGATGGCGGCGGCCTTACGCGTGGCGGGCGCTATGGCGCGGCCGGCCTCGCGATGGGTCTCCTCGATGACCGTAAACAGCTTGCGGATCTGCGCCCCGGCCATGCTCCCCACCCTCTCCCGTTACGCTGCCGCCAGAAGCGGCAGGTCTGCGCCCACCGCTGCCAGCCGGCGCTTCAATACGAGCACCGCGCCATGAATGAGTCCAGACCGGCGCAAGTCCTCGGCCTTTGCCGCGCCGGACCGCAGCGCCTCGGCTACGTCCTCGTCGGACAGCGCGCCGACGTCGAGTGTCACAAGCCGGTCGCCGAGATCGCTGTCCGGATCTTGCGCGCTGGCGGGCTCACGGGCAATCGCAGGGTGGCCGGGCAGGTCGACGGCATTGGTGATCATCGTCGCGGCGGCATCGGCCGCGGCCGCATCGCGTGCCAGGACGGTCACGGAATCGGCGATGCCGAGCGAGAAGCTGCGCCCACCCTGTCCCTTGGTGGCGCGGCCAGATGTCGCAAGACCGCGTACCGGCAAGGCGTGAGAGAGAGAGATCGTGCCGTCGACCGCCAGCGCGGCGAGATCAGCCACCAGACCGCAGGTCAGCGACTGCGCTGGCGCCAGATGGAACGCGATATCGCCGCCGTCGTTGACATAAGCACGATCAAGCCGGCGGCCGTCGAGCAGCGCTTGCAGCATATGGTCGGCAACCGAGCCGGCGACCGCCGCCATAGGCGTGATGAAGGTGCTGCGATGCGGCCAACAGGCGGCGACCATGCGCTGGGCGACGGGGCCGGCCGGCAGCGGGCAAGCGTCGCCTAACGGCATGCGTAGCAGCGGCAGTTCCTTCACCAGCGTCGGCAGCACATCGACGAAACCGGCCGCTGCCTGGACGTAGGCGGCATGCACTTCGGCCGGATCGCCGAAGGCCTCGACGATCAGGTCGATGGGGCCGTGCTGCAGGTGCAGGCGCTTGCCGTCCGGCAGCAATCCGGCGCGCATACCGGCGCGGTTCATGTCGCGGTCTCCGGTGGCGTCACAGGCCAGGGAGCGTCTTTCGGCCAAGCCTCGACCTTGACCTTGCCGACGTCACGCAGGGTTTCGAGCGGTCGCACATGCTTCATGTGCCCGCCCAACGCCGCGTACTCATCGCGGCGCAGGGTGAACTCGATCGGCCCGACGATGGCCGGTGTCGGCACATAGCCGAAAGACTTGTCGGGCATGGTGGCGACGTCGACCATGTAGGTGATGCCCCCGCCCGGCCAGACATAAACCGGCGCCCCGCCGGAGGTGACGCGTGCGAAAGAGGCGCGCACCGAGCGGGTCAGGCGCACCGGGTTCTCGGTGACCCCGGCGCGTAACGAGCCGCCGGCACCCGCCATGAACAGCACGCTGCACAAAGCCGGCTCGCAGTTCTCGCCTATGCGCTCGACGATCCTAGTGATCGCCTCCGGCATTGGCGCCGGTACAGGCTTGAGCTCGCCGTCGAGCACGTACCAGCCGGCATGTTCGCCGGTGGTGCTGACCATCAGCAAGCGTAGCCCCGGCCAGGCCGTCTTGGGATCGATCTTCTCGATGATCGAAAGTGGGTCGGTGATGTCGGTGCCGCCCCAGCCCGTTCCCGGGTTGGCAACCTGGAAGTAGCGGCCAGGCGTGGATTTGCGTCCGCGCACCCGGATGCCGCCCGGCTTCATATCGAGGAAGCGTCCGGCCTGGTGCTCAGTCAGCACGCCGGTAATGTGGTCGTCGACCACGATCACCTCGTCGGCGTGGGCCAGCCATTGCGTCGCGAACATGCCGATGGTCGCCGAGCCGCAGCCCACGCGCATGCGCTCCTCGCGCACGCCATTGACCACCGGCGGCTTGCCCGCCCGTACCACGACCGTCGAGCCGCCGTCGATGCTGAGCTCGACCGCTTCCTTGTTGCATAGCTCCAGCATGGTGTCGCAGGTGACGACCCCTTCCTTCTTGCTGCCGCCGGTCAGATGATGCACGCCGCCCAGCGAGAGCATCTGCGAGCCGTACTCCGCCGTGGTGACGTGCCCCACCGCCTCGCCTTTCACCCGCACCGCCGCCTGTTCGGGGCCGAGATAGCGGTCAGTGTCGATCTTCACCTTGAGGCCGCAGTAGCTGAAGATGCCTTCGGTCACCACGGTGACCATGTCCACACCGTCGAGCCGGCTCGAGACGATGAAGGGTGCCGGCTTGTAGTCGGGATAGGTCGTGCCCGCACCGATGCCGGTGACGAAAGTGTCGGCACCGGAGATCGGATTGCCGTTCCACTGGCCGTTGAGGAAGGGAACCAGGTTCTGCGCCCGGCTGGTGATGACCAGCGGATCCATGCGCACCAGCTTGCCATCGACATTGCCGTAGCGGTCGCAGGCCCCCGTCTTCCCCGAACGAATGCGGCAGAGCACCGGGCAGGCGTCGCAGGTAACAATGCCGCCGTCTTTCGCGGCGGTGGTCGCGGCGGCCAGCGCGTCGGGCGCGGGCATATCCGTGCTGACATGGGTCTCGGTCATTCTGCGGCTGCCTTCTTCCGGCCTTGCGCCACGATCGCGGCGCGCACCCGATCCGGCGTGGCGGGAACGCGGCGGATACGAGCACCCGTTGCGTGGCGGATAGCGCCCAGGATCGCCGGTGCGGTCGGGACCAGCGCCGGCTCACCAATACCCTTCGCGCCGTAAGGACCCAGCGGCTCGCGGTCCTCGACCAGGATGGTCTCGATTTCCGGCACATCGCCGAACGTCGGGATCAGGTAGTCGTGCAAATTCTCCGTGCGGCCGGGAATGTACTCCTCCATCAGCGCGAGCCCGAGCCCCTGCGCCACGCCGCCATGGATCTGGCCTTCGACCTGGGCGGGGTTGATGGCACGCCCGACATCGTGAGCCGCGACGATGCGTCGTACCTTGGTCGTGCCAAGCTCGATATCGACCTCGACCTCGGCGAGCTGTGCGGCGAAAGCATAGGTGGCGTAGGGCACGCCCTGCCCGTCGCCGTCGAGCGGCGTGGTCGGTGGATCGTAACGCCCCGTGCCCATCAGGCCTCCGGCAGGCAGGGACTCAAGGTCGATGGTGCGTGTGGCACTGCCTTCGCGCACGACGAGCCTGCCCTCCGCCAGCTCGATCGCGGCGCTCTCGCCGACATTGGCCAGGCGCAGGATCTGCCGGCGCAGATCCTCACCGGCGAGGCGCGCGGCATTGCCGGAGACGAAGGTCTGGCGCGAGGCTGAGGTCTTTCCGGCATCGGCGGTGAGGTCGGTGTCGCCCGCGACCAGGCGCAGCGCCGAGACCGGCACGCCGAGCGCATCGGCGCAGATCTGCAGCATGACGGTGTTGGAGCCCTGGCCGATATCGACCGCACCGCTGTAGAGCGTGAGGGCGCCGTCGCGGCCCAGCCCGACTTTCATGGTCGAAGGATTCGACAGCGAAGTGTTGCCGATGCCGTACCACATGCAGCCGATGCCCACGCCACGGCGCATAGGACCCTGGGCCGCGCGGTTGAAGCGTTCGGCGGCCTCGCGCAGCTCATTCCAGCGCGGGCGCAATGCCTCGACGCAGGCGCCGAGCCCGGCGCTCGCTTCCAGCTTCTGGCCGGTTGCGGTCATCGAGCCTTTCTTCAACACGTTGATGGCGCGGAACTCCAGCTCGTCGATACCGAGCTGCAGCGCCAGCTCGTCCATCAGCGCCTCGTGCGCAATCGCCGCTTGCGGCACACCGAAGCCGCGAAAGGCGCCGGCCGGGGTGTCGGTCGTGTATATGGCGCGGCTGGTGCATTTCACCGCCGGCACCTCGTAGGGTCCCATGGCGTGCACCGGCACGCGGTTGGCGACCGTCGGCCCCCACGACGCATACGCACCCGTGTTGAAATCACCGTGGAACTCGACAGCCGTGAGCTTGCCTCTGGCGTCACAGGCGAAGGTGGCCGAGATACGCGCCGGATGGCGCTTGGGCGTCGAGGCCATGCTCTCGGGCCTGGTGTAGACGCAGCGCACCGGACGGTTGAGCAGCCAGGCCGCCGTGGCGATCAGGGGCTGGAGCGAGAGATCGAGCTTGCCGCCGAAACCGCCTCCGACCGCGGTCGGAACGATGCGAACCTGCTCCGGCTTGAGGCCGAGGATGAGCGCCAGTTCGTCGCGATCCATGTACGGCGTCTGGGTGCAGGCGACGATCTCGATGCGGTCGCTCACACGCCGCGCATAGCCTGCTTCCGGCTCGATATAGGCGTGCTCGACGAAGGCGGTTTCGAAATTACCGCGCGCCACGGCGGCGGCACCCCTGATCCCGGCGGCCGCGTCGCGCGCCACGACGCGGCCGCGCACCAGCACGTTGTCGGGCTTGTCAGCATGCAGCGGCTCCACATTGGAAGCGAGTGCTGCGTCGAGGCCGGACATCGGCGGCCGCTTGTCCCAGACGATCGGCACATCTTCGTCGCGGATCGAGGCGATGGTTGCGGCGTCACCGACCAAGGCACACACCGCCTCGCCGCGATGCCGCACCACACCTTCGGCGAGAGCCGGCTGGTCCTTGCCGGTCGGGTAGATGCCATAAAGATTCTGCCCGGGGATGTCCTTCCAGGTGAGGATACGCACAAGACCAGGGTGCTTCTTGCGGAAGGCCTCAAGGTCGCCGAACGTAAACCGCGCGCGGTGGTGCGGCGAACGCACGGCCCGCAGCACGAGGCAATCTGCCGGCCAGTCATCGGCGCCGAATTCCTCGGCGCCCGTCACCTTGGCGGCGCCGTCGACTTTCACCAGCCTTGCACCCACCGCCTGCCCGGCCGCGGGCGTTACCGCCGCTGCCGGCTTGCTGAATGCCAGCACCGCGTCGACGATCTTGCGATAGCCGGTGCAGCGGCAGAGCACGCCGCCGAGCGCGTCGAGTACTTGCGCTTCGGTCGGGCTCTTGGTCCGCGCCAGCAGATCGTCGGCCGCCATCAGCATGCCTGGCGTGCAGATGCCGCATTGTGCAGCCCCATGGACGAGAAACGACTCCTGCAGCGCCGAGAGGCGCCCGTTCTGCGCCAAGCCCTCGACCGTGACCACTTGCCTGCCGGCGACCCGGCCGGCGGGCACCAGGCAGGCGCAGACCTGACGCCCGTCCAGACGTACCGTGCAGGCACCGCAGTCGCCGGCACTGCAGCCGATCTTCGTGCCGGTGAGCCGCAACTCCTCCCGCAGGATCTCGGCCAAGCTCCGTGCCGGATTCGCCGTGACAGTCACCGCCCAGCCGTTGAGCGTGAAGGGGATCGGCGTACTCATGTGGCACCCGCCAGATCAACCAAGGCACGCCGCAGCAGGGTCAGCGCCGAGTCGCTCCGGTAGTCCGCCGTGCTGCGCACGTCGTCAATCGGCTTTAGCGGCGCGAGATGGCGTGCCACAGCGATTTCGGCGAGACGGCTGTCGAGCGTCCTTCCTACGAGCTCGCGCTCGAGAAGCGGCAGACGTTGCGCCACTGCGGAGCAGGCGCCGATGGCGATACGTGCAGCGGCGATGCGGCCGCCGTCGACCTCCACCACCGCACCAATCATGACGATGGAGATGACAAGGTATTTGCGCGCCCCCAGCTTCAGGAACGTGGCGTGGCCTTCGTGCCGCGGTTTGGGTACAAGCACGGCCGTCATTAGCTCGTCGGGGCGGCGCGCCGTTTTGCGGTTGCCAGTGATGAACTCGCCGAGCGTCAGGCGCCGGGTGCCCGCCGTCGAAGCCAGTTCCACTTCGGCATCGAGCGCCAACAGACTGGGGACACCGTCGGCCGCTGGCGAGGCATTGCACAGATTGCCGCAGACCGTAGCGGCGTTCTGGATTTGGACCCCGCCCACCTCGCGGGCAGCGAGCTGGAGCCCGCGGAAGTAACGGGGTAGGCCGGCCTCGATGATATCGGTCCAGGTCGCCAGCGCCGGGACGCGCCAATAGGCGCCCTCCTCGCTAAGGCGGCGCAGCTCGGTCAGTCCGCTGATGTCGAGGATATCGTCGTCGAGAGGGCGGCCGACACGGGCAGGGTAGAAATCGGTGCCGCCGGCCACGACAACGCGGGGGGCCGTGGCCAAAGCCGCCAGAGCCTCGTCCAACCGTGCCGGACGCTGATATCCCGCCACGCCCAAACCCCGCTTCCGTTTAGCCCGTTATCCAGGCTAGATTGTATGTACACGAATAATCGATGGCCCGGCGATAGTTTGTCAAGCATATGCCGCGCGGTAACTGGTCCTTAAACCTCGGCACCTAAGGTCAAAGTCGGCATGGCTCAAGCCCCGGACCCCATTCGCGCCGAGCGCGACCGTTTCGTTGCGTTCGCCTTTGCCGCAGCCGACCTCCTCCTTGAAGTCGATGGCGGCGGCCAGATCACGTTTGCCGCTGGCGCGCTGAAGAGCCTCACCCAACGCGACGCCGGCGCACTCAAAGGCCGGCCGTTTGCCGAGCTCCTCGCCGATTCGGACCGTGCCCTGGTCAAGGTTCTGCTCGCCTCGCTCAAGGACGGCGGTCGCCTGTCACCGATCCTCGTGCAACTCGCCAATCCTGTGGCGCTCAATGTCATGCTCGGCGGCTGCCGTCTGCCTGCGCCGCGCGAGACCTATCAGATTACTCTCACGGTGCTGACGGCGCGCATGCCCGTCGACGTCCGTCCAGGCAACCGCGACGCCTCCACCGGCCTGCTCGGCAGGGATGAGTTCGCCAAGCTCGCCGAGGAGAAGCTGCGCGCGCCCGGCAATTTCCAACTGTCGCTGGTCGAGGTCGGCGGCATGGAAGCGATGCGCGAGCGGGCCGACGAAGAGCTCGCCGAAGGTTTCCTCGCCGCGGTCGGCCGCCACCTACGGGCCCAGTCGAGTGACGGCGACTCCGCCGGCCAGATCGCCGACGGCAGGTTCGGCGTCATCCATGACGGTAATTTCGACGCCTCTGCGCTCTATCATCAGATCGCCGAGCTCGCCAGCGCGGCTAAGCTCGACGACATCACGGTCGAAGCCTCGACGGTCGACCTCGATGCCGGTGTGCTCAGCGAGGCGGATGCAGCGCGCACGGTGCTTTACGCCATCAACTCCTTCTCCACATCCCAGAAGGGTGAGTTCACACTCGCCTCGTTAGCCGACGGCTTTCGCCATCTGGTGGCCGACACGGCCGTCAAGGTCCGCAACCTGCGTGGCAGAGTGGCCACTCAGGACTTCGACCTGGTCTTCCAGCCCATCGTGGCTCTCGGCAATCGGACGATTCATCACTACGAGGCCCTCTCGCGCTTCAACAGTGAGACGACGAAGGACGCCGGCGGCACCGCGGGCGTCATCGCCTTCGCCGAGCAGCTCGGCGTTGTGTCGGAGTTCGACCTCGCCGTGTGCGAGCGGGTCATCGACCTGCTGGAGAAGGTACGCGAACAGGCCCCGGCGCTCGCTATCGCCGTCAACATCTCCGGCCGCTCGCTCGAAAGCGAGCTTTTTGCCGGTCAGCTCGACGCGCTGCTGCGCAACCATGCCGGTATCACGAGCAACCTGATGGTCGAGATCACCGAGTCGGCCTACATCGTGCGTATGGCCGAGGTGCAGAAGCTGCTCGCCACCCTGCAGAAACGCGGCGTGCGGGTCTGCCTCGACGATTTCGGCGCGGGCGCCGCCTCGTTCCACTACCTCAACGCGCTGCCGGTCGACTTCGTCAAGATCGATGGCCGCTATGTCCGCAACGCTATCGAGAATCGGCGCGACAAGGCTTTCCTCAAGGCCATGGCCAAGCTCTGCCGCGAGCTGGGCACCGCGACCATCGCCGAGATGGTCGAGACGGAAGCCCAGGCCGCAGCGATGTCCGAGATGAGCGTGGGTTATGCCCAGGGTTACCTGTTCGGCAAGCCGACACCAGAGTTGCTGCAGCGGAGCACGCCAGCGTCCATCATGGCGGAAACACGTGTCGGCGGCCTCAACCGGCAGCTGAGCGCGCGCGAAGCCGCACGCAGCAACGCACCCCGCTGACCTGAGCTATTCTGCCGCGTCCTGGCGCAGGCGGAGCTTGCGCAGCGCACGATCGATCCACTGCGCCGTCAGCTTCTCCTGCAGCGCCTGCTGTGCCAGCCGTTCGTTGAGCGCGCGGAAATCGACCCGGTCGAGATCTTGATCCTGATTGAAGCAGGAGAAGACGATCGACGTCTTGCCGGTCACCGGGTCGCGGTGCGGCTGCAGGCACTGGGCGCAGATTTCCTTCATCATGCATTGCATCGGCGAATTGATCGAGCCGATAGCGTGATGATGCGGCTTGAGATAGGGCTGGAGCACGCCGTGGCGCGCGCGTGCGACAGCCGCCATCATGCGGTCGGAGCCGATGGCGACGATGCGGCTGGCCTCCGACAACGGAATGGGTACTCGGCCGAACTTGCCCGATCCATAAGCGATCATCGCCTCGACGATGTTGCCGACGAAGCGCTTGTCCTGCGGGCGGGTCGGCTGGAAGCCCGGCTCCTCGTCGCAAGTCCAGACCACTACGTCGGCAGCGCGCTCGATCTCGGCGACCTTGTAGCGATCGATGACCTTCTTGTAGCCGGCGAAATAGATGACCTTCGAGCCGGCTTCGCGCAGGGCGGCACCAATCGAGAACAGCACTGCGTTGCCCAGGCCGCCACCAACGAGGGCGACGGTCTCGCCCGAAGGGGTCTCGGTGGGTGTGCCCGTTGGCCCCATGAGGATCACCGGTTCGCCGGGCTTGAGGAGCGCGCAGAGATCGCTCGACCCGCCCATCTCCAGCACGATAGTGGAGAGCAGCCCCTTGTCCCGGTCGACCCAGGCGCCGGTAAGCGCCAGGCCTTCCATGCCCAACACCGTGCCGTCGATCCGCGGCGCCAGGCTTTCGAAATTCTGCAGCCGGTAGAACTGCCCGGGCTGGAAGGCGCGCGCGGCGCGCGGTGCCTTCACCACCACCTCGACGATGGTCGGAGTCAGGCGCTGCACTTCGTGCACCGTGGCGCGCAGCTCGACATTCAACTGCCGGAACAGTTCGGTCGGCTTGATCGTCGTAGGCGCGCGCTGGGACAGCACGCGGCTGACCACGGGGTAGCCCTGCTTGGCGCTACCCATCGCCTTGACCACGTTGCCGAAGAACGAGGGATGCAAGTCACCGAAGTAGCTGATGGCGCGGCCATCGGGGCGCTTCTGCATCAGCACCCGGACCTGCTCGGGTTTGGAGATGCTGAACTGCGGCTTGACCGGGTTGCCGTCCTCGTCCACCGCGGCGAAGTATTTGCCGTCGAGCGTGACGCTGCCGTCCTCGCGCGCCAGCACGGTGTTGGGCTGGGTGCCGGCGGCGATCAACACGGCGCGGGCCGGCAATACCACCTCTTCCTTTTCGCTGCCCTCGCCCGAACCCGGCACCTCGCGGGTCAAACGAATGGCCTGGGCATGGCCGAGATCATCGGTCTCGATGGCCAGCGGTGTCAGCCCCTCGGCGAAACGCACGCCCTCCTCTAGGGCCTTTGCCACCTCCTCGTGGTTGAGGGTGTAGCTGGGTGCGTCGATCAGCCGGCGCCGGTAGGCGATGGTCGCCCCACCCCACGAATCCAGAAGCTGAGCGATGCGCGGCTCACGGCCCTCGGCCTCGGCCGCCGCCCGCTCGGCACGGATAGCCCGGGCATGGGTGATGTACTCCTCGGCGACGTCGGTATCCTCGTCGCTCCACTTGGCGCGGACGGCGAGATCGCCACGCTCGGCCGCCAAGGTCTCGTAGCGCTTGAGGAACTTCTCCACCTGTCGTGTGTAGTAGGCGAGCGACTCGGTCGCCGTATCGATGGCCGTCAGGCCGCCGCCGATCACCACCACCGGCAACCGCAGCTGCAGGTTGGCCACCGACGAGGTCTTTGCAGCACCGGTGAGCTGCAGCGCCATGAGGAAGTCCGAGGCCATGCGCACGCCGCGGGCGAGACCATTGGGCATGTCGACATGTGTTGGCTTGCCGGCACCCGCGCACAGCGCCACGTGATCGAAGCCCAGCGCGAAGGCGTCGTCCAGAGTGAGCGTGCCGCCGAGCCGCACCCCACCGTACATGGCGAACTCGCGTCGGCGCTCGAGCAGCAGGCGAATCACTTTGAGGAAATTCTTGTTCCAGCGCACGGTGATGCCGTACTCGGCCACACCACCGAAACCGGCCAGCACCCGGTCATCCAGGTTCTCGTAGAGCTCGGCAACGTCGCGGATCGGCTTGAAGGCCACGCGCTCGCCCGTCGGCTTCACGCCAGAGATCTCCGCTGCCAGCGGTTCGATCTTGAGGCCATCGATGCCGACCACGGCATGGCCGTCGTTCATCAGGTGGTGGGCTAGCGTATAGCCCGCAGGCCCCAGGCCGACGATCAACACCTTGTTGCCGCTCTCCGACCTGGGTAACGGCCGGCGGATATCGAGTGGATTCCAACGGGTGAGCAGCGAATAGATCTCGAAACCCCAGGGCAGATCGAGCACATCCTTGAGGATGCGTGTCTCGGCCTGCGGGATATCGACCGGCTCCTGCTTCTTGTAGATGCAGGCCTTCATACAGTCGTTGCAGATACGGTGCCCGGTGGCCGCGACCATCGGGTTGTCGACGACGATGACCGCGAAAGCGCCGAGCGGCGAGCCCTGTGCCTTCAGCGCATGCATCTCGGAGATCTTCTCCTCGAGCGGACAGCCGGCGAGGGTCACGCCGAAGGGCGATTTCTGGAACGTGCCGGTCTTGCGGTCCCTGAGCCCCTTGGAGCACGAATCCTTGCCCTGCGCGTGGCACCAGATGCAGTAATTCATCTGGTCGAGGGCGTGGCTGAGATCCATGCCGTGGTCGGTGAGCGCGAAACCCTCGCGTTGACGCCAGTGCTGCTCGGGCAGCCGCATCATGCGCACGCCGAAGTGTTCGATGGTCTCTACAGGCACCAGGTTCTGCGGGTCGACCTTATGCGGCACCTTGAACAGCACGCCGGCACGGTGCTTCTCTTGCCCGGCCGGACTCAGCGTCGCCCAGGCAGCGTAGCGCGCCGCCGCGTCCAGTTGGGCCGCGTTCGCCGCCTCGCTCTTCTGCCAGGCCAGGACGTGCCGCGCATAGGGCAGCTCGTCGTCCGGGCCGTCGACCGTCAGCCTCATGGCTGCCGCCAATGCCGCGGGGTCGAACGATGCCGCTTCTTCGGCCTTGAATTTCTTCGCCGCGACGCGCTGGACGAACAGTCGCTTGACCTCGTAGAGCGGCGCCAGGGCGTTGGCCTTGGTGGCCAGGGCGCGGACCGCGTCCTCGACCCCAAAGAGCTTGCCGATGAAGCTCTCGAGATGCGGCGCCACGGCAATCAGCAGCTCGCTCTCGTCCTTGCCCGCCACGCCCTGCGGTGCGGCCCGTGCTGCCAGCAGCCGGTTGGCCAGAGCTGCATCGGAAGCGCTTAGTACGTCGATGAACAGCCCGTCGAGGCGCGTCAGGCCATCGCGCGAATAGAGGTCAGCAAAGTCGAAGCCGTGGGTGAGCTTCAGATCCATCAAAGGAAAACTCAAATCAGTTTACGCAGAAGGGTGAGGAACGCTTGACGCTCTGAGGCGGACAGCGGCGCCAGGGTCGCCTCGGTGATCTTGCGGGCACGCCGAATCGCGTCAGCCACCAGGGCATCGCCCTCGTCCGTCAGCTTGAGCAGTGTGCAGCGCCGGTCCTTGGGATCGGGCTGCCGCTCGATCAGCTTGCGTGCATCCAGCCGCTGAATCACCCCCTGGATCGTCGCCGGGTCCATGGCGGTCAGCCGGCCGAGCTGATTCTGTGACACCTGGCCGAGATCGCGGATCTTCGCCAGGGCCGCGAACTGGGTCGGGGTGAGCTGCAGCGCCTCGATGCCGTCCTGAAAGATCGCCGTGTGCCGCTGATGCGCGCGGCGCATCAGATACCCGACCTGGTCCTCCAGGCGGTAATCGTCGGCGGCTTGCCGCGACTCGCGGCGGATGGCGGCAGACTTCATGCGCCCTCTCTATAGCGGCGGGGTTCCGCCGGCGAGGTCAAATGGCTCCGGGCGGCGCCCCGGCCGTTTGTTTGTATACGTATGATTGCCCCGGATCGCCATCCCGTCAAGTCCGGCCGCCGCGCCCCTAGTCCACTTTGGCGGCGTCGCGGTACATGATGCGGTGGCGCCCGGTGGCGATCCATTCGTCTATTTCGGCATCGCTCATGAAGTGCGCGGGATCGAAGCGGTTCCAGTTGACGATCTCGCTCAGCTCTTTCTTGAAGCGCTTGTAGGGCGGCTTGGCTGGCGGCCCGAAGCACATGATGTCGAGCACCGACAACGGATCGGGGATGCCGAGCAACGGCTTCATCGCCTCCTGCGCCAGGCGCTGGCCGATGGCCGTGACCCACCATACGCCATAGCCCAGCGACGCGGCAGCCAGGTGCGCCGCCATGGTCGCAACGGCCACGCTCTGCAGCAGGATGCGTTCGGCGTTCTCCTTGTACATGGCATCCAGCGCCGATCCCTCGTTGAGTACCGGGAAGGCCTTCGCCCAGCGGAAATCGCTGGCCACCACGATAAAACCTGGTGCCGTCGCCAGGCCGCGATAGTCCGGCGTGGGAAATTTCATCTTCAACTTGGCGCGCTGGATCTGCTCGTCGCGGAAACACTCCATGATCCGGGTCTTGAGCTCCGGCTCGGTGACCACGATGAAGTGCCAGGGCTGGGCGTTGGCCCCCGAGGGCGCATGGCGCGCTGCCTCGAGGATCAGCTCGTAGTGCTCACGTGGCACGACGTGAGAACCGTCGAAGGCCCGCGACGTCATGCGGTTGCGGACGACATCCATCAGCGCCTCGTAGCGGGCGCGGCCATCGAACGGAACGGCTGTCTGGTTCATGGCAGGTCTCTCCGCTGCATCGTGCCTGGGACAATAGTGAAATCGCACCCTCCCGCCACGCTGCGGTGGCCCGGCGGACGCCAAGGGATTATGGTTACCGCCGGATGACCCATGCCGCCCCCTATATCCGGGCCCGGACCAGCAGCCGGTGCGCCATTGCCATATGGCTCTTCGTCGTCGCCGCGCTGATCTTCGCCATGGTGGTGATCGGCGGCATCACCCGCCTGACCGAGTCGGGCCTGTCGATCACTGAGTGGAAGCCGGTCACCGGCACCCTGCCGCCCTTGAGCGAGGCGGAGTGGCAGGCCGAGTTCGAGAAATACCGGCAGATCCCCGAGTATCGCGAAAAGAACCTCGGCATGAGTCTGACCGAGTACAAGGCGATCTACTGGTGGGAGTACCTCCACCGGCTTTGGGGACGGCTGATCGGCGCCGCCTTCCTGCTGCCGTTTCTCTGGTTTCTGCTGCGCGGACATATTCTTAGCGGCCTCGCCTGGAAGCTCGGCGTCGTGTTCCTGCTTGGCGCCGCGCAGGGCGCCCTCGGTTGGTACATGGTGGCAAGTGGCCTCGTCGACCGGATCAGCGTCAGCCCCTACCGCCTCACGGCCCATCTCGCGCTGGCGCTGCTGATCTTCGCGGCCGTGCTGTGGATCGCTCTCGACCTGGTGCGGCCGAACACGCGCGGCATCGACGGCCGGGCCCTGGCCCTCTCCTGCCTGGTGCTGCTCACCATAGCCTCCGGCGGCTTCGTCGCCGGACACGACGCGGGAATGATCTACAACACCTTCCCGCTGATGGATGGAAGCCTCATCCCACCCGGTTACCTCGACCTTGAGCCGTGGTGGCGGAACGGGTTCGAGAACCCCGCCGCCGTCCAGTTCAATCACCGCGTCCTCGGCATGGCCACGGCACTGCTTTCGCTGCTCTACTGGCGCGCGGCGCGCAACGACGCGACGGGTGCTGCCTACGCCGTGCTCGTCGTCGCCCTGCTGCAGGCCAGTCTAGGGATCGGCACGCTGTTGCTCGAGGTGCCGGTCGGGCTTGCCGCTCTCCACCAGACCGGCGCAGTGGCGTTGCTGACCGCCAGCCTGGTCGCGGCCCAGGGCGGGCGCTAAGCGACGCGCCGACGCAGGACGACCGAGAAGGCGAAGAGGATCGCCGCAACGACGACGATCGACGGGCCCGAGGGGGTGTCGAACTGCACGGACAACCACAGACCGCTGGCTACCGCCAGCCCGCCGAAGGCCGCCGCCAGGGCGGCCATCTGCTCCGGCGTACGGGCAAAGCCGCGCGCCGCCGCCGCCGGCACGATAAGCAACGAGGTGATCAGGAGCGCCCCGACGATCTTCATCGCCGCGGCGATAACCACGGCCAGCAGCAGCACGAAGGTTAGGCGCAGGCGTTCGACGGGCAGCCCTTCGACCTGGGCCAACTCCTCGTCCACCGTCACCGCAAGCAGCGGTCGCCACAGCGCAACCAGTGTCGCCAGAACCAAGGCGCCGCCGCCGTAGATCCACAGTAGATCTAGGGCCGTGACGGCCAAGATGTCGCCGAACAGGAAACCCATTAGATCGAGGCGCACTGTATCGAGAAACGATAGGGCGACAAGGCCGAAGGCTAGCGCCGAATGCGAGAAGATGCCGAGCACCGTGTCTCCCGCCAGCCGCACACGCGGCTGCAGGCTGGTCAGTACCAGCGCCAGGGCGGCGCAGATGGCGACGACGCCAAATACCAGGTTGAGATGGAGCAGGAGGGCAAGCACTACACCGAGCAGCGCCGAATGGGCCAGGGCGTCACCGAAGAAAGCCATGCGCCGCCAGACGATGAACGAGCCTAGCGGACCCGCAACCGCGGCGAGACCGAGACCGCCGAGAAACGCGCGGACGATGAAATCATCCATGGCGGCGCCCGGCATGATCGTGGTGATGATGCGCGTGGTCGTGCCCCGCGTGATCATGATCGTGCGCCGGCTTCACGCGGCCGGCATCGTCGTGCTCGTGGTCATGACGATGGGCGTAGACCGCGATGGCGCTGGCCGCGGTCGCGCCGAAGAGCGCCAGGTAAGCGGGGTCGCCCTGCACCACCTCTGGCCTGCCGGTGCAGCAGACATGACGGTTGAGGCAGACCACCGTGTCGGTCTCCGCCACCACGAGGTGCAGGTCGTGGCTGACCATCAGCACGCCGCAACCATGGCTGTCGCGAATCCGGCAGATCAGACGGAAGAGATCCTCCTGGCCGCCGACATCCACCCCCTGCACCGGCTCGTCGAGCACTAGCAGATCGGGGTCGCGCAGCAGCGCACGCGCCAGCAGGACACGCTGGAACTCGCCGCCTGACACGGCCTGGATCGGCGAGTCGACGACATGGCGGGCGCCGACCTCGTCGAGCGTCGCGATCAATGCTTCGGGACTCTCCGGCGTACCGAGCGCGAGAAAGCGGTGCACGGGAAGCGGCAGTGTCGGGTCGACGATCAGCTTCTGCGGCATGTAGCCGATACGCACGGACGGCCGCCGCGTCACCGTGCCGCGGTCCGGCGTCACCAGCCCGAGCAATATGCGCAACAGCATCGACTTGCCGGCACCATTCGGACCGATGACCGTGACGATCTCGCTCTCAGCGACGGCGAGATCGACGCCTTCGAGCACCGGACGACCGTCGAAGCTCTTGCCGAGCCCGCGGCCGCGGATCAGGGCGGTGTCAACGACGGTCAAGCCGCCGCTCCCTCGCGGCTCTGACAGCGGGCGCACACGCCGCTGAGCTCGATCACCCGGCTGACGATGCTGAACCCGTGATCGGCCGCGCTGCGGCCGATGGCCTCGCCCAGCCGCCGGTCGTCGAGCTCCGCCGCCGTGCCGCAAGTCCGGCAGATGAGGAACTGGGTTACATGGGTCTCGCCGGGATGGATGCAGCCGACATAGGCGTTGAGCGTTTCGATACGGTGGATCAGCCCGCTGGCGAGCAAGAATTCCAATCCCCGGTAGACCGTCGGCGGCGCCGCGCCGCGCCCGTCGTCCCGCAGCCTGTCGAGCAGCGCATAGGCGCCGACCGGCTTGTGGCTACCCCAGACGAGTTCGAGCACGCGCCGTCGCAACGGGGTGAGGCGCTCGCCGCGGCGCTCGCAGACCGCCTCGGCGGCGGCCAGGGCTGCAGAGACGCAGCGGTCATGGTCGTGGCCGCTGCGCGGAAACGGGCTCGGGCGTCGGGCCATCTCGACTCTCCAGAAATGTTATTTTATAATGTTATTGATGAAACAGTATAGCATCGCATGGCTGGCGCTGGGACTGGCTTGCTGGACGGCGCCAGCCGCCTCCCAGCCCAAGGTCACGGTCAGCATCCTGCCGCTGCAGTCGCTGGCGGCCGGGGTGATGGCGGAGATCGGCGAGCCGGCCGCGCTCATCCGCGGCGCCGGCTCGCCCCACAGCTTCAGCCTGCGCCCTTCGGATGCCCGCACCCTGAATGCCTCCAACGTCGTCTTCTGGGTCGGGCCCGATTACGAGACGTTCCTGGCCAAGCCGGTTGCGGCACTCGCCGGCAAGGCGACGGTAGTGGCGCTGATCAGAGCGCCCGGGGTGAAGGCGCTCCCGGCGCGCGAGGGCGGAGCATGGGAAAGCCATAACCACGGCCATAGTCATACGCACAAACCCGGCGCGGTGGAGCTGGACGCTCATATTTTCCTCGATGTCGATAACGCCAAGGCTATCGTGCGCGCCATGGCGGCCACCTTGCGCGAGGTGGATGCGGCAAACGGCGCTCGCTACGCCGCCAATGCCGAGACGACCATTGCACTCCTCGATGCACTCGACGTGGAGATGAAGAACACGCTTGCCCCGGTTGCCCGGGTGCCCTTCGTGGTCTTCCACGACGGCTATCAGTACCTTGAGAAGCGGTATGGGCTGAATGCTGTGGGTTCTGTCACCGTCAGTCCCGAACGAGCGCCCGGAGCCCGGCGGCTGGGTGAGATCCGGCGCAAGATCGAACGCCTCAAGGCTGCTTGCGTCTTCGCGGAGCCGCAATTCGACAACGCAGTGGTCGGCACGGTGCTAGAGGGGTCGGCCGCGCGCCGCGGCTTGCTCGACTATATCGGCAGCGACCAGCCGCCGGGACCGGACGCCTATTTCGGTATGATGCGCGGTTTGGCGCGTTCCCTCGCAGGCTGCCTCGCAGGCTGAAAGGCGAGCGCCGCGTCAAGCACCTTGCGGGTCATGGTCGGCAGGGCAAGCCGATCGAAATCGGCGGTGCGACACCACGCCCCTTCCTTGTCGGTGCCCTTCTGGCGCGCCGTCGCGCGTGCCACCCATACCGTGAACTCGATGGCGAAGTGCGTGAAGCCGTGCGTCACGCTGCCGGGCAGCGTATGCCACTCGGCCCTGGCGGGCGCGTGACTGCGCGCTGCGCCCGGCGACCATTTTGCCTCACGCCACGGTGTCGACGGGGCCTCGAGCATGCCGCCGAGCAATCCATCCTCGGGACGGCGGCGCAGCCAGACCGCGTCGTCTGTCATCAGCACGAAGGCCACACCGCGGCGTGTCGGGCGCTTGGCCTTGGGCGATTTCACCGGATAGCGCTCGGGACTTCCGGCCGCGTGCGCGGCACAGGCGCCGTTCCACGGGCAGAGCAGGCACTTGGGATTGCGCGGCACGCAGATCGTGGCACCGAGGTCCATCACCGCTTGCGCGTAGTCGCCAGCCCGCTTGTCAGGCGTCAGCCGCTCCGCCGCTGCATAAAACTCGGGCTTTGCCCTTGGCAGTGGCGAAGCGATGGCGAAGAGTCGGGCCATGACCCGCTCGACGTTGCCGTCGACGACCACGGCACGCCGCCCGAAAGCGATGGCCGCTACCGCTGCTGCGGTGTAGCGGCCGATTCCCGGTAGGGCGAGCAGGCCGTCCTCTGTCTCGGGAAAGCGGCCGCCATGCTGTACAACAACCGCTTGCGCACAGCGATGCAGGTTCCGGGCCCGCGCGTAGTAGCCCAGACCGGCCCAGGCGCCGAGCACGTCGTCGAGTGGGGCCGCGGCCAGCGCCTCGACGTTGGGCCAGCGCGCCAGGAACTTTGCGTAGTACGGGCCGACCGTCACCACTGTGGTCTGCTGCAGCATGACCTCGGCGAGCCAGACCCGATAAGGGTCCAGGCGCTTGCCCGGACGGACGCGCCAGGGCAGCACCCGCGCGTGCCTGTCGTACCAAGCGAGCAGCCAGGCCGGATCGGGCCCGGCCTTGGCTGGGACGGCTGTGGCGGTTCGGGCGCGCGCCGGCATCGTGGTTTTCCACTAGCACATCGACGGCCCGGCGCGCTTGCGCCATGATGGCAGCGGTCCCCTGGACCGCACGACAGCCCAACAAGATCAACTCCCCCAGGAGGAGACGATCATGCGGATCAAGATCCTGCTCGCCACAGCGTGCATTGCTGCCGCGGCCACGGCGCCAGCCAAGGCGGAGGTCAACGAACTTCGCGTCGCCAAGCAGTACGGGCTCGGCTATCTCCAGCTGATCTTGATGGAGGACCAGCAGCTCATCGAGAAGCAGGCGAGGGCCGCCGGCCTGGGCGATTTCAAGGTGAGCTGGAACACCTTCCGCTCGAGCGACGTCATGAACGATGCGCTGCTTTCGGGCTCGGTCGATTTTGTCTGCCTCGGCCCGCCCGGGCTGGCGATCATCTGGGCGAAGACGGCAGGCACGGCGCAGGAGGTGAAGGGCTCCTCCGGGCTGAACTCGCTGCCTCTGTTCCTCAACACGCGCGAGGAACGCATCAAGTCGATCCGCGATCTCGGCGAGAAGGACCGCATTGCCCTGCCGGCGGTGAAAGTTTCCTTCCAGGCCCTCATGCTGCAGATGGCCGCGGCCAAGACGTTCGGCGACGCCAACTACGCCAGGCTCGACTCCCTCACCGTGTCGATGGCTCACCCCGACGGCCTCGCCGCCTTCCTCTCGGGGGCCGGCGAGATCAACAACCACTTCACCTCGCCGCCCTTCCAGTATCGCGAGCTGGCGCGGCCCGGCATCCGCAAGCTGACAAGCTCCTACGACATCCTCGGCACCAAGGGCTCGTTCAACATCATCGCCGCCACGACCAAATTCAAAGCTGCAAACCCCAGGGCCTACGGCGTGTTCAACGCCGCATTGGCCGAGGCGACGGCGATGATCGCCAGGGACAAGCAGGCGGCGGCGGAGACCTACCTGCGGGTGACCAAGGATCGCGCCCCGCCGGAGGAGATCCTCGCCATGCTCAACGATCCGGATATCGAGTTCCACACCGTGCCCAAGGGGCTGCAGCAGATCGCCGACTTCATGTACAAGGTCGGCACGATCAAGACGAAGCCGAACTCGTGGAAAGACCTGCTGCACGACAACCTGCACGGCCAGCCAGGAAGCTGAGCCGCCGATCCGGCGAGGGGCACCCGTGAGCCCGCGCGCCCTCGCCGCCACCCTGCCCAAGGTCACCAAGGCCGTCTTCGCCAAGCATGGCAGGGTCTACGGGACCATCGTCGCCGAATGGCCGACGATCGTCGGCGGCCTTTCCGACTCGTCGCTGCCGGAGAAACTCGCGGGCGGCGTGCTGACCGTGCGCGTGAGCGGCGGCGCGGCCATGGCGCTGCAGCATGCCATGCCGCAGGTGCTGGAGCGCATCAACGCCTACGTCGGCAGCGCGGCCGTGGAACGCCTGCGGCTCGTCCAGGCGCCGGTGGCTCGCCGCGCCCGCAAACCCCTGCCGCCAGCCGAGCCGCCGGCCGATCCGCGAATCGAATCAGAGGTTTCGCGAGTCGAAGACCCGGAGCTGAGGCGCTCTTTGAGCCGCCTGGGCCGGCGCCTCGCCCCCCGGCGAAAGTCGGAAAAATAGGCGGACTCAAACCCTTGGCCGGGTTATCCTCAAGCAAGCAATTCGCCTTGAGAATCGCACTAGCGACTCGGTAGGATGCCCACAACATCTGGTAGGCAAATCGCTCATGAACCGTAACATCTGGTTCGCTGTCCTCGGTATCGCCGTTGTGGGCGGGCTTGGCCTTGCGGCCTGGCAGGCGAGCCGGCCTGGCCCGCAGCCCCCTCCGCCCGCCCCGTTGGCGAGCGCGCCCTCTTCCCCTCCGGCCGCGACGTCAGCCGCGCCCGTGCCGGCACCCTCGCGCGATGCCATCGCGCCACGTCGCGAAGGCGACGACATGGTCATCGGAGCGCCGAACGCCCCCGTGACCATCATCGAATACGCCTCCCTGACCTGCCCGCATTGCGCGAATTTCCACACCGGCGCATTGCCGCAGATCAAGGAGCATTACATCGACCAGGGCCTGGTGAAGTTCGTCTACCGCGACTTCCCTCTGGACCGCGCGGCGCTGTGGGCCTCCATGCTGGCGCGTTGCGCCGGGCCGGAGCGCTACTTCTCCTTTCTCGACGTGCTCTTCCGCCAGCAGTCCATCTGGGCGCGCGGCAATGACGGGCAGGCGATCCAGGAGAACCTCAAGCGTCTGGCGCGCCTCGGCGGCTTCAGCGATGCCACGTTCGACGCCTGCCTCCAGGACAAGAGCGTCGAGACGGCGGTGATCGAGCAGAGCCTCAAGGGCGAGCGCGAGTTCAAGATCAGCTCGACTCCGACACTGATCATCAACGGCAAGAAGCACGCCGGCTCGATCGCCTTCGAGGAGATCGAAAAGGTGCTGAAGCCGCTGGCCGGCCGCTCCTAGGACAACTGAGGCAATAAGTCGGCATGTACTTCACCAAGCTCCGTCTCAGCGGCTTCAAGTCGTTCGTCGAGCCGACCGAGCTGTCGATCGAGCCCGGGCTGACGGGCATCGTCGGGCCGAACGGCTGCGGCAAGTCGAACCTCGTCGAGGCGCTGCGCTGGGTGATGGGCGAGAACCGCGTCAAGCAGATGCGCGGCGGCGAAATGGACGATGTGATCTTCGCCGGCACGACGGCGCGCCCGCCGCGCAACATCGCCGAAGTCTCGCTGCTGGTCGACAACGCGACGCGCAAAGCGCCGGCGGCCTATAACGAGCAGGTCGAGTTCGACATCGTGCGCCGCATCGAGCGCGGCCAAGGCTCTGCCTATCGCATCGCCGGGCGCGACGTGCGCGCCCGCGACGTGCAGCTGCTTTTCGCCGATGCCGCCACCGGCGCCCATTCGCCGGCCATGGTCAGCCAGGGCCGCATCAGTGCCATGATCCAGGCCAAGCCGACGGATCGCCGGGTGCTGCTTGAGGAGGCCGCCGGCATCACCGGTCTGCACTCGCGCCGCCACGAGGCAGAGCTCAAGCTCAAAGCCGCCGAGGCCAATCTCGCACGTCTTGACGATGTCCTGACCACGCTCGATGCCCAGCATCAGGCGCTCAAGAAGCAGGCCCGCCAGGCGGCGCGCTATCGCAACATGAGTGACCTGATCCGCCGCGCCGAGGCGATCAGCCTGCATCTCGCCTGGAACAACGCCACGGCCCAGCGCGATGCCGCCCTCGGCCGCTTCACCGAGGCGGAAGCCGCGGTAGCCGAGATTGCCGGCCGCGCAGCGCACGCCGCGACGGAGCTGGCTAACGCCCAGAGCGTCCTGCCCGACCTGCGCAAGGCTGAGGCCGAAGCCGCTGCACGCCTGGCCCGGCTGGGCTTGGCCCGCGAACAGCTCGACGCCGAGGAGGCGCGCATCCAGCAGCAGCTGGCCGAGATCGAAGCGCGGCTCGTCCAGATCCAGGCCGACGAAGTGCGCGAGCAGGCCCAGGCCGTCGACGCCGAAGCCGCGATGGCCAAGCTCGCCGCCGAACGCGCCGACCTTGAGGTTGCGGAGGCCGGTGCTGCCGACGCCGCGGCAACCCTCGATCGCGAGCTCAACGTCGCCCGCGCCGATGTCGAAGCGCTCGACGCCGCGCTGGCCCAGGCCACCGAGGTTGTCGCCAAGACCGAAGCCGAGCTGGCCTCGCTCAACCGCGAGATCGGCGAGCTCACCGGGCGCACCGCCCGTCTCGACGCGCGCCTCAGCGAAACGCGGTCGGAGCGCGCCAGAATCGAAGCGGCTGCCACCGAGTTCGACCCGCAGCTGCGCACGGCCGAGGAGAAGGTCGCCGGCAGCGAGGCGGCACTTTCTGCCGCGCGTGCTGAGCAGGAGTCGGTCGAGATCCAGCTGCGCGCCGTCCAGGAAGAAGAGAACGCGGCCCGCGAGGTTCTGCGCCGGGCCGAAGCGGACCTTGCTCGTCTCGATGCCGAGGCCGCGGCGCTCACCGCCGTCCTCAAGGGCGCGGCCGCGCATGACCGGACACCGGTCCTCGATCAGATCACTGTCGTCCCGGGCTATGAGGCGGCGCTGGGCGCAGCACTCGGTGAGGATCTCGCCGCCCCGCTCGACGATGATGCGCCGGTGCATTGGCGCATAGCCGACAGCAGCGCTACGGGCTTCGAGCTGCCAGCCGGCGCCGAGCCTCTCGCCCGCTACGTGACGGTGCCCGCCGCCCTCGCCCGCCGTCTGTCGCAGATCGGTGTGGTCGAGAACGAAGCCCAGGGTAGCGCCCTCGCGCGGGTGCTGGCCCAGGGCCAGCGTCTGGTCAGCCGCGATGGTGCCCTCTGGCGCTGGGACGGCTTCACCATGCGCGCCGGCGCACCCAGCGCCGCGGCCACGCGGCTCGCCCAGCGCAACCGGCTCGATGAGCTGGGCGGTATCCGCACGGCCGCCACCGCAGTGGCGGAGGGAGCGCGGACGCGCTGTACCGCCGCACAGGACGCCAGCAAGGGGGCACAGGCCGCCGATCGCGCAGCCCGCGATGCGGCCCAGAAGCTCTACACGGAGCTTGCCTCGACCCGCGAAGCCAAGGCGACGTTGGCCCGGCAGGCCGCCGCCGAGGCCGCACGCATCGCCGGCCTTGCCGAGCAGATCGAGCGCCTGCAGGCCGACCTGAGCGACCATCAGGCCCGCCTGAGCGCCGCCTCGGCGCGTCTGGTCGAGATGCCGGATCCGACCGAGGCGCGCGAGAAACTGGTTCAGGACCGTGCCGAGCTCGGTCGCCAGCGCAGCCACCTGATCGAACTCGAGAGCACGCAGCTGCGCCTCACCCGCGAGGCTGGTTCCCGCACCCGCCGCATCGCCGCCATCGCCGGCGAGTCGACGGCCTGGGCCGGACGGCTGGACGCGGCGCGCCGCCAGCTGGAATCGCTGCTGCAGCGTCAGGCGCAGACCACCGAGGAACGCGACCGCCACGCCGCGCGCCCCGCCGAGATCGCAGAGGAGCGCGCCGCGCTGCTCACCCGGTTGCAGGACGCCGAATCCGCCCGCCACGCAGACGCCGACCGCCTGGCTACCGCCGAGACAGCTGTCTCGGAGGCCGATCGCCGTCTCAAGTCGGTCGAGGCCGAGCACGGCACGGCCCGCGAGGAGCGCGTGCGCTGCGAAGGTGCCGTGCAGCAGGCCGAGCACGACCTGCAGGAGCTGACCGGCCGCATCCGCGAGCGGCTCGACGCGGCGCCCGAGGAAACATTGAGCATCGGCGGGCTCGAGCCCGGTGACGAGCTGCCGAGCAAGGAGCAGATCGCCAACCGTCTCGAGCGGCTGATCCGCGAGCGCGACACGATGGGCCCGGTCAATCTGCGCGCCGAGCAGGAGGCCGAGGAGCTCGAGACCCAGATCACCGGCATGCAGGCGGAAAAGGACGATCTCGTCCAGGCCATTGCCCGCCTGCGCCAGGGTATTTCCAGCCTCAACCGCGAAGGGCGCGAGCGCCTGATGACGGCGTTCGAGACGGTGAACAAGCATTTCCAGGAGCTGTTCGTGAAGCTCTTCGGCGGCGGCCGGGCGCATCTCGCCCTCGCCGTCCCGCCGCCGCCCCCGCCGCCGCCAGGCACGCCCGAAGGGCAGGCACCGGCAGTGCCGGTCGAGCCCGCGCCAGCGCACCGCGACGACCCACTCGAGGCCGGGCTCGAGGTCTATGCCAGCCCGCCGGGCAAGAAGCTGCAGAACCTGTCGCTGCTCTCGGGCGGCGAGCAGGCGCTCACCGCTCTCGCCCTGCTCTTTGCCGTCTTCCTCACCAACCCGGCGCCGATCTGCGTACTGGACGAGGTGGATGCCCCGCTCGACGACGCCAACGTCGACCGTTTCTGCACGCTGCTCGACCACATCTCGGACACCACCGGGACACGCTTCATTGTGGTCACGCACCACCGCCTGACCATGGCGCGCATGGACCGGCTGTTCGGCGTGACCATGGCCGAACGGGGGGTGTCGCAGCTCGTCTCGGTCGATCTGCGCCTAGCCGAGCGCATCAAGGCGATGGCGACGGCCTGACGGCGCCCCGAGTCGTCCTTAAAGTCCTGAAATCCCTTCAGCTTCGCGTTCTTGACACCGCCTCCCCCCGCCCGTACCTTGCGCCCCGCTTGAGGCGCTCGGGGCCTCGTTTCCACGACGATTCCGGGTGCACGCGCGAATGGGCGGCGACCGTTTTCCCATGAAACACAGGGATGAGACGGACGGCGACCGGAAACGGCTCGACGAACTCGACGACCGTTTGCGCGAAGCCCGCAAGGGCTCCGGGCCGCCGGCGACGACGTCGACACAGCGCGAACTGGGCGTGGCCTACCGCGTGATGGTCGAGATGATCGCCGGTGTGGGTGTGGGCGGGTTCCTGGGCTGGTGGCTCGATACCTGGCTGGGCACGGCCCCGCTCCTGCTGGTGGCGCTGATCCTCCTGGGTTTCGCCGCCGGCGCGATGAATGCCTACCGGGCGATCCGCCAGTACACGGCGGCCGCGAACCGGGACGGGTCCTGAGAGGCGAGAAGGAAGCACGGTCTTGGCGGCAAACAGCAGTCCGTTGGAGCAGTTCGAGATCAAGCGCCTGGTCCCCGTCGAGATCGGCGGGATCGACGCCTCCTTCACCAATTCGGCCCTCTGGATGGTCCTGACCTTCCTCGTCGTTACACTGCTGATGACGATGGCCATGCGCCAGCGGGCGCTGATCCCCGGCCGCCTCCAGTCGGTGGCGGAGCTCTCCTACGAATTCATCGCCGGCATGATCCGCGAGAACGTGGGCGACGAAGGGAAGAAGTACTTCCCGTTCATCTTCACGCTGTTCATGTTCATCCTGGCGGCCAATCTGCTGGGCATGGTGCCCTACTCGTTCACTCCGACCAGCCACATCATCGTCACCTTCGCCATGGCGTTCGTGGTCTTCATCGGCGTCACGGCGATCGGCTTCGCCCGGCACGGGCTCCATTTCTTCGGCTTCTTCGTTCCGGCCGGGGTACCTAAGCTGCTGCTGCCGCTGCTGGTGGTGATCGAGGTCATCTCCTACCTCATCCGCCCGGTCAGCCTGTCGGTCCGGCTTTTCGCCAACATGCTGGCCGGCCATACCATGCTTAAGGTCTTCGCCGGCTTCGTCATCGCGCTGGGCGTGCTCGGCGGCTGGGCGCCTCTGGCCTTTGTCGTGGCCCTGACCGGCCTCGAGATCCTCATCGCCTTCCTCCAGGCCTACGTCTTCACCATCCTCACCTGCCTCTACCTCAACGATGCCATCCATCTGCATCACTGAGACACGGGCAGCGCGGACACCTCTCTAGAACCCCTCTTTCAGCGAAAGGAACATCACCATGGATCCAGCAGCCGCCAAGCTTATCGGCGCCGGCCTCGCCACCATCGCCCTCGCCGGCGTCGGTGTGGGCATCGGCAACATCTTCGGCAACTTCGTCGCGGGTGCCCTGCGCAACCCGGCCGCGGCACCCAAGGTGTTCGGCAACGTGCTGCTCGGCTTCGCGCTGACCGAAGCGATCGCGCTCTTCGCGCTCGTCATCGCCATGCTCATCCTGTTCGTCTTCTAAGAACAGGACGCAGACTGCCAATGACCGGTCGGCCGATGGTGGCAGGGTTGTTGATCGCCGCGGCTGCGCTCGCGGCGGGCCCGGCGCTTGCCGCCAGCGGCGGCATGCCGCAGCTCAACCCGCGCGACTTCGCCCCGCAGCTCGTCTGGCTGCTGCTCACCTTCGTGGCACTCTATTTGGTGCTGTCGAAGGTGGCGCTGCCGAAGGTCGGCGAGGTTCTGCAGATGCGCGCCGACCGGATCAAGGGCGACCTCGATCGTGCGGCCTCGCTGAAGAGCGAGACCGACAAGATCATTGCCGCCTACGAGAAGGCCCTGGCCGACGCCCGCAACCAGGCCGCCACCGTGTCGCGTGACACGGCGGCGGCGCTCGCCAAGGTGTCCGGGGAACGTCAAGGCAAGGTCTCGGCCGACCTGACGGCCCGGATCAAGAGCGCCGAGGCAAACATCGCCACGGCGCGTGCCAAGGCGATGGCCGAGGTGCAGTCGTCGGCCGCCGAAATTGCCGCCGAAGCGGTCAAGCGGCTCGGCGGGCTGGCGATCACCACCGGAGATGCTGCCACCGCCGTGGCGGCGGCAGCGAAGGAGCGCGGCTGATGCTCTCCGATCCGACATTCTGGGTCCTCGTCTCCTTCGTCATCTTCGTGGCGCTGGTCTGGAAGCCGGGCTCGAAAGCCGTGGCGCAGCTGCTCGACGACCGGGCGGAGAAGATCCGCAGCGATCTCGAGAAAGCGGCCAAGCTGCGTGAAGAAGCGCAGGCCCTGTTTGCCGAGTACCAGAAGAAACAGCGCGACGCGCTCAAGGACGCCGAAGCCATCGTCGCCGCGGCCAAGGCCGAGGCCGAGGCTCTGTCGAAGCAGGCGGCGGCCGATCTCGAATCATCGCTGAAGCGCCGCGAGCAGCTCGCCCTGCAGCGCATTGCCCAGGCCGAGGCCCAGGCCACCGCCGACGTCCGTGCCGCGGCGGTCGACCTCGCCATGGCGGCGACCCGCAAGATCCTCACGGACAGACTCGATACCGGCCGCCAGGAGGCGCTGATCGACGCCGCCATCAAAGAGCTGCCCGGCAAGCTGAACTGACACGCAGCTCTCTTCGCGAGCAGTCACCAGGGCGCCCCTACGGGCGCCCTTTTTCGTTGTCCTATTCCGCCGCCTGGCGGGTCGGAGCCGCCGGCTTCCAGCGCAACACCGGCTGACGGGCCGCCCGGGTCTCGTCCAATCGACGGCGCGGGGTGAGCCGCGGCGCGGCATGGAACGATGCCGCCTCGCCCTGCTTCGCCCGCGTCGCCAGCGAGCGCAACGAGCCGACGAACTCATCGAGCGAAGCCCTTGTCTCGGACTCCGTCGGTTCGATCAGCAGCGCCCCGTGTACAACCAGCGGGAAGTACATGGTCATGGGATGGAAGCCCTCGTCGATCAGCGCCTTCGCGAAGTCGAGGGTCGAGACGCCGGTGTCCTTGAGGAAGCTGTCGTCGAACAGGCATTCGTGCATGCATGGGCCGTCGAAGGCCGGACTCATCACGTCCTTGAGCCGTGCCAGGAGGTAGTTGGCGTTGAGCACGGCGTCCTCGGAAGCCTGGCGGATGCCGTCGGCGCCGTGGCTCAGCATGTAGGTCAGCGCCCGCACGAACATGCCCATCTGGCCGTGGAAGGTCTTGAGCCGTCCGAGGGGCTCGGCCTTGCCTTCCCTGCCCTCGACCAGGCGGAAGCCGTCCTTGCCATGCACCACATAGGGCAGCGGGACGTAAGGCGCCAGCGCCTCCGAGAAAACGACGGGGCCGGAGCCCGGCCCGCCGCCGCCATGCGGCGTGGAGAACGTCTTGTGCAGGTTGATGTGCATGGCATCGATGCCGAGATCAGCCGGGCGCACGCGGCCGGCGATGGCGTTGAAATTCGCGCCATCGCAGTAGAAGTAGCCGCCGGCTTCGTGCAGGGCCTTGGCGATGGTGACGATATCCGGCTCGAACAGCCCGCAGGTGTTCGGGTTGGTCAGCATGATCGCCGCGACGTCTGGCCCCAGCTTCGCCTTGAAGGCGGCGAGATCGACCCGGCCGCGATCGTCGGCGGGAATAGCATCCACGGTAAAGCCACAGGCGGCGGCTGTCGCCGGGTTGGTGCCATGGGCCGATTCCGGAACGAGGACGCGCTTGCGGCTCTGCTGGCCCTTGGCATCAAGCGCCGCACGAATGGCGACCATCCCGCAGAATTCGCCATGCGCGCCGGCACCCGGCGTCAGGGCGACCGCCGGCATGCCGGTGAGAGTCTTGAGCCAGTGAGCCAGCCGGTCCATGAGCTCGAGCGCCCCCTGAACCGTCGACACCGGCTGCAGCGGGTGGATATCGGCCAAGCCCGGCAGCCGCGCCATCTTCTCGTTGAGGCGCGGATTGTGCTTCATCGTGCACGAGCCCAGTGGATAGAGGCCGCTGTCGATGGCGTAGTTCTTCTGCGACAGCCGGGTGAAGTGCCTGATCACCTGGGGCTCCGACAGGCCGGGCAGGCCGACCGGGCGCTGGCGCTTGAGGCCGTTGAGTCGGTCGGCGACCTTCGGTGGCGCAGGCAGGTCGACGCCGGTACGACCGGGCTCGCCCTGCTCGAAGATCAACTTCTCTTCGGTCTGCAGGCCGCGATGGCCCGATGCGGTCACGATCTCGGCCGCCGGCGCGGCATCTGGACGCGCGGTGCGGCCCTGCGACTTGTCCATCACAGCACCTCCGCCAGTGAGCGGGCGAAAAGATCCATCTCCGCCTCGGTGTTGGTTTCGGTGGCCGCCACGATCAGGTGGTTGGCTAGATCGGGCTGATCGGGCCAGAGACGCGAGGCCGGCACGCCGGCCAGCACGCCCTTGTCGACCAGCCGCTCCACGACTTCTGACGCCGGCTTGGGCAGCTTCAGTGTGAATTCGTTGAAGAACGAGTCGTTGACCAGCGAGACGCCTTTCACCCCGCCGAGCTTCTCCGCCAGCTGCACCGCATGGGCATGGTTGATCTGCGCCAGCCGGGTGAAGCCGTCCTCGCCCAACAGCGACAGGTGGATACAGAAGGCCAGGGCACAGAGCCCGGAGTTGGTGCAGATGTTGGAAGTCGCCTTCTCACGGCGGATGTGCTGCTCGCGAGTGGACAGGGTCAGCACCCAGCCGCGCCTTCCGTCGGCGTCGACGGTCTCGCCCGTCAGCCGTCCCGGCATCTGGCGCACGTATTTGTCGCGCGTCGCGAACAGGCCGACATAGGGCCCGCCGAAATTGAGCGCATTGCCGATCGACTGGCCTTCGCCGACGAAAATGTCGGCGCCCATCTCACCGGGCGGCTTGAGCAGGCCGAGCGACACGGCCTCTGTCACCACCACGACCAGCAAGGCGCCGGCGTTCTGGGCGGCCGCGGCCAGCGCGGCGTAATCGTGGATCCGGCCGAAGATCGAGGGATTCTGGACGACCACACAGGAGGTCTCGGCATCGATCCGCGATGCCAGATCCTCGACGCCGGAGACGTCGGCCGCCGCCGCCTTGACGGAGAAGCCGCTCCACCGTCCATAAGTCTCGATGACCTCGCGGTAGTGCGGGTGGAGGCCGCCGGAGAGCAGCGCCTTGGCGCGCTTCGTGACGCGGTTGGCCATCAGCACGGCCTCTGCCGCACCGGTGGCGCCGTCGTACATCGAGGCGTTGGCCACATCCATGCCCGAGATCAGCGCCACCTGGGTCTGGAACTCGAACAGCATCTGCAGCGTGCCCTGGGTCACCTCCGGCTGGTAGGGCGTGTAGGAGGTGAGGAATTCGCCGCGCTGGATCAGGTGATCGACGCTGGACGGAACATGGTGACGATAGGCGCCGCCGCCGAGGAACGAGGCCATGGAGCCCGCCGGCCGGTTCTTCGCTGCCAGCCCCGCTATGTCGCGTTCGACCGCGAGCTCGCCCTGGTGGCGCGGCAGGTCGACGAGGCCGCCGAGCCGCGCCGAATGCGGGACATCGCGATAGAGGTCGTCGACCGAGGCAGCACCGATCGCCGCCAGCATCTCGCGGCGGTCCTGCGCCGTATGCGGCAGGTAGCGCATCAGCCGAGACCCGCCACGTAGGCTTTGTATGCCGCCTCGTCCATCAGCTCGCCGAGTTCCGCCTTGTTCGACAGCTTGAGCTTGAAGAACCAGCCGTCGCCCATGGCCGACGCGTTGACCAGCCCGGGATTGCCGGCTAAGGCGGCGTTGGCTGCCGTCACCTCGCCCGAGACAGGCGCGTAGACCTCGCTCGCCGCCTTCACCGATTCAACGACGGCCGCCTGGGCGCCTTTGGACACTTTCTTCCCAACCTCAGGCACTTCGACGAAGACGACGTCGCCGAGCTGACCCTGAGCGTAGTCGCTGATGCCGACCGTGCCGGTGTCGCCCTCGATGCGAATCCACTCATGCTCCTTGGTGAAACGGATCTCCGCCATGAGGCCTCCTAGCCGCGGTAATAACGGTGAGCGATGAAAGGTAGGGTGACGACCGACGCCGGCAGCGGCTTGCCGCGCACCACCAGATTGACCGCCGCCCCGGGCTTGGCCGAGGCCGCCGGGACGTAGCCCATGGCGATCGGCTTGCCGGCCGTCGGCCCGTAGCCACCGCTGGTGACTGAGCCTAGCGCGGTCCCCTGGGCATCGACGATCGGCGTCTGCTCGCGGGCCGGAGCACGTCCTTCGGGCTGCAGGCCGACGCGCTTACGCTTGGGTCCGCTGGCCAGCTCGCTGCGCACGATGTCGGCGCCGGGATAGCCGCCCTGCTCGCGCCGGCGCTTGCCGATTGCCCAGCCCAAATCGGCCTCGATCGGCGTCGTGGTCCGGTCGATGTCATGGCCATAGAGGCACAGCCCCGCCTCGAGACGCAACGAATCGCGCGCTCCCAGCCCGACCGGCTTCACCTCCGGTTCCGCCAGCAGCAGTCTGGCCAGCTTCTCCGCCTGGTCGTCGGGGCAGGAAATCTCGAACCCATCCTCGCCCGTGTAGCCGGAGCGTGTCAGCCAGCATTCGATGCCGCCGAGCGAAGCTCGCGCGAAACTCATGAACTTCATGGCCAGGGTTTCCGGGCCGAGCCGGCTGATGACCTCGGCCGCCTTGGGTCCTTGCAGGGCGAGCAGCGCCCGATCTGTGTGCTCGCGGATCGTCACACGGTTGCCGATACGGTGCTGCAGATGCGCGATGTCCTCCGCCTTGCAGGCGGCGTTGACCACGAGAAACAGGCGCTCGCCCGCATTGGTGACCATCAGATCGTCGAGGATGCCCGCCTGGTCGTCGGTGAACATCGTGTAGCGGGTACGGTTGGCCGCCAGACCCGCAATATCGCCTGGGACCAGGCTCTCCAACGCCGCCGCGCGATCGGGCCCCGTTATCGTCACCTGGCCCATATGGGAGACGTCGAACAGCGCCGCCTGGGCCCGGCAGTGCTGGTGCTCGGCCAGAATGCCGGACGGGTACTGCACCGGCATCTCGTAACCGGCAAAGGGCACAAGCTTGGCGCCGAGCTCGCGATGGAGATCGTGGAGCGGTGTGTGCTTGAGCGGGGCGGTGCTGACAGTTTCGGCCACAAGGATGCTCCGGTTGCGCTTGCCGATACACCCGCGTCACGCGGATGTCCGATAGCGCCCCCTCTGTCCTTGGACCTGAAAGATTCGCCGCAGGGCCCAGCAAGGCCTTGCGACTTACATCTTCGGTGGGACGGCCCCTGCGATCAGGACCCGGCCGCTTTCCAGAGTTCGCCGATCCGCGCGGTCCTTTTGCCTGAGAGTTTCCGGGGCGGTTGCTCCTTCGGCGCCGCACCCCCGGCGACCCGGCGGCGCGATCTCTCCCGCGCGAACACCTGCAGCTTGGAGCCGCATCCGCGCCTTGTCAATCCGGGGATACCTCTAGCGGGCCTTCTGGCTGCGATTCCAGGCGAGCTCTTCCGGCGTCAGCTGGAAGCCGACTATGACCTGATATTCCGGCCCCTGCTTGAGATCGGCCAGCGGGATATAGGGCTCGAACTCGTTGAGGACCTGGCCGAGCCGCGTGCGGTTGTCGGTGAACTGGAAGCGCACCCGGGCAGGCTGCTTGGTGACGACGTTCTGCTGCGGATCGACGATGGCGATCCAGTATTCGAACTCGGCAACCCGGCTGCGGTCGGCTGGGCCGCGGTCACCCGCGATGGCGATCTGCAGATCCACGGTCACCGCCCGCTTGTCGTACTTGCACTGGACGAGGATGTTGACAATCTCACCCTCGGCCACGACGTCAGTGAGGTCACGCCCGGGGCCGTCGCGAAACCGGGTGACACTGGCAGAATCGGCGGGGATCACCCCGCGCGGGCAAGCCGCCTGGGGCTTCTCGCGCGAGCAAGCGGCGATCAGCAGAACAGACGCCAGCAGGGCCGGCGCCAGGACGAAGTACTGGCGGCGCATCAGGGCAGCGTCTTGTGGGCGCCGTCGCAGAACGGTCTTGACTGGGTCATCTTGCAGCCGCAGAACCACAGCTTCTTGTTCGCATCTGCCTTGTAAGGAACAGGCTGGATGCCGGTGCCGCTATGCGAACCGTCGCAGAAGGGCTGCTTTCCGCTGCGCCCGCAGGCACACCAGAAATAGGTCTTGCTGGCCTCGACCTCGACCGGAAAAGGTGCCTTGGCCGCAATCTTAGGCTGGGAGGGCATCTCACTCATTTATGGCCCTTTTTCGGCAATTCGTGACCCCCGGGACGGCCTCACGGGACTTCCGTCGTCGGCCCCCAGGGAGTAGGTTGAGCGCCCGATTCGGCTTGGGCGGACTCTAGAGAAGGCTCCATGATTCGACAAGATTCCGCGGTCGCCATTGGCGACGAGAGAGCCGCGAGCGAGCGAGCGAAGCTGACGATCCTCCTCGCCGGGCCGCGCGGTTTCTGCGCCGGGGTCGACCGCGCAATTCTCATTGTCGAGCGGGCCATCGAACGCTATGGCGCGCCGGTCTATGTCCGGCACGAGATCGTGCACAACCGCACGGTGGTCGAGCGGCTGGAGGCCAAAGGTGCTGTGTTCGTCGACGAACTGAGCGAGGTTCCGGACGGCGTGCCGGTCATCTTCTCCGCCCACGGCGTACCGAAATCGGTGCCGGCCGAGGCCGAGAGCCGCAAGCTCTTCTATCTCGACGCCACCTGCCCGCTGGTTAGCAAGGTGCACGCCGAAGCCGAGAACCATTTCGAGCACGGCCGGCAGATCATCCTCATCGGCCATGCCGGGCATCCGGAGGTCGTCGGCACGATGGGACAGCTACCCGAGGGTGCGGTGCTGCTGGTCGAGACTGTGGCGCAGGTCGAGACCGTGATGCCTGCCAATCCCGACAATCTCGCCTATATCACCCAGACGACGCTCTCGGTCGACGACACGGCGGCCATCGTCGAGGCATTGCGGCGCCGCTTTCCGGCAATCGCCGGACCGCGCAAGGAGGATATCTGCTACGCCACGACTAACCGCCAGGCGGCGGTGAAGGCCGTGGCGGCTCAGTCCGATGCAGTGCTCGTCGTGGGCGCACCCAATTCCTCAAACTCGATGCGCCTGGTCGAAGTGGCACGCCAGGCCGGCTGCAAGCGCGCCATGCTGATTCAGCGGGCGGGAGATATCGACTGGTCGTTCCTCGAGGGAGTGTCGCGCCTCGGCATCACAGCCGGCGCCTCAGCGCCTGAGGATCTGGTCCAGGACGTGATCGCGTCTTGCCGGCAGCGCTACGATGTCTCGATCGAGAACGTGGTTCTGGCCGAGGAAAACGTGCACTTCAACCTGCCGCGCGCCCTGGCGGGCTAGTCCCGGCATGGCCGTCTATACCGAGGTTTCCGACGACGAGGTCGAACGATTCGTCGCGGCCTACGACATCGGCGAGGTGATCGCCCTCAAGGGCATTGCCGAGGGCGTCGAGAACTCGAACTATCTGCTGCAGACGGCCAAGGGCAGCTACATCCTGACGCTCTACGAGAAGCGCGTCGCCAGGGCGGACCTACCGTTCTTTCTGGGCCTCATGGAGCACCTTGCGGCCAAGGGCCTACCCTGCCCGACACCGATCGCAGCCCGCGACGGCAGGACGCTGCGCGAGCTGCACAAGCGGCCGGCCGCGATTATCAGCTTCCTGCGCGGCATGTGGCCGAGACGCATCCTGGTGACCCATTGCGCCCAGGTCGGCGAGGCATTGGCTCGCCTGCATCTTGCCGTCGCCGATTTCTCCCTGCATCGCGCCAACGCGCTCGCCCTGCCCGGCTGGCGGCAGCTCTACCAGAGCTGCCGGACGCGTGCCGACGAGGTTCAGCCGGGGCTGGCGGAGGAGATCAAGCGCGAGCTCGACGAGCTGGCCGCCCAGTGGCCGGAAGGGCTGCCGCAGGGCGTCATCCACGCCGACCTGTTTCCCGATAACGTGTTCTTCCTCGGCGACAAGCTCTCGGGCCTGATCGACTACTATTTTGCCTGCAACGAGATCCTGGCCTATGACCTCGGCATCTGCCTGAACGCCTGGTGTTTCGAGAATGACGACAGCTTCAACGCCACCAAGGCGCGCGCCCTGGTGCGCGGCTATACCAAGACCCGCCCGGTGAGCCCCGGGGAGATCGCTGCCTTGCCCGTGCTGGCACGTGGCTCGGCCCTGCGTTTCCTGCTCACCCGGCTCTACGACTGGCTACACCACCCGGCCGGCGCCTTCGTCAAGCCGAAGGATCCGCTTGAGTACCTCAAGAAACTGCGTTTCCACCGTTCGGTGAAGAGCGCCGCCGCCTACGGGCTCTAGGAGGCAAGCATGCGCGCACTGGCGATCATGCTGTCGATCCTGCTCAGCCTGCCGGTGATGGCCCAGACACCGCCCCCGGCGCGCGACGACGGTGGCACCGTGCTGCATCTCGGCGAGTTCGCCGAACGCACCTTGCGCCAGGACCGCCTGACCGTGCAGCTGCGGGCCGAGGCCGGCGGTCCCGACGCGGCACGTGTACAGGGCGAGATCAACCGGCGCATGACGGCAGCCCTCGAGCAGGTGCGGCGTGTCCCTTCGGTTCGTGCGGAGACACGCGGCTACTGGGTGAACCAGGAGCGCCCGCAGAACGCACCCGCGCGCTGGCGCGGCCAGCAGATGCTGATCCTGATCAGCACGGACACCGCCGCAGCCCTAGCCCTTGCCGGTGAGCTGCAGCAGGCGGGCCTGGTCATGTCGGGCATGCATTTCGACCTCTCGCCCGAGGCGACACGCGCCGCCGAGGACGAGCTCACGGCCGAAGCGATCCGCCGGCTGCGTGAGCGGATCGAGCGGGTCGCAGCGACTATGGGGCAGCAGGTCCGGCACATCCGCGACTTGCGGATCGGCCAGGCCGGCGGCGGCCCCGGGCCCCGGCCAATGATGATGCGCGCCGAAGCGGCCGGCGCTGCACCGCCGGCTGCAGAGCCCGGCGAAACCACGGTACGGGTTTCTGTCGATGCAGAAGCCGTTCTCGCACCCCGCACGCGGCCGTGAACGACACTGCCGACAGGACCGACGACAATGTCGTCGATGCATTCACCGACGGGGCGTGCAGCGGCAATCCCGGCCCGGGCGGTTGGGGAGCCATCCTGCGCTGGCGCGGTCAGGAGCGTGAACTCTCAGGCGGCGAGACGCAAACGACCAACAACCGTATGGAGCTGATGGCGGCAATCTCCGCGCTGGAGACCCTGAAACGGCCGACCATCGTGCGCCTCCACACCGATTCGCTGTACGTCAAGGACGGCATCCAGAAATGGCTGCCCTCCTGGAAAAAGCGCGGCTGGAAGACCGCCGACAAGAAGCCGGTCAAGAACGTCGATCTCTGGCAGCGGCTGGAAACCGCAGTCGAGCGCCATGAGGTGTCCTGGCATTGGGTCCGCGGACACGCCGGTCATCCGGAGAACGAGCGTGCCGACGCGCTCGCCCGCGAAGCCATAGCCACGCTGCGCGAGAGCGATCTCGCTTAAAACTGCTTGAGCAGAGTCTCGGCGCCGGAGGTCTCGAAGGCGCCCGGCTTCTCGATGTTGAGCTGCTTGATCACGCCGTTATCGACGATCATCGAGTAGCGCTGCGAGCGCAGGCCGAAGCCGACATCGCTGCGGTCGATCTCGAGCCCCAGCGCCTTGGTCAGCTCGGCATTGCCGTCGGCCAGCATCATCACCTTGTCGCCCACGCTCTGGCTCTTGCCCCAGGCATCCATGACGAAAGTGTCGTTGACCGAGACGCAGGCTATGGCGTTGACGCCCTTGGCCTTGAGCGCCTCGGCGTTCTGCACATAGCCCGGCAGGTGCTGCCCGGAGCAGGTACGAGTGAAGGCGCCGGGCAGGCCGAACACCGCCACCTTCTTGCCCTTGAACAACTCGTCCGTCGTGATCTCCTTCGGCCCGTCCTTGGTCATATGCCGGACCTTGGCCGCCGGGATCCTGTCGCCAACCTTGATCGCCATCGTCTCCTCCCCTGAATGGAAAAGGGCGGGACCGCAGCCCCGCCCCTCTTATCCGGCTCCGGTTTAGAGCTGCTTCAGCATTGTCTCGGCGTTCGACACCTCGAAGGCGCCAGGCTTCTCGAGGTTGAGCTGCTTCACGACGCCGTTGTCGACGAGCATCGAGTAGCGGCGCGAACGCGTTCCCATGCCGTAGCCCGAGCCGTCCATCTCCAGGCCCAAGGCCTTGGTCAGCTCGGCGTTGCCGTCGGCCAGCATCAGCACGTTGTCGCCGACGTTCTGGTTCTTGCCCCAGGCGTCCATGACGAAGGCGTCGTTGACCGAGAGGCAGGCGATGGTGCTCACACCCCTGCCCTTGATCGCCGAGGCATTCTGCACGAAGCCGGGCAGATGCTTGGCCGAGCAGGTCGGCGTGAACGCGCCAGGCAGTGCAAACAGCGCCACCTTCTTGCCGCCGAATATCTCGTCCGTGGTGATGTCCTTCACCCCGTCCTTGGTCATGTGCTTGATCTTGACCGACGGAACCTTGTCGCCAACCTTGATCGTCATTGTTGCTCCCTTTCCTGATCCCCGGCACGGGTGACCTTTGAGATCCAAGCTATAGCCCGCCTGCGCCCGGTTTTCACCCCCTTAGAAACTAGGGATTACCCGCCGCCCTGGCCAGCGCGTCGGGCGTCGCTGGTGACCGGTGCGCGCGCCTTGTCGAAGGCGTTGAGTACGGCCTCGCGCGTCAGGATTTCGGGTAGCGGAATGCCCTCGGGTGCCGCCGGGCCGTAGACCACGTTGAAGGGAATGCCGTAGCGCCCGAAATTCGTCAGGTACGCGGCAATCTCATCGCTCGGACGGGTCCAGTCGGCGCGCATCGGCACCACGCTGCCATCGGCCAGCCGCGCCGCCACGTCGCCACGCGCAATCACCACCGCCTTGTTGACCTGGCAGGTGATGCACCAGTCGGCCGTGACATCGACGAAGACCACTCGGCCGCCGCGTGCCAGAGCTTCGATGCGCGCCTGATCGAAAGGCTGCCAGACGTCGGAGGCTGAGATCGGCGAGCGCGGCGGCGAGCCCGCGGTGAAGGCGCCTGGGACCAGGAACGCCGAGACGGCGATCGCTGCCAGCGCCGCCCGGCTGGCGGCGCGCTGAGGTCCCGTGACCCGGCCCAGCAGCCACAGCCCGGCCAGCAGCGCCAGCAGCAGCGCGCCGAGAACCAGGGCCGGCATCGTGCCGATCTGGCTGGCCAGAACGGTCAACAGCCATACAGAAGTCGCGATAAGCGCGAACCCCAGAACGATACGCAGATGAAGCATCCAGCGGCCCGGGCGCGGCAGCCATGCCGCGACACGCGGAAAAGTTGCGATCGCCAAGTAAGGCAGCGCCAGGCCGACACCCAGGGCCACGAAGATGACCAGAATTTCAACAAGCCCCTGCGCCAGCGCAAAGCCGACCGCCGTCCCGACGAACGGCGCCGAGCAGGGCGTCGCCAAAAGGGTCGCAAGAACGCCGGTCAGAAACGCCTGGCGCGGGCTGTCCCCCGGCCGCGGCGCCCCAGCGGCATCGCTGATCGCCTGCGGCAGAGGGATCTCGAACCAGCCCCAGAGATTGGCGGCGAATAGCGTAACCAGGAGCGCCATGGCGATGAGGAAGGCCGGCTGCTGGAACTGCACGCCCCAGCCTACGGTAGCGCCAGCCGCCTTGGCTGCGATCAGCGCCAGCGCCAGCGCCGCAAATGACACGACGATACCTGCCGCCGAGGCGAGGAAATTCCGCCGCACCTGCGCGGACGCCGCCCCGCCCTGCCCGGCGAAGCTCAGGATCTTCAGTGACAGGACCGGCAGGACGCAGGGCATCAGGTTCAGGATCAGCCCTCCCAACAATGCCACCAGCAACGCCGTCACGAAGCCAACAGATACCGCCGTCGGCGTCGGCAATCCGGCATCGAGAGTGACAGTCCGCTCCATGGCGCGCCCGCCGTCGATCAGCGTCAACGTCACCGGAAGACCGGCGAGGTCTGTCTGCCCAACCGCTGCACCACGCACCGGGACACGGAGCCGCGCCAGCTTCCCCTCTTCCGAGAGCTGCACAGCCGGGCGGCCGAAGCCGAGATTGGCGGCTGGACCGTCGGCCTCGACGATCAGGTCGGGGTTCCCAAACCCGGTCAGGGCGCGCGCCGTGACCTCCAGCGTCGGCGTGCCGCCGCCGCGCCAGGCGGCGCGCTCGATGGCGAGGCCGCTGCCGGAGCCCTCGCCAGGAACGCGCGCCATAAAGCGATCGATGAGATGCGCGTGCGGGCTGGGGCCGGCGCTGCCCGACGGCAGATCGAGCGCCAGCGCCGCCTGATAGGGGATGCAGATCTTTTCGCAGACCAGATAGTCGAGCGCGAGCTGCAGATGCAGCGCTGCGCCCGGCCGCTCGAGCTGTACATCGATCGGCAGCACGACCTCGTCGCCGTAGCCGAACGTGTCTAGGCCGAAGAGCTCGAAGCGCTCCGGAGCGGGCCAGCGGAATTCCGCCGAGCGCAGATTGCGCGAGCCTTCCCAGTTGGGCTTGGGTGGAAATCCCGCATCGCCCGGCGAACGCCAGTAGATCTTCCAGCCCGGATCGAGCCTGAAGTGGAGGCCGAGACGGGCGCTTTCGCTACTTCCGGTCGCCTGGGCGGCGGCGACGAGTCGCACCCCGGTCTGGTCGGTGCGCGCCCATTCGGATGCCGCAGTGTCGGCCTGCGCCAGCGGCATCGCGATGGCCGCGAAGGTCAGTGCAGCGGTCGCTATGAGAAAAATATTTCTATTTCGTTTCATGCGTTTAGCAAGAATGTCGCAGCATCCGCAGAGCCCCTTGATCGTTCAATATAGCGGTCCACCTAGCTTGCCGGCGGCACATTGACGTGAACGAAATCGCCGCTGTGGTAAGCTTGCGTTAACTCGTTGCGGTCCCTAATTGGTATAGCATGGTTGCGAAGCTTCCTTCGTTCTACACCGGGCACCTTCTGGTGGCGATGCCACAGATGGAAGACCCGCGGTTTGAGCGCACGGTGGTCTATATGTGCGCCCACAATGCTGACGGCGCCATGGGCTTGGTGGTGAACAAGCTCTTCGACGCCATCACCTTCCCGGATCTGCTCGAGCAGCTGAACATCGAGCGCGGGCCGAAGACCGAGCAGATCCGCGTCCATTTTGGCGGCCCTGTCGAATCCGGCCGCGGCTTCGTGCTGCATTCGGATGACTATGTGCGCGACGGCACGCTTAAGGTGCGTAACGGGTTTGCCCTCACCGCCACGGTCGATATCCTCAAGGCCATCGCCCAGGGCGAGGGCCCGAACCACAGCCTGCTGGCGCTGGGTTACTCCGGCTGGGGTCCCGGCCAGCTGGAATCCGAAATTGCTTCCAACGGCTGGCTTATCGTCCCCGCCAAGCCGGAGCTGGTTTTCGCCGGCGAGCTCGACGAGAAGTGGGAACGCGCGCTCAACGCGGTGGGCGCTAGCTTGGGTTCGCTGTCCGGCTTCGTCGGCCGCGCCTAGCCCAGCCGCGCAACCAGCCTGTCGTACGATTCGAGTCCCCCGAGCGGCCCCATTGCCGCCACGGTCGGACGCCCGCCGAACACGCGCTGCGCCGCGCGTGCCACGTCCTTCGGCGTGACGCCGTCGATACGCCGAACGATCTCGTCCACCGGGATCGGCCGTCCGTAGATCAGCAGCTGCGAGCCGAGCCCCTCCATGCGCGCACCCGTGCTTTCGAGCGACATGAGCAGCCCCGCCTTCATCTGGGTGCGTGCCCTGCGGACCTCGTCCTCGGGCGGCGGCGAGCGCACATCGCGCAGCTGCTCGGATAGGACTGCCATCAATTCCTTCATCTCTTTCTCGCCGGTACCCGCATAGACGGCGAATACGCCGCCGTCGAGATACGGAGCCGAGAAGGCGCTGACTGCGTAGGCCAGGCCGCGCCGCTCGCGGATCTCCTGGAACAGGCGCGAGGACATCCCCCCACCCAGCAGCGTGGCAAGCACCATGCTGCCGTAGTAGTCCGGATCGGTGAACGAGACGCCGGGGAAGCCGAGCACGAGGTGAACCTGCTCGAGCTCCTGATCGGCGCGGTGCTCTCCGCCCACGTAACGCGAGGCCTCGTAGCTCATGTCGCCGGCCGGCGTCAGGTCGGCGAAGCCCTTACGCACCAGTTCGACGAACGCTTCGTGGTCGAGGTTTCCTGCAGCGACCAGGATCATGCCCGAGGCGCCGTAGTGGCGCAGACGGAAATCGACCAGCGCTTCGCGGGGCAACTGCTCGATGATCGAGGCGCGGCCCAGAACCGGACGACCGAGCGCCTGCTGTGGGAACGCTGCCTCCTGGAAATGGTCGAAGATGATGTCGTCCGGCGTGTCTTCGGCCTGACCCAGCTCCTGCAGGATGACCGAGCGCTCGCGCTGCAGCTCGTCCGGATCGTAGGTCGAACGCAGCAAGATATCGGCCAGGAGATCGACCGCGAGCGGCAGATCCTCCTTCAGAACCTTGATGAAATAAGCGGTCTGTTCACGGCTGGTATGGGCGTTCATGCTTCCGCCGACAGCCTCGATCTGCTCTGCGATGTCGCGGGCGCTGCGGCTGGTCGTGCCCTTGAACGCCATATGCTCCAGCATGTGCGCGACGCCGTTGAACTCCGCTGCCTCCTGGCGGGTGCCGACACCGATCCATACTCCGACCGATACGGTCTCGACCGAATCCATTCGGTCGGTCGCCACGCGCAGGCCGTTGGGCAGAGTGGTGACGCGAACGGTCATGCCGCAGCGTGGGCCTTGCCGGCGATGAAGCCCTGTACGGCCGCCAAGTCATTAGGCAGGACCGTGACCCGCTCCGGCTTGGTCATCAGCCCGGCCAGGCGGGGTGGCAAGGCAGGCCGGACGCCGCAGGCCTTCTCGACCGCGTCCGGGAACTTGGCCGGATGCGCAGTGGCAGCGGTGATCATCGGCACGGCCCCATCGCCGCGCTGCGCCGCGGCCGCCACAAGCCCGACGGCGGTATGCGGATCGACAAGCTCGCCTGTCGCCTTGAGTGTGGCGCGGATCATGGCCATTGTCTCCGCGTCATCGGCCCGAGCACCGGTAAACAGGCGCCCCAGCCGGGCGCGGCGCACCGGAGACAGCGTCAGCTCGCGGCGCTGCCGGAACTCGGCCATCATCGAGGCGACTGCCTTGCCGTTACGCCCCACCAGCTCGAAGAGCAGCCGCTCGAAATTGCTTGAGACCTGGATGTCCATGCTCGGCGAAAGCGTCGGCTCCACTCCTTCTATCTTCATCGTCCCGCTGTCGAGTAGCCGGAACAGGATGTCGTTGCGGTTCGAGCCGACAACGAAGCGGCTGATCGGCAGACCCATGCGCTGGGCCGCGTAGCCGGCGAAGATGTTGCCGAAATTCCCGGTCGGCACGCTGAACGCCACCGGCCGGTCGGGAGCGCCGAGGCGCAGGGCAGCCACCGCGTAGTAGACGATCTGCGCCGCGATGCGCGCCCAGTTGATCGAGTTCACCGCCGAGAGCCGAAACCGGTCCCGGAAACCGGCGTCGTTGAACATTGCCTTCACTAGATCCTGGCAGTCGTCGAACGTGCCCTCGATGGCGATGTTGTGCACGTTGGCGGAAGGCACTGTCGTCATCTGCCGGCGCTGGACCTCCGACACCCGGCCATGCGGATGAAGGATGAAGATGTCAATGGCGGCGCGGTCGCGGCAGGCCTCGATCGCAGCCGAGCCTGTATCGCCCGAGGTCGCGCCGACGAGGGTTACCCGCGTGCGGCGCTTCTTGAGCACATGGTCGAAGAGCCGGCCGACGA
>Ga0194131_10000857_pt1 | contig 52826 bp, 49 predicted proteins | sample TA2KigO120mmetaG_FD_148631 | JGI IMG/M metagenome (GOLD analysis project Ga0194131, IMG submission 148631) | Freshwater microbial communities from Lake Tanganyika, Tanzania - TA2015053 Kigoma Offshore 120m | ecosystem: Environmental > Aquatic > Freshwater > Lake | place: Tanzania: Lake...
CGGCGGCCACCGAACTCGCTCGCGCTACGCTGCAGGGCGCAGGGCGCATGGCCGAACCGGGCGCCGATCTTGCCGCGCTACGTGAATCAGTCACCTCAAAAGGTGGCACGACTGCTGCGGCGCTGGCATCTTTCAGCGATCAGGATCTCGAGCGCGTGGTCGCTGCAGCGGTCACCGCCGCGGTACATCGCGGCCGCGAACTCTCGAGCCAAGCTGCCGCAGGAGGCTGACGGTGCATCAGGTCGTGTTGTTTTTGGCCGAAACTTTCTTCTCACTGCTGCTCTACGTATTCCTGTTGCGAATATTGCTGCAATGGGCGCGCGCGAATTTCCGCAACCCCATCGCCGAAGCCATCGTCCGTTTGAGCAACTGGCTGATCATGCCCTTGCGACGGGTATCGCCTCCGATCGGGCGCATCGACACCGCCTCGTTGATCGCTGTGTACGCCGTGGCGCTGGCGCAAACCGCTGCACTCAGCGTGATTCTGGTGGGCACGCTGCCCGATGCGCTGCCTTGGCTGCTGGCGGCAGCCATCGAACTGCTGCGCTCGGCGTTGTGGCTCTATTTCTGGGCGATTTTCATCTACGCACTCGCCTCGATTATCGCTCCCGGGGTGCGCTCACCGCTGCAGGACTTACTCGAATCGGTATGCGAACCGGTGCTCGAGCGCATCCGCAGTGCTGTTCCTGCTATTGGTGGACTCGATCTGTCACCGATGTGGGCCGGTATCATCATTCAGGTGTTGTTGATCCTCATTCGCTGAGTCTTCGCCGTAGGTCGTGCGGTGCTGACGCAGCGCTGAAAAAAACCTGTTTTTTCCCTCAAATTTCGCAAAAAGTGTTTGCTACTGAACGCGTGTGTGCTATTTTTCGGTGTGTTTGGCAATGCGCAAACGAGCACAAAAACCCATAAATTCAGGAGTATTCCAAGATGGCGAAAAAGGGTGGTCCTCCGACCAAGTCGGAAATCCTCAACCAGATCGCGAAGGACACGTCCCTGTCACGCAAGAACGTGTCAGCGGTGTTCGAGTCCCTCAATGGCGTGATCAAGAAGAGCCTGCGTGCGAACGGTCTGTTCACGCTGCCTGGTCTTGCCAAGCTGAAGGTCGTCAAGAAGCCCGCCACCAAGGCGCGTGAGGGCGTCAACCCCTTCACCGGCGAGAAGATGATGTTCAAGGCGAAGCCGGCCTCAAAGAAGGTTCGTGCGATGCCGCTCAAGAATCTGAAGAACATGGTCAACTAATCATCCCTTTGAAAAGAGCTTGAAAAAAGGCCCGGGACGCATAGCGCCCCGGGCCTTTTTAGTGGCACTCCCGATAACGAAAGCATCAGCTAGGGTTGAATTCTTCGTCCTCTTCGTCCCAACCAAAGTTTTCGTCTACAGAATATATTTCCACACGCGGTGAACCGCCATCCCCTCCTGGGCCCATCCCTTTGATGCGCTCCCTCATCCGCTTCATACGCTGCTGTATACGATCATTCATCTGCTCGGGACTCAGCACGCTCTCAGCCTTTTTACGCTGGTCGGCGGTCAGCTCCTGCCATACCTTGCTGCGCAAGTTCGCGCTCTGCTGCACGAGGCGTGCACTCATCTCACCGATTTTTTTAGCGCATAACGCGCTTTCGCTCGCGTACTTCGCGTCGGACGGAGTCAGTTCACGCAGTCGTCGTGCCTCCGCTGCCATGTCGCGGGCGAGGTTACGCATCTCGGGGCGCAGGGTTGCCATGATCTCGGTGATCTTGCCGAGCTGCTGTGGCGTGAGATCGAGCGTCTTGACCATGCGCTCGACGCCTCTCGGATCGAGACCCAACGCTTCGATGATCCCACCCTGACCCATGCGACCCAAAACGCCGCGCATGACACCCCGACCATCCGGGCCTATTAGGTCTTCTGTTAGCATATCGTCGTTGCGAATAATGATGCGCCGCATTTCACGGCGTTCCGGACCGGGACCATCCATTCCCGGACCACCCATGCCAGGAACGGGTGGCGCAGGAGCGGGTGGCGGCGGCGGCATCTGGGCAAAGGCGACTGCTGAACCCACCAAGGCCAGCGCCGCTACGACACTCACGTATTTCATCGCCTTACTCCACGGAAAAAAGACCAACACATGGTCCCCGATTTCGACCCGCGCCATCCGACAAGTTTCCCAAAAGTTCCGCAAAGTTCTGCAAAGTTTGGTGGCCCGGGCTGACAAAACCGGCCATTCGTCGCACCATCGCGGCCGATGTCTGCCGGAATACTGATTGTTGACGACGATCGTGATCTCGCCTCAATGCTCGCCGAATTCCTTGGCAATGAGGGCTTTCAGGTCGTGACCGCTACCGAGGGCGGCGGCGCATTAGGGCTGATGGCGGAGCGTCCCTTTGATCTGGTCATCCTCGATGTCATGCTGCCAGGCAGCAGCGGTTTCGATGTGCTGCGCGAACTCCGCCGAAGAAAACCACGCCTGCCGGTGCTGATGTTGACAGCCCGCGGCGAGGCCATCGATCGAATTTTAGGCCTTGAACTCGGTGCCGATGATTACTTGCCAAAACCTTTCGACCCCCGCGAACTTGCCGCGCGGATTCGCGCGATCTTGCGGCGCGTAGCGACTGCAGGCGACCACTCGGCGAGTGCCGAGGACCCCGCCGAGAACCTGTTGATTGGCGCCCTGAAGCTGGACGTCCGTCGGCGCCGCGCCACCCTCGGTAGTACCACGCTCGAACTCACCGGTGCCGAATTTCGCGTGTTGCAGCAACTGGCCGCGTCGCGAGGCCAGCCAGTCGATCGTCGCCTGCTGACCGCACGAGCGCTCGGGCGCACACTCACGCTCTATGATCGAAGCATCGACACTCATGTCAGCAATCTGCGGCGCAAACTCGAGCGGCAGGGTCAAAGTGGGATCGAGATCCGCTCCGTCCGCGGCACCGGTTACGAGCTCATCGAGACCGCCTCGGTCTGATCCCTTGCCGAGCGCGGGCACATGAGGCGGCTAGCCACACGCATTTTCCTCGCATTCTTTGCAGCTCTGCTGCTCAACGGGCTCAGCGCCATCGGCCTGACTTCGTGGGTATTGTCGGTGCGGCAGGAGTCGGCTGACAAAGAATTGCTGGAGGCTGCACGCACTGCGGCGGACGCGCTCGCCAAGGGGGGGCGCGCCGCTCTGGTTGATTGGGCAAGGAATCGCAGCGCTGATCATTCGCATCAGCTCGAGATCCTGCTCATCGATGAACTCGGCACAGAGCTGCTCGGACGAAAAATCCCCGGCAGCGACTCCATTGCCCAAAGCGAAACCGACGAATATATAGACTACGATCTGCCGACCGTGCTGCTCGATCTGCCGCGATCGACGCCCATCCTCGTCAGCGCCGACGACGAACCCTTTCGCTTGCTACCCGTTCCACGACGTAGCGGCCCCGCAGCCTGGCGCGATGTGCCGTTGCAATTGCTGCTGCTGGCGCTGGCGGTGACCGGGCTCGTGAGTGTGCTGCTCGCGCGTTCGATCACCCGACCCGTTCGCGCCTTACAGCAGACGACCGAGTCGTTGACCGGCGGCGCCCTCGAGACCCGTGTGCCCGTGGCGGTGCGCAGGCGCCGCGACGAAATCGGCAGACTCGCCGTCTCGCTCGACATCATGGCTGAAAGACTTGGCAGCCTGCTTCGTGGTCAACGCCAGTTGCTGCGTGATGTGTCCCATGAAGTTCGATCTCCTCTCACAAGAATTCGGCTTGCCTCGGGTCTAATGGCGCAGCGTGATACTGCCGCGGCCAGTGCTGCAAACCGAATCGACGAAGAAATCGCCAGACTCGACGAACTGATCGACAAGATTCTCGATGTGTCGCGACTGGAGTCGGGTGCGATCGTCTTCGAACGTGAACCGCTGGAGCTATGCGGCCTGCTCGAAGGAATTCTCGTCGATGCCAACTTCGAAGCTGCAGAACTTGGCAAGACACTGGAGAGTCGACTGGACGATGGGCCGCTGAACCTGATCGGTGATCGATATTGGATCTCGGCTGCGATCGAGAACGTGGTGCGCAACGCCCTCAAGCATACGCCGCAGGGCTCGCAGGTTTTCGTGACCCTGGAGAGCGCCTGTCACGACGATGACAGCGTCGCCATCCTCGTTATCAGCGACACGGGTCACGGATTGGCAGAGCCGGAGCTCGCACGCATCTTCGAGCCTTTTTTCCGCGGCAGCAAAGATGGCGATGGTCACGCCGCCTCACCACGTGCAGCCGGATCAGGCTTGGGGCTCGCCATCGCGGCGCGGGTTGTTCGGGCACACGGCGGCAACATCCAGGCAACGAATCTTCGCGATGTCGAAGGCGTGGCGCAGGGTCTGCGCGTCATCCTAACGTGGCCCCTTGCGGCAGACACGGTTGCCCCATCCCGAGTTACAAGCGCACCCTGAGACCGGACTCAGCACTTTCGGATATGAGCTTGCCACGATGCATACGCGCCACCGCCGCCGCAATGGCAAGTCCGAGACCGGCGCCCGGCTGTCGCGAGGGGCGCGCGAGGCGAACGAAAGGTTTGACGGCTTGCTCGCGAGTTTAGGCCGGAATCCTCAGCCCGCGATCTTCGACGATGATCTCCGGACCCGTATCGTAAGAACCGGGGCGTACCGCGCGCGGCCTCGCTGTCGGCAGCGCACGCCGCAGCGAGCGACCGCCGCATGCGCATCGCCGGTGTGCGCAAATCGTGGGCGAGGCTCTCGGTGACCGTACGCATACCGGTGACCAGCGCTTCGTTTTGATCAAGCATTTCATTGAATGTTATGGTCAGGGCACCCATGGCGTCCAAGCGTTGTTGCGCAGGCGCGCGCGGCCATCTGTCCGCGCATGATTTGACGCGCGGTATCTGCTAACCCGCGCACGTACCCCAGAATGTAGCGATTGAGTATGAATCCGGTCCCGAGACCGATCAGGATGACAAGGATGATGATCCCGACCGCCACCCGGCCAAGAGCTTTGGCGATTTCGAAGCGAGCGGTGTCGGGTTGGGTAACGATGAAAATACTGCCGTCGGCGAGACGGGCGGATCTGACATAGGTATCGAGCCCATCGCCTTTCGGAATCCGGTACGCAGCCGAGTCTGCTTCGAGTGCCTGCTCGCTTGCGGGCACCTTGGCCAAATCACCAACGACCGCGTTACCATTCGGATCGAGCAGTACGAAGTAGCGTTTGTCGGGAATGGTCTCGTTGCTGATGCGGAAGGATGTAGGTAACGCAGCCCGATCCTCCGCGTTGTCCATTCGCGTGGTCAAAATGATGGCGCGCTCGAGCGACTGGAACAGCTCGCGATCGTGCACGGACATGATGCGCCACTGTAACCAGATGAAGCCGAGCACGAAGGCCACGACCATCATGCCGAGCGCAAACAGCGATGCCGTGAGTGCGCGGCGATCGAAAAGTACGGGAAGCATGTCCCAAGCATGCCACGCCGAGGATGAGAAGCCCAAATGAGTCAATTACTGCTGATCGAAAATGACGCCGAGACGGCGGCCGAGATCGTCGCTGCGACGCGCAACAGCGGACATCACATCAGTCACGTCATGGATGGCAAAACCCGGTTGGATCTCGCCCTTGCCGGTCACTTCGATGTCGTCGTGACCGATCGCATGCTGCCCGGGCTCGACGGCCTCGGTATCGTCAAAGCCTTGCGCGAATCCGGCAAGTCGATGCCCGTCATCATGCTCTCGGCACTCGACTCAGTCGACGAAAGGGTCAAGGGACTGCGTGCGGGCGGCGACGATTATCTCGGCTAGCCTTTTGCGACCGATGAATTGCTGGCGCGTATCGAATCATTGATTCGCCGACATCAACAGAGTGCGGTCACCTCGTTGCAGGTCGAAGATCTTCATCTTGATCTGCTTGATCGCACCGCGACGCGGGCCGGTCGAGCACTCGATCTCACGACCCGCGAGTTTCGACTCCTCGAATACTTTGTCCGCCACGCAGGTCAGATGGTCACTCGCACCATGCTGCTGCAGAGCGTCTGGGATATTCACTATGATCCGCAGACCAATGTGGTCGATGGGCACGTGAGCCGTCTGCGTCAGGAGGTCGATCGGGATGCCGAGCAGCCCTTGATCGTCACCGTGCGCAGCGTGGGCTATACGCTGCGCGGCTGAGTCGAGCGCGCCACGAACGCCGCCACGACATCGCGCAGCTCGTGTAGCCGAGCGTGGAAAAAATGGTCGGCCTCGGGCAGTCGGACCAAGCTTGACGCACCGCTCGCGCGTACCCACTGCTCGACCGCGTTCGCATCGACCATATCATCGCGATCACCCTGAATCACGAGCCAGGGACTCTGCGGTGGCGAAATCTTTGAAAAGTCCCAGCGGCTAACGGGCGGCGCCACCGTGACGAGCAGCGCTGGCGATACTGGTGCGCGCAGCGCGATCCATGCACCGAACGAAAAACCGCCCAGCCAAAGCGGCAAATCAGGCCAACGCTCACGTGCCCACTTGGCGAGCGCGATGACGTCATCGACTTCGCCGCGACCGTCGTCATGCACCCCCGCCGATGCGCCTACCCCGCGAAAATTGAAGCGAGTGACCACGGCACCGGCGGCCAAGAAAGCCTTGGCGACGGTGTGAATGACCTTGTTGGCCATCGAGCCACCGAACAACGGGTGGGGATGACAACAAATCGCCACCGCCACGGGCGTCCCCGACGGCGACTCGACCAAAGTTTCGATGTCGCCGGCCGCACCCGGAAACAGTATCCGTTCGACAGCGGTCACGCGGGTGGACCCACCGACTCAGGGTTGGCGATGGACGGTACCGTCTTTCATCACGAAGTTGACGCGACGCATCGCCGAAATATCGGCGAGTGGATCGCCGGACACGGCAACCAGGTCAGCAATTTTGCCAACCTGCACGCTGCCGAGACGGTCGTCGATCTCGAGAAACTTTGCAGCGACCGACGTTGCCGACTTGATGGCTTCGAGGGGTGGCATACCGGCCTCGACCATGAGGACGAATTCCCGCGCATTATCGCCATGCGCCGAAACACCCGTGTCGGTGCCGAAGACGATCTTTACGCCGGCTTCGTAAGCCTTGGCAAAAGTCCCCTGAATCTGCGGCCCGATCATCGCCGCCTTCGGTCGGACCAGCGCCGGAAAGAACCCGTCTTCTTTCGATCGATCGAACACCCAACGCCCCGCGGTGATGGTCGGCACGTAGCACGTGCCCCGCTCCTTCATGAGTGCGATGGTTTCGTCGTCCATGAAAGTGCCGTGCTCGATACTGTCGACACCCGCGCGTACGGCGCGCTTCATGCCCTCGGCGCCGTGGGCATGTGCGGCCACCTTGAAGCCGTAGTCGCGAGCGGTGGCGACGATGGTGCGGATTTCGTCTTCGGTGAATTGCGGATTCAGTCCGTTCTTTGCAATCGACAGCACGCCACCGGTCGCCGTGATCTTGATAAGGTCCGAGCCCTCTTTGTAGCGTTGACGAACGGTCTGGGCACCCTGCTCTGCGCCATTCACCACGCCGTCGACCGGACCGACGTTGCCGCCACCCAAAAAATCCGCCCAACCATTGGTGGGATCGGCGTGACCACCCGTGCTGGCGATCGACTTGCCCGCAGCAAAGATTCGCGGCCCGGTCACCTTGCCGGCGTTGATGGCATTGCGCAGCGCAATGCTGGCGAGAAAGCTGTCGCCGAGATCGCGCACCGTGGTGAAACCCGCCTGCAAGGTACGCGCCGCGTAGAGCACACCATCGAGTGCAACATCAGGACCGTCTTTTTTGAACCGATCGAGTTCGCTAGTCCGACTGTACTCGCTGGTCAGATGCACATGCATATCCATGAGTCCGGGCATCAGCGTCGACTTGCGCAGATCGATGACCGTGTCGCCAGCCGCGGGCTTGCGATAGCCCGACTCGATGCCGGTAATGCGACCTTGATCGACCACCACCGTACGCTCGGTCATGACCTGATCGCTGACACCGTCAATTACACGCCCGGCATGAATCAAGGTTGCCGCCTGCGCGCCGCTCGCGAGCACGGCCACCACACAAACGAATGTCGCACCGATGGTTCTGGTGATCATGACTAACCCCGCTCAGCGAATCGAAACCAGCTCGACGTCAAACACCAGCGTCGCCCCACCCGGAATCACTCCGCTCGCTCCGCGTACGCCGTATCCGAGTTCCGCGGGAATGACGAGGCGACGCTTGCCGCCCACTTTCATGCCCGCAACGCCGAGATCCCAGCCGCGGATTACCTTGCCGCCACCAACCGTGAACGAAAAGGTACTGCCGTGATCGCGCGAACTGTCGAAATTGCGACCCTTGCCCTCGGCTTTCGCCGGATCGTGCAACCAGCCGGTGTAGTGAACTTCAGCGGTCTGGCCATTGGTGACTTCGGGGCCCGCTCCAAGGGCCAGGTCTTCTTTGATCGGCTCTGACATCGCGGTCTCCTGCGCTTGAGTGTCCCCGCGATCAGACGCCGGCAACGGAGGAAGGTAGATTGCGGCCACCAGCACCATGGTGACGGCAACGATCAACGACCAGGCAACGGTTCTCATTTCTTTGACTCCGCAGCACTCTGAAAAGCCAGCGAGACCGAATTGATGCAGTAACGCAGTCCCGTAGGCTGCGGTCCATCTTCGAAAACATGCCCGAGGTGAGCATCGCAATTGGCGCAGACCACTTCGGTACGCACCATGCCGTAGCTGTTGTCACGATGCTCGCGTACCCGATCGCCGGCGAACGGCGTCCAAAAACTTGGCCAGCCGGAGCCCGAGTCGTATTTGGTATCCGAATGAAACAGTTCGTTGTCACAGCAGACGCAGGCGTACACCCCACGCTCTTTGTGATAGGTGTAGGCGCCCGTGAACGCGCGCTCTGTGCCCTTGTTGCAGGTTACTTCGAATGCCAGCGGCGAGAGCCGTGCGCGCAATTCTTCGGCGGTGGGAACGGGCTTGCTCATGGCCCGATTATGGCACGCCCCACGGCGGGTCAGCCTGATGCCATCAATTGCCCGAGCAACTTGTTGAGTCGGCGCACGAACTCACCCGGGTTCGCGACCACCCCCGACTCGGCCAATTTGGCCTGGTCGTACACCAGCAGCGCGAGTTCGCCGAACTCGTCTTCGGCAGCGGTCGCGTCGAGTCGCTTGATGAGCGGATGGCCGACGTTGATCTCGATTGCGGGCTTTGCCTCCGGCACGGCTTGCCCCGTCGCCGCGAGAATACGGCGCATTTGCGCACCCATATCGCCCTCATCGAGCACCAGAACGGCGGGGGAATCGGCGAGGCGGGAACTGACCTTTACCTCAGCAACGCGCTCATCGAGCGCATCCTTGATGCGCTTCAACAATTTCTTGTTTTCTTTAACGGCCTCTTCAGCGGCGGTCTTGTCGGCCGCGCCCTCGAGGGTGCCGAGCTCAAGATCGCCGCGCGCGACATCCTTGAAGCGCTTGCCTTCGAACTCGCGCACGTAGCCCATCATCCACTCATCGACACGATCAGCGAGCAACAGCACTTCGATGCCCTTGGCGCGCAACTGTTCGAGGTACGGACTGCCGCGTGCCGCAGCGATCGAATCGGCGATCAAATAATAAATGCGCTCCTGGCCGCTCTTCATCCGGGCCGCATAGTCGGCAAGAGTTGCCTTCGGCTCGTCGGACTCTTCGCGGGTGCTCGCGAAGCGCAGCAACGGCAGGATCTTGTCGCGGTTCGCGGCATCTTCGCCTGTACCTTCCTTCAGCACTGGGCCGAATTCTTTCCAGAAGGTCACATACTTTTCCGGCTCTTCTTTGGCGATGCGGGCGAGCAAATCGAGCGCGCGCTTGGTAAGCGCGGCGCGCATGCCCTCGACCTCGGCATCTTTCTGCAACAACTCGCGGGAAACGTTCAGGGGCATATCATTGGAATCGAGCACGCCGCGGAAAAAGCGCAGATACATCGGTAAAAACTGCTCGGCATCGTCCATGATGAAGACGCGCCGCACATACAGCTTCAGACCGCGCGAGGCGTCGCGCTGATAAAGGTCGAACGGGGCACGACCCGGCACGTACAGCAACGAGGTGTACTCGCGCTTGCCCTCGACCTTGTTGTGGCTCCAGGCGAGCGGCTCGGCAAAGTCGTGTGCGATGTGCTGATAAAACTCTTTGTATTCTTCGTCCTTGAGATCGCTACGCGGGCGCGTCCACAGCGCCTGCCCCTGGTTGGCAGGCTCCCAATCGAGACTCGCTTCGCCCTCCTTGCGTATCAGCACCAGAAAGGCGATGTGATCCGAGTAGCGTCGGACCAGCGAGCGCAGGCGCCAGCCATCAGCGAATTCTTTGGCTTCTTCCTTGAGGTGGAGCACCACCATCGTGCCGCGCTCGTCGCGGGCGGCCGGCTCGATGGTGAACTCACCGTCGGCCTTCGAAGCCCAGCGGATACCGGACGCCGCAGGCTCACCCGCTTTGCGCGAATAGACCTCGACCTCGTCGGCGACGATGAACGCCGAGTAGAAGCCCACGCCGAACTGGCCAATGAGCTTCGAATCCTTTTGCTGATCGCCAGTCAGGCGCTTGACGAAATCTGCCGTGCCCGACTTCGCGATGGTGCCGAGGTGGGCGATCGCCTCCTCGCGATTCATGCCGATGCCGTTGTCACGGATCGAGAGGGTGCGTTTGCCGGCATCGAAGTCGATCCAGACCTTAAGCTCGGATTCGCCAGCGAGCAAATCCGGCTGCGCCAATGCCAGAAAACGCAACTTGTCGTTGGCGTCCGAGGCATTGGAAATCAGCTCGCGCAGAAAAATCTCGCGGTGACTGTAGAGCGAATGGATCATGAGGCGCAGCAGTTCGCGCACCTCGGCCTGAAAACCGTGTTTCTCGGGGGCGGGAGCAGTACCCGCAGCAGTGGACTCGGTCATGGCAAATCTCCTCGGAACCCCAGACGGGTCTTGGGGTGCTAGCCGCCGATTTCAAGGGGCAGCGTCGAGAGTCGCCCGCGCAACGACGCACCAGGTCAGCTTGGCACAGGGTCGGCCTGGCACGAGGTCAGCCGGGAACTGGTCAGCTACGGACGATGCGATAGCAAGGTACGTAGGCGGCACCCGGCAGCTTCATGCGCTGCTGCGCCACGAACCCCGTCAGCAACTCATCGAGCATGGCCATGATGGCCGGGTCGCCCACCAGCTCGAACGGCCCATGGCGCTCGATCGCGCGGATGCCGTGCTCCTTCACGTTGCCGCTGACGATACCGGAGAACGCCCGGCGCAGATCCGCAGCCAATTGGTGCGCCGGCTGCTCACGATGCAAACGCAAAGTACGCATCGAGGCATGGGTGACTTCGAACGGACGCTGGAATTCCGGATCGATCCGCAGCAGCCAGTTGAAATTGAAGGAGTCCGAATGTTTCTTGCGATAGTCGCGCACCTCGTCGACACTGCGATCCATGATGCGCGCCACTTCGGCCTGATCTTCGATCACGATGCGGATGCGATCGAGGGCAGCCTCGCCAACGGTTTTGGCGAGGAAGTCACGAATTTTTTCGAAGTAGGCCGCACTCTTGCGCGGCCCGGTGAGCACCACCGGGAAGCGTTGTTCGGCGTTGGCCGGATCGAGCAGGATGCCGAGCAGATAAAAGATTTCTTCGGCCGTACCCACACCACCCGGAAAAACCACCAGGCCGTGCGCCACCCGCACGAAGGCCTCGAGACGCTTTTCGATATCCGGCATGATCACGAGATTATTGACGATCGGGTTCGGCGGCTCGGCGGCGATGATCCCGGGCTCGGTCAAACCGACGTAGCGGCCAGCGACGATGCGCTGCTTGGCATGGCCGATAGTTGCGCCTTTCATGGGGCCTTTCATGGCGCCAGGTCCGCATCCCGTACACACATCGAGCCCGCGCAGCCCGAGCTCGTAGCCGACGCGTTTGGTGTATTCGTACTCTTCGCGATTGATCGAATGTCCGCCCCAGCAGACGATCAGGTTCGGTCGCGATTTATGATCGAGCAAGCGGGCGTTGCGCAGGATGTGGAACACCGCATTGGTGATCGACTGTGGCCGTGCCAGATCGAAGCGACCACTATCGACAATTTCATTGGCGGTATAAACGATGTCACGCAACACTGCGAACAGTAATTCTTTAGTACCCTGGATCATCTGCCCGTCGACGAAGGCCATCGCCGGGGCGTTGCGAATCTCGAGCTTGACACCGAAAGCGTGCCGCAAGATCCGAATGTCGAAGTCGCGATAACGATCGAAGATTTCGCGAGCGTCGTCGGTATCGCTACCGGCATTGAGAACGGCGAGTGCACACTGCCGAAAAAGCGGATAGAGGCCACCCTGCCCGGTCGACAACAACTGCTCGATCTCGTCCTGCGACAGACTCTCGAGGGCGCCGCGCGGGGCGACGCGGGCGTCGACGACTTCGGGGATGACGATGCTGGTTTCCAAGAGGCACTCCGTGGTCGGCTTTGCGCAAGGATAGCCGGAGGGGATCAGGGGCGGATGTTGATCGGCGTACCGTCGGCCACCAGCATCCAGAATTCCATCATGTCGGCGTTGGTAAGGGCGATGCAACCATCGGTCCAGTCCTCGCGAGCGTAGTGCTCCGGGGGCCAGCGCGGCTCGTTGGGTAGCCCGTGGACCATGATGGCACCGCCAGGCTTGACGCCGGCTTTGCGTGCTCGCGCTACATCACGCGAGTCCGGATATGACACGCGTACCGAGAGGAAGAACTCGCTGCGCGGATTGCGCGTATCGAGAACATAGCGGCCCTCCGGGGTTCTGAAGTCGCCTTCCTGCTGCTTGTGGCCGATCGGGTTGAGGCCCAAAGAAATCCGGTAACTGCGCAGCAGTCTGGATTTCTGCCACAACTCGAGCCGACGCTGTGCCTTGTGCACAACGACCTCGGTCGCTGCGGGCAGCTGCGTCAGCGTCGCCCGCGCAGCCGTGGGCAGCAGCGCGAGCACACAGAGCAAAACGATGACCGCCCGCGTCATGCCGGGATCAAAGGCTGGAGTCGGTCGACACCGAAGGGCTCGGCGGCGGGCTGCGTGCCGCACGATCGGCCAGCGTGGCCGGGCGCTCATCGGGCAGTTGCAGCGTCCGTCCGCGCCGCAGCTTAGCAGAAGTCGACAAGCCGTTGAGCTCGGCCACCCGGTTCACGTTGTAACCGTACTTCCGCGCGATCTGCCGCAGCGTCTCGCCCCTCTTGACCCGATGTGTCCGCGGCCCTACCTGCGCGACGAATAACTGGTTAGCACCCACGCGTTGAATGAATTCGACCGTCGTCATTTTCTGCTCGGCGGGCAGGCGCAATCGATAGCCGCGGGGCACGAAGCGCGAGCCGGACCAGACGGGCGGTCGCAGTGCCGGGTTGAGCTCGCGCAGTTGCGCCATCGGCACACCTAGCGTTCGCTCGAGCTGCGAGGTAGCGGCGTATCCCGGCATTTCGACCTCGTGAAAACTCATCTCCGGTGCGCGGACTAACCCAGGAAAATAGCGCGTGGCGTTTTGATCGATGGTGAGCGCGGCGAGGAACGACGGGAAAAAGTTTCGCGATGCAAAACCGAAGGAGCGACTCTGATAGCGGCGCGCGATGATGGCGAAATCGTCGGTACCCATGGTCTCACGTGCCCGGCGCATGCCGGCAGGACCGTGGTTGTAGGCCGTGATCGCCAGCGGCCAGCTGCCGAGCAGCCGGTAATTGTTAAGCAACAGGCGCGCCGCCGCTTCAGTCGAGCGAAACGGATCGAGTCGCTCATCGACGATATCATCGACGCGCATGTAGAGCCGACCGGTCGAACGCATGAACTGCCACAGGCCGGAGGCACCGACCTTCGAGTACGCCGTCGGCGTAAACGACGACTCGACATGCGGCAGCGCAGCCAGCTCGGGCGGCAAACCGAGGCGTGAGAAGGTCGATGCAATGTGCGACTCCCAGGTTCCGGAGCGCACGATCCCGGCGCGAAAGCGGTCTGCCTGACCAAGCTGAAAACGCACTTCGTCGCGAGCTGCACGCAAACGCGCGGGCGTGGCCTCGCTCCCCCACAGCTCGATCACGCGCCGGGCATCGGCTGAAGCCTGCGTGAGATCGCTGTGCTCTAGCGCCTTCGCGGCCTCATCGAGAGCGCTGTTCCAGCGCTCGCGAGCTTGGGAGATTCGCTGGCGGCGCATGGCAGAACCGGACGGTCCCGCGGCGGTAAGATCGACAATTTCATAGACGACCGCGAGATTGCGCTCGTCGTGCATGAAGCCCTGCAGTGTGGTGATTTCGCTGTAGACGCGAATCCAGAAATCGACATCGCGCTGCAGTTCGGGGGGCCGCGGGATCTCCAGCGAGATGGCCGGGACCGCCGCCTGCTGCGCAGGCGCGACCGGCAGCAGGAAAAAGACTGTGACGAGAAGAGTGCTTGCTGTGGAAATTATCCGGCGCAAGGCCTCACCCGCACTTGGAATCGCCGCAGTTCAGGCAGGTCATGCAGCCGTCCATCATCACCACGGCCGCCGTGCTGCACTTCGAGCAAAGCTGCGCGCCCTCGGGGAAGTGCGACTTTGCGAACGCATCGGCCTGCTTGCTGCGGGCTTCGAACTCGGCACGCTTTTCGTCGACGAGCTTCTTTTGATGCTCGTCGAGCTCGGGTCGACCCATGAGGCCGATGGTCTGCAAGTGTTTCTCGATGACATAGCCGAGCTCGGCAATGATCGAGGGCATGAACTTGCCACCGGGCTGCCAATAGCCGCCGCGCGGATCGAACACAGCTTTCAATTCTTCGACCAGGAAAGTGACATCACCACCCTTGCGGAACACGGCGGAAATGATGCGCGTCAGGGCAACGATCCACTGATAGTGATCGAGGTTCTTCGAGTTGATGAACACCTCGAACGGACGTCGCTGTTCGTACTCGGTACCTTCGTTGAGGATGATGTCGTTGATGGTCACGTACATCGCGTGATCGGAGACCGGTGTCTTGATTTTGTAGGTCGAACCGATCAGCACCTCGGGGCGCTGCACTTCCTCTGTGAGTCTGACGACTTTGCCACCATGCGACGTCGTGCGCTCGGGAGCTGCGGCAGGAGCCGGCTCTGCACCCGGCTTCTGCACACGATATTTGGAGATCTTGCGATCGATCTTAATAGCGGCCATTTGCAACTGATCCTCAGAACTTGCCGTAGTAGCCTTCTTTCAAGGCGTCGTACAAATTTGCGGCGGTGTGTTTCTCGCCGTCGTATTCGATTTCCTCATCGCCCTTCACCGACACCTCGGAGCCGTCTTCGAGCGTGAACACGTAAGTGGTGTTCTTGAGGTCCTCTTCCTTGACGAGCACGCCCTGGAAAGCCTCTGGGTTGAAGCGGAAGGTCGTGCAACCCTTCAGCCCCTTCTCGTGGGCGTACAGGTAGATATCTTTGAAAGATTCGTACTTGAAGTCGGTCGGGACGTTCGCGGTCTTGGAGATCGAGGAGTCGATCCACTTCTGCGAGGCGGCCTGAATGTCGACGTGCTCGGTCGGCGTGATGTCGTCTGCCGTCGTGAAATAGTCGGGCAACTTCTCGGCCGGATTGGTCGAGTTCGGCATGGCCTTCGAGTTGATGAGCTCGCGGTACGCGAGCAGCTCGAAAGAGAACACGTCGACTTTTTCTTTGGACTTCTTGCCTTCGCGAATGACGTTGCGGAAATAGTGATGCGCGAACGAGGGCTCGATACCGTTGCTGGCATTGTTGGCGAGCGACAGCGAGATTGTGCCGGTCGGCGCAATCGAGGTGTGGTGGGTGAACCGCGCACCGACCAGCGCCAGCTGATCGACCAGCGCCGGCGCCACCGTCGCCACACGCTGCATATAGCGGCTGTAGCGTGCGTGCAGCACGCGTCCGGGGATCTTGCTGCCGACCTTCCAGCCATCGCGCGCCATCTCGGGACGCTTGCGCAGCATCTCGGCAGTGACCGTGAACTCTTCGTTCATGATCGGCGCGGGTCCTTTCTCGCGCGCGAGTTCGAGCGCCGCATCCCAGCCGGAAACCGCCATCTCTCGCGAGACGTCTTCGGTGAACTGCACGGACTCGGGCGAGCCGTACTTCATGCGCAGCAGCGCCATGGTGCTGCCGAGACCGAGGAAGCCCATGCCATGCCGGCGCTTACGCAGGATCTCGTTGCGCTGCCCCTCGAGCGGCAGTCCGTTGACCTCGACCACGTTGTCGAGCATGCGCGTGAATACTTTGACGACCTCGCGATACTCCGCCCAGTCGAACTCGATCTGCTCGGTGAAGGCGTTACGCACGAATCGCGTGAGGTTGACCGAACCCAGCAGGCACGAGCCATACGGCGGCAGCGGCTGTTCGCCGCAGGGGTTGGTGGCGCGGATGTTCTCGCACCACCAGTTGTTATTCATTTCATTGACGCGGTCGATGAGGATGAACCCAGGCTCCGCGAAATCGTAGGTGGACGACATGATGACGTCCCACATGCGTCGCGCCGGCAGCGTCTTGTAGATCTTGCAGGCGACGAGCCCACTTTCGCCGACCACGAAGTTCTCGGAATAAGGCCACTCGCGCCAGACGTATTTGCTCTCGTCAGCAAGGTCGGGCTTGTCGGTTTCGAATTCTTTGCGCAGCAGCGGGAAAGCGAGCTTCCACTCGCGGTCCTCGCGGACTGCCTGCATGAACTCGTCGGTGATCAGCAGCGACAGATTGAACTGACGCAGGCGGCCGTTCTCGCGCTTGGCGCGGATGAACTCCATGGCATCCGGGTGACCGACATCGAAGGTGCCCATTTGCGCGCCGCGACGACCGCCCGCCGACGACACCGTGAAGCACATCTTGTCGTAGATATCCATGAACGACAGCGGACCCGAGGTGTAGGCGCCGGCGCCCGAGACGTAGGCACCCCGCGGGCGCAGCGTCGAGAATTCGTAGCCGATACCGCAACCGGCTTTCAGCGTGAGACCCGCCTCGTGAACCTTGTTGAGGATGTCGTCCATCGAGTCGCGGATCGTCCCCGACACGGTACAATTGATGGTCGAGGTCGCCGGCTTATGCTCGAGCGCGCCCGCATTCGAGGTGATGCGGCCAGCGGGAATGGCCCCGCGACGCAACGCCCAAAGAAATCGCTCGTACCAATGCTCGCGCCGCGCGGTCGCTTCAACATCGGCGAGGGCGCGGGCGACACGCTGGTAGGTGTCGTCCATGGTTTTGTCGATGGGATCGCCACTCTTGGCAACGAGGCGATATTTTTTGCCCCAAATGTCCATCGACGCTTCCTGGAACGGAATACCGTCGACGTCTTTCGCCTCGAGTTTGACGACGCTGTTCATGCCTGTTTCGGGCCTCAAAATCCGATAAAAACAACCAATTCATAGAGGACGCCAATAACGAGAGGACCCAAGGCCGCCAGAGGCACCCACGGATACTTGTTCTCTTTCTTGGTGGTGGGCCGAATAACGACCACTTCCCCTGCCCCCGACTCCTTCATCTGCGCATTGAACCCGCACAAGATGTTGTGTCGACGGCGAGAGAGTAAGCACGCCTCCGGAGAGCGTCAAGGCTTAATCTGCTTTTCGGATACGCTTATTTAGTTCAGATAAATCATGTACTTATAAAAAATCGGGCTGTAAAAGTCTTGTCTGTCTGATGTCAACAGCCGAATGCTGGTTGTAGTTTGCAAGTACAAGATGTTGTGTTTCTGCTCCTTTCCACACAATGCGCACAAGTTATCCTCTTGAAAGCCGGGCCAAGATCCGCATATCCCCTCCCCCAAGCCGGAGATCACGCATGAAAGACGCGCGTGCCAACGCGACCCCTTACCGAGCGCTGTACCAAGCATTGCTCGGCGCGCTGCTCGCGGCCGTGTCTTTGCCGGTCACGGCACAAACCGTGGACGCCGCGGCCGAGCCCCGCACCGACGCCCTACGCAGCGATAGCATCCGCAGCAGTGATAGCGCGCGCTCCGTGGCGCCCATGCCCTCGCTCGCGCCCATGATCAAGCGAGTGTCACCGGCGGTCGTCAGCATCGGCATTCAAGGCGCGGTGCGCGAACAGGGTCGCAACCCGCTGTTCGACGACCCTTTCTTTCGACGCTTTTTCAACGTTCCGCCCGATTCGGGGGCACGCGAGCGGCCCTTCCAGTCGGCTGGCTCTGGGGTGATCGTCGATGGCAAACAGGGCTACATCATCACCAACGCGCATGTGGTCGAAAATGCGCGCGAAATCACCGTGACCCTGTCCGACCAACGACAGTTTCCGGCCAAGGTTGTCGGCACCGACCCACGCACCGACATCGCCGTCATCCAGATCAAATCGGGGAGCCTCGCGCAGGTCGTGCTTGGTGATTCCGATCGTCTCGAGCCCGGCGATTACGTCGCGGCCATCGGTAATCCCTTCGGACTGCAGCAGTCGGTGTCCTACGGCATCGTCAGTGCACTCGGCCGCTCCGGCATGAACCCCGATGGTTTCGAGAGCCTCATTCAGACCGATGCCTCGATCAACCCCGGCAATTCCGGCGGTGCGCTCGTCAACCTGCGTGGCGAACTGGTCGGCATCAACAACATGATTCTCTCGGGCAGCGGCGGCAACATCGGCATTGGTTTTGCCATCCCCGTGAACATGGCGCGCAGCGTCATGGACCAACTCATCAAATATGGCTCGGTCAAGCGCGGTCAGCTCGGCGTGACCATCGCCCCCGTCACGCCCGATATCGCCGAGGCCTTGGGCATCAGCACGGCCGGCGGCGCGCTCGTCACCCAGGTGCTCAAAGATTCCGCAGCGGCACGCGCCGGAATTCGCGCAGGCGACGTCGTCTCTTCCATCAACGGCCGCAGCGTCAAATCGGCGGCCGAGTTCCGCAACGCGATCGGCTTGCTGCGCGTCGGTGACAAGGTTGAGCTCTCGTTGCTGCGTGACGGTGAGTCGCGCAAATTGACCGCCGAGGTGGCCGACCCGGCCGCACAAACTCCGGCCGCTGCCGAGGGCAACGACAAAAACGTTCCCGAAGGCGGCCAGCATCGCGCCCTCGAAGGCGCACAACTCGAAGACAGCCCGGGCAGCAGCGGTGGCGATAACCGTGGCAACGGCGCCGGCGTGCTGGTGCGCGCAGTGGCCGCAGGTAGCCCGGCTGCGAACGCGGGCCTGCGCGCCAACGATCTGATCGTCGCCGCGAATGGCACGCGGATCACCAACCGCAGCGATCTCAGCAATGCTTGGCGGGCCACCAGCAATCGCGGCGGCAGCACACTTGTGCTGCAGGTCAGGCGCGCTGGCGAAACGACCATCATCCTGCTGCGCTGACCAACGCGTGCGACCGCTCGAAATAACTTTGGTGGGTGGTACCGGCTTTGTCGGCAGTGCCCTCGCCGCGCGCCTTGCTGCCGAAGGTCATCGGCTGCGACTGCCCACTCGCGATCCGCGCGCGGTGCGGCAGCTTTCGGTGCTGCCCAACGCGGAACGCAAGCGCATCGATGTGCACGATCCGGTCGCGCTACGCGATGTGGTCGCCGGCAGCGATGTCGTCGTCAACCTGGTCGGCATCCTCAATGAAAAAGGCTCTTCGGGAGCAGGCTTCACCCGCGCCCATGCCGAACTCACGCGCAAAGTAATCGCCGCCTGCATCGAGAGCGGCGTCCCGCGCTATCTGCACATGAGCGCACTCGGGGCGGACGAAAACGGTCCGAGTCATTACCTGCGATCAAAGGGGGTCGCCGAGCGCCACGTGCGCGCCGCACCAAGCTCGCTCGACTGGACGATCTTCCGCCCCTCGGTAATCTTTGGTCGCGGCGACTCGCTGCTCAACCGCTTCGCGTCCCTGCTGGCGCTGAGCGGCGGCATCCTGCCGCTGGCGCGCGCTCAGGCGCGCTTCGCCCCGGTATGGGTCGAGGATGTGGTGTCGGCGTTCATGCTCGCTCTGCGGGGCGGAGCCACGAGCCACGAGTCCTACGATCTTTGCGGCCCCAAGGTCATGACCTTAGCGGACCTCGTGCGTCTCACGGGCGAGGTCGCGGGTACCGGCGCACGTGTGATCCCGCTTCCGGATGCCATCGGTCGCGTACAGGCCTTCGTCATGGATTTCGTGCCTGGCAAGCCCTTCTCCACGGATAACTATCGTTCCCTGAGGGTCGACAACGTTTGTCGCGACAACGGGTTCGACCGTCTGGGGATCACCCCGAGCTCGCTCGCCAGCATCGCCCCCACCTACCTCGGTCGTCGCTCGCGTTAACATCGGCGGGTGAATACCTATCTGGTCGGGGGTGCAGTGCGCGATAGGCTGCTCGGTCGCCCGGTCGCCGAACGCGACTGGGTGGTCGTCGGCGCGACGCCGGCCGACCTCGAAGCGCGCGGTTTTCTGCCCGTCGGAAAAGATTTTCCAGTGTTTTTGCACCCGCAAACTCTCGAGGAATACGCGCTCGCCCGTCTCGAGCGCAAGATTGCGCCAGGCTATCGCGGTTTCACCACGCTGTTTTCGCCCGAGGTCACCCTCGAACAGGATCTCGCGCGACGTGACCTGACCATCAACGCCATGGCGCAAGATGCCGCCGGCAATATCTTTGATCCGTTCGGCGGGCGCGCCGATCTCGAGCGTCGCCTGCTGCGACATGTCTCGCCAGCCTTCGCTGAAGACCCTGTGCGTATCCTGCGCGTTGCACGTTTTCTGGCACGATTTGCCCCGCTGGGCTTCACGATCGCCGCCGACACCTTCGCCCTGATGCGCCGCATGGTGGAGGCCGGCGAGGCCGATGCGCTCGTGCCCGAGCGCGTCTGGCGCGAACTGGCGCGTGCGCTTGATGAGCCCTCGCCGCGTTCGGCTATCGATGCGCTGCGCGAATGCGGCGCCCTGCGCGTGGTACTGCCCGAGCTCGACGCCCTGTTCGGCGTGCCGCAACGGCCGGAGTGGCACCCCGAAGTCGACACCGGCGAACACATCATGCTCGCCCTGCAGATAGCGGCGATGCGCGACGCCCCGCAAGCGGTGCGCTTCGCCGTCTTGGTCCATGATCTTGGCAAGGCGCTGACCCCGCGTGCGGAATGGCCACGGCATCATGCTCACGGAACGCTCGGTCTGCCGGCGATCGAAGCGCTGTGCGCGCGCCTGCGAGTGCCGCAGGAGCACCGCGAACTCGGTTTGCTCGCCAGCCGCTTTCACACGTACGTGCATCGCGGTCTCGAGCTGCGCACCTCGACGCTGCTCGAGTTACTCGAACATGCCGATGCCTTTCGCCGACCCGAACGCTTCAAAGAATTCTTGGAAGCCTGCGAGTGCGACGCCCGCGGTCGAGGCGGACTCGCCGATGCTCCCTACCCGCAGCGCGCCCGAGTCGAGCAGGCTTTCGCCGCCGCGCGCGCAGTGGCACTGAGTGCCGACGAACGCGCTGACCTCGCCGGCGCAGCCATCGGCGAGCGACTGCGCAGCAAACGGCTCGCGGCCCTCAACATTGCGGTGCCCTAAAGAGACGAGCGCAGATCCTGCAGGCTGAACGCCGGGTCGAGCACCGGCGCGGCTGGCGCGCCGGGCACTTTGTTAGGCGCCATGCCGAAAGCCTGATCGGCTACGGCTACCTCGCGCGTCAGCAGCATGAACTTCACGGCCTCGCCCATTTCGCCCGGCAGCAGCAGCGTACGCGCGCCACGCGCAAGCGCGATGTGTCGCGGATCGGTGGGGTCGAGCCCCGCCGTGGCTGATGCCAATTGCTGATCGATACCGGCACCCAAAAGAAATCCGGCCTGTGTCGTGAACCCGGAAATTTGGAAACCCGCCTGCGTCGCGGCCTCGGCAACTGCCGTGAAATCGACCCAGGCCGTGATGTCGCAGAGCCCCGGATAAATGAAGGGATCACCGTGCGCCTGGTGCCGATAGTGACAGCGCAAGCTGCCCGCCATGCGCTGCGGATGCAGCAGTTGTCCACGCGGCAAACCGTAATCCGCGATCAGCACGGCGCCGCGCGTCATGGCCACCGCGAGCGCCGCAAACCACGCTGCCAGCGACGGCTGCCACTCACCGCAATAGCCTTCAGGTAATCGGTCACCGATGGCCACTTTTTCCTTGGCATCTTTTTCTTTGAATAGTCGGGCCGCCGTCATGCGGAAGTCATCGTCGTCGGCGCAAGCGCCATCGGCGGGTCGCATGCGCCACTCGAAACGCGCTGCCGAGAGCCCGCCCGGAGCGAGCCCAACGCCCAATCGCCACAGTTCGCCACCACGCACCACGAAGCGCTCGCAGGGCAGCGCATCTAGGATTTCATTGGCGAAAACTACCCCTGCGAAATCTTTGGGCAAAGAATCGAGCCAATCCAGCTTGACCTTGCCGGCTGCTGTACTCGCCAAAAGTCGCTGCTGGCGCTCGCGCAGATCAGCGCTGACCTCGAGCAGCCGGTAATGCTGCGGCGGCGGATCGCCGCTCGACAGCACGCCGAGCGCCTCGGCTGCAAATTGGCCAGTGCCCGGACCGAATTCGAGCACTTCTTGCGCCTCCTGCCGGACAAGCCAGTCAATGAATCGGTGCGCACAGCAACGCGCAAACAGCGGCGAAATCATCGGCGCAGTCACAAAGTCGCCCGCAGCACCGAATTTGCTGGCCCCGGCGCTGTAGTAACCCAGGCCCGGCGCGTACAGCGCGAGCTGCATGTACTCGGCAAACGACAACCACCCGCCCGCCGCTGCCATGCGCTCGGCGATGTACTCGGTAAGCCGCCGGGAATGCGCGAGCGCGTCGACTTCAGGCGGGGGCAGCGTTACGCGCTCGGTTGTGAGACTCATCGCGTCTTAGCCACGCAAGCCGCGGCTGCGCAGGTGGGGTAACCCGCAGGATTCTGGGTCGTGCCGCGAGTCTCGGTCATAATACGCTCGCCATGACGCTCGACACTTCCCTGCAGCCCCCCGTCAGACCCGACCAGCCGCTTGCCGGCAAGGTTGCGTTGATCACGGGAGGCGCACGTCGGGTCGGCGCAGAGATCGCTCGCGTGCTGCATGGCGCCGGTGCCGACATCGTCGTGCACTATCAAAATTCTGCGCGTTACGCCGCGGCCTTGGTGAAGAGCCTGGAAGAGACACGCGCCGGCAGCGCCGCCAGCATCCACGCCGACTTGCTCGAGACCGCAAGACTCGGCGAACTCGTGAGCTTTACGCTGCAGCGTTTTTCGCGTCTCGACATCCTCGTCAACAATGCCTCGACGTTCTACCCGACGCCGGTCGGCGAGATCACCGAAAATCATTGGGACGATCTGGTGGGCTCGAACCTCAAAGCCCCGCTTTTTCTGTCGCAGGCCGCGGCGCCCGCGCTGCGCTTGTCGCAGGGTCTTGTTTTGAACATCGTCGACATTCACGGCATGCGGCCGCTGCGTCGCTACCCGGTGTACGGTGTCGCAAAAGCGGGGCTCATCATGCTCACCCGCTCGCTCGCTCGCGAGCTCGGCCCGCAGGTGCGCGTCAACGCCATCGCGCCGGGTCCGGTGATGTGGCCCCACGATGGCGTCGCCGATACCGCACTGCAACAAAAAATCGTCGGCCGAACCCTGCTCAAGCGCACCGGCTCGGCGCTCGACATCGCGCGTACTGCGCTTTTCTTTGCTGCCGACGCGCCCTACATCACAGGGCAGATCATGCCGGTCGACGGCGGTCGCAGCGTCGCCTGGTAATTGCGAAGCGCAGCAGCGCTTCACCCCGCCTCCGCTGACCCGCGGTCGGCGAGCCCGAGAGCAACGCGCGTCATGGCGTGTGCGGCGTGGTCGAACCGCGCCCATAGCGCCGCGATGGTTTCGCCCGCCGTCGGATGCACATGCTCTCCCGCGATGTCCGCCAGCGGCCCCAACATGTACGGCCGGCGCAAAAGATCCGGCCTAGGCAGCACGAGACCCGGTCGCTCGGTGATGAGATCGCCGTACAGCAGGATGTCGAGATCCATGCGGCGCGGCGCCCACTTCGGCGCATCGCGCGTGCGACCGCAAAGACCCTCGATGCGCTGCAATTCATTGATGACCTCATCGACGCTGCACGGGGTGTCGAAACCCGCGACGTAATTGATGAAATCCTCACCCTCGAAACCGACGGCGGCATTGCGATAAGCCGGCGAGAAATCGACCTTGCCGAAAGAGCGCTGCAACTCTTGCGCCGCCAGACGCAGGTTGCACACGGCATCGACGTTGCTGCCCGCAGCGACGTATACTCGAGTCATGACGCGACGATCCGCTGCAGACCGCCGACCTGCAGATTGCTCGACCGTTCGCTCACGAAGCAGCGGCAAGATCGGCGCGGGTACGCTCGATGGCGACGCCCACGTCGCGCGAGCCGCGGATCGCACCCGGTTTATTCACCGAGAGCCGCACCCACTCGATGCCGAATTCTTTGAGGATCATCATCGCCATGCGATGCGCCATCGTCTCGACCAGCATGAATTCGGACGACTCGACGAAGCCGATGACGCGCTTGGCGACGCTCTTGTAATCGAGCGTATCGACGACATCGTCGTTGACCGCGGCACGCGCGCAGTCGACCGGCAGCTCAAGATCGATCTGTACGCGCTGCTTGATACGGCGCTCCCAATCGATGAAACCGATGATGCACTCGACCTCCAATCCGCGAAGGAAGATCGTGTCGCCTCTTTTGCTCGTCATCTGCTCAAAACTCCTGCTTGACCTGCTCTCGGTAACCCGCCTCGCGCTGCTGGCCCGGCGGTCGCAGCGTATCGAGTGGCCACTGCGCTCGCGCGCGAATCCCCAGCCCGTCCCGCTCACCGGCGCTCAGCCGCGCCTCGCCGGCGACCGCAATCATGGCCGCGTTATCGGTACAAAACTCGAGGCGCGGATAGTACACGCGCACGCCGACCCGGGCCGCTGCTGCATCGAGCCGTTCACGCAAACGACGATTGGCACTCACGCCACCCGAAACCACGAGCGCATCGAGACCCGTCGCCGACATGGCGCACAAACTCTTGGCCACCAGGGTGTCGACCACCGCTTCTTGCAGCGCATGCGCGATGTCGGCACGCTCCTGATCGACCACCTCCGCAGGCAGCGCACGCACCGCGTGCAGCACGGCGGTCTTCAGCCCCGAGAAACTGAACTCGAGCCCGGGCCGATCGAGCATGGGGCGCGGAAATTCATGTCGCTTCGCGCGACCGCGCTCGGCCAAGCGCGCAAGATGTGGACCACCCGGATAAGGCAATCCCAGCAATTTCGCGCTCTTGTCAAAGGCTTCGCCTGCGGCGTCGTCACGCGTTTCACCAAGCAGCGTGTAGCGACCGATACCCGCGCATTCGATGAGCATGGTGTGTCCACCCGACACCAACAGCGCGACATGCGGATACGGCGGCGGCTCGGGCTCGAGCAAGGGCGCAAGCAGGTGGCCCTCGAGGTGATGCACGCCGATGGTCGGCACACCCCAAGCCTGCGCGAGCGATCGCGCGAGCGCAGCACCCGTGAGCAACGCACCGATGAGACCAGGTCCTGCGGTGTAAGCGATACCGTCGATTTTGGCCGCGGAATCCTCGCCCGCCGCCTGCGCTAGCACGCGCTCGACGATCGGCAGCAAGCGTTGCACGTGATCGCGCGACGCCAGTTCGGGCACGACACCGCCATAGATTTGATGCAAATCGATTTGCGAGAACACCTCGTGCGCAAGCAAGCCGCGACCGGTTTCGTAGACCGCGGCCGCCGATTCGTCGCAGGAAGATTCGATCGCCAAGATACGCATGGATGACTCGGAATTTTGCCTTTTGCCTAGAGGCTCATTAGAATCCCCGCCCCTGTTACCGCAGGGCGCGATAGGAATTCCCTACTAATCAAGGGGTTGAGGTTTCGATGCCGAGCGTTCGTGTTCGTGAAAATGAGTATTTCGACGCTGCCCTGCGTCGCTTCAAGCGCGCCTGCGAGAAAGCCGGTGTGCTCACCGAGCTCCGCCGCCGCGAATTCTACGAAAAACCGACGCAAGAGCGTAAGCGCAAAAAGGCGGCCGCCGTGAAGCGGCACCAGAAGCGCTCTTCGCCGCGGATCAGCGCGCCCCGCGCCCGCTGATTCAGCTCGTAGATCCGCAGAGGCCCACGATGTCGCTCAAAAAGCGCATCACTCAGGATATGAAGGACGCGATGCGCTCCGGTAACAAGGAGCGTCTCGCGACTATTCGCATGCTGCGGGCTGCGATCAAGCAGCGCGAAGTCGATGAGCGCATCACGCTCGACGACGCGCAGGTGCTTGCGGCCATCGAAAAGATGATCAAGCAGCGCAAAGAAGCCATCAGCCAGTTCGAAGCGGGCGGACGCGCGGATCTCGCCGAAAAAGAAGCCGCCGAGATCAAGCAGCTGCAGGCTTATTTGCCGCAGCAACTCTCGTCCGCCGAACTTGAAGCCCTGATTGTGGCTGCGGTCGCCGAAACCGGTGCCGCCAACATCAAAGACATGGGCAAAGTGATGGGCCTCGTCAAAACCCGCGCCGCAGGCCGTGCCGATATGGGCGCCGTCAGCGCTCTCATCAAAGCGAAGCTCGGCGGCAGCTGATCCAACCCCGTATCCTTGTCGCCCATGAGCGGGCGCAACACCGGGCGCATTCCCCAGAATTTCATCGACGATCTGGTCGGTCGTACAGACATCGTCGAACTCATCGGCGCGCGGGTGCCGCTGAAAAAAGCAGGGCGCGAGTTCCGCGCTTGTTGCCCGTTTCACGATGAAAAAACGCCGTCGTTCTGGGTCAGCCCGGACAAGCAGTTCTATCACTGCTTCGGCTGCGGCGCGCACGGCACCGCGCTTGGCTTCCTGATCAACTACGACCGGCTGAGCTTTCCGGAAGCGGTCGAAGAACTGGCCGCGCGCGCCGGCGTCGAAGTGCCGCGCGAAGCCCGCGCCGACGACGGTCGCAGTCGCGACGAAGGCGATCTCGCCGAGCTGATGGGTGAAGTCGCCAAGTACTGGGCGGGCAAACTCAAGGCCGACGCGCGCGCCTCGCGCTATCTGTCCGAGCGCGGTCTGACCGCCGACACTATTCAAAAATTTGGTATCGGATATTCGGCCAATTCATGGAATGACACCCTTAATCGTTTCGCTAATGATTCAAAAAAGCGCGAAGCGCTCCTCGCCTGCGGCCTTGTGATCGAACGCGAGGGCAGTGCCGGTCGCGATGGCGACCGCTACTACGACCGCTTTCGCGATCGCGTGATGTTCCCGATTCGCGATGCGCGCGGACGGGTGATCGCCTTCGGCGGCCGCATCATCGATCAGGGCGAGCCTAAGTACCTCAACTCCCCCGAAACCACGCTGTTCCACAAGGGCCGCGAGTTGTACGGGCTGTACGAAGTCCGACGAAGCCGTGCGCCGCTGCGCCGGCTGATGGTGGTCGAGGGCTACATGGATGTCGTACGCCTGCATCAGGCGGATATTTCCTACGCCGTGGCCACGCTCGGCACTGCGACCACGCCCGAGCATTTGAAGCGCGCCTTTCGGCTGGTCAGCGAAGTGGTCTTCGCCTTCGATGGCGATCGTGCGGGGCGCGCTGCGGCTTGGCGGGCGCTCAACAATTCTTTGGCCGAGATCCGCGAAGGGCGGCAACTCAAATTTTTGTTCCTGCCCGATGGCCACGACCCCGATACCTTGGTTGGCGAAGAGGGTCGCGAGGCTTTCGAAGCGCGACTCGATGGCGCGCTGCCGCTCTCGGAATATCTGGTGCAAGAACTCGCGACGCAGGTCGATCTGGCCTATGCCGACGGCCGCGCACGCTTCGCGGAACTCGCGCGGCCACTCGTCAGCAAAATCCCCGAGGGCGTTTATCGGGAACTTTTGGTCGAACGCCTCGCCGAGGCCATCCGCCTGCCCGCCTCGCGCCTGCGTGATCTGTGGGCGAACGCGGCAACCGAAACCAGCCGTGGCCCGCGCGCACCGAGCACATCGCGCCTGCAAAACGCGGACGGTCGTGGCGGCACCGGTGGCAGCAAGTCGTCGGCGACGGCGGGCCGCGGCGGTCTGATGCGACAAGCGGTGCTGGCGCTCGTGCATCACCCGAAGGTGGCGACTCGACTGCAAGACGCCGATCTCGCCACGCTCACGGGGCTCGATGAACCCGGCGCCGACATCCTCCGCGCGCTGATCGCCGATCTGCGCGAACAACCCTGTGCGAGCACCGGGCAGCTGCTCGAACGCTGGCGCGAACGGCCGGAGGCCGAGCGATTCGCGCGTCTTGCGGCCGTCGAGTCGCTGATCCCCGGCGACGAAGCCGCCTTGCAGGAGCTGCGCAACGCCCTGGCACGCATGCACGACGAACAGCGGCGGCGACGCTTCGACGCCCTGCTCGAACGCGAAAAGTCTGTGGGGCTGTCAGCCGACGAACGCACGGAACTGCAACAGCTGATGACGAGTCGAATCGGCGGTTCGACCAGCCCCGATCGCCGCTGACTAGACGGGTTGGCGCTGTTCAGAAACAGCGTTTTCGCGTACACTTCCCGGCTGGCTTCCCCCGGCACGGGCAACGCCCGACAAACACCCATGAGCAAGAAAACCAAGGCTACTTCTGGCAAGAAACCCGCGCGCCCAGCTGCCGCCCGCAAGGCGGCACCGGTGGCCAAGCCTGTTGCCAAGTCGGCGGCAAAGGCCGCCAAGCCAGTCGCCCCGAAGCCCGCTGCAGCCGCCAAGCCTGCTGCCACCAAACCGGCACAGAAGTCTGCCGTCGCTGTTGCCAAGGCCCCGGCGCCCAAGGCCGCGGTAGCAGCGAAACCCGCCTCAGCCAAGGCGCCAGCGCAAAAGGCGGCCGCCAAACCAGCCGCGCCTGCCAAAGCCGCTACGTCAACCAAAGCCGCTGCGCCGGCCAAAGCCACTGCGCCGGCCAAAGCCACTGCGCCGGCCAAAGCCACTGCGCCGGCCAAAGCCACTGCGCCGGCCAAGCCCGAGGCCAAACCGACCGCACTATCGACGCCGGCACCCGCTGCAGCACCTGCAGCGACCGCAGCCGCAGCGACCGCTGCAGCAACCAAGCCGTCGAAGTCCAAGGCCACCAAAGCAGCCAACAACGAAGGCAGCAAGGTCCAGGCCATGCCCGAGCGGCGCCCGCTCGCGCTGCCCGAAGAGCGTCGGTCACAGCTCAAGCAGCTGATCGCGCTCGGCAAGGAGCAGAGCTACCTCACCTACTCGCAGGTCAACGATTACCTGCCTTCCGAGATCGTCGATCCCGAACAGATCGAAGAAATCGTCAACACCATCAACGATATGGGCATCCCGGTGTACGAAAAAGCACCGGAGAGCGAGTCCATCCTCGCGCCCGAGACCACCGCGCCCTCGGATGAAGAGGCGATCGAAGAGGCGGCGGCGGCGCTCGCCGCGCTCGATGCCGAATTGGGCCGTACTACCGACCCGGTGCGCATGTACATGCGCGAAATGGGCACGGTTGAACTGCTGACGCGTGAAGGCGAAATCAGCATCGCCAAGCGCATCGAAGAAGGTCTCGACTCGGTACGTACGCAAATCTCGCTGTACCCGCCAACGTACGGGTTCATCTTCCGCGCATACGAAAATGTGAGAGCCGGTACCGGTCGCCTCGCCGACATCATCGTCGGCTTCATCGACCCGAACGCCCCTGACGTCATCGCCCAGCCACAGACCCCGACCAAAGTTGAAGCGGCGGCGCCTGTAGAGTCCGAGGAAGAATCCGACTCCGGTGACGATAGCGAAGAGACCGTCGACACTGGTCCCGATCCGGTCGAGACCGCCGAGCGCTTTGCGTCGCTGCAAAAGCTGCGCGCACAAATGCTCAATTCCCTTGCCAAAATCGGCATAGAAGACCCAAAGACACAGAAGATCCGCAAGAAACTCGCGGCTGAGTTCATGGAACTCAAGCTGTCGCCGAAGATGTTCGAGGCGCTGATCGATAACCTGCGCGCACACGTCAATGAAATACGCCAGCTCGAGCGCGACATCATGGTGATCGCCATCCGCGATGCCGGCATGCCGCGCAAAGAATTCATCACCTCGTTCCCGCGCAACGAGACCAACGATCGCTGGGTCGCAAAGCACGCCAAGGCCGGCAAGAAGTGGTCGGCCCCGCTTGCTCGTTTCGCTGACGACATCCGCAAGAAGCAGTTGCTGTTGGGCGAAATCGAGAAGATTCACTACCTCACCATCTCCGAGATCAAGGACATCAATCGCGAGGTGTCGATCGGTGAAGCCAAGGCACGGCGCGCCAAGAAAGAGATGGTCGAGGCCAACCTGCGTCTGGTGATCTCGATCGCAAAGAAATACACCAACCGCGGCCTGCAGTTCCTCGACCTCATCCAGGAAGGCAACATCGGCCTCATGAAGGCGGTCGACAAGTTCGAATATCGTCGCGGCTACAAGTTCTCGACCTATGCCACATGGTGGATCCGCCAGGCTATCACGCGTTCGATTGCCGACCAAGCACGCACCATCCGCATTCCGGTGCACATGATCGAGACCATCAACAAGCTGAACCGCATTTCGCGGCAAATGCTGCAAGAGATGGGTCGTGAGCCCACGCCCGAAGAATTGGCCGTGCGCATGGAGATGCCCGAAGACAAGGTTCGCAAGGTCCTCAAGATCGCGAAAGAACCGATCTCGATGGAAACACCCATCGGCGATGACGAAGACTCGCACCTGGGTGATTTCATTGAAGACACCTCGGTAGCCTCGCCGATCGACCAAGCTACGGCCGAATCACTGCGCGAGACCACGCATGCCGTACTCTCGCAACTGACGCCGCGCGAAGCCAAAGTGTTGCGGATGCGCTTCGGTATCGATCTCAGCACCGACCACACCCTCGAAGAGGTCGGCAAGCAGTTCGACGTCACGCGTGAGCGTATCCGTCAGATCGAAGCCAAGGCCTTGCGCAAATTGCGTCACCCGAGTCGCTCGGAGCAGCTGCGCAGCTTCTTGGTCGAAGACTAAGGACCGTCGCAGCAGCGCGCGCGCAGAGTCTGCCTGGATGAAACTCGCGCAGCTCCGCTATCTGGTCGCGATCGTCGAGTCGGGCTCCAGCATCTCGGCGGCGGCCGAGAAGTTGCACGTCTCGCAGCCAGGCGTCAGCCGGCAACTCAAAGTCCTCGAGGACGAGCTCGGACTCGAGCTGTTCGTACGCGATGGCAGAGCCCTCACGAGGCTCACCCCCGCGGGTCAGCGGGTCTTTGAGCGTGCGCAGCGCGTGCTGCGCGAGACCCAGGCCATCCGGGCGATGTCTCTCGATGCCCGCGATCCCGAACGAGGCTCGTTGTCGATCGCGACCACGCATACGCAGGCGCGATATGTGCTGCCATCCGTAATCGAATCATTTCGTAAACGCTATCCGAAGGTGAAGCTGCATCTGCAGCAAGGGACTTCCGAGCAAATCGCCGAAATGCTGACGGCTGGGCAAGTCGATATCGCCATCTCGACGGGAGCTCGCGAACGGTTGCCACACTGCATCCTGCTGCCTTGCTACGAGTGGCACCGCCGAGTCATCGTGCCCAAGCAACATCCGCTCGCGCGCAGCAAAACACTGACGCTGGCCAAGCTTTCGACCTATCCGCTCGTGACCTACGTCTTCAACATGACAGGTCCCGCCTCACTCCCGGACGCTTTTGCCGCCGCGGGACTCGAGCCCGATATCGCCTTGACGGCGCGAGATGCCGACGTCATCAAAACTTATGTGCGCCTGGGCTTGGGCGTGGGTGTCGTCGCGGCCATGGCGATCGATCCGCGCGAAGATGCGGATCTGGTCTCGTTCGACGCCGCACACCTTTTCCCGCGGCATCTGACCTGGGTGGGTTTTCGTCGCGGCAGTTTTTTGCGCCGCTACAGCCTCGATTTCATCCAGGGGCTCGCCCCGCATCTCGAGCGTAACCAGATTCAAAAAGCAGAACGGGCCACCGATCAGTCCGCGGTCGACACTTTGTTCGCGGGCGCACCACTGCCGATATACGCCTGACCCGCCGACATCCTTTCGCTAGAATATGTGTCATCCCGATCCAAAAAATTCGCAGAGGAATACGCAATGGCTCTGATCTCGATGCGACAGCTGCTCGATCACGCTGCCGAACACGGCTATGGGGTCCCCGCCTTCAACGTCAACAACCTCGAACAGGTTCAGGCGATCATGCAGGCTGCCGACAAGACCGACAGCCCGGTGATCATGCAGGCCTCGGCGGGTGCGCGTAAGTACGCCGGCGAGCCCTTCCTGCGTCACCTCATCGAGGCCGCCATCGAAAGCTACCCGCATATTCCGATCGTGATGCACCAAGACCATGGCGCAAGCCCCTCGGTGTGTGTGCAGTCGATCCGTTCGGGCTTCTCGAGCGTGATGATGGACGGCTCGCTCAAAGAAGACGGCAAGACACCGGCGTCGTACGAGTACAACGTCGAAGTCACGCGACATGTGACGCGCATCGCCCACGCCGTCGGTGTGTCGGTTGAAGGCGAGCTCGGTTGCCTCGGCTCACTCGAGTCGGGCAAGGCCGGCGAAGAAGACGGCCACGGTGCCGAGGGCCAGCTCTCGCACGACCAACTGCTTACCGATCCGGATCAGGCCGCGGACTTCGTCGCCAAGACTGGCGTTGACGCTTTGGCCATTGCCATCGGTACCTCGCACGGCGCCTATAAATTCAGTCGCAAGCCCACCGGTGACATTCTCGCGATTCAGCGCATCCGCGAAATCAACAGCAAGATCCCCAACACCCACCTCGTCATGCACGGCTCGTCATCAGTGCCACAAGAATGGCTGCAGGTCATCCGCGAAAACGGCGGCAAACTGCGCGAAACCTATGGCGTACCCGTCGAAGAAATTCTCGAGGGCATCAAGCACGGCGTACGCAAGATCAATATCGATACCGATATCCGGCTCGCCATGACCGGCGCCATCCGCCGTCACTTCAACAAAGATCCGGCCGAATTCGATCCACGAAAATATTTGAAAGAAGCGATGCTCGCAGCGCGCGAGATTTGCGTTGCTCGTTACGAAGCATTCGGCTGCGCCGGTAAGGCGTCATCAATCAAAGTATTGCCGCTCGAAACGATGGCGAAGCGCTACGCCGCCTGACCGCTGCCGCGCCACGCGCGACCAGCTGCGCAGTGCAACATCGAAAGGCCGTGGGCTCGCGCTCACGGCTTTTTTTCATGGTCGTTTTTTATGCACCTGATCGAATCGTGCCTCCAGCTCCGGGTTCGCGCCGCGCAGCTGATCGACCACATCCTTGGCCCAGTCGAAGTAAGCACGCTGCCGGTCGATGGACCAGCCGTTAGGCGGCGCAGAAATCATGCTGCGCAAGTTGCAGATCTTGTCGCCGAGTTTGACTTGCCGCGCCGCCGGCGAAGTCAGTCGCGCTCGGGACACCTGCAACTTCTTGCGTGCTCGCCAATGCAGTGAGCGCTCGTCCGTTACCTCCATGACGATACGCGCAACCTGTTCGCCAAACTCACCCTGAAGCTCTTGCAGCGAGGTCTGCGTATCTTCGATGGTGTCGTGCAGCAGCGCGGCAGCGAGCACCACCGGATCCCACACTCCTCCCCTCGAACCAAAGTACATCCGCAAGATCAAGCGGGTGGTTGATGTAAGGCAGATGTCCTCGGCCCTTGCGCCGCTGATCCCGATGCTTCCAAGCCGCAAAACGCGCAGCCCGCAACACAAGGCCAAAGTCGGCCTCATCGACAGCAGCGAGATGACTACGGGACATGCGCGCTTGACCGCCCGCTCTCAGGGCGTGAACACCGCCCGCATCTCGCGCACGAAGCCCGCGAGATCACGCGGCGTACGTCCGGTGATTTCTTTGAAAGTCGATGTGGTCTCGGCGACATAGCCTGCCGCGACCTCGGCGAAAATATCGCAGACTGCATCGAGATGCCATTTGCTTGCGAGAAACTTGCCGAGGTAAGCCTTGTACTCGGCGGGATCTTGCGGCACATAGGCAATCGGTCGGCCCAGTTCACGACTGAAAACCTTCGCAGCCTTGTGAAAGCTCAGCTGGTCGGGGCTGGTGATGTCGTAACTCTTGTTCTCGTGTCCCGAGGTCGCAAGACAATGCGCCGCGAAGAACCCGGCATCGCGCGAGTCCGCCATGGCGGCAGCACCGCGCTCGCCAAAAGGATAAAAGAATTGGTTTCGGGACTTGATAGTCGCAGCATTCGCCAAGAAGTTCTGCATGAAAAAACTAGGCCGGACCATCGTCCAGGCCACGCCCTTCGACCGAATGTATTCCTCTGAGTCCCAATGCATCCGATGCGTACCTATCTTGGCCGTCGGCAGAGACTCCATCGAAGAAATCTTCAGAATGTGTTGCACACCGCACTCGACGGCGACATCGACGATTCGCTTTTCCATGGTCAGCTGGTTTTCGCCATTCGGCAGGATGACCGCGACTTTGCTCACCCCGCGCATCGCCGCGCGCAGGCTATCGGCATCACCCGCATCGCCAAAGGCCAGTTCGACTCCCAGCGCAGCGAGCGGTGCCGCCTTGTCCTTGTTACGCATCAGAGCTCTGACGCCCAGCCCTCTGGCAACCAGCTCCCTTGCGGCGTGGCTTCCGGTACGGCCAGTCGCTCCCGTAATCAGTATCATCGCGTCTCCCCCGTGAAATCGGTTCAATCGAGTCAGGAATGGATAACACACTCAACGAAGGCCAACCATGATTCCAAGCATCTGCGACCTCTCCGACGCGAATATCGGCAAAGTCCAGACTCTCCGTCCGGGATTTCGTCACTTCGGGCTACTGAGCAAATTCCACGGTCGGGTTACAACCATTCGCTGCCTTGAAGACAACGCATTGCTCAAGTCGACTCTCGGCACCCCCGGCGACGGACGGGTCATGGTCGTCGATGGTGGCGGCTCGCTCGAACGCGCGCTGTTTGGCGACATGCTCGGAGCACTGCTTCGCGACAACGGCTGGGCGGGAATCGTCATCAACGGCGCCGTGCGCGATGTGGAGGTCGTAAGGCAGATGCCGATTGCAGTTCGCGCGCTCGAGATCTGCCCTACACAGCCCAACAAGCTGGGGACCGGCGAGCGTGATGTCGTCGTCAGCTTTGGCGGGGTCACCTTTAACCCCGGCGACTGGCTCTACGCGGACGAGAATGGCGTCATTGTCAGTACGACGCCGCTGACGTAAGGGGTGGCTATCCCTGCCGATCCTAAAGCCAACGTACTTTGCCCGACAGGTCAGCAGGTCGAATAACCGCCTTTGAAAGCGGGACTCCCACATGCAAAAAACCCAGGATTTGCTCCTCTTCCGCCAAGCCCAGCGCCCGCTTCACCGTCGCACTGTAGGCGTGTGATCCGGTCTTCCAGGCAGCACCAAGGCTCATCGAATGCGCAGCGACCCAAAGATTTTGAATGGCGGCGCCCACTGCGACGAGCTGCTCAACCGCGGGCACTTTCGGATGCGGCTGCGGCAGCGCCGAAACAACAATGAGCACCGGCGAACGAAACGCCTTGGAAGCCTCGCGCTGCTGCGCCTCAGCGTCGGCGTCCGGCGTCTTCTCCAGCAACGCCGCACTCATCGCATCACCCAAGATACTGCGAGAACTGCCTTCGAGAATCGTGAAGCGCCAGGGCGCAAGTAAGCCGTGATCAGGTGCCCGTACCGCTGCCGTCAGCAACGTTTCGATCTGGTGTCGAGCTAGAGACGTATCAGCAAATTTTTTTGTCGAACTGCGGGAAACGATCGCATCAAAAACCGATCCCGGCGCCGTGTTATCTGAACTTCCGGTCACTTGTATCCTCCTCCCGCCACTGGGCGGGTGGAGGATACGTCAGACTCTACTTTGGGGGAATCCGCGGAATAATCGGCGGTCGAATCGTGTCTCTGTCGGGCGGCCTGTCAACACCAAGCAGCGAGCCAAAACTGATAAACGCGCACTCACTGAGAATGACAGCGGGAGATTGCACGGCCATTACACTTTGCTGAGGAGAACGCGCATAACAACAGCATTCCAAGGAGGGCGCGGCCGCCCTTGGTTTTACGGTATCCAGTTATTTTCATTTGAAACTCCTAAAAGATTTTTGAGAGATCTACATCGGCCCGACATCGTGACGTTTTCTCATTCATTCTCAAGCGCCATTTTTGGTATTACAATGAAGAAACGCACTAGACAGTTCGTGTTTGGTGCTTATTTCGGATGCATTGACGGAGTTCTGTTCAATTCTGCCGATGGCTCTCACGGCCTTTGTAACTATAGGGTGCTCATCCCCCAGCAAATCACGAAGTCTTTTTACGAGAGTTTCCAAATAAGATTGACGTTGGTCCGTTTTTCGAACTACTTAAAACTAGAGTTCGGTGCCTCGGAGCCGTTTCCTGACCATCGTTTTGCGAACTCACTCGGGGTCAGATGACCGAGCGACCCGTGTGGACGGCAGTGATTGTAGTCCTGCCTCCACGCCTTCAAAACCTCTTTCACGTGGTCGAGCGTAGCAAACTCATTCACGTTCAGACACTCATCACGCAGCCGTCCATTAAACGACTCAATCATCCCGTTCTCGGTGGGTTTGCCGGGTCGGATGAAGTCGAGCTTCACGCCTCGGAAATAACACCACTCGTCGAGCGCTTTGGACGTAAATTCCGTTCCGTGGTCGACAGTTATCGCAAAAGGTAAAGATCTCTCGAGCGCCACTTCGTTCAACGCATCGATGACACTTTGACCCGTCAAAGAGAAATCCGCCTGCAGCGCCACACACTGTCGATGCCACTTGTCGATGATCGTCAGTACGCGGAACTTCCGACCACTGGCAAGCTGATCGTGGACGAAGTCCATGGCCCAGTACTGCCCGGCCGCCAGCGCTGTGGGCGAGGGACCGCGGTGCAGGCTGATGCGCTTCTTTCGTCGCACTCTCATACGCACCTGGAGGCCCTCCAGCTTGTACAGCCGATGCACTTTGTTCCGGCCTACCTTCCAGCCCTCTCGAGTTAGCAAAATGTGCAGACGTTCGTATCCGAACCGCGGCCTCGCTGTTGCCAGCTCGCGTAACCGCTGTCGTAGTACGCTCACATCGCGTGCCTGCGAGCGGTAGTACCACGTCGCCACCCGCAAGCCGATGAGCCGGCAGGACCGCTGCACGCTCAACCGAAAGCAATCTTGTATCCATCGTGCAATATCTCGGCGCCGGTAGACCGCTAAATCTTTTTTTTAACCACCTCCTGCAGGATGTGACGATCCAGCGTCAGATCGGCTACCAAGCGCTTCAGGCGCGCGTTCTCGTCTCGCAGTTGACGCAGCTCCCGCACCTCAAGAAGGCCTAGGTTCCCGTATCGCTTCTTCCAGACGTAGAACGTCGCTTCGCTGATACCCATCTGCCGACAAACATCCCCAACCGGCTGCCCTGCGTCAGCTTGCTTGAGCGCAAATAGGATCTGTTCTTCGGTGAACTTCGATTTCTTCATCGCTTCCTCTCCTTGCATCGCAAGGACCCCGGAAGCACCTTACTCCAGTTGTAAACTCATATGAAATAACGGGGGGACGTCACCATCCCTAGTCGACTCTGAATACGACCAGAGAGAGCTCGAAGCTCTCTAACTGCGTCTTTAGTTTCGCGCAGGCTATCGAGAGAACTAGAAAAGCCTTCCTCTGCACGATCGAAATCGCTGTTTCGTAGCGCGATCCAGCCTCGATACCAGTCATATTCCGCTCTTTGCTGCTTAAGGAGAGGAAGCTTCATTGATAACTCTGCTATTCGACCTAAGTAAATCGCAGCGATGGCGTGCTCTCCTGTTTGCATACAGGCTTCGACAAAATCGAAAAGCGCCGTTAACAGCGCGCGCGAGGGTCCGTCCCGCTCTAACAGCGCAACACGTTTCGCGGATGTCTTTTTCGTTTTTTCGCGGTCGCCAATCTGACTCCAAACCGTAGCAATAGCCGAATAGATGTCGGCTTTAACCCGATAGTCGAAATCCGGTGCAGCATCTAGTACGCTCTCGCCTGAAAGCAATAACTGTTTAGCCGGAATATCCCTCCTCCCATGCAGCTCAGGGTTGGCGTTTTCGAATAGCCCAATAAGGAAGTCGCGGGTGGCGGTTGCGCGGCGCGACTCGATGCGAGTCTCGCGGGCTTGCAGTACGGCGATGACGGCGGCGACGGTGACCGCAGTCACCGCCGTGGTACCGATGCCGACTGTCCAGGCATTGCAGGCGATGAATTTTCGAATCGCGAGGAGGCGCGACGGCGGTTTTGCACGTACCGGATGACCTTCGAGCCAGCGTACGAGATCAGCGCGCAGCACTTCGGCGGAGGGGTATCGATCGGTCGCGTTGCGAGCCAGCGCTTTAAGCAAAACGGCGTCGAGCTCACCCCGCAGGATGCGCAGCAAGCGTCGAGGTGTCGATTGACACACGTCTGCGGTGCCCGGGTCGATCTTGGCGCGACTTGGGGTGCGCAGATGCCCTTCGGTGATCGCCATCTCGAGCTCAGCGCGCGATCCGTTTTGGGTGATGAACGGTGTCGAACCGACGAGCAACTCGTAGAGCATCACACCCAACGAGTAGACGTCGGAGGCCAGCGTCAGTCGGGTTTGCTGCACCTGCTCGGGGCTCGCGTAGCGGGGCGTCATCGCCCGCGACAGGGAACGCGAGAGCGCATCGGCGGGCGAGGATACGGTGTCGTCTCCCATCAGCTTGGCAATACCGAAGTCGAGCAGACGAATTTCGGCGCGTTGATTGACGAGAATGTTCCCGGGTTTGAGATCCCGATGCAGTACGAGGTTGGTGTGCGCGTACTGAACGGCGTCGAGAACCTGCAAGAACAAGCGGATGCGACCATCCACCGTCAGTCGATGTTCATCACAGTAGTGATCAAGCCGCTGACCTTCAACATATTCGAGCGCCAAAAACGGCCGTCCAAGCTGATCGACGCTGGCGTCGTACAACCTCGCGATATTCGGATGCTCGAGTGAACCGAGGATATCGCGCTCGCGCGCCATGCGACTCGCGAGATCTCGCGCCCAAACCATGCGCGGAAGATTGAGTGCGATTTTGCGCTTGATGGTGCCGTCGGTGCGCTCGGCCAACCACACCGAGCCCATCCCGCCATCACCGATTTGTTGCAGCAATCGGTAGGGACCGACGAGGTCGCCGATCAGCACGGCCGCGGGGGGAGTTAGAACCTCTGCAGCGGTGAGCGCTCCGTCGATGAAATGACGAGTCTCGATGCCGGCCTGCACTTCGAGCAGCCGACGCAAGGGTTCGCGCAACGCATGCTGTGCCGCGGGCAATGATTCGACCCAGGCACTGCGCTCGTGGGCTGGCAAGGACATTGCCTGTACCAGCGGCTGCTGCAACGCCCAAGGCCAGTGCGGCTCTCGCCCCCATGGGTTTGAGTCGAACGGTCTCGTTGCCACTCGTCGGCACGATTCGCCGGCCGTCGGGGCGCAACAGTCGAAAAAATCGATATACCGATTGCTCTTGCGTGAGTTCGGCAACGAATGTGCCCTTGCCCTGCCGACGATCGATGATTTTTTCGGCCTCCAGGGCGTCCGTCGCTTTGCGTATCGTCCCCTGACTCACCCCGAGCTGCAGCGCAAGCGCCTGCTCGCTCGGTAATAACTCGCCCGGCCGCCACTCGCCCTCGACGATTCGGCAGACGAGCGCGTCCTGGATCTGCGTGTAGAGGGGTCGGTAGGGCCGGCGGTCGGTTTCCATGACCAATCGATCCTCGTAAGGTCGATGACCGGCTGCAATAGGAAATCTTCGATGGCGGAGATGCGTTAGCATCGGCGTCAGCCGTTGCTAACGATAAAAGTCATGAATGGGAGTTATTCATGAGCCGCTGGATCCTCGCCCTCGATCAAGGCACGACGAGCTCACGCTCCATTCTTTTTGATCACGCCGGCAACATCGTCGCGACGGCGCAGCGCGAGTTCACGCAGCATTTCCCGCAATCGGGCTGGGTGGAACATGACGCACTCGAGATCTGGGATACCCAGCGCGCAACCATCGACGACGTCTTGAAAAAAACGGCCGCGAAACCCGGGGATGTCGCCGCAGTGGGTATTACCAATCAGCGCGAAACCACGGTTCTTTGGGATCGCGCGACTGACCTGCCCATTGCCCCGGCCATTGTCTGGCAAGATCGCCGCGCCGCAGAGACGTGTGCCGCACTACGCGCCGCCGGACACGAGGCGGAAGTCACGCGGCGCACTGGCTTGCTACTTGATCCGTATTTCTCGGGCACTAAACTCGCATGGCTGTTGGATCACGTGCCGCACGCGCGCGCTCGAGCTGAGCGTGGCGAGCTGTGCTTCGGCACGATAGACAGTTGGCTCGCCTGGAAGCTGTCGGGTGGCAGGCACCACATTACCGATGTCACCAACGCGAGCCGCACCTTGCTGCTCAATCTCGACGGCGAATGGGACGAGGGTATGCTCAACTTGCTGCGTATCCCGCGAGCGGTACTGCCCAAAGTGCTGTCATCCTCTTTTGACGTCGGCGTCAGGGTCGCCATCGGCGATCTCGACGTACCCCTCACCGGCCTTGCCGGCGATCAGCAATCGGCGCTATTTGGACAGGCCTGTCTGCAACCGGGCATGGCAAAGAATACCTATGGCACCGGCTGTTTCATGCTGCTGCATACGGGAACACGCCCGCTTGCTTCGCATCATCGATTGCTCACCACCATCGCGTGTACGCCCGGCACAGGCGAGCGACGCAGACCGCTGCAATATGCATTGGAGGGCAGCGTTTTTGTCGGCGGTGCAGTCGTTCAATGGTTGCGTGACGGTCTCGACTTCGTGAACCACGCCGGAGAAATCGAAGCGCTGGCCACCAGCGTTGCCGATCACGGTGGGGTTTACGTGGTTCCAGCGTTCACTGGTCTCGGCAGTCCACATTGGGATCCGTTCGCGCGCGGCTCGATCGCAGGCATCACGCGCGGCACGACGCGCGGGCATATCGCCCGTGCTGCGCTCGAGGCAATAGCCTTTCAGAGTGCAGAGTTGTTGCTCGCCATGCAGAAAGATGCGGCGGTGCCGCTGCACGAACTGCGGGTAGACGGCGGCGCATCACGCAACGATTTTTTGATGCAGTTCCAATCGAATCTTTTAGGCGTGCCGGTGATCCGACCTGCCGTGACCGAGACCACGGCATTAGGCGCGGCCTATCTTGCAGGTCTCGCGACCGGCTTCTGGAAATCGACTGACGAGATCGCGGCCCGCTGGCGCGTAGAGCGGCGCTTCGAGCCGAAGATGTCCCGCGATGCGGCGGCTGCACGCATGCACGAATGGTCGCGCGCGGTCGAACGCTCACTCGGCTGGGCGAGCAGCTGAACTGGGCGCAGGCTGCCAGCAGCCAATCGCCAGCGCGGTTATGGGTAGTGAGCTAGTCGTCGTCGGAACGTTCAGGTCCGTTCTTCAGTCGCGTTTGATGCGAGTGTACGAATTTGTTTCCGTACACGTCTTCGCCTTTGTGATATCGACGACCGACGCCATCGGGTCGCAGCGGATCGCGCTCGGTGCGTTCGCGACCGAAGTCACGCGCTGCCTGCTGCTCGGCAGCGATCTGCTCGGGCGTGAATAAACTGCAGCCATCGACAAGGTCGAAGTTTTCCACGAACTGGCGGGGGATGGGCATGACACCCGCGATGACGTCGCCCACCTGAATCTCCACCGGAAAGTTCGCGCGAGTGATTTTGAGATTGAAGGTGAAATCGCGGCGCAGGTTGTCGGTCTCGACCACACCCGCCATATTCTGCAAGCCATCAATGAAATAATTGGGTGGCTGCAAGGTCATGAGGTTGATACCGGGCGGCGTGCGCAGCGCGAAGGCCGCCTGAACGGTGACGATGCCAAGCCCGAAGTTGGAGACCATGGTCTGCAGGCTGCCATGACGGGTCTCGTCTTCGGTGTTATGGATAGTGACTATGGTATCGGCGGGGTCCGGACCGCCATTCCAAAGAAAAGTCGCGCGCCACAAGGAGCGCATCGCAAGCCCGTACTGATTGCCGATCACCAGCGGCAGGCAAAAATACGCATGGCGCGAGAACCAGTCACGCTTGTTGCGCCCACGCAGATTGAAGTAGACCTGCTCGTGCTTGCCACGATAAAAATCGTCGTAGGGAATGGCGGCGATGGTATTATCGGGAACCTTGATCATGTGACGACAAGTTACAGTTCAAAATTCGAAGCGGTGGTCAGGATCGAAAGTAATGAAAGACGCGATGGTGTGTCGCATGCCGCGCGTCACTCGACGCACTCCATGCAGGAAAAACATCGTACCCGGAAACACCACCAGCATGCGCGGTTGGGGCTTGAGTTCAAGCCCAAGATTCGGGAAGTGGATCTCGCCGCCATCATAGTCATCGTTCAAATAAATGACCGTAGCGAAGTCGCGCCAAGGATACGGATGCGGAGCGCCATGCGGATTTTCGCTGTCGGCATGCGGCTGCAACTCGTAGCCGGGTGGCCAGCGCGCGTAGTTGATGAGGTCTGAGTAAAGCGGCGGCTGCGGTCCGAGTTGCTCGGTCAGTACGGCGGTGAGCTTGGCGATAGCCCGATCGCGGGTCTGGCGAAATATTCCGCGGATGAGCTCATCGTCGATATCCGTGGGCGTGAGCGTCCGGCCTTTCCAATAATCGCCGGCATCAGGCATGCCAAAGGCGGCATCATTACGCTCCGCGAAGCCGAGCAAAGCGGCATATTCGTTAACGGTGAGAAACGCTGGATCGATCAGCGGAAAGATCGGCAGCGCGTCGATATCAGCGCGGGACGCGCGCATCGGTCAGGCCTCGGGCGCCGGCGGCGGGTCGTTGGAGATGGTCGTCTGGGCAGCGGCGTTTTCGACAGCCTTGATTTGCGCCACACGCATCCGCAGCGTGCGCTCCATGACATCGAGCGCGGTACCTTCTGGCCAGCCGTTGCGAATCATCGATTCGAGCACTGACTCGGGGCTTTGGCCGGCCTCGATTTGCTTGACGATCCAATGCCGCAGTTGCGGCGTGACCCTGCCGTGACTCATGACGCGGAGGATAGCCGAGTCCCCTTGCCGATGGGCAAGAGGGCGAAACCTACGCAAAGCGCCGCTCCGAGCGGAAACAGCCAAGGAAATGCCACCAACTCACGCTCGCTGGTGAAGCCGAAAAACTGTGCGTTATGGACCAGTAACACGCCGATGAGTGAAACCGCCACGCCTAGCGGCGCGTTACGGATCCGTTCGCGCGAGACGAACAAGGCGAGCAGAAAAAGTCCGAGCATCGGACCATAGGTGTACGCCGTCATGGCGAAAGCGAGCGGAGTCAGCCGTTCGTCGGAGCCTGCCAGCAGCAAGGCGAAGCCACCCAGAACCAACGCCCAGACGATCACCAGAATGCGCGACAGCATCACCGCCCTCGCCTCGTCTAGCGTGCCGTTGCGATGCCCCTCGTGAAACATGGTGATACTGGTCTCGGAAAGCGCCGAAAGCACCGGGCTCGACATGGCCGCCGCAAACAGCGCTGCCACCATGAAGCCGCGTAGTCCGGTCGGCATCTCGGACAGAATAAATGCCGGGAAAATACGATCGACGTTTTCGGCTATCAGCGGTGCGAACGCCGGGTCGACCGCGTTCAAGCTGTAATAACCCCAAAGGGCGACGCCCACCATCAAAAATAACACCACGACCAGCTCGCCGAGGTTGCTGACATAAAGCGCAATGCGCGCCTCGCGTACCGATCGACAACACAGCATGCGCTGCGTGTTCAACTGATCCGTACCGTAGGCCGCAAGATTCTGGAACGGCATCGCGAAGGCACCGGCCCAAAGCGTGAAGTTGACGCGCGGATCGGTGCTCCACTCGATGACATGCGTCTTGCCCGCAGAATCCGCAGCTGACAACAAGCCTGTTAAGCCATCGGGAAAGGTTTGCGTAACAAAAAGAATCGCCATTAAACCGGCGGCGACGAACATGCAGAACTGCAGCACGTCGGACCAAACCACGGCACGAATTCCGCCGAGCATGGTGCTGAGCGCGGCCACACCTACGCTGAGCGCGACGCAACCGGCAAAATCGAGGCCGGTAAGCAACTCGAGGACGAGCGCGACCGCAAACACTCGAACACCCTGACCGAGCACCGCACCAATGAAAAAGAGCAGCGCCGACAGTTTGCCGAACACCGGGCCGAGCTTGTCGCGGATGAAGTCGTAGGGACTCGCGTAATTCTTTTCGTACAGACGCGGCAAAATGAAGTGTCCGAGAATGGTCTTGGAAATAAGCCCCGCCAAACAGAACTGCAGATAGCGAAAGTCGCCGCCTTGTGCGAATACCAGCGCCGGCACGCCGATGAAGGTAACGCCGCTCACTGCGGTGGCGACGATCGACATCGACACGGCATACCAAGGCAAAGAGCGCGAACCGAGGAAGTACTCGCGTGTGCTGCCCTGCAAATCTTTGACGTGATGACCGATCCAGGTCACGAGGGCGAAATACGCCCCAACCATCGTCCAGTCGAGTACATGAAAATAATTGCTGCCCACGACCGATGTACCTCGGAGAATCGTTAGGTAGCCACGTCAGGTCGCCCCGTTAGGCGACCGCCGACCGGCGCAGGGTCCGTCCCGAGCCGCGGCCCGGATAGACGCGACCGTTCGCACCGGGATACGCATAACCGTTGATGAGTATACGACGTGGAACGTCCGATTCGTTCGACATACTGCCGTGGATGGCGTAAGGACCAAAGAATAGAACGCTTCCTGCACGACCGGTGATAGTCACGGCTTGCGACTCATCGAAGAACGCTGGCGTGTCGGTGCGACCCATCGGTATGTTGTAGTCATAGGACTCGGCAGACAAGCGCAACGTATCGCTACCGCGGACCGCGCTGCGAGGAATGAACTTCAACGGACCATTAGCCTCGGTCATGTCATCGATGAGCATGATGGTCTGCACGTAGGAGCCGCGACCGTTGAGATCCCGCCAAGTGCCCGGGCCCTTGTCGCGGTGCTGCACATCCTGATGCCAATCGAAGGAGACCCCATCCCGCGGCATCTTGAAGTGCGCCTGGCAAAGCAGTTGCTCGCAATGGTCGCTGCCGAGCAGATCGAGTGCGGGCTCGATCAAGCGCCGATCAGCGCCGAGCGCCAGCAGGTCAGGCTCTGCGCCTCCGGCCCATACAACCCGCTTGACGATGACCTCGCCTTTGGGCGGGGCTTCGAGCACGAAATAGGCGCCTTCATGGTCTTGGGTGCTACGCAAAACCTGCGCCGCGCCATACAGTCGCTCGAATGCCGCCCGGGCCGTGCGCATCTCATCGAGGCTGAACAGCCCCCCCACGACCGTCCATCCTTGAGCAAAGAACTCATCCACCTGTGCCACCGAAAATCTCATCGCTGACACTCTAGCCGATCCGCAGCAAAGCAGGCGGGTCGACGAATGGATCGCTTGGTGCCAATATCGTTTGCGGTGGATTCTCGCCCGACCCACGGTCACTTTTCGACATCAGCGCCCGCCATGACCGATCGCAACCGAACTTTGGATGTGTTTCGCGGCGCGACTGTCGCCCTGATGATCCTCGTGAATAATCCGGGCTCATGGGCGAGTCTCTATCCGCCACTTGCGCATGCGACTTGGCACGGGTGGACACTCACTGATCTGGTTTTTCCATTTTTTTTGTTTGCAGTAGGTAACGCTATTGCACTAACCCCGACGCGCACCGCCAGCAACACCCAATTTTGGAAGCGCTGGACACGTCGAACGCTGCTGATATTCGGTATCGGTCTGTTGCTCAATGTCTGGCCCTTCGTCAAGTGGGGAGCGGATGGCGGCCTGCAGTTCAAAGAGTTCGAAACGCTGCGCATCATGGGGGTTTTACAGCGGATCGCCCTGTGCTGGGCGTGCGCGGCCCTGATCGTGCGTAGCGGCGGTGTACGTGCCGCCTGGTTTTGCAGTGCATTTTTGCTGATCGGCTATTGGTGGGCGTGTGTCGCTTTCGCCCATGGAGTCGACCCGTATTCACTCGAGGGTTTCTTTGGTACCACGTTGGATCGAGTGCTGCTCGGTGAATCTCACCTGTACCGCGGCGAAGGTGTGCCCTTCGACCCCGAGGGGCTCGCAAGTACCGCTCCAGCCATCGCTCAAGTGCTACTCGGCTACGCAGTCGGCCACTTTTTATTGCAACGTCAGCAAGCGAAATCCCTCGTTCGCGACCTGCTGTTAATCGCCATAGTTGCCGCCGCAGTCGGCTCGTTCGCACACGAGCTGATGCCGATCAACAAAAAACTCTGGACGTCGAGTTACGCACTGTTGACGACGGGGCTGGCGACGCTATCGATTGCCGTGCTGCTGCAGTGCCTAGACCGATGGCGATGGCAGCATCTATTCATCGAACCGTTGCTGCGCGGCTGTGAGGCGTTTGGCCGCAATGCCCTGCTGATTTTCGCACTCACCGGCCTCGTACCGCGAACCCTTGCACTGATCCGCTTCGAAGAGAGTACTGACCTGGCGGGTAATCCGCAGTACGTGACGCTACTCTCTCGCTTGCATCGCGAATTCTTTGCGCCGTTGTCAGCCGATCCCCGACTTGGCTCTTTCCTGTTTGCAGTGGTGACACTGTTGGTCTATTGGCTCGTGGCAGAATGGCTACACCGACGACGCTGGTACTTCAAGGCATGATTTTGTACAGATGAAACACCGCTCGAAACTCTCCGCCACTTTCTTATTGGTCTGGTCACTGCTGACTTCGCTGCCAGGCCTATCGGCCGAGCAGCGCAAGGTGGAACTCGGGATCGACGTTCTACTAGCGCCGGGCAGCCCTTATCTCGAACTGGTGGCGGGCAAGCGCGTGGGACTGATCACCAACCCGTCTGGCGTCGACGGCAACCTGGTGCCGACAGTCGATCGGCTCGCCGGAGATTCGCGATTGTCTTTGATCAGACTGTTTGGTCCTGAGCACGGCATCCGCGGTGAAGTTCCCGCTGGCGAAACCATCGCTGACGGGCGTGATCCGCGGACCGGCGTCGCCGTAGTGAGTCTCTATGGCAAAAAAAAGCGCCCCTCGAAGACGGCGCTGGCTGGCGTCGAAGTGATTCTTTTCGATATTCAGGATATTGGTTCGCGCACCTACACGTATATTTCAACGCTTGGGGAAGCACTGCATGCATGCGCTGCGACGCGTATTCCGCTCGTGGTCCTGGATCGGCCGAATCCCCTGGGTGGGCTGAACTTTGAGGGTACGCTCGTCGAAGATCGCTTCCGCAGCTTTATCGGCTGGGGTCCGGTGCCAGTGACGCATGGCATGACGCTCGGCGAAGTGGGTCGCTATTTCAATGACCAACTCGGCATCGGCTGCGATCTGCATGTGGTGCCGATGCGCGGCTGGCGACGCTCGATGAGCTGGGATGACACAGGCCTCATCTGGAGCATCACCTCGCCCCATGTTCCCTCGGTAACCCAAGCCTATCTGTACACCACTACCGGTATGGTGGCCTCGACGGTCAAAGATATTAACGAGGGTGTCGGTTCAACGATGCCGTTTGAAATCATCGGCGCGACGTTTTTGGATGCCGCCCGGCTCGAAGAGTCACTGCAGGCCTTGCAGCTTCCGGGCGTACTTTTCCAGGCCATCCACTACAAGCCGTTTTATGGCAAGTATCGCGATGCGCCGATGCAGGGCGTCCGCCTGCGCATTACCCATCCGTCGGCCTACCGACCATTGCGCTCGGCGGTTGCGATCCTCAGCACACTACGCAGGCTATATCCGGAACGCATCGTATTTCGCGAAGATCGGGCCATTGGCACACACTGGGGAAGTCTGAGCTTGCGTCAACAGCTCGAGGCTGGGATGGATATCGCCGCGATAGAAAACTCCTGGCTGTCGAACACCAAAGAGTTCGCCATTGCCCGACAACGCGCGCTGCTTTACGACTAGCAGCGAACGCGAAATCGGCGCCTCTCAGCTCTTCAGCGCCACCAGTACCTCATCGAGCATTTTCTTTGCATCGCCGAAGAGCATGCGGTTGTTGTCCTTGACGAACAGCGGGTTGTCGACGCCGGCATAACCCGAAGCCATCGAGCGCTTCATCACGATCGAAGTTTTCGACTTCCAGACCTGCAACACGGGCATGCCGGCGATCGGGCTCGTCGGATCATCTTCAGCGGCCGGATTCACGATATCGTTCGCGCCGATCACGATCGACACGTCGGTACCCGGGAAATCGTCGTTGATCTCGTCCATCTCGAGCACGATGTCGTACGGTACTTTGGCTTCGGCGAGCAGCACATTCATGTGCCCAGGCATGCGCCCTGCGACCGGATGAATGGCAAAGCGCACGTTCACGCCTTTCTCGCGCAGCAGTTTGGTGATTTCGTAGACCGTATGCTGCGCCTGCGCTACCGCCATGCCATAACCCGGAATGATGATGACGCTCCGTGCCGAACGCAGCATCTCCGCCGTTTCGCTGGCGCTTACCGATGTCACCTCGCCTGCGGGCTGCGCCCCGCTTGCGGCTGCAGGCGTCGTACCGCCGGTAGTGCCGAAGCCACCGGCAATGACGCTGACGAAGTTGCGGTTCATTGCGCGGCACATGATGTAGGAGAGGATGGCGCCCGATGAGCCGACAAGCGCACCGGTGACGATCAGCAAATCGTTGGCCAGCATGAAGCCCGTGGCCGCAGCAGCCCAACCCGAATAGCTGTTGAGCATCGACACCACGACCGGCATGTCGGCACCGCCAATGGCGACCACCATGTGTATGCCGAAGAGCAGCGCGATGACCGTCATGATGAGTAGCGGCGTCATCCCCGCCTCGATACTCGGCGCGGCGACAAACTGCACGCCAAGCCAGATCACCACCAGCAAGGCCAAAAGATTGAGCCAGTGCCGCGCGGGCAACAGCAGCGGTTTGCCGCTGATTTTGCCCGACAGCTTGCCGAATGCGATGACCGAGCCCGAGAACGTCACGGCACCGATCAGGATGCCGATGTAAATCTCGACTTCGTGAATGGCTTTTTCGGCGCCCTCGTAGACGATCGAGGTGTCGACGTAACTCGCGAAGCCGACAAAGCAGGCGGCGAGGCCCACGAGGCTGTGCATCAAGGCAACGAGCTCGGGCATCTGCGTCATCTGCACGGTACGCGCCGCGTACAAACCGATGGCAGCACCAATGGCCAAGGCGCCGACGATCCACGGCAGTCCCGCACCCAGATCGACCCGCGGACCAAGCACAGTGGCGAGAACCGCGAGGGCCATGCCCACCATGCCGTAGAGATTGCCGCGCCGCGAGGTCTCGGGATTCGACAGACCGCCGAGACTCATGATGAAGAGAATGGCGGCGCCGAGATAAGCAACCGTTGCGAGATTTTCGGACATGTCGGCAGCCTCTTACTTGCGGAACATCGCGAGCATGCGACGAGTCACGGCGAAGCCGCCGAACATGTTGATCGCCGTCAGCGCGAGCGCCGCTACGGCAAGACCTAAAATCAGCGCATCGGGTCGATCAGTCACCCCCTCTCTCAAGGGTGGCGCGACCTGCACGATGGCGCCAACGGCAATGATGCTGGAAATGGCGTTGGTCACGCTCATCAATGGCGTATGCAGCGATGGCGTAACGTTCCAGATCACCATGTAGCCAATGAAACAGGCCAGCACAAAGACCGTGAAGTGACCGAGGAACGAGGCGGGCGCATAAGCACCAGTCAACCAGAAAAGCGCAGCGCCTACGGCAAAGACACCGGCAAGTGACTGGCCCGACATGGGCTCGCCGCCACCGCCGTGCCCATGGGAAGATTTCTTTGCTGCGGCAGGCGCCGTGGCGGCAGCAGCCTTCGCCTGTGGCGGAGCCGCTGACAGTCGCGGCGGTGGTGGCGGCCAAGTTACCCCGCCTTCCTTGATCACCGTCGCTCCGCGGATGGCCTCGTCTTCAAAATTGACGTTGATGTTGCCATCTTTGGTCTTGCAGAGTTCTTCGGTAAGTCGCAGCAAATTGGTGGCATACAGCGTCGACGCCTGCTTCGAGAGTCGGCTCGGCAAATCGGTGTAACCGATGATCGTCACGCCCTCACGCACCACGACCTCGCCCGGCGCGGTCAGTTCGCAGTTGCCGCCCTGCTCCGAGGCCAGATCGACGATGACGCTACCCGGCCGCATCGAACGAACCATGTCTGCCGTGATCAATTTGGGGGCTGGCTTGCCGGGAATGAGCGCCGTCGTGATGATGATGTCGACGTCCTTGGCCTGCTTGGCAAATACATCGCGCTGCGCTTTCTGAAAGCCCTCGCTCATGACTTTGGCATAGCCGCCAACGCCGCTGCCTTCTTCCTGATAATCGACGGGCACGAATTCAGCACCCATCGACTTCACCTGATCGCCGACCTCCGGGCGCGTATCGTTGGCGCGAACGATCGCGCCGAGTCCGACCGCAGCGCCGAGCGCCGCAAGGCCTGCCACACCCGCACCGATGACGAATACTTTGGCCGGTGGCACCTTGCCCGCAGCGGTGATCTGCCCGGTAAAGAATCGCCCGAAGTGATGCGCAGCCTCAATGACGGCGCGATAGCCGGCAATGTTGGCCATGGACGACAACGCGTCCATTTTTTGAGCACGCGAAATTCGCGGCACGCTGTCCATCGCCAGCACGGTCAAACGACGCTCGGCCATCTGCTTCATGAGTTCCGGGTTCTGCGCCGGCCAGATGAAGCTGATCAAGGTGGTACCCGGTCGCATCGCTGCGACTTCTTGCGTAGACGGGGCGCGTACCTTGAACACGATGTCGGACGTGGCCAGCAGCTCACTCGCGCTGGCAGCAATGCTTGCCCCTGCTGCGGTAAACGCAGCATCGCTGAAATTTGCGGCCTCGCCGGCACCGGACTCGACGCGGACACCGAAGCCGAGCTTGAGCAGCTTTTCGACCACTTCGGGAGCTGCGGCCACGCGCTTTTCACCGGCAAAAGTTTCCCGCAGGACACCTATCGTCAGGGGCATGTCGACCTCGTCAAACTGGCTGCGGGGCAGAACGTACCCCGGGGCGCAAATGATACTCGAAAGCGCTCCGTCGGCAGGCCGACCGGCAGCCCCGCGCCTGCGTGGCGGGCCCTAAAGCGTCAGCGCCAGCAAAGTCGCCTGATGGATCGCGCGCTTGGCATCGAGCTCAGCGGCGACATCGGCACCACCCACGAGGTGCACCGACACCCCCGCAGTACGCAGCGGCGCCTCGAGATCTCTGCGGGGTTCTTGGCCCGTACACAGCACGATGTTGTCTACGACGAGGGTGCGCGGCTGCTCGCCCTCGAGGATGTGCAGACCCGCGTCATCGATATGCTGGTATTTGACGCCTGGCAGCATCTGTACACGCTTCATTTTGAGTGCGGCGCGGTGAATCCAGCCCGTGGTTTTGCCTAGACCCGCGCCGGGTCGCCCCGCCTTGCGCTGCAACAAATACACCTCGCGCGCCGGTAGCGCGGGTAGCGGAGTGGTCAATCCACCGCGCGCGAGCGCGGGGTCGGTGACGCCCCACTCACGTCGCCATGCAGACAGATCGAGCGTCGTCGAATGCCCCTCGTGCGCCAGAAATTCGGCGACGTCGAAACCGATACCGCCCGCACCCAGAATCGCGACTCGTGCACCCACGCTGCGCCGACCGGTCAGCACATCGAGATAGCTCATAACCGACGGGTGCGATTGCCCGGAAATCTTTGGATCGCGAGGTGTCACACCGCTCGCGATGATCACTTCGTCGAAGCCCGCGGCAACAATATCGTCTGCCGAGACCGCACGGCCAAGTTTTACATCGACGCCGGTTTCGCGCAGTCGCTCCGTAAAGTAACGTAGTGTTTCGTCGAATTCTTCTTTGCCAGGAATACGCTTGGCGAGATTGAACTGACCACCAATGCGCGTATCTGCCTCGAACAGCGTGACCTGATGCCCGCGCTCGGCAAGCGTCGTGGCCGCAGCCAGCCCCGCAGGGCCTGCGCCCACGACGGCGATGCGCTTGCTGCTTGCTGCCGGTTTTTTGTTGATTTCGGTTTCGTGGCAGGCATAGGGATTGACGAGACAACTTGCCAGCTGCCGCGAGAAAGTGTGGTCGAGACAGGCCTGGTTGCAGGCAATGCAGGTATTGATGCTGCGTGCGCGACCCTCGCTCGCTTTGCGCACGAAGTCGGGATCGGCCAGCAGCGGTCGCGCCATGGAGATCAGATCAGCATCGCCTTCGGCGAGCACACGCTCCGCTACCTCCGGCGTGTTGATCCGATTGCTGGTGCACAGCGGTATCGCGAGTTCACTCCTGAGCTTGCGCGTCACCCAAGTGAACGCCGCGCGCGGAACGGAAGTGGCAATGGTGGGAATGCGCGCCTCGTGCCAACCGATCCCCGAGTTGATGATGCTTGCACCGGCACGCTCGACCGCTTTGGCAAGCTGCACCACCTCGTCCCAAGATTGGCCTTCGGGGATGAGATCGATAATCGAGAGTCGATAGATGATGATGAAGTCGCGACCGACCGCCTCGCGAATTCGCGCCACGATCTCGACGGGCAGGCGCATCCGATTTTCGAGACCCCCACCCCACTGATCGGTGCGTCTATTGGTCGCTGCGACCAGAAATTCATTGATGAAGTAACCCTCAGAACCCATCACCTCGACGCCGTCGTAGCCAGCCTCACGCGCCAGCCGAGCGCAGCGCACGAAGGCGCGGATCTGTCGCTCGACACCGCCCGCAGTCAGCGCCCGCGGCGTGAAGGGCGTGATCGGCGAGCGTATTCGTGAGGGCGCAACCGAGAGGGGGTGATAGCCATAGCGGCCTGCATGCAGGATTTGCAGCGCGATCCGCCCACCCTCGGCATGTACTGCATCCGTAATTCTTTGATGTTGCACTGCAGCCTTGCGGGTGGCGAGTCGCGAGGCAAACGGGCTCAGCCAGCCTTCGACGTTGGGTGCATAGCCGCCCGTGACCATCAAACCAACACCGCCACGCGCCCGCGCCGCGAAGTATTCGGCGAGTCGCGGCAGATGCTCGGCGCGATCTTCGAGCCCGGTATGCATCGAGCCCATAACCGCGCGGTTTCGCAGCGTGGTGAAGC
>Ga0194131_10000858_pt1 | contig 52730 bp, 67 predicted proteins | sample TA2KigO120mmetaG_FD_148631 | JGI IMG/M metagenome (GOLD analysis project Ga0194131, IMG submission 148631) | Freshwater microbial communities from Lake Tanganyika, Tanzania - TA2015053 Kigoma Offshore 120m | ecosystem: Environmental > Aquatic > Freshwater > Lake | place: Tanzania: Lake...
TTAGCGTCTTTTTCAGCTTTAGCTACTGAACCTTCTACGCTATCTTCACCTTCAACAATATCTAAACGAGCATCTAAAGCGTTATCTGCAGCTTGACGGTCTAGTATTTCTTGTGCTAAACCAGAACCAGCTGAGCTTGATAAATTGGAGATAGCATTGTTTAAATTGCTATCTGCGGCCTGGAAAGCAGCTACGATTTCAGTTAATGAATCTAGTGCAGCAGGGTCAACATTGCTTAAAACATTGTTAATCTGACTTTGAAGATCAGTTACTGCTGATTGACGAGCAGACGTTTCGGAAGAAATACTTGAACTTAGAGAATCCAGGTCACTTTGCACAGCTGCTTTAGCACGTACATTGGTGAACCATTTGTTTACGCTTCCTTCAATTAACTTATCAGTATTTTTAATAAATGCCATTTTTGTTTCTCCTTAATTTATTGGGGCAAGCTTAAAACTAGTTATAGGCTATAATATTAAGTTTTAAACTTAAAAATAAGATAACTTAATCTGCCGCCATTTTTTATTTTGTAAGATCCTGTTTTAATTAAAAAAAAATTAATCGATTTTTTTAGTTAATCGACGATATTTTTACATTAAAAATAAAAATCTATTTTATATTATAAACCAATTACTTGCACCGTCACAGATGACAGCAATTGATTCTGAAGCTGCAATTATATCAAAAAACGTGCCACCATCGATCTTATCCGCACCTTGAGTCTGTACTCTTATTTTATTAACAGATGCATTTCCAGCTTCATCTTTTACAAAATAAACTTTTCCACTATATGTTGAATTTGCTAATGGTAGAGTTATATTGACTATTCCGCCAGTTGTGTCAATGCCAATATAACATTCTGAAGATGTTAAAGTTTTGTCTACTGCAGTAGCACTTCTTTTTAAAGTAAATCCACCATTAATTAATAAACCTGTGTCTATTTTAAGCGTTTCAGCAGAATCTCTAGTTAAAGTTACATCTCCACCAAGCACGATGCTGTTTTTTACATGTATATCGTTTGGCCTCGAAGCCCCCACAGCACCAATATTATGATTTCCATCTAAATCAAAAAGTAAACTTTGATTGACTGCAGTAGGAGAAACTAAATTACTTAAAGCAGTGTTTGCTTTTCCGTTTAATTGAGTCTGAACAGAACTTGTAGCATCTAAGTAAGATAAAGTTGTTGAGGTTACTGACGAAGAAATAATATTTTTAGAGGCATCGGAAATCAGCGCAGTTGAGGCTGTTAAAGTTGTTAAATTTATATTGCTATTTACGTTTAAAGTAGAATCTATAGTTACTGGGCCTGTTTTATCAACTGTGACTCTAGGTAATGAATCTGTTCTAATTACAAAATCTTGTGCGTCAGTTGTACCAATAAAATTAACCGCTGGATTTGTTCCGCCGTTTCCACCAATATGCCATTCAGAAGTGTTTGAGTTAACATTCTGCCATACTGCTCCGTCAGATACTTGTAATGTACCTGCATTGTATCTTATGGCACCTGCACCGGAAACCGCAGCAAGCTGGTTAGTGTTTCCGACCCTTATTGCTCCAGCTAATAAATGAGTGATATCTGTGGCTGTTAAAGATAAAATGCCTAATGGGTCTATAGTAGCATTGGAAGTACTTAATAAATCCATGCCATTAGCATCAGCCCATCTAACTATGCTATATTGTGTAGAAACTCCAGGTCCGTTTACTTCGCCTGAAATTAATTGATCTAATAAATCCCCTAATCCAACGTGTACATGAGATCCACCGCTAGTGTATAGATCGTTTAAATCTGTTTTAATATCGTAACGAATGGGCATAGTTCAGTCTCAAATCTAAAAGATTAAGTAAATTCCCCTTAAAATTATAAATCAAATAACTATTTAATATTGTTAAAGTTTTTTAATCAAAAATAAACCATTTTAAAATCAATGTTTTTTATTTTTAAACACTTGTTTTAAAATCTAGTTTTAATGTCAAAAAAATGCACTTTTAGTATTATTTGATACTAATAGATAAAAATATACACGTTATGCAAGAAATATGCAAGAAATTAATCAATTTAAGTAAAAAAATAGTTTGGCATAAATTTTGCGTTATTGTGTTGTTTAACATATTTGATATTGTTTAATTACAAAACTAAAAGGAGAACATATGTCGGCCAAAAAAACGTCAGTTAAAAAACCAAAAAGACTTACTGTTAAGGAAAACAAGGACAACGTAAATATGCTTTTGTTAGTGTATTTCAGTTTGTTTATGCTTACGGCTTTAAACCTACACTTTCAATATAAAGGGTAATTATGTATTACGCGGTTGAACATAACAATAATGATTACAAGATTAAAGTAAAATACAACGATAAAACTGAAAAATATTCAATCATTGATATTTTATTGGTTAGTGGAGATCGGGAACCTACGGTTGATCTAGTTAAAGAAATGGAATCTACATACCCAGAAATGATTGCGGAAATGGGGTATGCAGATTCTTTAATTGAACAAAAGACGAAAGGGTATTAATTATGTATGAAATAGATTTAACACACCCAGGGTATTTTCATCAAATGAAAAAATTGAAGCAAAATCAAAGGATAACGATTAGCGTTAACGGTCAAGAACCTATTTCTTCATCGAACGCTAAACTTGTTTTTGCTTTTAATGTTTTAATTTTTTTATCTTTTTATTTTGCAGCTTTGTTTGGAATAACTTATTATTTTTCAAACTAATCGGTATTAAAATTGAAACTAAAACCAGAAAATTTAATATTAACTGGAAACAATATATTTGCGGCAATTTCTATTGTGCAATTAGCAAAGATCTTTTTGCTTGGCGTGTCAGTAAAATTGCCGCTTTTAAATATTTTTTCAATTATACTAGGGCTTTCTTGCTTTACGGCGGCTAATATTTTGGTTAATGGATTGTCTTTTTTTAAACAATTTCAACTATTTATACAGCTTTTTTGCTGGGTTATCATTTTATATTATAATATCAAATAAATATATTGATTAGTGTATTATTTTTGCTATATAATGATACTTTAACATTTATAAAATGGAGAAACTAATGAAATATTTGATGATTGCACTATTAATAAGTGCTTGTACTTCTGCAGAAAATAAAGCTGTAAATCCAGCAAACACAAATCCAATTTTAACTTTATCAGAAAAAAATACAGTGCTTTTAAATATGCCTATTATGGGCGCAATTGCTGCTACTGTAAGTAAAGAACTTTTAGAAAAAAGTGATGACCTGAAAGATGGTGAGCCTATTTATCTAGTGTTAGATACTCCTGGTGGTAGCGTAGATGATGGTTTAAAAATTATCGAGGTTGCCAAAAGCTTGCCCAGACCAGTTCATACGGTTAGCATGTTTAATGCTAGCATGGGTTTTATTATTTCTCAAAGCTTGGGTGATAGATACATTATCTCGTCATCAACCATGATGAGTCATAGAGCCAGTATTGGGAACATTAGCGGTAGTTTCCCTGGAAGCTTTATTACAAGATTTCAGTCAATAGCTAATCAGCTAATGAAAATTAATTCAGATGTTGCTGCCAGGGCTGGAATTGGCCTAAACAGTTATTTAGGAATGATCGCCAATGAATTATGGATGAACCCAGACGAAGCACTTAAAAATAAATTTGCTGATAAAGTTGTAACTTTACGTTGCGACAAAAGCTTAAGAGGTCCTGGAAGCCCTAGAGAACTAGATTTAGGGTTGTTTGTTGTTAAAATTAGATTCAACAAATGTCCCTTAATCAAGGAAGTGGAGGTAATACGAAGCAATGATGAATCTGCTTTTGAATTCTTTAAAAAAGATAAAATTGAATTAGTTGAAAAATATGGGTTTATGTTTTAAACTTTTATAGTTTTGTTTTTTAAAAATTTAATAACACCTTTGATGGAGTTATCGTGAAAATTTCTTTGAAAAGGCTTGCAATATTTCTGTTTATTGGATTTATAGCACTAATTATTGTAAGCCCTAGTGACACGAAAGAAACTACAAAAAAAATTAATTTCAAGGAATTTATTGAATATGTTAAAGAAGATAAAATATCTGATGTAACAATAAAACTAAACCAATCGATTACTGGCAAATTTAAAACACCAATAGAGGATCAATATATATATTTTGAAACCTTTGGAGACACATATAACGCTAGGGTTTTTCAAATACTTGAGGAACATAAAGTAACGCCAAATTATGAATCAGCTCAAGGCAAAGGTAATATATGGGTTACATTAATAATGATTTTACTGATGGGATTGTTTACTTGGATGATTCTAAACATGTTTAGAAATGCTGCTGGGGGTGGCTCTGGCGGTCTAGCAAATAGCTTTGGTAGAAGTAGGGCTAGATCTTTTTCAAGGACAAGAAATGCAATCCTTTTTGAAGACGTGGCTGGCATGGAAGAGGTTAAAGCTGAACTGGAAGAAATTGTGGAGTTTTTAAGGCATCCTGGAAAATTTACTAAACTTGGCGGCAGAATTCCACGTGGGGTACTTTTAACTGGTGCTCCAGGAACTGGTAAAACTCTTTTAGCTAGAGCTACAGCTGGGGAAGCTGATGTGCCATTTTTCTTTGTTTCTGGTTCAGATTTCGTAGAAATGTTTGTTGGGGTTGGTGCCTCTAGAGTAAGGGACTTGTTTGACCAAGCTTCGAAAAACGCCCCATGTATTGTTTTTATTGACGAAATAGATACTTTAGGTAAAAAACGTGGTGTCGGTCTAAGTGGGGGTCACGATGAACGGGAACAAACATTAAACCAGCTTTTGGTAGAAATGGATGGGTTTAGCGGCAATAACGGGGTTATTGTCATTGGTGCAACTAACCGTTCTGATATCTTAGATGCCGCTCTTTTAAGACCTGGTAGGTTTGATAGGCAAATCAGTGTTCCTCTGCCTTCTTTGAAGGGTAGAGAAGAAATTTTTAAAGTTCATACTAAAAAAAACCCTCTTGCAGAAAATGTAGACTTAAACATTTTAGCTAGAAATACTCCTGGATTTTCTGGTGCTGAAATTGAAAACGTAGTAAATGAAGCTGCTCTTTCTGCTGCCAAAAAGAATAAAAAATTAATTGAAATGGATGATTTTCAGTATGCTATAGATAAAGTTCTAATGGGGCTTGAAAAGAAAAGCTTGGTAATAAGTGATAAAGAAAAAAGAACAACTGCATATCATGAAGCTGGTCACGCTCTTGTAGGTAAATTACTTCAAAACATAGACCCAATACATAAAGTAACTATTGTTCCAAGGGGTATGGCTTTAGGGTTAACCCAAACGCTTCCTTTGGAAGATAAAGTATCCATGACCAAAGAATATGCCGAAGATATGATTTCTTTTCTAATGGGCGGTAGAGTTGCTGAAGAAATCATCATTGGTCAGATTACTACTGGTGCTTCAAACGATATCGAAAGAGCTTCTGAGCTTGCTAGAAAAATGGTACGTGAATGGGGCTTAAATGACAAAATCGGTCCTATTAGCTATTCAAACGAAAAGGAAAATTACTTTGGATTAAGCAAGAAAGAATTTTCCGACGATCTATATAAATTAATCGAGACCGAAGTAAGACAACTAATTACTTCAAACTACGAAAGAGCTAAAAAGCTATTAAAAGAAAATATCAATTCTCTTCACGCAATAGCATCTGCGTTACTGGAAAAAGAGACTATTAGCGGCAAAGAAATAGATCAGATAATGTCTTCAAGTAAGTAATTAAAATCATTACAATTTAATATAATATAATTGGCATAAACCTTGCGTTATTGCGTTATTTAACGTATTTGATATTATTAAACCATTATGTATATAGAAGATCTTGAAAGGTTTACATAAAAGAAAAACAAAGGGGCAACGAGTTATCGTATAAATATCTTCGCACTCATAAAAGAGTTAGCGACTTTAACTTTGAAATTTATCAAGCTCTATCATTCCCATAAGAATACAAGCCTTTGTTGGTCTCGTTAGCAGTTTTTCGTTGGCAAAAACGGGTATTGGTCTCAAAAACAAATACTCTTAGCAATTAAGTTAGTAAATGAACATAAACTACTTACTATGAAAGGATAAGCGCATATGGAAGCAGTTAAATGGTTAGTAAGGGTAAAACAAAATAACAGAATTGGCTTGAAAAAAAATTTTGCCTTAATATAATGGAGTATTACTTATGGAAAACAAAAAACTGAACGACATCATTAGTTTAATTATTATTAACGAGGAAAACTGTACAAATTCTTATGGCTTTCTTGATGAAGAATTCCTAATGGATAGATTTAATTTAAATGAAGATGAGGTAATAGAACTTGTAGAAACCTTAGAAGAAATTTAAAATGAAATCTAATACGGCAACAGTATATTTAGTATATTTTGATAATAACTTTCATAAAGTAATTATACCATAATAATTAAAAATAAAAACCCCTGATTAGCTAAGCTAATCAGGGGTTAAATACTTAATACTATTTAATTTTTAATTAAAAAGTACCTGTCAAATTATCGATCAAGACGTTCTTACGTGGTTCATAACCAGCAACAGTCAAGAATCGGAAATGAGCTTCAGGCATCGATAAATCGCTGACAGACAATTTCAAACGGCTGTAAGGTGCCAATTCATGGATTCCCCAGCAATCTTTTTGAACTAGGTATCCAGTCACAAAGGCCTCGCTTCGGTTTCCAAGGTCTGTGAAGACCGTGTTACCGCTAGCGGCTTGAGCCACATGTCCGATAAATTTGCAATCTGCTGCTGCAGCAGATGCGCCAGAAGCTCTGTAAACGCTAAAGAATAGCGCTCCAGCTTGAGGGGCAATGCTTAGAGTGATTTTTTCACCAGCAACAGAAGATATGGAATTACTTAGAATTCCTAAAGACTCACCACGCTCGTTTTGAGCAGTAATAAGATACTTATATGTAGCAGGTGGAAGTGCTCCGCCTGCACCAGCAGCTGGCTGAACAGCAATCGCAGGAGTAGCCGGAGAACCGATATTTGGTCGGTCTGGCTGAGTTTTCCCGCTCAGGAATCGGCTATCTTCAATTTGCACTGTTCCGTTAGAAACCCATTGTCTTCGTAGGTCAGCTCCAGAAGCATCTTGAGCAGAACCAGCCAGAACGATACGTTGCAAGCTGTTAGCTCCAGTTCCAAGAGCAATCGACTTGTTATATCCAGATAGTACAACTGGATCAACAAACAGCATTTCAGCTTTACCGTGATTCATGCGGCTTCTTAGGGCAGCATCTTCTACGATCGGTTGATCAAGAGGCCCATTTTTGGAAAGGACTACTGAACGATTTCCGCCATAGCTTAGGAACATAAGATCTTGTGTATTCAACTGATCGTCAGATTGACGAACTTGAACATCTAGACCTAGCATGTTTGGCAATTCAGGGATTGCTAAAGGATTACCATCAAACACTCCAGCATTGGAAAAGTTTGCTTTTCCTTTAAACATATCAAATTCGACATCCCCAGCTAATTCAATAGCTGCGTTATCGGCTTCACGATCTTCTGCTTTAATTCCGTCCATGGTATCAACCATGTTAGCAGCAATCGTAACCCGTCGAACTTGAGAGTAGAAGCACATCGGCACCACTGCTCGGATGTAGTCGCCAGTTTTTACATCGCCTACATATCCTTCGCGTCTTGCAGATCCGCCAAAACGTCCATAGGACAGCTTACGGTTAAATTGAACTAGGATCGACTTAGCTTTTTTAACTGAAAAAAGCTTTTGCAGTTTAATATGACTATCGTCCCAGCATACATTGTGCATGACAGGGGAGAGATCTTCCATCTGCAATGCAGACCCTTGGACTAAGTTGCTAGGAGTAGCATTGTAATTGCCAGCTTCTAGCGTCTTAACTAGACCTTCTAGTGTTTTTACTAGATCCATTGTTATTTTCCTCCGATAATAAGTTTTTCAACTTTTTCTTTATCAGTACCGTACAAAACGTACTGATTAATTAAATCACGTTCTGATTTAGAAAGAGAAGGTTCCTTAACCTTAACTTTAATTTTTTCCATAAGCTCAGACTTAGTTAAAGGCTTTGCTTCAGAAATTTCTTCAGAACGAGTAGTGAATTCAACTCCGGCAACTGATTTTCTTACAGGTTTGAATCCTGCTTCGATTGCTTTTGTTAGCAAATCAATAGATTTATTCAGTTTTTGTTGTTCTGTTTTTAGAGCTTCATTTTCTTTTTTCAAAGAATTGATCTCTTTTGAATCTGCTTCGTAAGCCTTAATTTTTTCTAAAAAAATTTCAGACTCGGATTTTTTTATTTCTTTGCCGTCGTCTTTTTTGTCTTCTTTGTCGTCTTTTTCAGCTTTTTTTGCTTCGCACTTGTCGTCGTCTGACTCTTTTTCTGCTTTGCAGGCTTCTGCTTTTTCTTCGTGCTCTTCATCTTTATCATCCTCTTCTTTTTCTGCTTTCATTGCTTCAGGGGCTTCTTGAGAAGCTTCTGATTCTGGTTGCATTCTTTCTGCGACCATTTTAACAATCATAGCATGTCTTTCAAGTTCTTCTGGAGACATAGAAGAATAAATTCTAACTAGGTCTTCATCGGATAATTCTTGAGCTTCTTCTTCAGGAGCGCCTTCCATTTCTGGAGCTTCTGCTGAAGCTTCAGCAGCAGGTTCTTCTGCTGGTTCTTCTGCTGCTTGTTCTGCAGGAGCTTCTTCTGAAGCTTCTGGAGCAGCGAACGTTTCCTCTTCCTGCTCTGCTGGTTCTTCTTCGGCTTCATCTTTTTCGTAAGATTTTGCTAAGAATTCTGCTTTTTCAAGCTCTTCTTGCACCGAAGAGATCAATGATTCAATTTCTTTATCGTTGAGCCACATTGAAATCTCCTTAAAAAATTAATAATCTCCAATACCTTAAAAATAAACAGATTACTCTGACTGAGTAAGTTTGTTGTAAGGATCGGAAGAAATCGAAGCAGCCAAGCTAGCGCCAGTTAAATCATAAACGGATGGCAATGGATTAACTTCAAAAAGATTTACTTTTGATCCAAGTTTAACAGCTTCACTTGAAGCTTTTTCTCTTAAATCTTGATCTGTAGCAGTGCTGTCTCTTAGGATAGAGACGGCGTGTGGGCTGTAAGATTCTTGAGCCATTCCAACAGCGTTAACTCCGCCCGAAGGATTTTGCTCAACTTCGATTTTAATAAAAATGGTTTCGCCACCTTTAGCAAGTTTCAAAATTGGCATGCTATTTGCATCCAATGTTTGAGTGATTGTAAGCGTAGGGGCAACTTGTGCTTTTAGACGCTGTTGAAGGTTTCTGGCCATCGCCTGAGCTTTAAATGCTGACATTTTGCTATCTCCTTTATTTAACGATAGTCTGTTAAAGTTTTAATCAAGTTTCGATTATACGATTAACTTAAACTTTTCGCAAAGTTATACTCTGCCTTACTTATAATGTTTAAGTTAAAAATAAAATAGTTAATAAAATCAACTATTTAATAAATTATTGTAATCATTATTTTTTTGATGATCTTAAGTGCTAGTCAAAAAAATTAATAAAAACAATTACTTAAACTTCCATTCTTTTGTTATATAGCTATCGGTTAACGGTAAATTTTTACCCGACACTGAAAAAACGTATGATTCTGTATGGTTAGCTGACTTGTTTAAAGAGGCTTCAGTGGCTTTTAGCCCTCTTTTTTTAGCCCATTTGAATGCGGCCTTCTTAATATGATCGGGGGTAGTTCGATCAAATTCCATTTTAATCATTCCATTTTCATGAAATTCTGCTTTCATTTTTCACTCCTTAAAAAAGTTTTTTTCTAAATTTTTTTAGAGACAAATCTTCTGCTAAATCAACGAAATGATCTACATATTTATCACTTAAATCTGGTAAAGCTTCTTTAACTGCTTTTTTAAACTCGTCTTTTGATTTACCTTGAAAATCTCTAATAACTGATTTTAAAACATTTATGTTTTTTTTATTTTGTTTATCTTCAGTTGCTAATGCAGAACCGCCAGTTAAATTTGATGGTGCAGCATTTCCCATTCCTGCAGTTAATGTTTTTTTAAGAATTTGTAAATCTTGTTTTATTTCGTCGATAAGAGTGAATTCTGATTTACCAAAAGGTCTATTAGGCTGGGACCATAAAGCCGGACCTTCGCCGGTAGTCATTCCCCGTTTTGTTTTTTTTCCTGTAATTTTTTCAGCGTGTTGGTACATAGCTGTTGCAATACCTTTTCGTTGATGCGGCTCGCCAACCCAAGCTATATGCGCTGGTGCGTTTTTAATATAATTACCTTTATCAATAAAAGTAACTTGCCCAGCTTTGTTTTGGTTTTTATCGTGGGCAAAAACATAAATCTTGTCTTTATCTATTTTATGAGAAATATTATACCCCTCTTTTTCCCAATCACCTTTTGCACCTTTGTCTAAAAACTCTGTTTTATCTAAAATAGGTGAATCGACTTCAAAAGACCGAATGCGATCTGATTCCATTTTTCTAAATAATTCGTCAGATCTTTCTTGCGGTAAAACATCGAGCATACATTGTTTATTGCAAGGTCTAAGAGTAATAGCTACTTTTCTACCAACAGTTCGTTTTAATATATGACCATCTCTTTCAAGAGTAGAACCTTCAATACTCATTCCAATTCGTACTGGTTCATTTTTCTTTTTAAAATATCTAAGCATAGCTGCTACAGCAACAGCTCCAGGATGCTGAGAATCGTCCAAAAGCTCTAATATGCCATAAAGAAAAGGTGTTTTAACTTTTTCCCAAAACATTCTTTGACGTTCGTTTTCGCAGTCATCTTCGCTGAATATTTTTTTAGCGTAAGTAAACCAGCCTAAAACATCATCTGGATTTTCGTTGTTGTGCTCAAAATTGGCCGTGGCCTTGCCTTCTAAAAAGTCAGAAATATCAAGACCTTTTAAGTCCAAAATTTCGCCACTGCTATCAATAGTTTGAGTTGTAATTGGTCCATCAATTAACATGAATTTACCGTCTTAAAACAAAATATCTATTAAAATAAGCATTTACACTTCTAATTAAAAGATTAAGTTTGGGGTATGATGAAACAGACCGTCGCAAGTGCAGGATTTTAAAAGAGTTTCTTGAATATCTTCTTTTTTGTTAACTTTGTAATATTCTTTGTGATAATCGTAACCTTCGTTTTTAAACACTAATTTGCCGTCTTCATTGAATCCATGATTTGGTGGCACATATGATATAGTATGCCTACATCTTGGGTGAGTTGGGCCTATAGTAGCTTTAACGTTTTTATGGGAACTATAACCAAAGTTTAATTCAGACATTTTCCATGGTTTAGGTACGAAAAGATTATTTTCGTCATGCCAAAGTTTTTTACATGCTTCGCAAATTTTATTATCTACTATTCCAAATTTTACTATTGTGGGGTCGGAAATCCCATCTTTGGCAGCTAAATTAGACACTCCATGCATTTCTGCATAGGCTTGAACGGTTTTTGTTTCTGTGTTTAAAAGGAGTTCTACGGAATTAGAAGCTTTATTAAAAACATTTTTGACTATTTCATTTATTTCTTTTTTGCTTTTAGCAGCTTTTAATCCATTTAAAAGCTCGTTAGTTGCCTTAAGCCTTTGCATTTCAAAATAATTTTGCGATATTGATGCAAGACCTTCTAGCTCTTTATCATCTGGAGAAATACCTATTCCGTACAAAAGGGCTAAAGTGTATAAGTAAATTCCGTCTAGAGTAAACTTTCTATCTGCCGTAGCCGCAAGCATCCTATATTTTACTGGACCATCGAATCTACTGCCCAAAAACTTAGCTTGTGCCCTATAGAAAAGGTCTGCTAACAATAAAGAAATAAGTGCTTTCTGGGTTAAACTGAGCTTACTCTTTTTCATCGTTGAAAGATTCTTTTATTTGTTTAATAGCCTGTTTGCTCTCTTTTGACCAATCATCTAGATGTTTTTCAACCATTTGCTTGTGTCGTTCCAAGATCGTTTTAGTTAAAACATCGTGATTATTTTGAGTAGCTTTTGCTAAACTTTGAAAGTTTTGCGCATTCCACTCTTCTAATGCTTTTTGATTTTTAGCAGTTATTTCGCTTTTTTGAGCTTCTGTTGCGCCCTCTGGTGCTTCTTCTTGTTGTGGCTGTGGTGACATCATTTGCATGTTTTGCTGTTGAATTTGCTGGGCCATCATTATATTTTGAGAAGCCATTTGAGCTTTTTGTAAAACAATTTGTTGCCATTGTAACCACAATGGATCTCTATACCAATCAAATCTTGGATCTTTAGACGCACCTTGTCTGCCAAAGAAATTTTCTAATTTTTCTCCAACGGTTAAATAAGGATCTAGAACACCAGTAACAAACTGTGGGGCAAGCGGGTAATCTCCGCCAAGCTCTGCTGGCATTTTATCTTTTTCAACTCTTTCTAAAACTTCATTATATGTCATATGAATCGACATATCTTGAGAGATTCTAGTAGCTTCTTTTTCTGGGCTGTCCTGCTCAAGACCAGCAAAAACAAGCCTATAATGTTTTGAAAATTCAAAATCAATTTCTGGAATTATATGGGCATTAAAAAAATCCTGTAGGTCAGAAATTAAAGGTCTTAATCCCGCATCTCTTGCAGCGGTTAGCTTCCATTCATTATTGGAATTGTGTACTTGTATTCCATTTAAAACAAAAGCATGTTCATCATTAAATACTTCAACGTCAACCATTTCAATAGTTTCTTCGCAATCTTTAATGTTAACAACTTGTTCAAAATGATGGTTCATAAACCAATCAGGTAATGTAACTTTACACTTTTCCGCTAAAAACATTAAATTACTTTTTGAAATATTTCTATTTCCATTTTTAGCAGCAACAAGTTGATCTCGTTCAATTTTTGATAGATTTTCTGTCAATCCATTTAAACAAAGTGTAGCAATTGATGACATTAAAGATTTCGGTAAATCTCCAATTGTCCAATTTTTGTCTCTTTTTCTTTCTTGTTTATGTTGCTGTAAAAATCCAATATGCGACCAAAATTCATTTCGATCTTTAATAGATATTTTATGGCTAAATTCTTTTTCTCCAAAAGATTCTCTAAAAACTCCCTTGTATGAATTTGTTCTAATGCCAAGGCCAATTAAAAGTTCTCTAACATCATTGCGCATATCTTCATCTTGAACAGTAAGAATGATATCGCCATTTTTGGTTACATGTCCATCAGCTGAAAATAAACCACGTAAAAATGCATAACGATGTTCAACTGACATTGTATATAATGATTCTGGAACTCTTTTTTTGCTATCTCTTATGAATCCTTCGTCAGTTACCCATCTAACAAAATTAGAATCGTACAGTTTAATATTACGTCTAAATGGGGCAACAGACTTAAAATTAAACCTTTCAATTATTTTGTCGGCTTCCTCATCTGAAATTTGTTTATCTTCAAATTTAGCATTAAGACCAAATTTATTTAAAATATTTAAATGTCGTTCACGTACATCAATTTCTTTTTCATGATGATAAAATAGCGTTATTTTACCGCCAACCCGTTTTCTTGGCATGGATATACATCCATCTCCCGACATCCAACCTAAAACTTCCATCATTTCTGAATTTATTTGTTGTTCATTATAATACAGTACGCTATTAGAAACACCTTTAACTGGAACTCCATTAACCAGTACGGTATCTCCAATTTTTAATTCTAATTGCTGTCGCCAAGATAATTCACCATTTTCATCAACAACTCTAAAACGGTGATCAGGTGACGTTTTAAGGGATAAATTGCATTTTAATGTTGTTTCAACTAATGGTTTTGCTCCAGTCCAAAAAATTCTTCCTTCGTTCCATTTATCGCCAGTCCAAACTTCGATATTTTGTTCTTTAGATTCTCCTAATAAGTCAATTGCACTAAATAGTCCATCTCTAGTTAAGATTTTCATTGATGGATCAAAACACTCTGATAGCGATTGTGTATTGGTACCTCTTGCAAGATGTGCGTAACCGGGAAGTTCTTCTGGAGACATTTGAAACGCAGACAAAATAACTCTTGCGTTGCTATCAGAAAGATAACTAAATTCAGAATCTTTCCCTGCAGTATCTATTGGTTGCCATGTTAAACTGTCTTCTGGACCAATTCCAAATACTGGCATCCTCCAAGAGTTTTGAACTGAGTTAATAGATTGATGAAACTGATTTCTAATTCTTTGTACCGAGCCTTCATCAATATCTGCAGAACTTAAAACCAACATCCCTTTTGAAGCCCTACCATGTTGAAAATATAATTTATTATGGAGTGCGATGTTAATATGGGTAGCAATAGCGTTCAATGCTTGATCAATTGGGGTCAACGGATAGCCATTAAACTCAACATTATTAGTTGGAAACAGATTGTAAACTACTAATTCTTGTTCAGAAAATGTTTGTTCTGGTTTACCATTAATAACCTGAACCCATCTATATTCATCCTGTTCATATCTTTTAATATCGATTTTTTCATTTTTAAGCTGGGATAAAATTCTAACGGCATTATCCCTGGTACTTTGATCTAAAGATCTTCTAGAAATAATATGGTAAACAGTGCCAGAATCCACAGGTCTAAATGCAACTAATCTTTTTTTGCCATTATTTGGGTCTGGGGCGTAAATTCTTTCTACTGCTATTCTTCCATGAGCTAATCCATCACGTGTAACCATTTTCATGAACTGTGATAATGTAGGATTAAAGTATTCCCCGCCTTCAATTGCGTCTTTGTGGCCACAATTCCATAAAAATTCTTTAATTTTTTTAATACGCTCTTTCATTTCTTCATATTCTGGCGTATCTTTTTTAATGGAGTTATTGATTTGAACAAATTCAAACCCTACAGTAAATCTTGAAGTTCTAGGTCTTCCAAAAGAAGACATAATATTGGCACGTGCCTGCAGGATTTGACAAACTAAATCATCGCCTTGCGGTCCTGTAATTCTTTTAATGATATAATCGGGCACCAAATTAACTTTAGGTCTATATAAAGCACCGTATGAAGAAGTGGATAAAGTTGGATCAACTTCAAAACTCATTCTTTGAGCTGATTCATAATTTTTTAAAGACTTTAAAAGAAGCTCTAGAACACCGGGTTCGGAGGGTTCTTGCTTGTTAAGTTCTTCTTCTTTTTTGGCTAAAGCTTTAATTGCAACAGGATCAATTGGTTGCAATTGCTGACCGGGTTTATTTTTATCTTGATCTGCCATAAATCCTTAAAAACTATTCACAAGTAAAAAATTTAACATTCATCGTGTTGATTGATTTGTTAATAACGGTAACTTTATAACTGTCACCAAACTTATGCAAATAACCAATTAAATTTTGATTACCTGCAGATATGGGTGTTACTTTGTTATTATCAGAAGAATCTTCATTAAATCTTACTACTGCATCTTGATCTACTTCAATATAAACTAATCTTTTTGAACCTGAATAAAAAACTAATGAGTCAAGTGTGTAAGAAAGATTGGACTCTTCAGGAATAGAAATACCGCTAACAAAATCAAAAGAATCCTGTGTTACGTCTAAAATTTCATAAACACGTCTAGAAACAGTGCTTAACGTACCGTTGATACTAACTTTATCTCCTACTTGAACTCCGCTAGATGAATAAAAAGAAACCTGTGAAGAAACTCCAGTAACTGATTCATTAACTGCGGAAAAAGTTTCTCCTGTTGGCCTGACTGCTTGAACTATAGTTCCATTAACTCCAATAACTTTCCACATACCAGCATTTAATGGGTTAAATGAAAAAGGTCCTGTATCATACAACAATTGACCAGAAATTCTCATTGTGTCGCCAACTTGAACGTTCGCCAAATTAGCTCCAGTAAAATCAAAACTTGCAATGGCATTGTTGTTAATTTGAACAGTTGCATTGTTTACTGAAAAAACAAGTCTAGCTGTTCTAAACCCGGAATTACCAGAAGTTACTTTAACTCTGTATCTATTGGATGTATTTGAAAGCAGATCAACGGACAAAACAGAGCTTCCATCTAAAGATGTAGATCTGGTTCCATCAAAAATCTGAAAAGATTCTCCTGGATATAAAGTTTTTGCATCGGACATTGGGTTAGATACGGAAATTTGAAAAAGTCTTCTTGTCCAATCAATAGATTTTAATTGTGGATTATCCGTCAAAGTAGGATCTGAATACGCTAGTAATTGAGTTGTAATATTAATTACATTCATTATTTTTTCCTTTTAAAACGGTATCTTACATTAGATTAAGTTATAATGTAAGTATCTCATATCCGTTGTCTGTTACTAAAACTGTATGTTCAAAATGCGCTGCCAAGCTGTTATCAATTGTTACTACGGACCATTTATCTTCAAGAACCTTAACGTTTGGTAATCCTTCGGTTATCATAGGTTCCACGCATATAATCATACCAGATTTTAAAACAAAATCAATAGCATAATCTGGATCATGGATTATATAAGGCTCTTCGTGCATTTCGGTGCCTATTCCGTGTCCACAGTACTCTTTTATTATACCATATCCGTGCTTAACTGTAATTTCTTTAATCGGTTTAACTAAATCTATTGTAGATAATTCTGGTTTTACAGTATAAATACTTGAATATAAACATTTTTCTGTTGTTTCTTTAAGTTTTCTTGCTTTTTCGTTTAATTCACCAATTCCAATAGTTATTGCGCTATCAGCTAAGTACCCGTTTTTATTAACAACTAAATCTAATTTTACTAAATCACCGTTTTTAAATGGTTTATTATTTGGCACTCCATGTATTGCTACTTCGTTTACCGAAATACATATACTAGCTGGAAACCCATAATAATTTAAACATGCTGGAATTGCATTTCTTTTTTTAATTAATTCCCTACAAAAACCATCTAGTTCTAATGGCGTAGTACCTTCTTTGGCTTTATTTGAAAGTTCTTTTAAAATTTCTGAAACTATTTTTCCAGAATCTTTTATTAAATCTATTTCTTTTTTAGACTTGATCATCATCATCAGAGCTTCCAGTAAAATCCCAAAAAAATGTGCTGTTATTAGAAGATCCCCTGTTTGATATAGGGTCTTTTGCCAATTCTTGTATTTTTAAAGACATCCAATCTTGATAATATTTGTCATTTTCTGGTTTAGGCGGTTTAAATCCTTCCAATTTAGAAGGTTTATTTCTTCCTTGGTTTTTATTAATAGGAAATAAATTTTGAGCTAAGTACCTAACAGTATCACATACGTCAGCATATTGATCATCACTAGGGTCTTTGGTAGGTTCTCCAGATTGATCTAATTTAAAAGAATGCTTTCTTATACATTCCATTAAATATTCTGTTCTTTGGTGTTTAACTATTTTAAGCCATCTATTATTTGATGCATCTAAAATTTGTGCTCTTGTGCTTTCTACTCCGCCCTGCACATCTTTTTTAAATTCAGCACAAGGCATGCCTCTTTTTCTAAAGGCTTTTATAAACATGGGGGCTGAAGTATCTGCGTACCATTTTTCAATATCATATAAGTCTCTTACATCTTCAGCTAAAGCAATCATCTGCTCAAACTCTAATCCAGGAACAGAATAAGAATCTACAAACCACCACTCTTTATTGGGCATTTTAGCGGAAACGGTTATAGCAAAAGCATGTTTATATCCCCAGTCAACGCCTGCAATAAATTTAATTCCGTTATCCTTTAAATGATAAATTAAATTTTGAAATGTTATATTTTTGGGTGCATCTGAACCCATAAAAGCTTTGTATGCTTCTTCTATTGAATAGGTATTACTTTTTGTGCCGCTTTCAACATAATTTGGATAAACTAGACCTGAGCTTGATGGCCTCCAACACATTAATTGCGCTTCAGACATGTCTGGATCTGTTTTATAAAATTGATTAATTGTAAAATCTATTGATTTATATAATCCGCCAACATCAGATTTCGGTCTTTCTGCCAATCTTCCCTGACATACTGGTGCTAATGGACATTTTGCGCATCCAGCGTATAATTCTTTTTTTACATAATCAGCTCTTTCAATGTCTGGCAGTGTTTCCCATTGTTCAGATGATAAATGTCTTAAAGGTAAGTTTGGGTGGAGATATCTTACTTGTTTTGGCTCTTCTGGTTTATGTCTTTCTTTTGGACAATACTCTGTTACGTCAATAATATTCCACTGCAATATTTTTTCTTTTGCTCCTGGAGCTGCATCTATTTCTTGCTGCATTAGACCGAAAGCAAACTTTCTTGTACTAGTTTTAATTGTAATAGGGAACTGGCCTTTGATAAATCCTGGAATATATTTAGCTTCTCTATATGCTCTTTCATCGGCAACTACATCAATTTCGTCAAGGCACATTATATTAGTATGGTCAGAATTAGCTCCGCTTAAACTGCAAATAACAACTGATACGTAAGCCTTCTCGCCCCTATCATTTAATATTGAAATACTTCTTTTATTGTTTGCATCTACTTTATATCCATTAGCTTCAAGAAAGGGTTTTATTTTAAGCAGGAACGAATCGATATATCCAATAGCTTTTTTAGCTTGGTTTTCAATAGCGGCCATATGCGCAATGCTTGCTTTAAAATGCACCATCATTAAAACGGCAAAAATAGACTCTGTTAGAGTTTTAAATCCCTCACGTGAAGATAGGATTATATATCCAGGTATTTCATTCCCTTTATTATTTTTATAAGTATTGTACGCTTCCCATAACCATTCTGCTGGAGAACTATTGCTAGTAGGATCTACGTACCCGCAAGGCAGATCTATATCTAGGTATATATTTACCCAATCCCTTAAATGCTGAAGACTTGTTATGGGCGCTACAAATGCTTTATTTAATTCGTCTTTCATTTTAGAATCCTAAAGAAAGACCCATGTAGTATCCTGTTCCTGAAGATGTATAATTTATTCCGGGGCCAATGTAAGTGTTTGCGATAAAAGAATCAAATGGTCTGTATAAAAAAGGTGAAAAATTAACACCTGGATTGTTAAACTTTGTATCAAAATCAACTCCAGTGCTAATAAATTTCCATTTTAAATCATTTTTGGTTAAACCGTAACCCATCCAACTTACTCCAATTGTGGGCGTAGAAAAGAATGAACCGGCACGTACACCAAAATTAATGCCACCGTTAAGCTTTGGATTAAACCAGTAAAATTTATTTTCCAAACTTTTTTCTGTTGGATCTATTAGGGCTGTACCGTTAGAAATTTTTAATGGGTAAGGTTTGCCTTTCCATTGAGAATCAACCAACGGTGTATCTAATAATGTTAAATTTGCCTTAGTTAGAACAAAATACTTACCACTATCTTCATCTCTGGACATTGCGGTATCAACATTGATTTCAAAATCATATACTTTTTTATAAAATTTATTATTTTTATCCCATCTTACATAGCATAATGGAGGTCCGGATTTACCATCTTTTTGCGTTGAAATCTCTATGACTTCGGGGTTGCCTGCTCCACCTTCTTGCTCTTGATTTCTTAACACAAAAAGAACATCGGATAAGTATTTTACTCTACCTTCTAAGTTCTTTTTTTGTTCTCCCCATCTTTTTTCAAGCTCTTCTTTCATTTGTTTTTCGGATACATATTTTTTTTCTAAATCAGCTACGTAATCATTTATTCTTTTAAATTGCTCTTCTTTTCCAACTATTTCATTATATTTTCTTTCTGCATCGTTTTTATCTTTATAAAGACCATAAATAAAGTAACATAATCCTAAAACGGTTACTGTTTTAAGCAAAAACAAAAAGTACTTAGATAGCAGATCTCTAATCGTGGGCAATACTGAAAATATTACCTTTTTAGATATTTCTAATAAAAATGTAATTAAGTTCTTCATGTAAAATTAAAACGGTTTTACTCCAGACTTTAATACTATCTCGCATATATGATCAAGTCTTTCAATGTGCTCATAAGCAGACCATGGATCTTTTGCAACAGAACAAACTCCATGTTTATCTTGTCCAACTATATCAAAATTTAATTCAGTAATAACGTTTTCTTTAGCTGTTAAATCAATAGAATATTTAACTTCATTTTCTGATATTTTTTCAGCAGTTAAATTATAATCGTTACCAGAAAGACTTGCCCATGTAGCTAATCCTAACTGATGGCTAATTGCTGGTAAAAATGGAACAGTTGGTGCAACTTTAGTATACCTGCTTATTTCTGGAAACATTCTGCTTATTTTTACTAAATCCCATCCGGCAAACATTGCAGATACCACATTTGTAGGGTGTGCGTGTACTATAGCTCTACACGATTTAGCGTCTTTCTGTAAAAGAAAGTGCATATGTAATTCGCCTGAAGGATTAGAACTACTACCTTCTGGTAAAGAAACATCAGAAAAATCATGTAAAAATTTTAACTTAACCATATGTTCAGGATGAATGATGGTTTTCCTCCATCCTGATGGAGTTATATATAAAAATTTAGAATCTTTTTTCCTAAGTGAAACGTTGCCATCTCTCGTAGTAATCCAACCACGATCGTACAGCTGTCTCATTACATCGCCTATGGCGGTAAGCATATTACTTCTTTTTTGATTTTGGCATCAATTTTTTAAGAGCTGCCATTAGTTTTTTAACTAAACATTGTTTTTTTGCTTTACTTTTCTTTTTAGCTTTACTCATTTTTATTACCCTTTCTTTTTGATTCAGACACTATATTCAGTATTTTAGCAGAATCTTCGGGTGAAAGGGAAGCGATATTATTAACAGATCTTTGATCTATATTAACATTTATAGTAGTATCGTTAGCTTTTGGCCTATCCTGACCTGTCACTTTGTTCAATCCTTCCACTACTTTAAGTAGTTGCGAAACTGAATCTACCGACATTGTTCCTTCTAAATCCTTTTCATTTCCACTAGTTAAGAATTTTTTAATTTTATCTCCATGTTTTTTATGCGTAGCTGATAACAAATCGGAAAGAAAATTTATAGATTCTAATTGAGCCTTTAGTAGTTTTTCTTTAATATTTTCTTGTAGTTTACCAAGGTAATCTTCTTTTTCTTTGTCCCAGTTCCCTGTAACTTTAGCTATTAATATAGACTCATATGGAAAAGCCTTATTGAGCCTAAAAATCTCTTTTGTATCATAACCATTTAAATACATTGAAAAAAAAGATGCTGTCGTTTCTGTTGACAGTTTTTTCCCGCCAGATTCTAAATACTTTTTAACACATTCGTATTCTTCCTCTGATAGAACCTTTAAACATCTATCTTCAAAGCTTTCTTCAATTGTAATTATGTTAGGTCCTTGTGTCATAAATAACTTCTTGGTCTTTAACAAAAACAACCGAACAATCATCCCATAATAGGCTTCTAGTCCAGTCTATTATTTTTTGTATAACTTCTTTATTATGCTTGCTTAACTTGAAACCTTTTACTTTTGTTAGTTTAAAAAATACCAGTTTTTTTTCTACGTCTATATGAGTTTCAGACTTTAAAACTCCGTTTAATAAAACTGGATACATTTTTAATTGCAACAGCTGGGCTTCATGTAATGATCCAAATCTATTGGTAGCTTCTTTTAAAAGCATTAGCTGACTATAAATGCTTAAATTTTCTTTTGGTTTAGTATTCATAACACAATATTACAGTTATTTTTAATAATTTCAAATATTTCTTTTGAGTCTTCTTCATTTAAGTTATTGTTTTTAATATAATTTTCAAAATAGTCTTTAAAGGCATTTTTAATACCTGAAGATTCCTTAATTTCAATTTTTTTGTTCTCTTTAATTGGAAAGGTTCTTACTTTAACTTCTTCTGGCAACTCTTTTAGCTTTCTTTTAATAAAATTTTCATCTCCATGAATATCTACAAAAGTTTTGTTATTAAGTTTAAAATCTAAATTTTCATTTTCATTTTGAACTATATTAAGTTTTTTAAACTGTTCACAAACTTCTTCTGGAGTTGCTATAAACTCTAAACTAGATTCATCATGCCAAATATTAACGCCTTTAATTTCATCAACATCTGCTCTTGTTAACTGTCTGGGTGTTCCTACGTAAACAACCTTTTCATTTCCGTTCTTATCTTTTATTGACTGCTTTTTATGTATATGTCCGCTAATAAATAAAACATCTTTATTAATATCTTCTAATTTTACTCCAGTTGGAGCATAAAACCCGCCTTCATACTGAGCACCGTAAAATTCTTGATGACACAATACGGTCTTAATTTGATCATCTAAACCATTTATTAGTTCGGTAAAATCTTTCGAGGATTTGATATAAGGTATGGCTACTGTTGCTTTAGACATCCTATACGGTGAATTAATAACTGTAGTTTGTTTTGAATTAGACATCATGCTAGTAAATTCGCACGAATAATCCATGTCATGATTACCTACAATACTATATGAGCATTGTAACTGTTCATATGCTTTTTGCCAAAAATCTAAAACCTCTACCCTAACGTTTCCATGGGTATCATATTGATCTCCCATAAATACTGGTGTAAGGCTTTTTTCTTTGCACAAAATAGAAATCCATTGAATAAGTCTTTCTGACTCTTCAATGTTATCTGGTTTTACGTGCATGTCTCCTATTAACAAATAATTCATTATGTTCCCACTGTTTCTACATGTTCATAATATTGAGTGTTTACTTTTTTATATCCTACAATTTCTGTTTTAGGACAAAAAACAACTTCTTTATTGTCGTGAACAAATTTTTGTTTTGCCCATGGGTGCAAACCTGCATCTCCTCTTAATATAACAAAATCTCCAGGTCCAAGTAACAAATTATCATTTAATCTGCAATTCCAGACTACCTTACATTCTACCAAATTAATCCTGTTTGAATTCATTGCAAAACCATTTGTAATTTGAGCTTCAATTTTTGAAAACACTGGTTGCTCAATAGCAATCCTATCATTAATAGTAAAAATTTCCATAACTTACTCCTTTAAAAGGTTAATTCCATACGTCAAAGACAAAATCTTTTTTTCTAAAACTGATAAATCTTTTGTTGCGGGTATAAGCTTCTTTTTTAGATCTCTATTAACAATGCTTTCTTCCATATTATCCGTTAATTTAAAATAAAAATCAGCTTCTTTTTTAGATATGGAATCATTAGTCGTGTTATCTTTATCTTTAACTGGTTGTATATTAAAAGTTCTTGAAGCATTAACAAGCTCATTTAAATATTCCATAGTAACATTTGGAAAAGTTTTTTTAATAATTTTTAATATTTGCTGATTGTTTTCAGTTTTCTCAGTATTTCTTGCTTTGTTAATTAAATACAGTATTCTTCTCTCGGTAGGAGAAAGCTTAATTATTGTTTCACTATTGTCTTCAATCATGTACGCAACCATTCTACCAATGGCTACAGATCTAAAAACTAGTTTAAATGGTGGTACAAATTTGTCTATGGCTATTAAAAGACCTTCGGAGGATGCTTGAATTAAATCCATGTATTCCAAGTGGGTGTCTGGTATCTTTGACCAAAAAATCTTAGATCTATTGATGGCTAAAGGTAGGTTCATTTCGCAAAGATTATTTCTTAATTCTTTTATTTTTTCTAAAAGTCTTAATAGTCTTTTGGTTTTTGTTTTTATATTCTTACAAGCCCACGCAGCAAAAACATAATTAATTCTAAACTTATAAAGTTTTTCTGGTTTTTCTTGATGAAAAGCTTTTGCTATTTTATTAGAAAACGTATCTTGTCTTTCTCTAAAATAAATTCTAGCTGCCAAAATATTTTTTTGATCATTTAAAATAAATTTCATAAAATTTTTATAAACATTCCTGCCTGCCCCTGTTGCAAGAAGAGTTTCTTTAAACTTTTTTTCAACTGAAAAAAGTTTCTTTAGAAGCTTCTTTTGATCATCATAATTAAAAGTGCTGTTATTGAGTATTTCACTCATCTCAGCAACAAATCTGTAAAAAACCTTTTGTGACATTTTAAATTACCTTAACTTCCCCAAGGGTGCCATAAATTCTCATTCTGGCCTTGGTGTGTCTTTCCATATGTTTTGAGTTTAAAACCATAAAATCAGAAACCCATAAATCTGTCTTACCTGGAAAAATCCTGGTTCCTCTTCCTATTGCTTGCTTTACTTGTATTTCGCTCATTCCACCTTGTAAGTATATCAAAGAACTGGCAGGTTTTAAATCAACTCCAGTACTTATAGCTGATGTACCTATAAGAAGCATTAAGCTTCCTTCGTTAAAATCTTTAATGATTTCAGATCTTTTTGATTGTGGTGTAGCTCCGCAAATAAACTCATGTTTAGTTTTTAAATAATTAGATAAAAGCTCATGTTGAACCAATTCATCAATAATAATAAGAGTTTTTCTATCAGCAATTTGTACCGATTTATCCGCAATATCAGCCGCTAATTTAACTACGTTTGGGTTTTCAAATAATTGTTTTCTGGTTTCTTGGTTAACGTCTTGTCTATTTGTGTTACCGTTTGAATCAACTCTAAATATTCTAAAAACAGGTTTTGCTAAATACCCTTCATCTACTAATTCTTTAAATGTTTTTTTATAAACTACAGGTCCAGTAATGCCTTTTAAAATCATTTCGGAGCCGTCGGTTCTTAATTGAGTCGCACTAAAAAAGAACCTGTATGGTGCTTTTGCAGCAATACCCATACAGACAGCTTCAAATGTCTCAGCAGGAACAGAATGTGATTCATCGGCTATAAAAACATTGGTTTGAGATAAGTCTTCGTATTCTTTGCTTTCTTTTGATATTCTTGTTAAAGCTTGTCCGGTTGCTACAACTATCAATTTTTTAGTTTCCTTTTTAGTACCACTAAATTTACCTACTCTTTTTTTGCCAAATCTTAAACATAAATCTTGATACAACTGTTCAGTTATTGAACGACTAGGTGTCATCAGTAACGTTTTTAAGCCATAATTCTTGATTAACTCGGTTATACAAGCAGATTTACCGCTTCCTGTTGGTAACTCTACCGCACCATGCTTAATAGCTTTTAAAGCCTCTATAGCCTCTTTTTGATACGGTCTTAAATCAAACTCTGGAGCTTTTTCCCATGGAATTGATTGTGGTTCTGGATAATATATTTCATTTTTTAATTCCCATTTAAACCTTTGTTTTAATTCAGGAATTAATCCGCTATATGTATAATCTCCAATATTATCTTTAAAAATCAATGTTTTAACTGATTGATCTTTTAATTGTTTAAGTCTTTCAGTATGCCCATCTGGATCTCCTGAAGCCCATCTAAAATTGTTTTTTATCTTGTAAATTTGATAATTTACAGACCTATCCACAAAAGTTAAAAATCTTTTAACTTCATTATCAACATGTGGCAAATAGATCTTTACAGGTTCTTTTATTATCATTTGAGCTTATTATACACTATCTGATTTAACTTTAAAAGTTATTTGGCATGAACTTTGCGTTATTTACAAGAATATTAAATATATATACCATAAAACCATGAATACTATACAAACATTAAAAACAAAAATTCAAAAAATTAACCGAATAATTTCTAAATTTGCTAATAAGCATTTAGAAATTGGAACAGAAAAAAATTACATTTTATACTTTAAGCTGAAGGACAAAAAAGAAGATCTTGAGGACGAACTTATGCTTGAAGAACTTTTTTCTAGGGAAGGGCTTAAAAATGAATAGTAAATCTATGATAACAAATGCGGTAACAACTGTTAGATATTCAATTTTGAAAGCTTCTGTTTACTGGGATAGAAAAGAATACTTAACTGTTTATATTAGTAACGGTCAAAAAATTATTAATACTATTTACATACCAGTAAAAGAAAACTTTTTAAGTTCAATAAATGGTGACAAAAATGCTTTTATTGAAGAAATTGATAATAAAATCAACAGTTACTTAAAATCTTTGATTGTTAAAGAAAGGTCTCTTCAACACAAAAGAGATGTTTTAAAAAAATTCGTAATGATGAAAGTAAAAAACAACATCCCGTTTTTTCTTTTGAAAAAAATTAAAAACAACACTTTTTTGTGATACATTCTATTTGTGGCGGGTAAGACTTTTTTTAATATAAATATACCCTTTCTTATAGTATATATATAAATATAAACCCTTACACGCCAAACTAAGGAGTATCATGTTTAAAGTTGGATTTTCTAAATTTACAGATGGGAAATTTCGGCACAAGTTTCTTTCAATGAAAGAACAGTTTAAGGACGAAGGTGAACTTCGTAAAAAAACCAAAGAGATCTTGCACTTATTAGAAATAAGAAGCTATAACAATAATGGAGATGTAAAGTTTCACGATAAAAAAATAGCTGAAGTTCTAAACATGAGCCTTAGAACTGTTCAAAGGCATATAAAAATACTTGAAGATTTTGGTTTTATTGCAAGAATAACAAAACATTACTATGATTCAGCAAGAACAGCCGATAGCCATCGTCAAAGATTTTATTCGGACAGGATAATTAGATGTTTTAGGATATTTTTAGCTAATCATTGTGAAGAAAAACCAAAAGAGTCTATTGGTTGGAAAAACGACTTTAGACCTAAAATTAAACAGGGTGAATATAATGTAAGCCCAGGATGGTTTGCACGTGAAAACGATGATTCTGGAATAGAACCAATATTTACAAATCTTTATGATCTTTTTAATTTAAAAATAATGAGTAAAGAAGTATATAACGCATTTTACCATTTAAAAGATAAATGGTTTGACGGTGATGAAAAAGCAGTAACCATTCTTGGTAAAAAAGCTTTTACTTGATTAATCACACCAGTTTAATTAAAATACAGTTAGAGTTGTACTATGAACCATCAAACAATGGAAAAGTTAAGGGCTATATATTATATAAGCGGTATTGTTAGTTTTTGGATTTTTATTTGGAAAGCAATCGAAGTAGTTTCAATTTATAAAAATAAGTAAAGGTATAAAATTATGAGTCTTTTTCAAGCTAGTAAGCCTAAATCAGCCCCTAAAGTAATGGTGGCTCCAGGAAAAGAGTTAAAAGGGATTGTTTTAGAGACAATGGAACATATTGCCAAAATGGTTGGTGCAACTTTAGGACCAGGTGGCAGGCAGGTTTTAATTGAAAGAGCCGAAATAGGGTTAAAACCTATTATGACAAAAGACGGGGTAACCGTTATTAAAAATCTTGGTTACGATTCAGCTACCCAGCAATTGGTATTAGAAGCCGTGAGAGATGCCGCTATGCGAACCGCATCAGAAGCTGGTGACGGTACAACCACAGCCACTATTCTTGCCGAAAGTATTACCAAAAGAACATCAAAGCTTGTTGAACAGAATCCAAAACTTAGCCCACAAAAAATTGTTAGAGAATTACAGAATTTGATTCCATTCATTTCAAAAGTTATTGACTCGTATAAAATCAACGTAGATGGCGAGAATTCCGAAATTGTTTTACATAAAGTTGCCACCCTATCTGCAAATGGGGACAAAGAACTGGCGGATGCAATTATTGAATCTTTTAATACAGTTGGAGATGAGGGTAATATTACAATAATTGAGGCTACTGGACCTTCTAGGTACGAAATAGAAAAAATTTCTGGTTACACTTTAGACAAAGGTTACGAAGAATCTTGCAGAAATTTTTCTAATGGTTTTATAAATGATAAAAGCGGCACCATGATTGTATTAGAAAAACCAATGGTAGTTTTATTCGATGGTACAATTAATGATATTTCACAAATACTTGAACCCATGAACAGAATTGGTCAATATTTTGCTGAAAACCCCCATTTGACTACTGGAATTGTAATAATTTCCCATGGATTTTCCGATAGCGTAGTTGGAGATTTGCATTTAAATTGGAACAAAGGGACGTTTAAAGTTCTTCCTGTTGTAACAACTCAAACAGCAACACTTAATTCTAGAACCGAACAGCTATATGATTTGCAAGCTTACACAGGTTCGCCGGTGTTTAACCCAATTGATAGACCTTTAATTGACATGAATATAGACTTTTTGATTAAGAAAAACAGAGTTAAAAATATTGAAGTTGGCAGGTTTAGAAGTTCTATTATGGTAAACGAAGAGGAAAGTTTAATAGAAGCAAGAGTAGAAGAGCTGAAATTAAGAAGAGAAAAGCCAGAAAGCCAATATGAAGCACATGAATTAGACGTAAGAATTGGAAAATTAACTAGCGGCATAGCACGTTTAAATATTTACGGATTAAGCCAGGGTGAAACAAGAGAAAAAAGAGACAGGGCAGAAGATGCTTGGATGGCTATTAGAGGTGCGGTTAAATATGGCGCAGTTCCTGGCGGTGGATATACTTTAGTAAGAATTGCCGCAGATTTATTAGAATTAGGTAGAAAAGAAAAAAATGAATGCCGGAAAATAGCTATTAGCATATTATCCGACGCTCTAGTGGAGCCAGTTAAAATTTTATATAAAAACTATGGTTTTAATGAACAAGAAACCGATAGTATGGTTGGCCAGCTTTTGCAAAAAGATGAACAAACTTTCGATTTGTCTGAGTACGAATGGAGAAATAAAATAGATGTTTTAGATTCAGCTCCAGCAATTTTAGAAGCAATTAGAAATAGTATGTCCATAGCGTCACTTTTAGGAACTATGGGCGGACTCATTGCTTTTAAAAGAGACAATGATGCTGATAAAGAAGAAGAAAAATTTGTAAGGCGTTTTGAAAGAGGCGCTGGTCTTAGAGAATAATGGGCTGGTTTACTTACAAATGTAACACTCATGGCATCTTTAAAGTGTCGCTCGATAAGCGTGAAAAAAAAGTACCATGTAAAGCATGCAATGAATCGTCTCCACATATTCCAAAAGTTGGAACATCTGTTGTTTATGAAAGATTAGACAATGGGGCAATGGGCAGGGCGGTAGAAAGAATACATAATGTTGAAGAATTAATGGAAGAAAGAAACGATAAAAGCAGGGCTGGTGAAGAAAATGAGTAAAGAAATCTTAGACTTAGCTAAAGGCTCTCCAAAATTTTTGGAAGAATATTGGAAAAATTTAGATCTATCTACTACTAAACATGGAATTGAATATTCTAATCTTAGATTTTCCCCTAATTTCGGCATGGATTATATATTCAATACTACTGATGAAATGAAAGAAACTATAAGAAAAATACATAAAGCCGTTGGAAACGCCAACGTACAAGGAAAACACATAATAGTGGGTAATGGCGTAACTCATATTTTAATGGCCGCAATGTATGCATACTATAAAAAATACGGCAACGACTCTGTAATTGTAAAAAAACCTTATTATTTTAGATTTCCAGATTTTGTTAAAATTTCTAAGCTAAAATTAGTAGATGACGACAGTGACAAAACTTTAAAACCTATAGAACTTATTACAACACCAAATAATCCCGATAACGAACTCAGAGTTTCAAGGTCTTCTTCAAAGCAAAAAATATATGATTTATCATATCAATGGCCACAGTACTTAGAAAATGTAGTTTTAAATGATACAGATATAATGACTTTTAGTTTATCTAAAAGCACTGGACACGCTGCTACAAGAATAGGATGGGGTTTAGTAAGCAATCCAGAAATAGCTGCCATAATGGAGGATTACGTAGAAAATACTACAGTAGGAACAAGTAATGAATCTCAAGAACGCGCTAGACTTATTTTAGGGATTCAAAGCGAATTAATTGAGAACAAATCGGGGTTGGACTGTTTTTCATATGGAGCAAAAGAATTAAAAAAACGATGGGATAAGTTATCAGACTTAAAAAAAGATTTAACATTTGAAATTTTAAATAAAAAAAACAACGGAATGTTTATTTGGTGCAAGATTAAAGATGGTTCAAATGGGTTTGACCATATGATGAAAAATTTCAACGTTAAAGTAAAAAAAGGTGAAACCGCAGGAATGGGAAGCGAATATTTTAGACTTTCCGCAGGATGTAGTAATTCGACTTTTGAAGAGTTTTATGATAGACTTAAAAAGTAATGTTCTCGCTATCAAAAATAGAATTTGAAGGATTCCGATCTTTTAAAGATAAAGTTGTAATTGAGTTTCCAGATACTGGTGCAGTTTTAATATCCGGCAAATACAAAAACGAAGAAATATCATCAGGGTCTGGTAAAAGCTCAATACTTATGGCAGTGGCGTATGCTTTAGGGTTTTGTGATTTACCAGCAACCGAACTTAAAAATTGGAATTCAAAATCTTTTTATGTTAAATTATTATTAAAAAACAATAATGATATTATAGAGATAACTAGAAATCCAAAGTTAGAATTAGTTATTTCTGAAGAAACCCTTAATGGAACCGCAGCTCAAGAAAAATTGGACAAAATACTTGGGGTTAATTCGGATTTTTTAAAAATTTTAACGTATAGACCACAAAGACAGCCAGGTTCTTTCTTAAGGGCACCCGATAGCGAAAAAAAGAATCTTTTACGAGAAATGCTCCAGCTTTCTGATATCGATACCGCCTACTCAAATATAAAATCGTATCATGATTCCAAAAGCATTAATTTTGAAACTCAGGAAAGAGAAATTAATTTTTTAAAAATGAATTTGGACAGCTGGAAAGTAAACGAACAAGAATATGAAAATGCGGAAAAAGCTTATACTAAGTATAAGCAGGAAATTGACGCTATTAAATCAAACAAGGAATTAATAGAAAATACAAATAAGTTAAACTATATAAAATCTGAGATATCTAGAATTGGTTCAGTTATTAATCAAGCATATACAAAAAAACAACAAAATGTTGATTTTAAATCAAAAATTAAAATAATTGAATCTGAACTAGAGCACATACTCGATGAAAAATGCCCCACTTGCTTTCAATTTTGGAAAAAAAACGATGATGTTATTAACCGCAAAAAAGTTTTTATATCCACATTAAAAAATCAAATAGAGGACAACGAAAGATCAATATTAGAATCTGACAAGTTATCTATTAACTTAAGCGAATTACAGTCAGAATATGACAGTATCGTACAAAAAACTGGTAGTGAATCAGCGAAAGCTAAAGAAATTATAGAAAAACTTAATATGGCCAAAAATGTTTTAAGTGTTTTATCAGATAAAAAAAGCAAATACCTTTCAGTAGTAAAGGATATAGAACTAAAAGAAAGCAATCAAAAAAATATTAGATTACAGCTAGATAGATATTCCCACTGTTTAAAAATATTGAGCAATCAAGGGTTCTTGGGGTTTATTTTTGATGAGCTTTTGCAAGAATTAGAATCTAGGGTCAATTCTTTAATATCCGAAATACCTAATTTATCCACCTTTTCGGTTTCTATAGACTCTTCTCAGGTAAATAAAAATGGTAACATTAAAAATAATATAAGCATTAAACTTCAAAAACTTGGCAGAGAGGTTCAAATCAAAGCCTTGTCTGGTGGTCAAACTTGTGCGCTGGAGCTTTGTTTTGATTTGGCGATTAGCGAAATAATAAGAAATAGATCTGGGATTAAATTTAATTGGGTTGCATTAGATGAAGCTATGGATGGATTAGATATTGAAACTAAAAGATGTGCAATGGAAACAATAAAAAAGAATATTAACGGCTTAATACTTATAGTCGACCATTCTACCGAAATTAAAGAGTCTTTTGAAAAATTAATTAATGTTGAATTTGACGGCAAAAACAGTTATATTGTTTAATACCGGAGAAACAATGAATAGCAAAGAAATTCTTAAAAAAGAAATTTACGAAAAAGTTTGTGGGTTAGGTGGTGGGGTATCTTTTGTAGAACTTGAAAAAATAAATAATTTTTGTGGGGATTGCGGAGTCTTTTTAGGATCAAACAGTAATCTTTTATTATGGAACAAAGTATCGCAAGACGCAAGCGATGCAATAAAAGAGCTTTTAGAAGAAAATTTAATTATTACAAAAGTAGTAAATCCAATAATTTACGCAGTTGACGGTAAAGTTTTGAGTTTGCCATTAGCAAAAAGAATTTCAAATAAGAAATCAAAAAATTTAAAATGGTTGCCAGTTGTTTTTGATAAAGTAAAACAATAAAACAGGAGAAAACATGCCAAAACAAAGTAAAAACCCAAAAACAACTTTTGATAAAGTTAAAGATTTAGATCCCGATTTTGCACAAGAAGTTAATACCATGACTGATTCTGATCTAAAAGAAAGAGTCATAGTGTTAACTAAGTATTCAATGGAAATTGAAGAAGCCAAAAAAGAAGACCAGGATTTAGCCTCCTTAAAAGAGCAGTTAAAAACTACAAACCAAACTTATACAGAACCCCTTAAAGCTAATAAGCTTAAACGCCAATTGATTCTAGACGTATTAAAAAGCAGAGGCAAACTAGCTTGATAATACTGGGATTAGATATTAGTAAGCATACTGGTTTCGCCATTCTAAAAGATGGCGAAATTTTATCTTCTGGCACTTTTGACGTTGATTGCAAAAAACATACTAATTTAGTTAACGAATATAATTATATAGAAGAATCTATAACTTTAGCCAATTTTGTACTAAAGCTAATTAATGATTTCAATATTGATAAAATATACATAGAGCAAACTAATAGAGGTATTAACCGACATTCCCAAAAAGAATTAGAATTTTTACATTACGGTATTTTGAAAAGAATTTTTGATAAAAGTGTTCCAGAAAAAGTAAATTATGTTGACACTTCAGCCTGGAGAAGCCTTTTAAAAATTAGATTTAGCAAAGAACAAAAACAGCATAATAAGGAAGTAAGAAGTAAAAAGAAAAGGGGTAAAATAACAACTAAGCATTTAGTGGTAAACTGGGTTAATTTAACTTTCAATAAAGAGCTTATACTTAAAGATAACAATGAAGCCGATGCTGTAGCGATAGCTTATTATGGCACGGAAACCTTAAAATCCCTGCAAAAACAAGATAGTACAGAATTATCTTTACAAGATGCTTTTAATTAGCCATAATACCAATCAATAGGAAACATTATGTCAAATATGTGGAATGAAGACGATTTAGATATGGAAGAAGTAACTGAAGATTCTTCAAATGAATCCGAAGATTATTCTCATTCATATTTAAAAAACGAGGCGGTAAAAAGAATTTCAAAGGCAAAGCTTTTTGAATCTTTGCTTACAGCATCATTTTTTGACGAAGAAGAGGTTGAACAATCTATTAAGCGTGAAGTAGAAAAAGAAATTAAAACGTTTATTGTTTCTAGATTAGAGGATCTTTTAGGAATCAGGTCTGCGCCCGAACAACCTGTAAAAAACACAACTCAAAATTATAATAGAAATTCAATGTCTTTAACGCCAGAAGAAACTGCTGCATTAAAATTAGTAGCCAAAAAAGTCACCTCATCCATGTCACCGCAGCAACCCCAGCAACCAATTAAAAAAATAACCAAGAAAAAACCTGTGGCTAAACAAGAGCCTTATTTGCAGTCAAAGCCACAACAAAAACCTAAAGCAAAATCTAAAGTTGAATCAGAATTAGAAAGAAGTTCAAATACTTCAAAAGCTACTGGACAAAATTATGCACAAGTAAACAATCCAGATAGGATTCCGCAGCCATCCCAGGATATTATGAACCAGCTTATGCAAACGCAAGCTGCTAAGTCTTTTGCAAACTTTTCTGGCGGACAATCGCAAGAAAGTCAAATATTAGCTGCGGCTATCAGTTTAGCTCAGCAAAAAAACAGAAACGTAAAAGAGGACTAGGAGATTAAAATGAGTCAGACAGATGTTTTAGTAAAATTAGAAGAATCTGTATTTGAAGTTAAATCTAAAAATACAGTTTTGGAAGGTAAAACTTCTTCGCTGCAAAGTAACGTGCAAGAACTTACCACAAAAGTTGATACAACGGATAAAAAAGTAGCAAATTTGGCTACAAATGCTCAATCAGCTCTTAAAGCTATAGTCGATCAAAATTTGGCACTAGAGCAAACTATCATTAGCTTAGGTAAACTGATAACAGCTTTTACCAAAGTTTTAGTTAAGCATAAGCTTATTGAAGATGGCGAAATTATGTCTGAGCTTAGAGCTATTGACGAAAACAACGAAAGAGAAAAATTAGAGTCTTTAAAATCTTCTGGGCTGTTAGAAGATTCCGAAACTTCAAACGAAGAATCTGTATTAGTATTGAAACATGAAGTTGCTACTGAACAAGGTAATGTGACAGTTTCAAATTACAGCCCAGTACAACTATCAGAAATTCCTAAAGAAGATGCCACAAGAGCAAAACTATTAGGATTAAAAATTGGAGATCGGTTTACAAAGGAGGTAGAATTAAAAGACGGCAATAAAGAAACTAGCCAATTTACAGTGCTGCATGTTTACAGCTTTAAAAATAGCTCGGAAGCTAAGTAATTAAAGTTAAACATTAAAAGGGTAGGATATGGGTAAAACTAACAGAAGTGTATCCCCACAAGCTAAAAAAATAATTGGTACATATATTAAATTAGCTAACAAGCTTGGATTCCACCCATCTCGTTCAGATTTAATTAATTACGGAATATCTAGAGATTCAATTAGGCAGCATTTTGGTAATTTTTTGTCATTAAAAAGCTTAGTTATTAAAAACTGTTCAAAGTCCTTAACATCAGTAATAGATCCAGAATTTTTTAAAAATGAAAAATTAGCAGCAATTAAAAAAGATATTAAAGTTTATAAAAAGTTTGTTATAACCACAGCCGTTACAGGATGCTCCGTAGATACAAATTTTTATAAATCTATTAAAAACTATTGCAAAGAAAATAAGGCAAAACTTTTAATTTTATTATCTAATGACCCTGGTTCTAGGATTAACGTGGCAATTGATCCAGTTATTAAAAATGAGCATATTATTTTTGCCGATGTCGCTCTTAATTCAAATTTTTTTATAAGCACCATTAAACTAACAGCTAAGCAAATAGATCCCGTAACAAGCCTATCCAGAATAGGGCAACGTTCGGGCAGTTTTGTGTACGCGTCGCCTAAGCAAAGACTTTTAACTGCTCCAACATCAAACGAAAAGATGCCCCATGTGCTAATGACCACAGGTGCTATAACAAAACCAGAATATTTACCTAGAAAATACATGAACGCACGAACTTCATATATAGCCCATCACGATCATGTTATGGGAGCTGTTATAGTAGAAATCGAAAACGACGATATTTATCATTATAGACAAATACAATCAAATTTAAATGGTGAATTTGTAGATTTAGGTTTTTGTTATTCCGAAAATAAAGTTTCAAAAATGGGTCCAGAAGCCTTTGTTTTGGGTGATTCACATGTAACCGAAACGGACGAGAGTGCTGAAAGAGCATGGGAAGAAGCTTTTGATTATACTGGATGTAAAGACGTTGTGCTGCATGACATGTTTTCTGGAGTTTCAATTAACCACCATGAAGAACACAATAAAATTAATAGAGCAAGACTTGCAATGGAAAACAAACTAAGTCTTTTAGATGAATTAAAAGAAGTCGGCAAGTTTATTAATAAATGGACCGACAAAGCTAGAAAAATAATTATTGTAGATAGCAATCATCATGATTTCTTATCAAAACATTATTTGCAAAAAGGTAAATACATAGAAGATCCTCAAAATCATTATATTGGCTGTTTATTAGCTGCGGCAATGCTGGAAGGTAAAAATCCTTTACAGTATGCCATGGAAAAAATAGTTAAGATTAAAAACCCAGAAAAAGTTCTTTGGCTTAAAAGAGATCAGGATTATAAAATTGCTGGAATAGAAATTGGTTGCCATGGTGACAAAGGCTCTAACGGTTCCAGAGGATCTTTAAGGGCTATGGAAAATGCTTATGGTAATTCCGTTAGCGGTCACGCCCATACCCCCATGATCTTAAGAGGTGCCTGGCAGGTAGGCACCTCTAGCCATTTAAAGCTTGATTATAACCAAGGGCCGTCTTCATGGCTACATACCTCATGCCTTGTCTATAAGAACGGCTCCAGGCAGCTTATAAACTCAATTAGAGGCCATTGGCGCTGCAAATAGGCAGTTATAATAAGTTATTCCCCTCATCTGGTAAATTTCAACAAACTTTGCTTTATAAGACACATTAAGTATTTGTAATCATTAGCCTATTTTACCATTTTCTTTTATCTTAATCTTATATTAGTTATTTACTTGAGGATTATGCTTTGTTTAAAAAAGATAAGCGATATCGGTCATTTAAAAAAGAAAAAGAAGATTTTCACGGCGAAATTCGCAGCTTACAAAAAGCAATAAAAGAGCTGAAAAAAGAAGTATCCCGCTTAAGAAAATATGAGGAATATTGTTTACAAAATGAACACTTTGTAAAAAAAAGGACAGAAAAAAAGCAAGTATTTAAAAACAGAAGGGTTTTAGAAAAAGAATTATTAAATGAAAAGCCACAACCAGACGCATTACAGTGTGAAAGATGTAAAACTTTTAACGTGGAACTAGTTGTTTTGTTAAATAAAACTTATGCATTTTGCAATGAATGTGACTATAGGAAAAGGATTAGCGACAATGAGAAGTAAGATGTCAAAAAATATTTGGATACCAGATACGGATGATACCGAACTAATAAAACTATATATTAGTTTTGAAGAGACCTTTTGCAAATATAGAACTATTAGGACTAGAATAGTTCGAGAAGAGCTAGAGATTAAAAACGCAGAAAAAGATTTAACAAATTTATCCAATATTATTAAAAACTTAAAAAGTAGTCAATCTTTAATTGTATCTATTAAAGAGTTTAAAACAATTGTTTCTAGTGAAAATTTCTTTGTCAAATTTATATACGACAAAAAGAAATCTATAAATAGTGATATATTACTATTAGAGCAAGTACAGAAAACTCTTGATGAAATACAGAAGAAGATAGATGTTAGAAAAAACTTTACAAATGTCATACATTTCAGAAAACGATAAGATCCGCATCTTAAGCGATTCTGATTTTATCTGCAATAAAAAGCTGTCAAATAGTTTAAACGTTGCACTGGAAAAGTATCCAGATGGAGCACCCGCTAAATTTATATGTAAAGTTTTAAATTTAACTCCTGAATCTTACAAGCAAATTCTAGAATCTACCCTAAATAAGATTAAAAAAAATATGTAAATTCGTAAATCTGTGGTAATATTACTTCAGGTAAACGAATGTCTAAGTTCAAACAATTAATTTCACCACATTCACATTCGCACTATAGCCTAGATGGTGCTGCAACTGTTCAACAAATAATTAAAAGAAACATAGAACTTGGGGCAACTCATGTGACATTGACAGAACATGGGAACATGAATTCTGCGATGGAACTTTTTTATCTATGTAAAAAGTTAAATGTAAAGCCTATTCTTGGAATAGAAGCTTACGTAGAAACTCCGTTTTTAGATTTTTATAGAGGCTATTACGAAAAAACCATAGAAGAAAAAAACTTAGAGAAAAAGCTGCAAAAAGTTGAAACAAAATTAAAAAATCATTATGTGCATTTAACGATACATTTTAAAGATATTGTTGCCTATAGATATTTTTGCCAATTAACACCTCTTATGGAAGAAAGGGCTGTTGTAAAATTTGGAGAAAGAAAACCCGTTTTAAAATGGCATGAGCTTCAAAAAATGTCTGGTCATATTACTTTAGGGTCTAGTTGCTTAGTTGGTGCAGTTCAATCAATGATTTATACCAAGTTTAACACTAGTGAGCCCAATTTAGCCGAAAAAGCATATTGCATGCTAAGAGAGGTTGCTGGAGCTGGTAACTTTTTTGTAGAAGTTTTTCCGCATCAAATTACCCATAACTGGAAAACCCCAAAGAAAAGTCCATCAGGACAAATCTTTACTCCAGGAGAGTTTGTACCTATAGGATGTAATAATATAGCTGTCGATGGTGACATTCAAAAAGTAGCCAATAAGTTTGTAATAGAAATGGCTAAAAAATATGGAGATAAAATTTTAATTTCCCTCGATTCCCATTTTGCCTGGAAAGAGCAAAAATTAACTCAGGACGCTAGACTTGGTAACGGTCAAGAGCTTTGGAAGTTTCATCAATCTTATCATGTTTTAAGTACAGACGAGGCTGCGGAAGAATTAAAACACACCCTTAACTTATCAGATAAAGACATAGAAGGTTTTGTAGAGAACTCTTACGATTTTGCATCTAATTTTAATGATTTTACTATTGAAACAAATTCAGATAGATGGATTTTGCCAGAAATTCATACGGATTGGTTAAAAGATTTAAAAACTAAAATTGACCGACATGGACGAATGGATTGGTCAAATAAAGAAATGTTGGGCAGGCTAAAAATGGAAATAGATGTTTTAGCCAAGAATGGAAAAATGAACCTACTGTCTTACTTTTTTACAGTAGAGGATATGGCGAACTTTTGCAGGAAAAACGATATATTAATTAATGTGAGAGGTAGTGCTGGAGGCTCATTACTACTTTACTTATTAGGCGTTAGCGCTGTTAACCCTTTAAAACACAACTTGTCTTTTGAACGATTTCTAACGCTTGGCCGTATTAAAGCAAATACTCTTCCTGACGTTGATATCGATATTTCTGCTACGGGTAGGGATAAGGTTATTGAGTATTTACAAAACAAATACAAAGACGGATTTTGTAGGATTTCTACTGATAGTTTATTAAAACTAAAGTCATCCATAAAAGACGCTGAAAGGGCTATATTAGGAACTGTTACGAACGAAACAGAAAAATTATGTAAATCATTACCGTCCGAACCTCAAGGAGTTGACAGTAAGGAATTTGTTAAAGGATTTACAGATTCTAACGGTAACTACCATCAAGGTCTTATAGAGCAAAATCAAGAATTAAAAAATTACGCCAAGAACAATCCTAAAATCTGGCAATCAGTAATGGAAATGCTTGGTATTATAAGACAAAAAAGCAGTCACGCTTGCGGCGTTGTTATAGCAAATAAGCCTATACAAAATTATTGTCCAATCATTAAAATAAATGATGTTGTTTTAACTGGATTTTCACCTAAATCAGTAGAGCTAGCTGGACTAGTAAAATATGACCTATTAGGCTTAAACACACTAGTTGATATTCAAGGCTGTTTAGAATCAATTAGACAAAGATTAAATACTAAAGTAGACCCATGGAATTTGCCATATTGTGAAAAATCTTTTGGAGCTTTTCAAATTGGAAAAACTGAAACTGTATTTCAATTTGATACAGAAACCGTTAAACCATTCTTAATTAGTATTAAACCTAAAAGCATAGAAGATTTGGCTGCTATTACTTCACTAGCAAGACCTGGAACCCTTGATGCACCTTTTGGTGATGGAAGAACGCTGGCCGAAGTTTATGTAGCCCGTAAAAATGGTGAACAGATTACTTACATCAATAAAGATCTAGAGCCGATATTAAAAGATACTGCAGGTATTAATTTGTACCAAGAACAAACTATTCAAATTTTTAGAGAGCTGGCTGGGTTTACCGCTGAAGAAGCTGAAGATGTAAGAAGAGCTATCGGTAAAAAAGACGAAAAGCTGCTGTCAGTAGCCACTAATAGATTAAAAAACTCATGTTTAACCAGAGGCTGGTCTGAATCAGAAGTTAAGCTTTTGATTGAGCAAATCATGGCATCTTCACGATACAGTTTTAATAAATCTCATTCAATTTCGTATGCTTACGTTGCCTACGCATGTATGTATTTAAAAACTAATTACCCGCTGGACTGGTGGAAATCCGTACTTTCAAACTCCAGTAAGGACGAGCTTGCCCATAAATTTTGGCCGTACATTTCTGATTATGTCAGCATGCCAGATATAAACAATTCTGGAAGCGATTATAAAATTGTTGGTGATAAACTTGTTGCACCATTTTCTATTATTAATGGGGTTGGTGAAAAAGCTTTTGGCCAGTTAATTAAAAACTCACCTTATTCTAGCTTAGAAGATTATGTAGTTAAAAATCATTTAAAACAAAAGGGCGTTAAAAGTTCAGTGAATTCTGGTATTAGCAGAAAGCTTATAATTACTGGAGTCCTAGATTCTATTTTGCCAGACCCAAGTATTGACATTGAAAACAAGCTTTATGAATTTGAAAAAATTAAAGCTGTAGTTAGACAAGAATCAGTAAAATCAATACCAGAAGAATTTATTGGAGTCACATCACTTGGTAAATTCTTAATGAAAAAAGAACTTATCAGTATTTATAGCGAAGATGTTAGGCCGTTAATAATGTCTAACAGGTATGGTATTAAAAACGGGTTTTCTTGGTATACAGAAAACGGAGTTCAAGTTTTAAGCGGTCAAGAGCTTGAGGCAGCTAAAGAAGCTCAACAAAATGGTAAGATTTATAAAAACACTGTGTATGCGGGAATTGGGTATGTAGTAAAAGAACGGTGTTTTACTTATAAAAATAAAACTAAGCAGGCTACAGAGCTTGTAATAGACTTTAACGGTGTTTTTACCAAAGAAGTACTATGGCCACCCTATGATTCAGAAGTATCTGAAGCACCTCATGGATTTCAAGATAAATTAGTTATTGCGTTTTTTAATGCTAATAATAAAAAATTCCAATTAAATAGCATAATTAGCCTTACCAGCGATAAAGAAGAAGACAGGTACAAAACTGTTTAACTTGGCATGAACTTTGCGTTATTGTGTCTTTTTATAGGTTTGCTATTATAAAACCATAGGGAGGCCACAATGGATAATAAAATTGAAATGTCAGTAGAGCAGTACTTAAGCCTAAAAAGACAAATTGAAGAGTTGGAAAAACAATTAGAGCCAGTTAAAAAAGAATTAGAAGAGCACGCTAAAGTTCAACCAGAAAAGACCTTCATGGCTTTTGGGCACAAAGTTTCATTAGTGGATGCCACAAGAGAGCATTTCGAGCTTAAAAAAGCTAAAGAAATCATTGCATCAGAAGTTCTTTTACCGTTTATCAAAGATATTCATTATACTCAGCTTAGGGTTAAATAAATATGGAATACGGTATTTGTCCAGTTTGCAACGGCAGTTCAAGAGCATTGGCTGGTCATTTGAATGGCGGTAAGTATATTCGTGGGTACGATGAAAAAACTGACACGCTTCCCTGTTTTAATTGTGGCGGACAAACTATGGCAGGAGTTGCTACAGGTAAAGTGTTACTTAACAAAAACAAAATGCCGTGCCATCATGAGTATAAATTAATTTTTTTGGGTAACTGTTGGACAAAAAGTATTTGCAATCATTGTGGTTTTAAATACGAAATCGATTCTAGCGACTGAAGAGTATAATTATGATTAAAAAATTTTTGTCAACTCAGGTATCATAAAAATGAATTTGAACATCTTGAATGGGACGATTTAGATAACCAATGGATTGTAAAGAAGAAGGAGTAAATATGAAAGTCATAGTTAAATACAGTAATAGAAAAATGTACGATAAAGAAACCTCTAAATATGTCAACCTGGAAGAGCTAGTGTCTATGCCATTAGATTCTGTAAAAGTAATTGATAAAAGCACTGGTAATGACGTGACGGTTAACGCCCTTTTAAGCTATCTATCTAATAATACTGAAAATCAAAGCAAAGAATCAAAAATAAGAGTTATGCGGCACTGCATCGGCCTATTGTCAACATAATTAATATTGATTCTGGTATAAATCTTGTATATAATACAAGCAATAATTAATCAGAGGTAAAAATGACTATTAAAGAAATTTTAATTCAATTTATTGAAAAAAACGCAGAGGCTAACATTAGTTTAAATAACATTCCGTATACTTACAGAGTTGGAGCTGAAGGCAATGTTAGGGCAGCTAAAGAAGCTGCAGAAAAGCTTAAAAAACAATATTTTGAAGAAGTTGCTAAAAATACCGTTATTGTTGCTGTAAAAGGTCAAAACTCAGAAGAGTTTGCTAAAATTGCTGACGCAAACTTTGAAACAATGTCTCTAAGTCACAATAGCCTAGTTGATAGACTACACCAGGCTTTAAAAACAAAATTAGCCCGTGAACAATATTCTCAGTATGAACATTCAACTCTTGTTGGTGAAATTGTAACGCTTAAAAATGAATTAGAAATTGTACATCTGCCTTTGCCAGCATTAAATACACAGGAAGCTTATTACAATCAAGACCTTAGAAAATCAATGGAATCTGTTCTTAGTAAGACTTATGGGGATTCTCTTAATTCCGTTTATCTTAAAAAGCAAATTCTAGAAAGAGCCCTGCAAAGCAGATTTGACGGTACTATGCTACCTGTAGTTCTTTATAACTACAGAGGCGAACTAGACACCAATTTTCTTCCTAGACCAACACAGGTAATTGATTTGGATGAAGTTACAAATCACGGCGAAGTTGAATTAGGAATTGATCTTGTAAAAAGCTTATTGGTTGATGTAAAATCAAAAATAAGGAAACCAAATAGAAGAGCGAAAGCTACTAATAAAGAAACTACTGAATTAGAAAATAAAGGAGAAGAAACAAATGAGTAACGAAAACTTTAAAGTCGGTGCCACACGATTCGGGGGTTCAGCTGGATCTAAACAGACATGGCATAAATTGGAAGCTGGGGATAACGTGTATAGAATCCTGCCCCCGCTTTTTAGCCTTGCCGAAAAAGGCCAATATAGCAAATTTTATGCTTTCCATGGCGGTTTTAGAACCAGTAACGGACGCGTAAATATGTTCCGATGCTTGGAAGTAAAAGATAATAAAACTAAGTTAGTTAAAGTACATTGCCCAGTTTGCGATATGGTTACTGAAAATATGGCTAAGTACAAACTTGTTAAAGATGCAGTAGCTGCTGGAAAAGCAACCGAAGAGCAAGCTAAAAAGTTTTGGATGGAAAAAGTGTTTCCATTTAAAGTTCAAAAAGCTTTCTTCATGAACGCTATTAGTCAATCAAATCAAATTGGCGTACTTGGTATTCCATATAAAGCTTGGCAATCTGTTGATCATGTAATCCAGTCTACTCATAAAACTCTTGGTATTGATATTACTGGAGTTGAAGGAGCTTGGCTTAAGATTAAAAAAATTCAGCCTTACCCTGGTTCTAAAGATACCAGTTATGGTGCTGAACTTATTTATGAACAAAATGGAACAACTTTTAGTCTAAAACGACATGTTCTTTTACCAGATGCTATTCAGTCTCTGCAGACTACAGCGTTTGATGTTGGTAACCTGTACAGAACCATTAGCCTAGAAGATGCCGCATCTTTGGTAGCTACTCCGCCAGAATTGCGTGCAGAACTTGCTGACCGTATTTTTATGCGCGAAAAACAAGCTAATCCAGAAGCTCAAAATCCATTGGAAACACAAATTCCAGGGACTACGGCTAAAGCTGTTGGGCGTATTGAAAATACCCCAGATGGCAGTTTTCAGGTTTCTACACCAAACTTGCCTAAAGACTGGAATACACCTGGTTCTGTAGTAAATATACAAGTTGAAAAAACTAGTCTAAATCAAGCTCAGCCAGCAGTTGGCAAAACCCAGTTAGCTACTGCTAGCGATGTTGGCGCAATGTCAGATGAAGAGTTTGCCAATATCTTTGGTCAATAAAACAATCAACGGTATTGGGGCAGAAATGTCCCAATACTCTAAATTAGGACGACAATGAGCAACAGTATACCTACAAAAGAGTTAGAGTTTAAAATTCTCGTGATTCCTCGTGGCACACCTAACCTTCCGCCTTTAAAGTTGGAAATGGATGAAATCTACAAGGCGGAAGGTAGGCTAAGTGAAGTCAGTATTGTATCACCATTAACTGCGCCAGAACTAATGGGCTATTTTAATACCGTATGTAATTTGACTACTAAGTACATTTCATGGATTGAATATGAAATGTTAGTAGCTCAAAAGCATTACGAATTAGCTAAATCTACTGTTATTTTAGATAAAATGCCAGATGAGATTAACCGTTACAAAAATAGCGGCATGAAAGCTAATGAGGACTTTAGAAGCGCCCTTATTGCTAGAGATCCTGAATGCTCTGTATTTCTTGACAAAATAAATCAATTAACAGCCGTTAAAAGCCTTCTTGAGAACAAAACTAGAAGTTTTGTAAGAGCTTATAATGCTTCCAGGTCTATCTGGGAAAGAAGAATTGGGGCTCCTACCCCAAACTTTAATGGGACCGTTGGAGCATCTTCTAATAATTTGATGGGTGCCCCTGAAGAAGATTATTGATATTTATTATGAAAACTTGTAGAAGAGGTTGTAACCCCTACCATCGACATGGCATTAGCGATGATGGATAAAAAAGTATTAGACGGATTATTGAGCGAAAAAAATGATTTTGTTGTTGATGACATAACGGGAGGAACTGGAAGATTTATGTTCCATCTCGCTAAAGCCTTAGAAAATAAATCTCAGAACAAATCTTGTGGTAAATGCACTAGAAAACTTTTGTGCAAACACTGTAATGCCGGACTTGGATACTTTAAAGATAACGAAAATATTCTTTTAAAATCAGTAGAATACTTAAAATCATACAAAAAAACAGAAGATAATTGCAAAAATCAACAAAATACTTTAAAATCAGTAATTGAGTAAAAGACACATATTGGAGGCAGCATGGGCAATAAATTTATGTCAAAGCTTAGAAATATGGAAGGTGCGGTTCAGGATAATTACGACCCCTTGATTAACTGCGCTCAATCACCTTCCCCCAGCGTCAATTGGGCTTTTGGCGTACCTGGTCACGGATTGCCTTATGGATATGCTGCCATCCTTTACGGACCACCTAAAGGCGGTAAATCAATCATTTGTAACGCTATGGTAGGACAAATGCACCAAAATGACTCAGAAGCCATTGCAATCACGTTTAACACTGAATTAAGGGGTGAAATTCAAGCGAACTTGTCTCAACATAAAATATGGGGAATTGACTCTGAACGTTTCGTTGTTTACGATGTCAACCAGCCAGAATACATTTTTGATAGAATTGAAAATGATATCAGTGCTTTATGTCAAGAAGGTGCGAAGATTAAAATGATCATCATTGATTCGCTTAAAGGCATTCAAGGCCGAAGAGCTATGAACGCAACTTCTGTGATGACACAGCAGATCGGTGATGAAGCTGCAACATTGCAAGACGGCCTAAAACGCATTCTTCCAATAATCCGTAAACATAAAATAGCCCTTCTTATGACCACCCACGTAAGAGCTGAACTTGATCAAAAAGAACAGATGCGTGGTAAAACTGTTAAAATGGCTGGAGCTTGGGCTTCTAAGCATATGGCAGAATTCTTTATTTATATTGAGCCTAATCGTTCAAAAGATGGTCGTGTAACACTTACTGGCGAAGAGTTTTTAGATGAAGAACGTAAAGACTTCATGGACAAAGCTGAGAAAACTGGTCACAAGATTAGATTTAGAGTAGAAGAAAGTTCTATCGGTGTTTCTGGTAGAACTGCCGAATTTACTTTAGATTACCATAATGGTATTGTAAACACCCATGAAGAGGTTTTTGTATTAGCTAGAAATAGCGGTGTCCTACAAAGGCCAAACAACCAGACATATCAATATAAAGATCATACGTGGCGTGGTATTGCAAACTGTTTAACAGCTTTAAAGGAAAATAAAGAACTTACTCAAGACATTCTTAGAGAAGTTTACGCTTTGGATATTAAATAATATGAAATACCTTGTTTTTTACATTAAAAATTCAGAACCCAAAGTTAAGTCATTTGAAACTTTAGGTAGAGCTAGAGTTTTTGCCGATAAATTTAAAACAAACCTTGATACTGGTGATTGGATTGATTATATTATAAAAGGTGAATTCATTGAAGTTTATGATGGGTTGCCCGTGCTTAAAAACTTAACTAAAAGTAAATAAGTACTATGAGATCAAGAAAAAAAGAAAAAACTGAAAAATACTCACAATTTATAACAAAAGATGGCATATACCAGCCAACTGGTAATCCAGTTTTGTTAACAGAACTACCACCTAATATTTATGTTGTTAATGCTAACATGGCTGGTGAAATTAATTTTACCGTTAAAGACGTGTTAACTTCAAAATATATTGATTTGCCGACAATGGTAACATCAGAAGTGATTTCTGATATAGAAACCTTTTGGAAAATGGAAACCAAAGCTAAATTTGATAAGTTTGGGCTTGTCTATAAACGTGGAACCATAATGCATGGAGAGCCTGGAACTGGTAAAACTTGTACAGTTTTCAAAGTTATCTCAAGTGTAGTAGAAATGGGTGGAATTGCTATATATAATCCAGATCCCTATGCATTTTCCGAAGCTGTTAAGATACTGCATTCTATACAAGGCGAAACTCCTATTGTATGCGTATTTGAAGAATTTGACAGATACTGTCGTTCAGGAGAGTACCTGTCTTTACTGGACGGTGATTTACAAGTTCCTGGCATCTACTATCTAGCCACTACAAACCATATAGACAAGATACCCCCGTCTATCAAAAATAGACCTAGTAGATTTGCTAAAGTAATTGAAGTTGGCAAACCTGACAAAATGGCTAGAGCTACTTACGTTAAAAGTTTTTTTGAAAATATTTCTGATTTAGATCTTAATACTTGGGTTAAAAACACTGAAGATATGGTACTAGATCAAATTAAAGATATGATTATCGGTGTTGAATGCTTTGATGAAACCATGGATTCAGCCAGAGAAAAAGCATACTCCGTAATTCCAGAAGAAGACGAAAACGAATATAATAATTTTGACGATAAGGATTACGACGGAAATTAAAGTATGAGAAGGGTATTTAGATTTTTTATTTTAGGTTTTTTGTTTCATGTAATTTTATCTGAATCATATTATATTTGGCAAATGAAGCAAACTGACTATTGCGAAGAGAATGGTGTAGATTTACACAATTCACATAAAGAGGAATGTATAGAAGAAATACTTAAATGGCCACCCCCGTTTTTTGTTAGCCCAAGGCTTTACATCTATTTTAAATACAAAAATATTAAATATATAAACAGGTAAAGGTTAGTTTATGTTATTGAAAATATTTGTAGTTTATTTTACTATAAAAGTAATTATAGGTTTTGTTTTTATAATTAAACAATTAAACAAGCTTTGAAATGAAGAAAAAAACAGACAACAGTTTAAATTTAGTTTCTGCGGCAATAAGATTGTTGTTCATGATTTCTGTATTAAATTTAATAAGTTGCGGTAAAAATAGCATTTATTGGCCAGCTAACATAGGCGGGTTTTCTAATTTTAACAAAACTGAACAGGACAGTATTATTGGCGCAATTAACGATTTAAATATTAGAAGTCCAAGACCCCTTTTAAGCTTTACTAACGAATATCCAGAAAATCAAAAAATTTACTTTAAAATGATGGATCAAGATCTTGAAAAACAAAACGGCAATGTAACAGTAGCACAAGCGTATATACAATTAAACAAATGCACCATAGAAATTTTCCCTTCAGCGTTTGATTCGGACATATTAAAATTTGTAATATGGCATGAACTAGGTCATTGTTCTGGATTAGAACATTCCGAAAGCAGCAAAGATATAATGTATTGGCTTGTAAATCCTCCCTCCTCATATGACCAAATGTCTGTAGATAGATTCTTATTAAATTTAAGTAAATCGTTGAAATAATTAAAATTTGCTATATTGCTTTTGTTTTTTTATTGTGTTACACTAGTAACACAATAAAGTTAAACTGTAATAAGTTAAAATGAAATTATTAACAAAAATTATTGATTTTTTATGGATTTTTAATTTTATAGTAAAAACCTCGATAAAAAAAATTTTTTTTATCAAAAAAAATACGCCAGACATATACCATGCAGATAAATTTGGGTTTTTTTATAATCAGAGTGATATAAGATATGTTCCAGCAACCTTGCTATGGGACATATTAAAAATATGCAGAGTTATTTATTTATTAAACAAAAACAATTTTGTTTCTATTTATTTACGGGGCGGCATTTCCACTGGAAATTTCACAAAAAACATAAGCGACTTAGATTTAATTTTAATTTGCGACAATTTAGATTTGTGTAAGCCGTCGGTTGATTACATCGCTAAAAATGTACATTTTTTATCTAAAAAATATATAAAAGTAGACATAAGCATAATAAATTATAAGGATTTAGTTAATGATTCCATAGAACCAAAAACAAAATTAATTTTTAATATGCAGTCGACCCATATATTTGGAAAAAAAATTAAAATGGAGGGCAGGGTTTCTAAGAATAACCCAGATCTTTGGACGTTTTTCTCTTCGTTTTTAATAAATTCTAGGCAAGAAATAGTTCAATCATTAAACAGTTTAGATCAGTATAATGAAAGCGAAAGAAAAAAGGTTATGGGTCAATTAATTAAAACAATTGTTCGTGGAAGTTTTGAACGAATATATAAATTTGAACCAATCTATACAAAAAACCTAATTCATATAATAAGGATTTACGAAAAAACTAAAAAGTCTTTGACGGACTTAGAAAAACAACATATAAAAAAATGTTCGGAATTGGTTCGTTTTTTGGGATCGGACGTTAAAGATCAAAATGATTTAATTAGGTTTAAATCGTTAGTTTTTGATATTTTAAATAATTTTAGTTTATGAAAAACCTTTTAGATTACAAAAAAAGAATAATAAATTCTTATTTCAACAAAGATATTGTTATAAACAATGATATTGTTTTAATCAAAAACACCCTTTCTAAAGAAACCATGAGTATTTTGAATAAAGACATAAGCCTAATAAAAGATTGGAATACAGTCTTTGTTAAAGATGAACAAATTAAAAAGGAAACTACCAAAATACATTTTATTAAAAACACTGAAGTAGACAATAAATTATTTGAAACAACAAAAGAAATTTTAGAAATATATTCAATATTTTATCCAGAAATTAAAAATTTAATAAATGGCGATCAGGGATACAGATATAACTTCTATTTTAATGGAACAGGGTATTATCATCATACAGATTGTTCTAAGCTGTCCCCCGTTTTAAGGGAACGCGTTGTATCTTGTGTGATTCAATTAAATTCCGATTATGAGGGTGGCGTTCTTGAGTTTCCAAATCAAAATTTTAGGGTTAAACTGGGGCAGGGGGATGTAATACTTTTTCCATCAATACATACACATCCACATACCGTACATCCAGTTACAAACGGACAAAGAAAAAACGTAGTAACTTGGTTTGTTTAGTTTAACGTTAAATAATTGAAATAATTACGTTTTATCTATATTGATTTTAATTGATATTTTGATATAATACTATTTATGAACGAAAACGATAAAGTAAAAGTATACGGGTTTGGCCGTATAGAATTGTCCAATTTTTTTGTTTTTTTGGATGGCGAAACGGCAGATGTCTTAGAAGTAAACGATAACGCAAATAGCGTGTGGGTTAACGTTAAAGGCAGGGGTAAAATTTTGGTTCATGCAAGGCAATGTGAAGAAGATAGTACATTTAAAAATGTTTTAAATATGTTTAGAAAGGACAAGGAATCGTGAATTACCAACTTTACGATACTTTAATGTTAGTATTTATTACTGCATTTAGTTTTATAGAAATGTTTTTTTCTGTATATGACCACAGAAAAGATATTAAACGTGTAACTAAAAAAGTTATCAAAAGATTTAAAAAGAGGAAAAGAAGGAACAAGCCCAAATTAAAACTTGTATCAGAAGATCGATCAGTAAGTAATTATTAAGGGTTAATATGGAAGATCTATTTTTAGAAAATGAGTTTTATAAGCATAAAAAATTTAAAGATTTATGCATTAGAATTGCAAAGTTTACTGGCCGTGGAACTCAAGGACTATATTTCAATATTGAGTATTGGAATTTGGGTTGCATGGGCAGGCCATGGCAAATTGGCAAGTCGTATAATTTTTTAATTAAATATGAAGATGTTGAAAATTGGGACATTATTGAAGAAGACGAGTTTTTCTCACCCAGACCTAAAAGCCACTTATACGACGCATGAGCACGAGAATTAAAAATTCCTTTTATATAAAAAAAATCGACTATGGTTTGGCCATGGATATTGTTATTAAAAACCATTATTTGCACAGAAAAGCTCCGTGTTCTTGTGCGTTTGGATTATTCAGCAAAACAAGCGAAGAAATAGAGGGTGTAATAACTTATGGCGTGAGCTGTAGCTCAACTTTGCTAAAAGGCATATGTGGAGATAGCGAAAAAAATAATGTGTATGAATTGACTCGATTATGGGTGAGCGATAAAGTCCCTAAAAACGGGGAAAGCTTTTTAATTGGCAATACTATAAAATTATTAGACAAAGAAATAATAGTTTCGTTTTCTGAAATTCAGCAGGGTCATGTTGGTATTGTTTATCAGGCTACTAACTTTTATTACTGTGGATTAAGTGCTAAATTTAGAGATCCAAAAGTTAAAGGTTTAGAGCATCAACATCACGCAACATATGCCCACGGTATGACCATGGAAGAAGTAAAACAAAAATATGGTGAATCTAACGTCTATTATATAGACAGGCCAAGAAAACATCGATATATATATTTTAATACAAAAGATCAAAAAAGAAAAAAAGAGCTTTAAGTAAACTTAAGTATAAAATACTTCCATACCCTAAAAAGATATGAAAATTAAAATTAAAAAAACCCATCCAGATGCAGAATTACCTAAATATGCTAATCCAGGAGATGCTGGTTTAGATTTACAAGCAATGGTTTTTATAAAAGAATCCGATCTGTATACTGAATTTGATACGGGAGTCGCCCTAGAGGTACCAGAAGGCTATGTTGGTTTGTTATTTCCAAGATCTAGCATGTCTAATTACGATTGTATGCTTGCAAATGCTGTTGGAGTGATAGATTCAGGGTATCGTGATAGTATTAAAGTCAGGATTAGAAAGTTAAATTTAACCAGTGAAGCCCCGCATTACAAAATAGGTGATAAAATAGCTCAATTATTAATAGTCCCCTCCCCAAGAGGGGAAATAGTTGAAGTTAAAAAGCTGCCTAAAACAAAAAGAAACAAAAACGGTTTTGGGAGTTCTGGAAAATGAAATATAAATTATTGATATTGTTAATTTTTTCATTAAATGTTTTTGCGAACAGTTGTCCAAAAACCGAAGTAAAAGTTTTTGATAATGTTAAATGGACAAAACACGACGACGAAGTGCTAAAAAGGGCCAAAACAAGATGCCCATCTATATACAAAGGCTTGCCATGTTTAAAAAAATTTGAAAAAGTAAAAAATAACACTTATCATGCTATTTGTGGTAAATAAATATGGATAATGAAATTAAAATAATACCTGGCGGCGAGTTAGTAGAGACTTATTGGGACTACGACGAAGTAGCTAAAATTGGCACTTTTAAAGAACGTAATGTGACTCAAGATGCGCCAACGTTAATGTTTAGAAATGTTTCTTTTCATGAAAATTTAAAGCTTAAAGATATACTTCTCCTTCTTAAGAGGGATATATTATTTTACTCTATATACTTAAATAACTGGGTTGAAGAATTTGTAAACGAAGGTCTAAATAATAAGCCTGCGCAAACTTTTGATGATGTAGAATATTTACAGCTTTATTGGAATCTTAATCAAGACGTTAACGATAACAATCAATCAATTATAGATGGTTACGGTTTTCCTAGTTTTCATATGGTATCTAAAAAATTGATTGAAGATAAATATGATGAATTTGGCACCTTAATGTATCAGGCAAATCAGCGAATTAATTACAGTTTATCGTTTATACCAACAAACGATCTAGCAAACATTCCTATTAAACTTAAAAGAAAGCTTTTAATTTGTGATAGCGGAGATACTTCAAAAAGTCCAATTAAATTTGATGATTGCGTTTATTCTTTAGGTCAAGTATTATATGGAATTATATGGGAGCTTTCTTGGTATGGTTCTCCAGAAAAACGTGATAAAGAAAGCGATATTTTAAATACTTTATTGCTGAAGGATTTGAAGAAGTAAAAGATGGTTTTAAAACTTTGATTGAGGCAAAAGATGAGAACAAATAAGAAAAAAACAAAAGAGGTTGTATTAAAAGTAAACAAAAATTTTTTTAAAACAGAAAACAATAAAGAGCTTACTAAAGCTGCAAAAAAAAGGTTTAAAGCAATTGATCGCCATTTTAAAGTAGACGGCTGGGATTTGGATTTAGGATTTCAAATAACAGAAGTTTTTTATGAAGCTTATGGAGAACATTTAGAAACTTATTTATTAAAAGAACTTTTCTCTAATCATAAAAAGGGTTACTACATAACTGTTAATAAAGAACATAGAACAGTTATTAGAAAGAGCAAAAATGTGTAAAATTTGTACAGATTACGAACACGGTTTGATTACCAAAAAAGAAGCTGTTAGAAATCTGTCCGAAAAAATTTCAACGCTTAATCAGAACAACCTCTCTTCTGAAGAAGAGTTTGACCATATTTTAAAAATGGAAAAAATGTTTAAGGACCAAAAACCAGGAACAAATTAGAGGAAAAAAATGAAAATTGAAAAGCAATTTAAATCTAAGCCGTCAAAAATTAAATCTTTTAACGATTCTCTTAGCAAAAAACTTGATTCATTGGTTAAAACTTTAAGGGAGCGAGGAGGTTCAAGCCTGTCTGCCCCAAAAGCTGGGTTAAACAAACGAATTATCTTGCTTAAAATTGAAAACGACCATGTTGTAGAACTTATTAACCCTGAAATTATTAAAGGTAACGAACCTGATGTTAACTATCGAGCTGTTGCAATTAAGTACCAAGACAGAAGTGGCTCAAAACAAACAGCCTTATTAACAGATGCAGAAGCTGTCAGATTTAAATACGAACTTGGATATTTAAATGGTTTTTTAGAAGGGCCGTGCGAGCATGAATACGAAATTGTTCATGGACTTCAAGATTCTTACGAACAATGTAGCAAATGCAGTATATCGAAGAAATAAACATGCCCAATTCTTATTTAGAAATTAAAATTGTTCAAAGAGCTAACATGATAGCATCAAAAATGATTAGTGACGGTATACCTATTTCCATAGCACTGTATATTGCAAAGTACGCATCTTCCATCGAACTAT
>Ga0194131_10000862_pt1 | contig 52657 bp, 53 predicted proteins | sample TA2KigO120mmetaG_FD_148631 | JGI IMG/M metagenome (GOLD analysis project Ga0194131, IMG submission 148631) | Freshwater microbial communities from Lake Tanganyika, Tanzania - TA2015053 Kigoma Offshore 120m | ecosystem: Environmental > Aquatic > Freshwater > Lake | place: Tanzania: Lake...
CGCGTGTCGCCGCACGCCAGATCGCGAACCCGCCGCGTGCGACGGTCGTACCAGCCGCCATGAACCCGCCCGCAGCAGCCGCATGCCGTTTTTTTGAGCGTCGATTGAGGGTGATGATGCGCGCCTTCGGATCGCCGAACTCGCCACGCACCTCCGGGTGCGGCCGAAACCCGGGGAACGCGTACGCGTCCCATAGGTGCCGCCGCCGCTTCGTTGATTTGGCCATCCGGATATCATGCCAAATCCAAATGTCCCGCGAAACGCCTGAAACCAAGCGATCCTGCGGCTTTCGGCCATGCCTACCTCGTCAAATCACCCACTCGTTTTCCTGATGAGCCGAAAATCATAAGGCCCCGGCCCGCGATCGTTGCCGCCGGCGGCGATCGGCTCATCGGCCGTCAGCAGGTGAGTGCCGACGCGCACGCGCTGGGTGAACTTGCCGGCATGGGCTTCCTCGACCAAGACCACCCCGGTCGGCATCGGCGGCTCCGCTTCCGCCGATGGTACGCCGAGGGCCGGCACATAACGCGACGCCCAGCCTGCCAGCACGGTAGCCACGTAGGCGGCATCCTCGTGGCGCGACAGGAGGTGATCGGCGCCGTCGAGCGAGACGAAGCTCTTGGGATGCCGCGCCGCCTGGAAGATCAGCCCGGCATTCTCGATCCCGACCGTACCATCGAGAGGTGCGTGGAAGATCAGAAGGGCGCGTTTCAACCCGCCGAGAATGGCGCCGAGCGACTGACCCCTGATGTCGTCGAGAAACTGCTTGCGGATCCGAAACGTCCGCCCGGCCAGCTTGACCTCCGCCTCTCCCGCGGACTCGATCTCCGTCACCGCCGGCTGGATCAGGTGCTGAACATGGATGGGATCGGCAGGCGCTGCGATCGTCACGACCGCCCGGCATTCGGGAACGCGCGCGGCCGCCACCAGCACCGCCGCGCCGCCCAGGCTGTGACCGACCAGAATGCTCGGCGCCCGATGGTTCGCACGCAGGAATTCCGCCGCGGCCACCAGATCCTCGACGTTGGAGGAGAAGTTGGTGTTGGCGAACTCGCCCTCGCTGGCGCCGAGTCCGGTGAAATCGAAACGCAGCACCGCGATGCCTTGCTCGGCCAGACCGCGCGCGATGCGCGAGGCGGCGAAGACGTCCTTCGAGCAGGTGAAGCAATGGGCAAACAACGCGAACGCGCGTATCGGCCCGGCAGGTCGGTCGAGCCGCGCGGCAAGTGCAGCGTCAAAGCTACCTTTGAAGCCTATTCGCTCGGATATGATCTGCATGGTGCGAACACTTTCATGGCAACGGTGGGGGCCATGGCACCACTTGGCCCTGGCCTTTTCAAGCCGATCATCCCAGGATGGGCGTCCCGCCTGCCGTCCTCGGCTCGTGGCCGGAACCACTACCGAGGTGCACGCCTCGCCCATGTCGGAAGTCCAAATCGGCTTTGCCACCGTCGCCGATGCCGAGGCGATTGCCGTGCTCAATCGCGAACTTTTGGCATTCTACGAGATTTCGCCGCCCGGCCCGATCCCTGCCGTCGCTGAACAGATCCGACGTCACGGCATCGGACCGCCGCCGGGGGTCGAAATCCTGCTCGCCAAGCGCTGGTCGGAGCTGATCGGCATCCTGATCTTCCAGGAAATGTTCTCGCTCGCGGCCAACTATCGCATCCTGTTCATCCAGGATCTCTACGTCGTCGAGCGCGCGCGCGGCCAGGGCGTCGGCCGCAAGCTGATGCTGCGTCTGGCCGAGATCGCCGAAGAGCGGCAGATCCCGCACATCGACTGGACGGCGGATAAATGGAATCGCGGCTCGCAGCGTTTCTATCGCGCGCTCGGCTCCATGCTGCGGGGCGAAAAACTGGTCTATCGCCTGACCGCAGATAAGCTCACGCAATTGTTGAAGGATGAAACTTAGTTCGTTGAAATGACATCGATAAAATCAATCAGAAATTTGCGACGGCGCGACGTTCGCGTGCTCGATCGCACAACGCCGTTTCAGGGCTTCTTCCAGCTCGACCTGATGCATCTCCGGCACCGGCAGTTCGACGGGACCTGGTCGCCGCGCATCGAACGCGAGGTGTTCGTGCGCGCCAATGCCGCGGGCCTCCTGCCCTACGACCCGGTTCTCGATCGCCTTCTGCTGGTCGAGCAGTTCCGCGCCGGCGTGTTCACCGAAGGTTCCGAGCGGCCCTGGACGCTCGAAGTGGTCGCTGGGATCATCAAACCGGGCGAGACGCCGGAGGATGTCGCCCAGCGCGAAACTATCGAGGAAGCCGGAGCCTCGGCCACCCAAATCGTTCATGTCTGCAATTTCTATGTGAGTCCCGGCGGCTGCAGCGAATACGTCATGCTCTATTGCGGACGCGTCGACCTCAAAGGCGTGAAGAGCGGAGCGCCGGCGGGGCTCGCCGACGAGCACGAGGACATCCGCGTGCATGTGCTGAGCTATGCGCAGGCCGTGAAGCTCATGAAGCGTGGCTTGATCGACAACGCCATCACCATCATTGCGCTGCAATGGCTGGCGCTCAACCGAGCCGAGCTGCGCCGGCGCTGGGCTGCGCCAAAGGGACGAACCAAGCGCTCCGGGACGTGATCGGGTCACGTTGAAGCCGCGCTTCAATGCGACACGATCCCATCTAGACTCCGCCGCGGATGAAGTGAAGGGACTGAAAGCCCTTCCGAAAGTCGACCACCTCCGCGCGCAGCGCTTCGACCGGCTGATTAGACTTGAGCACGCGCGCGATGGCGCGCGCGATCCACGACATGTCGGCCGGCTGCATGCCCCAGCGTGTCACTTCCTGCGTGCCGAGCCGTATGCCGTTGAGGTCGTCCGCGACCGCCGGAAGCGGCAGGCCGATGCCGCACATCAGCAGATGGGCTTGCGCGAGCCGCTTGGACGCGGTCTGCCCCCCGCCGAAGGGGGCCGCATGGATTGCCAGGTGGTGGCTCTCGGTATGGCCGCGGCCGCGCACCTCGTGGACCGGCAAGCCTTCGGCGGCGAGTGCCGTCGCAAGCGCCTGGGCGTTGGCCACGCACGCATCGGCATAGGCGCGGCCGTGCTCGATCAGATCGAGCGTCGCCAGGGCGAGCGCCGCCGTCTTGCCGACGTCGAAATTGGCGGTCATCCCGGGATAGGCGATCTTGTCCAGCCGCGCGGCGAGCGCCGCGTCGTTCGTCACCACGAGGCCGGCAGGCGGTCCGCCATAGGCCTTGTAGGTCGACATGGTCATGACATGCGCGCCATCGGCGAGCGGCGCCTGGAACCGGCCGCCGGCAATGATGCCCCCCATGTGTGCGGCATCGTAGAGCACGCGGGCGCCGACCTCGTCGGAGATCGCTCGGACAGCGCCGACGTCGTAGGGAAACAGGCACAGCGAGCCCGCGACCGTGATCAGCTTGGGACGCAGCCGGCGAGCCTCCGTCCTGAGCCGATCGAGATCGATCGCCATGCGCTGGGCGTCATAGGGCACCGGATGGATTTCCAGGCCGTAGAGACCGGCCGCTCCGGCCCGGTGGTGGGTGACGTGGCCGCCCATCTCCGGCGGGAACGCCATGATGCGGTCACCCGGCGCGCAGGTCGCCATGAAGACATAGAGATTGGCGAGCGCGCCCGAACCGACGCGGATCTCGGCATAGGCGGCGCCGAACAATCGGCGCACCAGGGCGTCGGCCACCACCTCGATCTGCTCGGCGAACTGCATGCCCATCTCGTACTTGTCGCCGGGGTAGCCGAGCGACGGTCGATTGCCGAGCGAGCGCGCCAGCATCTCGGCGGCGCGCGGGTTCATCACATTGGTGCCTGCATTGAGCCCGATCGTCTCGCGGTCCATATGCCGCTCATGCTCGTCGACCAGGCGGCGCAGATGCCGCTCGATGTCGTCGCTGCCGCCGCCCAGCAGGCGACCCTCGATTTCCCGGATCGTGCGCTGACAATCGGCCGGCATCCAGGGGAGACGGTGGGAGGGCGGATCGTCGACGGTGCGCGCGCGCATGCGGGGTGCCCTATTTGTAAGCCTCGACGTTCAGGCTGATCGGCACGCCGAAACGCTGGGCCTTGCTGAAGTCGTTGAACAGGTCGAAGCACGGGACGCGGCGAAAACGGCCAAACCCGGCCTGCGCCAGGAAGCTGAACATGAAATCGGCCGTGAAGCCGATGCGGTGCAGGTCGTAGGCATCCTCCTGGGCGCCGAACATGTTCATCATCAGCGAGAATTTCTGGTCGGCCGGCACCTGGGGATGGACGAAAAGCTGGCACAGCGTCTCGAAGTCCGGGACGCTGATGCGGCACAATCCCCCCGGCTTGAGCACGCGGTGGATCTCGCGCAGCGCCTGCGGCAGCTCGTCGCGAAACCCGAGATGCTCGAGGACGTGGGACGCATAGACCTCCTCGACGCTCCCGTCGGCGAATTGCGCGAGCGAGGTGCACGAACCGACGAAGTCGACATGGGGGCCGGGCTGGACGTTGAGGATCTTCCAGCCCTCCTTGGCCTCCGTGCCGCCGATGTGCAGGCGCAATGCCTCGCCGTGGCTCATGGGGGCAGGTTCCGGCACGGGCGTTCCAGCGTCAAGGGGAGCGAGGGAAGCCGAATTGGCGCGGCCGTTTAGGCTGATTTGGCCTGCTTGAGAGGCAGCCAGATTTCAACCTTGGTCCCCTCGCCGACCCGGCTCGCGATATTCAGGTGACCGCCATGCATTTCGACCAGCGAGCGCGACAGCGCAAGCCCGAGGCCCGATCCGCTTTGGCGCCGGTCGAACACGCTGGCGACCTGCTCGAACGGCCGTCCGAGCCGGGGCAGCTGGTCGGGCGGAATGCCGATGCCCGTATCGGTCATCGTGATCCTGACCATCGCCTGCCCGCTCGCTTCCTTGACGCTGTCGGCCTGAATCGAAACGCGGCCGCCTTTGGGCGTGAACTTGATCGCGTTGGACAGCAGGTTGAGCAGGATTTGACGCAACGCGCGGCGATCCGCCACGCAGCGCATCGAGTAGACCGCCATCTCGTTGGCCAGATGGAGGCCCGCCGAACGTGCCGTCTCCGCCACCATGCTCAGGCAGCTGTCGACCTCGGCGGACAATGACAGCTCGATCGGATGGACCTCGAAGCGCCGCGCCTCGATCTTGGCCATGTCGAGCACGTCGCTGATGACATCGAGCAGGTGTGACCCGCTCATGTGGATGTCACGTGCGTATTCGCGGTAGCGCGGCTCGCCGAGCGGGCCGATCAACTCCGACATGAGGACCTCGGCGAAGCCCATGATGGCGTTGAGCGGTGTGCGCAGTTCGTGGCTCATCGACGCAAGGAACTCGCTTTTGGCGCGGCTTGCCGCCTCGGCTTGCTCCTTGGCCGCGATCAGCTCGCGTTCGAGCTTGACCTGGTGGGTCACCTCACGTCCGCTGCCGCGATAGCCTTGGAAGTTGCCCTCCGGGTCGAAGACCGGCTTGCCGCTGACCGCGATATGGTAGGTCGCCCCGCCGGCGGTCTTGACGCTGTAGGTGAAGTCGCGAAACGCGCGGCGGGCTTCGTGGTCGGCGCGGTGCTCGCTCCACTTGGCGTGCTCGCGGTCGGCCAGTTGCGGCGATTCCCAGCGGCAGAGCCCGATCAGGCTGTTCGGGTTCGAATTGACCATGCGCGCCCCTTCGGAGATCAAGGTAAAGCGGTGGTCGGGCCCGGTCTCCCAAAACCAGTCGGAAGAGGTCTGCGCATAGTCGGCCAGCCGCTCGTCCATCCGTCGCGCGTCGGCCTGCGCGCGCCGGAGATCGGTGACATCGAAGTTCACGGTGAGCACGCCGATCAGATTGCCGCGATCGTCGCGCACGGGCGCTTTGTGCATGGCGACGACCGCCGGCTCGCCCTTGGCGTTGACGTCGTCGAACTCGACGAACGGCACCGACCGGCCGGTGCGCAGCACCTCGCGATCGAGCTCCTCGGCGCGACCTCCGCGGCCGTGACCGAACAACTCGCTGGCCGTTTTGCCGATCGCCTCCGCGGGCGAGCGAATACCCAGGCTCGCCGGCAGCCATTCGACCATGGCGCGGTTCACCAGGAGATAACGCAGGTCGAGATCCTTGATGTTTATGAGCGCCGGCACCGAATCGAACATGGACTTGAGGAGCGCGCGCCCGCGCCGAGCTTCGCCTTCGACACGCCGGATGTCGGTCACATCGGAGCGGATCTGGATGATCCCGCCTTCGCGCGTCCGCGCCTCGATCATCTGGCAGACGCGTCCGTCGCGATAGACCACTTCGACCGGTTCGGCCGGATCGAGATGACGCGCCATGCGCCAGCGGAACCACGCCTCCCGGTCGGGCTTCATCATCTCCGGATCGATGACCGAATCCATGGCCATTCTGAGAATCTCCGAATAGCTCAGCCCCGGCCGGGCGATCGGAATGTCACGGTGAAAATGGCCGTAGAGGCGGTTGCACACCACCAAGCGGTCGTCGGCATCGAACATGGCGAAGCCGATCGGCAGACGGTCGATCGCATCGAGCAGCCAGCGCTCGCGCCCCGTCACCGCCGAGCGCAGGCGCTTGAGCTCGGACTCGGCGTCCCGTCGCTTCGACCGTTCAGCCTGAAGCGCGGCGGCGAGCTTGGCGTCGGCAAGCTTCGGCGTGGCGCGCTTGGCGCGCGGACCCGGCGACTTGAACGCTCTTGTCTTTGACGTCTTCGTCGGCGACGGCGCCGGCTTCGACCGGCTGCGTCGCGACATCCTGGCCTTACCGCGCACGCTGCGGGTGGCCTGAGGGGGACGGTTCTGCCCGCCGCGCCTCAATCGTAGGTCTCGAACTGGTCTGCGGCCCGCCTGTCGTAACCCAGACTGGCGCGCAGCAGCTGTCGCGTGTAGGCCTCGCGCGGCGTTGCAGCGCGCAGCTGCGCCACGGTCATCTCCTCGACAATCCGGCCCGCATTCATCACCGCAAGCCGGCCGCACATGTGCGCGATCACCGACAGGTTGTGCGTGACCAGCACATAGGTCAGCGCGCGCTCGCGCCTGAGACGGACGAGCAGGTTGAGGACTTCGGCCTGTACCGAGACATCGAGCGCCGAGGTCGGCTCGTCGAGCAGGAGAATGCGCGGCTCCAGGATGAGGGCGCGCGCTATGGCCACCCGCTGGCGCTGGCCGCCCGAGAGCTGATGCGGATAGCGGAAGCGGAAAGCCGGTCCCAAACCGACCTCGAGCAGCGCGCGCTCGATCCGGCGGTCGGACTGTCCCAGGCCATGGATCGCGACCGGCTCGGACAGGATGCGATCGACGGTGTGTCGGGGATGCAGCGACCCATATGGGTCTTGGAACACCATCTGCACCTGCTTGAAGAAGGCGCGACGCCGATGGGGAGGCTGTGCCTCGCCCGCGACGACGATGCTGCCGGTCCACGCGGGGTTGAGGCCCGCGAGCGCGCGCAGGACGGTCGACTTGCCGGAGCCGGATTCGCCGACAATGCCGAAGGCCTCGCCCGGCGCCACGGTGAAGCTTGCATTCTTGACCGCGTGCACCGCCGAGGGGCCATGACCGAACGTCACGTCCAGCCCCTCGACCATGATCATGGCGCTGGTCGCGCTCACGGCGCCGGCGCGTCCAGCCAGGCCGGATCGCGCTGGAGCACCTGCAGCTCGTCGACCGGCTCGTCGATGCGCGGCAGCGAGCGCAGCAGGCCAACGGTATAGGGGTGGCGCGCCTCGCGCAGCCGGGCGGCCTGGCAGACCTCGACGATGCGGCCGGCATACATGATCAGGACGCGGTCGCAGAAGCTGGCGACCAGGTTGAGGTCGTGGCTGATGAAAATCAGGCCCATGCCGCGCTTGGACACGAGATCGTCGAGGATCGCCAGGACCTGCATCTGCACGGTCACGTCAAGCGCCGAGGTCGGCTCGTCGGCAATCATCAGGTCCGGATCCGGGATCAGCATCATGGCCATCATAATGCGTTGGCCCATTCCGCCCGATACTTCGTGCGGATAGAGGTCGAAGACCCGCTCGGGATTGCGAATGCGTACCGCAGCCAGCATATCGAGCGCGCGCCGACGCGCCTCGGCCGGCTCGGCCTTGTGATGGATCAGATAGGCCTCGGCGATCTGGCGGCCCACCGTCATCACCGGGTTGAGCGAGAATTTCGGGTCCTGCAGCACCATGGAGATGCGGCGGCCGCGGATGTCGCGCATCGCCGCCTCGTCGATGCGCGCGAGGTCGATGCCGTCGAACATGAGCCGGCGTGCCGTGACCTGCCCGGGCGGCTGGATGAGCCGCAGGATTGATCGCCCGGTCACCGACTTGCCCGACCCGGACTCCCCGACGATGCCCAGTTTCTCGCGCCCGACCGCGAAGGAGATGCCGCGCACCGCCTCGACCACCCGGGTGCGGCCGGGAAAGCGGACCCAAAGATCCTCCACCGTCAGCAGCGGATCGCCTGAAGCCGCCACGCTATTTGCCCTTCGGATCGAGCACGTCGCGCAAGCCGTCGCCCAGCAGATTGAAACCCAGGCTGACGATGCAGATGGCGACCCCGGGAATGGTCGCGACCCACCAATGGTCGATGAGGAATTTGCGGCCCGATGAGATCATGGCGCCCCATTCCGGCATGGGCGGCTGTGCACCCAGGCCAAGAAAGCCGAGGCCGGCCGCGGTCAGGATGATGCCAGCCATGTCGAGCGTGATCCGGATGATCAGAGAGGACAGGCAGAGCGGCACGACATGGCCGAGGATGATGCGCAGCGGCCCCGCCCCCTGCAGGCGGATCGCGCTGATGAAGTCGCTGTTCCGGATGGTCAGCGTCTCCGCGCGCGCGATGCGCGCGTAGGGCGGCCACGCCGTGATCGCAATGGCGATGATCGCGTTCTGAATGCCCGGCCCCAGCGCGGCGACGAAGGCGAGCGCCAGGATGAGCCGCGGAAAGGCCAGGAACACATCGGTGATGCGCATCAGCACCGTGTCGAACCAGCCGCCGAGATAGCCCGCCACCGTGCCGACCAGCAGCCCGATCGGCCCGACGATGATGGCAACCAGGCCGACGATGAGCAGCGTGATGCGCGCGCCATGGAGCAGACGCGCATAGACGTCGCGGCCCAGCTCGTCGGTGCCCAGAATGTGCTCGGCACTGGGCGCCTGAAGACGGTTGCCGAGATCCTGCGCGAAGGGCGAATGCGACGTCAGGTAAGGCGCCAGGGCAGCAATGACGATGAGCGCCACGACGATTGCCAGCCCGATCATGGCGAGCGGGTTGCGCAGGAAGTGCAGCCATCGCACATAGGCCTGCCCCAGCCGCGCCTGAGTGCGTGAGTGCGGCGTTTCGGCGAGCAGCCACGCGCGCGAGCCGGGACGGGAACTTGCGGACGCTGACATCGCTCCCACCCTAGCTAAGAACTCCCCCTTGCGGGGGAGGGTTGGGTTGGGTGCAAAGGCCGATGCAAACGTCGGAAACGAGCGAGCAAGCGGAACGCCCCCACCCTTTCGGACCGCGTTGCGGTCCGAACCCCCGAAAGGGGGGAGGGAAAATAGAGAGCGCAGATGTTGAGCTACCAGTCATCTACTTAGCCCTCGGGTCGACGAGGCGGTAGAGCACGTCGGACAGCAGATTGATGCCGATGAAGATTGTGCCGACGATGATGGTGGCGCCGAGCACCGCGTTCATGTCGGCGGCCAGCAGCGCATCGGTGAGATAGGAGCCGAGCCCCGGCCAGGCGAACACGGTCTCGGTCAGCACCGATCCTTCGAGCAGATTGGCATAGGTCAGCGCAATGACCGTGATGAGCGGCACCAGGATATTGCCGAACGCGTGGCGCCAGATCACGCGGCTTTCGGCCATGCCTTTGACGCGCGCGGTGGTGATGTATTCCTGTCGCAGCTGCTCGAGCATGAAGCTGCGCGTCATGCGCGCAATGTAGGCGAGTGAGAAGTAGCCGAGGATCGCCGCCGGCAAGATGATGTGGCTGAAGGCATTGCCGAATACCTCCCATTCGCCGGCCAGCACGGAGTCGACGAGGATGACGCCGGTGACCGTGTCGACGACGTCGAAGTAGCCGACATCGAGGCGGCCCGGCCCGGCGACCACGCCAAGCCAGGCATAGAGGATGAGCAGTCCGACCAGGCCGAGCCAGAACACCGGCACGGAATGGCCGAACAGCGCAAGAACGCGGATGACGTGATCGATCCACTTGTTCTGATGGACAGCGGCGAAGACGCCCATGGGCACGCCGATAATCAAACCGAGCAGCGTCGCGACCGTGGCCAGCTCCAGCGTAGCGGGGAAGACGCGGCGGATGTCGGACAGCACTGGCTTGCCGGTCAGCACCGCCGTGCCGAAATCGCCCTGCACGACTTTCTGCACATAGATCCAGAACTGCTGCCACAGCGGCAGGTGCAGCCCCAGCTCCATGCGCACGCGCTCATAGACGGCGGCCGGCGCGCGATCGCCGACGGCGGCCAGCACCGGATCGGTCGGCACGACGCGGCCGATGAAGAACGTCACCAGCAAAAGGCCGAGAAACGTCACGAGCACGGTCAGGACAAGGCGCGTCGCCACCCACGCGTGCCGTCCCCACGCGCGGCGACGCTCTCGCTGAGACCGGCCCTGATGCGTCGGGGGCGGCCGATCGGCCGCCCCCGAACTCGTTCCGACAGTTTCGGCCGTCACGGACTACTTCTTGACGATGCCGTAATAGACGTTGTCTTCGAAGCTCGGTCCCATCTCGAAGCCGTCGACGTTGGCGCGATGGGCCACCGTCTCGATCTGCTGGAACATGATGGCGAAGGGCGAGGTCTTGAGGAACTCGCGCTGCGCCGCCTCGTAGATCGCCACACGCTTCTTCGGGTCGACCTCGCGGACGGCCGCCTTGATCTGGGCGGTCATCTGCGGAATGTTCCACGAATTGCGCCATGCCAGCGTCTTCGACTTGGCATCATCGCCATTGTCCTCGTTCATGGCGAAGGTTTCGGCATTGGTGTGCGGGTCCTGGTAGTCGGGGCCCCAGCGGCCGATATAGATGTCGTGGTTGCGCGCGCGGTATTTGGTCAGCGTCTGCCGCCCGTCGCCCGGGATGATCTCGAGCTTCACGCCGGCCTGGGCAAAGGTGCCCTGGATCGCCTGCGCGATCTCCGTGGTCGGCGAGTTGTTGCGCGTGTCCATCGTCACATTGAAGCCATTGGGCAGACCGGCCTTGGTCAGCAGGTCCTTCGCCTTGGCGACGTCGAGCTTGTAGGGCCGGTCGGAGATCGCGCCGAGGAAGCCCTGCGGCAGGAAGTTCTGATGCACAACATAAGTGCCCTGCACGATGTTCTTCTCGATCGCATCGTAGTCGATCAGGTATTTGAGCGCCTCGCGAACCTCCGGCTTGGCTAGGTTCGGGTTCTTCTGGCTGAACGAGATGTAGAGCACCGCGCCCTTGCGCGCCTGCTGGATCTTGATGTCCTTGTTCCGTGCGACCGCGGCGAGGTCGTCCTTGCCGAGGTTGCGCGCGAAGTCGATGTCGCCCTTTTCGAGCAGAAGACGCTGAGCCGCCGGCTCGGCGATGTGGCGCACGACGACGCGCCGCGTCTTGGCCTTGTCGCCCGACCAATGATCCTCGTGGCGGATCATGGTGAAGGAATCCTTGGGCTTCCAATTGACCAGCTTGTAGGGGCCCGTGCCGGCCGATGCCTCGCTCTTGAGCCAGCCATTACCGAAATCGCCGGCCTTCTCGTGCTTCATCGCTTCCTTGCTGTCGACCACGCCGCCGACCACCGCCGTCATGCAGTAGTAGAAGAAGGTCGGCGCCACGGCTTCGGCGGTCTCGACCACGAGCGTGCTGTCGTCGACCGCGCGGATGCGCTGCTTGACGTTGTCCTTGTTGAAGCCGAACTGGGTGAGAATGAAGCCCGGCGACTTGTTGAGGATCACGGCGCGCTGCAGCGAATAGGCCGCATCGGCCGCGGTCAGCACGTTGCCGGAGTGGAACTTGACGCCCTTGCGCAGCTTGAAGGTGTAAGTCTTGCCGTCGCCGCCGACATACCACGTCTCGGCGAGCTGGCCATAGAGCCGCGTCACGTCCTTCGGATCGTAGGCGATCAGCCGCTGATACATGTTGGTGATCGCTTCGCTGCCGGAGAACTCGAAGGATTCGCCGGGATCGAGCGAGATGATGTCGTCGATCGCATAGGCGATGACGACCGTGTCTTTGGGCGTCGCCGCGAGCGCGGCACCCTGAATACCAAGGGCGCTCACGCCAAGCGCGACCGTTCCTGCCGCAAGCAGGGTTGCGTATGACTTCATTCCAAGACTCCCCGTTCCGCTTCCGAGGGCACGGATGGCCCCCCATTGACCGCACCGGAACCTCACGGGCTCGGCACCTGTCCTGCGCGCGATCATTGACGGGCGATACCTTCGAAGTCAAGGAATTGAAAAAGCCCGTATTTTCTCGTGGCTTGATGGGATGTGAGCGCGCCGCTAGTCTGCCCCGGCCCTGCCCTCTCCCACGAAGGAAACACACCTCATGGATGTCCGCTCGGGCTTCGTCGACATGATCGGCCGCACGCCTCTCGTGCGCCTGCGCCGGGCGTCGGAACTGACCGGCTGCAACATCCTGGCGAAGTGCGAATTCCTCAATCCGGGCGGATCGGTCAAGGACCGCGCGGCGCTAGCCATGATCCTGGACGCCGAGGGGAAGGGCCTGCTCGCCCCCGGGGGGACCATCGTCGAGGGCACGGCCGGCAATACTGGCATCGGCCTGGCGCTCGTCGGCAACGCGCGGGGCTACAAGACCATCATCGTCATGCCCGAGACCCAAAGCCAGGAGAAGAAGGACGCGATCCGCCTGTGCGGCGCCGATCTTCGCCTGATGCCGGCCGTACCCTACAAGGATCCCAATAACTACGTGCGCTATTCCGAGCGCCTGGCCAGGGAGCTGGGCGCCTGGTGGGCCAACCAGTTCGACAATGTCGCCAACCGCGACGGCCACTACCGCACGACCGGCCCCGAAATCTGGGCGCAGACCGACGGCAAGGTCGACGCCTTCACCTGCTCGGTCGGCTCGGGCGGCACGCTTGCCGGCGTCGCCATGGCGCTGAAGGAGCGCAACCGCAACATCAAGATCGTGCTGGCCGATCCGATGGGCTCCGCGCTCTATCACTGGTACAAGCATGGCGTGCTCAAATCCGAGGGCAGCTCGATCACCGAGGGTATCGGCCACGGCCGCGTCACCAAGAACCTCGAGGGCGCGCCGATCGACGATGCGGTCCAGGTGACCGACGACAAGGCGCTGCCGACCATTTTCAACTTCGCCAAGTACGAGAGTCTGATCGTCGGTGGCTCGTCGGGCATCAACGTGCGCGCCGCGATCCGCGTGGCGCGGCGGCTCGGGCCGGGCAAGACCGTGGTCACGCTGCTCGCAGACTACGGCTCGCGCTACCAGAGCAAGATCTTCAATCCTGCCTTTCTGCGCTCCAAGGGTCTGCCGACCCCGAGCTGGCTCGAATAGGTACGCCCATGTCATCCTCCTACGCCAAGCCCGACGCCCTCGTCAGCACCCAGTGGCTGGCCGACCACCTCAGGGCGCCCGACGTGCGCGTCGTCGACGCGACCTACTTTCTGCCCCACATGAAGCGCAACGCACGCCAGGAGTACGAGCAGCGCCATATCCCCGGCGCGGTGTTCTTCGACATCGACGAGATCAAGGACGAGACCAATCCCCTGCCCCACATGCTGCCGAGCCCGGAGAAGTTTTCCGCACGCGTGCGCAAGCTCGGCCTTGGCGACGGCGTCAAGATCGTCTGCTACGACCAGCACGGATTGATGAGCGCCGCGCGCGCCTGGTGGATGTTCCGCGTGTTCGGCCACAACGACGTGGCCGTGCTCGATGGCGGGCTGCCCAAATGGACCGCCGAAGGCCGCCCCGTCGAGGACACGGTGACCATGCCGGCTGAGCGGCATTTCACGGCGCGTTTCAACAACTTTCTGGTGCGCAATCTCGACCAGCTGCGCGCCAATCTCGACACCAAGCGCGAGAACGTGATCGACGCGCGTGCGGCCGGCCGCTTCAAGGGCGTCGAGCCCGAGATCTGGCCAAGCCGTCCGGGCCACATGCCCGGCGCGCTCAACCTGCCCTATGCCGATCTGCTCGACCCCAAGGACAAGACCTTCCTGCCCGCCGATCAGCTCGCGCAGAAGTTCAAGGCTGCTGGCATCGACATGTCGCGACCCGCCGCGTGCAGCTGCGGCTCCGGCGTCACAGCCTGCATCCTGGCCCTCGGCTTCTACCTGCTCGGCCGAGACGACGTCGCAGTCTATGACGGCTCCTGGGCGGAATGGGGCGGCCGCAACGACACGCCGGTGGTGACCTAGTCTCGTGAGTCGTTCTGATTCTGACGCAGCGACGAGCCTCATGCTGCGCATCGGGCGAAGCCCGCTTTGCCCTGGTCCGAAGCATGGGGCCGCTTCCGCCTCTCAGCAGGTTCTGGCAAGCAACAGATGTGGGGCGGCGCCCTCGTGGTTCGACACGTGTTCAGCACGAAGAAGCGATCATGACGCCTGAAACCGACATCCCAGCCGGCCACATCCGCGTCGTCATCACCTATCTCGAGATGTTGCAGCGGCCGACGAGGCCGACCGTGCCGGCCCCGCCGGGACGCCTGGCGCTGATGCGCGCCGAGCCGCCGACCATTTCCTTCTATCGCTATCTCTATGATGCGGTCGGCCGGAACTGGAACTGGGTCGACCGCAAGAAGCTGACCGACGACCAGCTCAAATTGATTATCCACGACCCCAAGGACGAGGTCTATGTGCTCTACGTCCAGGGCGCGCCGGCCGGCTATGCCGAGCTCGATCTGCGCCGGCTGCCGGAGATCGAGCTCGCCTATTTCGGCCTGGTGCCCGAGTTCATCGGCCGCGGCCTCGGCTGGTACCTGCTCAACTGGGCGATCGACAGCGCCTGGAACCGCGACATCACGCGGCTCTGGGTCCATACCAACACGCTTGATCACCCGCGTGCGCTCGGCAACTACCAGCGCGCCGGTTTTGTCCCGTACAAGCAGGAAAGCCACATCTCGCCCGATCCGCGCATCTGGACCAGCGCGGCACTCAAGGCCCTCAAGCGGGTGACGACGAATCAGCCGACGGGCGAGACCGACTGATCTCGCGCCACCCGGCTTCGACCGCGCTCGGCGCGAGGTCGCGCAGGATGAAGACGAGACGCGAGCGCCGGTCCTCGTCGGGCCAAGCCGACAGCGCGACCGGCGGATGAAACACGTGGTGGACGCCGTGGACGACCACAGGCCCCGCCTCGCCCCGCAGATCGAGAATCCCCTTTACGCGCAGCAGGCTGGCGCCATGCTCGGCGCGCAGCGCGGCGAGCCAGCGGGACACCTCATTCCACTCGAGCGGCGCAGCGCTGATCAGCGCGATCGAGCGGATCCGGCTGTCGTGCCGGTTCACGTCGTGATGGTGGTGATCGTGGCCCGCGTGCGGCTCCGGGTAGGCGTCGGCGCGCAGCCATTGACGCACCGGCGCGGTCTTGCGCTCGGGATCGAATGGACCGGCGCCGAACAGGCATGCCGGCGGCACGTCGCCCTGTCGGCACGCAAGGACTGGGGCACCCGGGTTGAGCCGCGCCAGCCGTGCTCGCAACGCGGACGCGGCGTCCGCTGCGGCCAAGTCCAGCTTGGTCATGAGCAGGCGGTCGGCAATCGCGGCCTGCTTCTGCGCCTCGACATGCTCATCGAGCTGTCCCATGCCGAGCACGCCGTCGACCGTGGTCACCACGGCATCGAGCCGGAGAAAATGCGAGATCAGCGGATTGTTGAGCAGCGTCTGGATGATCGGGGCGGGATCGGCTAGTCCCGTCGTCTCGATCAGGATGCGGCGGAAGGCCGGCACCTCGCCACGGTCGCGGCGCGCCAGCATGCGGCGCAGCGTGTCCTGGAGGTCGCCACGAATCGTACAGCACAGGCAGCCCGACTGCATCACCACCATCTCGCCGTCGATCGGCTCGACCAGCAGATGATCGAGTCCGATCTCGCCGAACTCGTTGATGACGACGGCACTGTCGCCCATCTCGGGATGGCGCAGCAACGCATTGAGCAGCGTGGTCTTGCCGCTGCCGAGGAAGCCGGTGATGACCGACACGGGCAGCCGCTCGGCCGAACGATCCGGGTCGAACAGGCTCATGGCAGGTTTATACCATAGCGAGCATTTCTCCTGGGATGACTTGACAGGCGCGCGCAGCCGCGGGACCGTTCCCGTGCAAGAGCGGCGACCCAATCGCCCCCGCCATGAACAGGGAGACCCGCCATGACCATCAAGGATCGGTTCGATCAGGATGTAGGCGCCCCGCAATCGCCGGAGCGTCGCGATTTCTTCAAGACCGCCAGCGTTGCCGGCGTCGCGGGCGCGGCTGCCATGGGCGTCGGGAAATTCAGCCTGGCGCCCGTCGCCGTCGGCCAGGCCCAGGCGCAGACCGTGGCCCAGGCGCCGACACAAGCCTAGTGGCCGTCGCGCTGGGGCAAGGATGACGAGGCGGGCGCCACAAACCACATCACCCCGGCCAAGGTGCTGGACGCCGCGAAGTGGATCCGCGACGGCAAGGTCTACAAGCTCGGTCGCGCCTATGAGGCGGAGATGCCGATGTTCGGCCAGCGCGTCTTTGCGCTCCGCATTCCCGGGTCGCCAACCGGTGATCCGTTCGGCAAGAACAAGCTGATCTATCACGACGAGTTCATCTCGACCGAAATCGGCCAGGCAGGCACGCAGTTCGACGGCCTAGGCCATATCGGCATCCAGCTCGGCAAAGACGGCGACAAGACCGAGATGCGCTACTACAACGGCCTGACCGAGCAGGAGATCGGAACCGCCAACGGATTGACCAAGCTCGGTGCCGAGAAGCTGAAGCCGATCTTCACGCGTGGCCATCTGATCGATGTCGCCGGCGTCCGGGGATCGATGTGGGACGCCGGTCAGGAGATCAAGGTCGCCGACCTGCGCGCCGCCCTCCAGCGGCAGAACATGCAGGAAGCCGACATCAAGGAAGGCGACGGCGTGTTCTTCAACACCGGCTGGGGTAGCCTTTGGATGAAGAACAACGACCGCTTCAACGGCGGCGCGCCCGGCATCGGCCTCGAGATCGCCAAGTGGATCATCGACAAGGGGCTGGCCATCACCGGCGCGGACACCTGGGCAACCGAGGTCGTGCCAAACCCGGACAAGGATCTGGCCTTCCCCGTTCACGGCGAGCTGATCACCAAGAACGGCATCGTCAATCACGAGAACATGACGTTCGACGACCTGCTGGCCGACCGGAAGCACCAGTTCGTGTATGTGTTCACGCCGATGCCGATCAAGGGAGCAACCGGCTCCGGCGGCTGCCCGATCGGCATCACCTGAGCACGCGTCCAGGGATACAGAGGCGCGGGCGGCCAACTCGCCGCCCGCGTTCGTTTTGCCGAATCGCCAGACGTTGTTGAAGCGGCGAGGCCATGCGATATTCCGCGCATGGTCGTCACTGCCGCCGCCCTTCCCTGCTGACTCATGCCGCGCGTGCTCGTGTGCGGTGCGACCGGCTTCATCGGGCGCAACATCGCAGAAGCCTACGCCAAGCGGCCGGACCATGAGGTCCACGCGATCTGGCACGAACGGCCGCCTTTCGATCATCCCGGGCTGATCTGGCGGCAGGCCGACTTGACTCAGCGCGACGACGTCGCGCGCGTCACCTCCGGCATGGACGTCATGATCCAGGCCGCGGCCGTGACCTCCGGCATCCGCACGACCATGACGGCGCCGACGCTGCAGATCGTCGACAACGCCGTCATGAACTCGCTGCTGTTCGCCGCCGCGCACGAGAACGGCATGAAGCATGTCGTCTTCTTCAGCTGCACGGTGATGCTCCATTCGAGCGACCGGCCGCAGACCGAGGAGGAGTTCGACCCGCGCGAGCCGATGCATCCGGCCTATCGCGGGGCCGGCTGGACCAAGCTCTATTTCGAGAACATGTGCTCCTATTTTTCCGGCCTCGGGCGCACCCGGTTCACGGCGCTGCGCCACTCCAATATCTACGGGCCCTACGACAAATACGATCTACTGCGCAGCCATGTCTTCGGCGCGACCATCACCAAGGTCATGAGCGCAACTGACGGACGCGTCATGGTCTGGGGCAGCGGCGAGGAGAAGCGCGACCTGCTCCATGCGGATGACCTCGTCGACGCCGTCCTTCGCGCGGTGGACAGGCAGGAGGCGCCGTTCGGCCTCTACAATATCGGCCTCGGGGACGCGATCTCGGTGCGCGCACTCGTCGAGCGAATCATCAGGATCTCCGGGCGTTCGGTCGCCATCGAGCACGATCTGACCAAGCCCACGGTCAAGACCTCCGTGACGCTCGACTGCAGCCGTGCCCGGCGCGAGCTCGGCTGGCAGCCGCGCATCGGCCTCGACGAAGGCATCAGGCGCACGATCGCCTATTGGCAGGCCCATCCTCCGGCCCGATCCGGCTGACTAAATGGGGTCGGAGTCCATTTAACCCAGCAGTTTCCTGAATTCGGCTTCGATGGTGCGCGCGAACAGCGCGCCGTCGCACAAGGCCGAGCGCTCCATGCGTCCGCGCAGATCCGCGCGCAGACGCGCGAGCGCGCCCAGGTCGGTGGCAAAGGCAACCGTCCTGGCCAGATAGTCCGGCTCGTCGCGCGCGATGCCCTCGGACAGGCCGATGACGCTGAGGATCGACAATCCATAGCGCTGCACCGCCGTGGCGCCCGGCAGCGTGACGACCGGCACTCCCATCCATAGCGCCTCGCGCGTCGTCGTGCCGCCGCTATAGGGCAGCGGATCGAGCGCGATGTCGATCTCGTCATAGGCGCGCATGTGCTGCAGGAAATCGCCGGTCCAGGCACGCAGCTCGACGCGCTCCGCGGCAATGCCATGCGCGGCGAACCGATCGTGGCAGCGTTGTCGTATGCCCTCGTCGGCCAGCGCATAGGCTTTAAGCAGCAGGCGCGAGCCCGGCACGGCATGGAGAATGCGCGCCCACAGCGCCAGGGTGCGATCCGACATCTTGGCAAGCTGGTTGAAGCAGCCGAAGGTGACATGGCCCCTCGCCTGCGAAGGCAAGGACGACGCCGGCGACAGAGCGACCATGGGGCGATAGAGATAGAGAGACGGCACCAGAATGAATTTCTCGCTGTAGTCCCCCGCGGTTTCGGGCGGCGACATCCATTTGTCCGTGATGACGTAGGGCGCGGAGTCGAGGCCCGATGGCCCCATCAGGGTCATGTTGACCTGGATCGTCGCAGGCTGCCTCGCGAAGACGCCGAGCCGGCAAGCATCGCTGTAGCCGATCGCATCGATCAGCACGTCGATGCCGTCCGCCCTGATGACCTCCGCCATGTCGGCGTCGGACAGCCCCGCCGTCGACCGCCAGCCCGGCACCAGGCCTCGTACCGTGTGGGTGACGTCGTCTTCCCGTTCCTTGGCGACGTCGGTATAGACGAACAGGTCCACCCGTTCGCGATCATGGCCGCCGAACAGCGGGATCAGCATGTCGCACGCCGTGTGCGCGCGAATGAACTCGCCGGTCACATATCCGATACGCAGTCGCCCGCTCGACCGGCGCGACGCAGGCGTGGCAGCTTGCCGCGCCAGCGGCCGCATGAAGCATTCGTCATAGCGGCGACGGACCGCAAGCTGCTCGTCCGTCGTCGTTCCCTCCAGCAAATTGAGGGCGAGGACGAGGTCGCGCAACGTTCCGCGATCGTCGGGCGCCAACTCGACGGCCCGGCGCAGCTTCTCGATCGCTTCGGGCAGCTCGCCGGCTTGGGTCAGGTAGCAGCCGAGACGCGCCAAGCCTGCCGAGCCTGCCGGACGGTGGCGCGTGACGTGGCGCATTCTTGCGATGGCCCGGCTCAGCCGATTGGCGGCGAAATCGCGTTCGGCATGGACGAAGAGCGAGTCGAGCACGCTGTCGCGGGTCAAGGTGACGGGCGGAAAGCTCGGGTCGAGGGCGCTCGCCGTTTCGACGGCGCCCAGCGCCGCCTCGAGCAGATCGAGGTTGAGGCGCGCCAGGCTCAGATAGAGAAAGATGCCGGCCTGTCCGGGCACCACGCTGCTGGCGCGGTTGAGGAAGTCCGCGGCCTCGGCGGGGCGCCCGGCCGTGAGACAGAGGACGCCCAACGCAAACAGCGCTTCGGCCTGCGCCGGATCGAAATCGAGGACGCGGCGATAGATCGCTTCGGCTTGATCGCTCTGGCCGGCCTGCTGCTGGCGCTGGGCCAGCGCAAGCACATCCTGGATTGTCGCCATCAGCGGTCTCGCGGCACCAGAAGAACGAAGTGCGCGAGCTTAGGCGAAGGGTGGGTGGTCCGCAATCGGCACCGGCACCATGCGCGTGCATTGGCGACCCGCCCGATCCGCGCCACAATCGTGTGGGAGAAATGATGCCGACCCGATTAGAAGGCTGATGCTGCGCCGTCTGGTCCTGCTTGCCCTGATCTCGCTTGGGATGCCGCTGCTCTACGGCATCCTCGGCTGTGGACTGGGCGCCATTCCGATCGGACCGGCAGGGCCGGCCGCCGACGCCGCCATCGACGTGTTCGTGGTGTCGAACCGCTACCACACCAGCCTGGTCCTGCCGTTGCGCAGTCATGGCATCGACTGGACGGTGCGCCATCCCGCTGGCGATTTCGGCGCTTTTCCTCCAGCGACCAGTCATATCGGCTTCGGCTGGGGCGACCGTGACTTCTACATGGAAACGCGGACACTGTCCGACATGAGGTTTATCACCGCGCTGCGGGCGATCACGGCGGTCGGCGACACTGTCATGCATGTCCAGCTCTGGGGCGAGCCTCAGCCCGGTGACAATGTCCGCATGATCCGCGTCACGGCCGAGCAACTCCGCGCACTTTCGGACTATGTGAGACAATCCTTCGCCGGCGACACGCCGCGCCTCTATCCCGGGCGCGGCTACGGCCCGCTCGACGCATTCTACGAGGGCAATGGCCGCTACAGCATGTTCGTGACATGCAATGTGTGGCTTTCGCGCGCGCTCAGCCATGCAGGCATACGCACGGGACTGTGGACCCCCTTTGCGCACAGTCTTCTCTTTCACCGGGACCGGGAGTGACGCCATGCCCGACGAACCGGCCGTCGACAGCCACGCGCACGTGTTTTGCGGGCCAGGCGTGCCCTTTGCGCGGGACGCCGTCTATCGGCCACACGAAAGCCAGATCGGCACGGCCCGTTATTTCACGGCTGTGCTCGCCTCCCACGGCCTGACCCACGGACTGCTGGTCGGCGCGCAGCCCTATGGCATCAACAATCCCTGCATCATCTCCGCGATCGCGGCCTCGCGAGGCTGCTTCAAGGGCATTGCGCTCGTGCGCGCTGACATCGCTGACCGCGACCTGGACAGGCTGGCCGAGCAGGGCATCGTCGGCATCCGCGTCAATCTCATGACCGACGGGCTGCGCGGCTTGGCCGAGCCCGGCGCCGACCGGCTGCTTGCCCGTATCCGGGAGATGAACTGGTTCGTCCAGATCCACTGCCAGCACGACGAGCTGGTCGAGGCGATGCCATATCTGCAACGCGCCGGTGTGCGCACCATGATCGACCATTTCGGCCGCCCGAACGTCGAGCGCGGTCTCGACCAGCCCGGCTTTCAGGCCCTGCTCGAACTGGGGCGAACCGGAAATTCCGTCCTCAAGCTGTCAGGGCCATTCAGGTCGTCGCGCGAAGGTTGGCCCTACACCGATATCGACGGCTTCGTACAAGCGGCCATCGAGGCGTTCACGCTCGACAACTGCGTCTGGGGCTCCGACTGGCCTTTCGTGCGGGTCGAGGAGCGCATCGACTACGGACCGAACCGCGCCTGCCTCGACCGCTGGCTGCCGAACGCCGCGGACCGGCGCCGGGTACTCTGGCACACCCCCGCCCGACTGTTCGGCTTCAGCGCATGAACGACGACCGGCCTACAGCGTCGTGCGGACGTGCCAGAGCTCTGGAAAGAGCTGGATGTCGAGCGCCTGTTTCAGGTAGGCAACACCGGAGGTGCCGCCGGTGCCGCGCTTGTAGCCGATGATGCGCTCGACCGTGGTGACGTGACGGAAGCGCCACTGGCGGAAACCGTCCTCGAGATCGACCAGCTTTTCGCCCAGCTCGTAAAAGTCCCAATAGCGCCCCGTATCGGCATAGACCCGGCGCCAGGCTGCCTCGAGCGATTCGTTGCGCCGATAGGGCTGCGACCAGTCGCGCTCGATGCACCAGCGATCGAGCGCAAAACCCTTGCGCGCCAGCCAGCGCGCAATCTCGTCGTAGAGCGAGGGCGATTGCAGCAATTCCGACACGCCGCGCAACCGCTCGGCATGGTGACGGTGGGGCTCCATCATGACCGCGTTCTTGTTGCCGAGAATGAACTCGACCATGCGGTACTGATGCGACTGAAAGCCCGAGGCACGGCCGAGCGCGTCGCGAAACTCGCCGTATTCGCTCGGCGTCAGTGTCGACAGGATGGTCCAGGCCTGGGTCAGCACTTCCAGGATGCGCGCCACGCGCGCCATCATCTTGAGCGCAGGCGACACCTCGTCGCGCTTGATGCAGTCGCGCGCGGCCGTGAGCTCGTGCAACATCAATTTCAACCAGAGTTCCGTCGTCTGATGCTGCACGATGAACAGCATCTCGTTGTGGCTGGTCGAACGCGGCCGCTGTGCGGTCAGGATGCCATCGAGACCGAGATAGTCCCCGTAGCTCATCTCCTTGCTGAAATCGAGATGAGCGCCGGCCAGATGGTCGGTAGGAGATGGCTGGCTATGGTCCGACATCGGTCACCTCACCTGGCGGGGTGCGGGCACGGAAATTCCTAGGGGAGCGGCATGCCGCGCCCCTACAAACGCAATCGAACCTGTAAAGCTCCGAATCTGCGCCGCTGACGCGGCGCGGTACATCAATGCCGCAGGATCTGGCTCAAGAACAACTTGGTCCGGTCGGACTGCGGATTGTTGAAGAACTCATGTGGCGTGTTCTGTTCGACGATCTCGCCGCGGTCCATGAAGATGACGCGGTTGGCGACCTTCTGCGCGAAGCCCATCTCGTGAGTCACGCACAACATGGTCATGCCTTCCTCGGCCAATGCGATCATCACGTCGAGCACTTCCTTGATCATCTCGGGATCGAGCGCGGAGGTCGGCTCGTCAAACAGCATGACCTTGGGGTTCATGCACAGCGAGCGCGCGATCGCCACGCGTTGCTGCTGGCCGCCGGAAAGCTGGCCCGGATACTTCTTCGCCTGTTCCGGGATGCGCACCCGCGTCAGATACCTCATGCCGATCTCTTCGGCATCCTTGCGCGGCATCTTGCGCACCCAGATCGGCGCCAGGCAGCAATTCTCCAGCACGGTCAGATGCGGGAACAGGTTGAAGTGCTGGAACACCATGCCGACCTCGCGGCGGATCGCGTCGATCTGCTTGAGGTCGTTGGTCAGCTCGGTACCCTCGACGATGATCTGGCCCTTCTGGTGCTCCTCCAGCCGATTGATGCAGCGGATCATCGTCGACTTGCCCGAGCCGGAAGGGCCGCAGATCACGATGCGCTCGCCGCGATGGACCGTCAGGTTGATGTCCTTGAGCACGTGGAACTCGCCGTACCACTTGTGCACTGCCACCATCTGCACCGCGACCTCGCTGGTCATGGTGCTTTTGACGTGGTCCTTCTCAGCGACGCTCATGGCAATCTCTTCCCTCAGCGCTTATGACCCGTCTGAAGCTTGCGCTCCAGGGCCAGGCTGTAGCGCGACATGCTGAAACAGCAGATGAAATAGAGGATCGCAGCGAACACGTAGCCCTCGACGGCGTAGCCCAGCCATTTCGGGTCGGCATTGCCGAGCTGGATGGCGCCGAGAAAATCGAACATGCCGATGACCGCCACCAGCGTGGTGTCCTTGAACAGGCCGATGAAGCTGTTGACGATGCCGGGAATGACGATCTTGAGCGCCTGCGGCAGAACGATGAGCGCCATCGACTTGGGATAGTTGAGCCCCAGCGCCGACGCCGCCTCGAACTGCCCGCGCGGGATCGCCTGCAATCCGCCACGCACCACCTCCGCGAGGTAGGCCGCTGAGAACAGCGTGACGCCGATCAGCGCGCGCATCAGCTTGTCGAAGTTGACGCCTTCAGGCAGGAACAGCGGCAGCATAACCGACGACATGAACAGCACGGTGATGAGCGGCACACCGCGCCACAGTTCGATGAAGCCGACGCAGAGCGCGCTCACGATCGGCATCTTCGAGCGGCGACCGAGCGCCAGCACGATGCCGATCGGCAATGAAGCTCCGATGCCAACCCAGGCGATCAGCAGGGTGAGCGACATGCCGCCCCACTTGGAGGTTTCCACCGTGCGCCAGGGGTGGCTCGACGCGCGCGGGTCGCTCGGCGCGAAGTCGTACCAGCCGTTGAACAGCAGGGCTGCCACGATCGGCACGAGGATGATCGCGATCATGCCGTAGGTGGCGCGATAGGGCATCTTCTTGAAGAAGAGCGGCGCCATGATCAGCACCGACAGCACCCCGGCCAGATCGATCCGCCAACGCAGATCGTAGGGATAGAGACCGTAGATGTAGCCGGGGATCCATGCCTGGACATAAATCCAGCACGCGCCACCCTTGCGCGTCTCGTCAGGATTCTTGCAGTCGCTGGTGCTTTCACCCGTCCAGATCGCGTTGGTGATCAGCCAGTCGATCGCCGGCGGAATGACTTTCCACAGCACGTAGAGCGCGAGCAATGTAAGCGCGGCATTCGCCCAGGACGAGAACAGGTTGGCACGCAGCCAGCCGACGACACCGACCGTCGCCGCCGGCGGCGGCAGGCTGGGCTTGGGCTGGAAGCTGGCGGTTGCGGTCGACATGGCTCAACGCTCCTTCAATGCGACTTTGGCGTTGAACCAGTTCATGAACATCGAGGTCAGCAGGCTGATGGTCAGATAGACACCCATCGTGATCGCCATGCACTCCACGGCCTGACCGGTCTGATTGAGCACCGTTCCCGAGAACACGGCGACGAGATCGGGATAGGCAATCGCGGTGGCGAGCGACGAGTTCTTGGTCAGGTTCAAATACTGGCTGGTCAGCGGCGGGATGATGACCCGCATGGCTTGCGGGATGATCACGAGGCGCAGGGTCGGTCCCGGCCGCAGGCCCAGCGCGTAGGACGCTTCGGTCTGGCCATGGCTGATCGCCATGATGCCCGAGCGCACGATCTCGCCGATGAAGGCCGCGGTGTAGATGATCAGCGCGAACAGCAGCGAGACGAACTCGGGGATCAGCACCATGCCGCCTTGGAAATTGAAGCCGCGCAGCGCCGGAATCTCCCAGTGCAGCGGCATACCCGTGATGATGGCTGCGATGAACGGAATTGCGACGATCAGGCCGAGCGTCGTCAGGAAAATCGGGAACTGCTGGCCCGTCAACTCCTGGCGCTTGCGCGCCCAGCGATGGATGAAATAGGAGGCGACGCAGGCGATCACGAAGCCGACGGGTATCTCCCAGAACCCTTCCTCGAACACCGGCGCCGGCACGTAGAGGCCGCGATTGTTGAGGAAGGCAATGTCGAGAATGTTGAAGCTCTGCCGCGGACCAGGCAGGGATTTGCCGAGGAGCTGGTACCAGAAGAAGATCTGCAGCAGCAGCGGGATGTTGCGGATCACCTCGATGTAGACATAGGCAATCCGCGCTATCAGCCAATTGCGCGACAGCCGGGCGATGCCGATGATGAAGCCGAGGACGGTCGCGAACACGACACCGATCGCCGCCACCACCAGCGTGTTGAGCAGGCCGACCAGCATGGCGCGCCCGTAGCTCGATTCCTCCGAGTACGGGATGAGGTGCATGATGATGCCGAAGCCGGCGGTCGAATTGAGATAGGCGAAGCCGGACGCGATGCCGCGCTTCTCGAGATTCGTGTAGGTGTTGTGGAAGATGTACCAACCGAAGGCGATTACAAGGACCAGCGCCATCGCCTGGAAGAAGATCGCGCGCGCGCGCGGATCGTTCCATACCGCCACTGAGGGCGGAGCCGCTCCCCCTCGGATTTGCACCGCCATTCGACGCCCTCCCATTAGGCCCGGGCCCAACTTGCCCGGAAGGACCGCTCCCAGTTCGGTCCTGAACCCGCTTTCGCCTAATCCAAACAGACGACGGGCCGTTCCGAACTAGCTCCGGAACGGCCCACCCGCATCACTCAGATGACAGCCCTCAACGGACCGGGGGTGCGTACTGCAATCCGCCCGCGGTCCACAGCGCGTTCACGCCGCGCTCGAGCCCGATCGGCGTCTTGGTGCCGACATTCCGCTCGTAGCTTTCGGCATAGTTGCCGACCATCTTGATCACGTTGTAGGCCCAGTTGTTCTCCAGGCCGAGCATCTTGCCGAAATCGCCTTCCTTGCCGAGCAGGCGCTTGATTTCGGGATTCGGCGAGTTGAGCATCTGGTCGACGTTGGCCGCGGTGATGCCGAGCTCTTCGGCGTTGACCATGGCGAAGAACGCCCAGCGGATGATGTCGCCCCAGTTGTTGTCACCGTGGCGCACGAGCGGGCCGAGCGGCTCCTTGGAGATGACGTCCGGCAGGATGATGTGGGCGTTCGGGTCCTTCAGCTTGGTGCGGTCGGCTGCGAGGCCGGACCGGTCGGTCGTGAACACGTCGCAGCGGCCGCTGTCATAGGCGGCGAGCACTTCGTCGTTCTTTTCGAACGCGACGACCTTGTAGTCCATCTTGTTCGAGCGGAAGAAGTCGGCGACGTTCAGCTCGGTCGTCGTACCGGTCTGCGTGCACACGGCGGCGCCAGCGAGCTGCTTGGCGTTCTTCACGTTGAGGTCCTTGCGGACCATGAAGCCCTGGCCGTCGTAGAAGTTGATGCCGACGAAATCGAAGCCGAGCTGCGTGTCGCGGCTCATCGTCCAGGTCGTGTTGCGCGCGAGGAAATCAACCTCACCCGACTGCAGCGCCGTGAACCGCTCGCGAGCCGTCGTCGGCACGTACTTCACGCGCTTTGTGTCGCCGAAGATGGCGGCGGCGACGCTCTTGCACATGTCGACGTCGAAACCGGCCCAATTGCCCTGGGCATCGGGGTTGGCGAAGCCGGGCAGGCTCTGGCTGACGCCGCAGATGACCTGGCCGCGCTGCTTCACCTGAGCGAGAGTTTGCTGCGCCATGGCGGTGCCGCTGGCGAAGATCGCAAGCGCCGCGCCGGCGGCAAGAACAGTCAGTTTTTTCATCGAAGTCGTGCCCCTGTTCGGTTGGTGATCGACCCGCGCGACCGTCGCACGGGCCGCGGCCCAGCGCGGTGCCACAACCCTGATCCGCCACCTCGGAACGCGGCGGATTTCGCATGTTGTGGCCCCTCCCCGGGTCCCCTGTCGCGGACGCTAACACGGACAGTGCGGCGTCTCAAGCGCGTGAACTGCATGGCATTTTCGTTTTGAACCGGGTTGCGCCCAGCACTTGGCTCTGGCATCGGCGCGGCCGGCCGGGCAACATGCGGCCTGCCGCGCGCGGGCCGCGACGCTACCTGCAAGGACCGGGGGATGAAGAAAGACACGCTGCTTGCCCACAAGGGCCGCAATCCAGGCGCCAATCACGGCGTGGTCAATCCGCCCGTCTACCATGCCTCGACGATCGTCTATCCGACCGTAGCCGCCATGAAGGCAGCCCAGGCCAACCGGTTCGGCCACGGCCAGGTCACCTATGGACGCCACGGCACGCCCACGACGTTCGCGCTCGAGGACGCGCTCGCAGCGCTCGAAGGCGGTCATCGCGCCGCGACCCTGCCGTCCGGCCTGGCGGCGATCTGCGCCGCCCTCCTCGCCTTCGTCAAGCAGGGCGATCACGTGCTGATGGTGGACTCGGTTTACGGGCCAAGCCGCAACTTCGCGATGACCATGCTGAAGAATTTCGGCATCGAGACGACCTTCTACGATCCGATGGTCGGCGCCGGTATCGCGCAGATGATCAGGCCGAATACCCGCGTCGTGTTCACGGAATCGCCTGGCTCACTCACCTTCGAAGTGCAGGACGTGCCGGCGATCGCCAAGGCGGCGCATGCGGCCGGCGCCGTCGTGCTGATGGACAACACCTGGGCCGGCGGCTACTTCTTTCGGCCGTTCGAACACGGCGTCGACGTGTCGATCCACGCCGCGACGAAATACATCGTCGGTCACTCCGATGCAATGCTCGGCCTGGTCGTCGCCAACGAACAGCATTTTCCCGCCGTGAAGGCTTCCGTCGCCGGCCTCGGCTATTGCGCCGGGCCGGACGACGTTTATCTCGCGTTGCGCGGCCTGCGCACCATGGGGGTGCGCCTGCGCCAGCATCACGAAACCGGCCTGTCGCTTGCGCGCTGGCTGCAGGCGCGCCCGGAGGTCGCTCGCGTCCTGCATCCGGCCCTGCCCGGCTCGACTGGACACGAGTTTTGGAAGCGTGATTTCACGGGCGCATCCGGCCTGTTCGGCTGCATCCTCAAGCCTGCGTCCGAAACCGCCGTCAATGCCATGCTGGACGGCATGAAGCTGTTCGCCATGGGCTACAGCTGGGGCGGCTTCGAAAGCCTGATCCTGCATACCGAGCCCAACAAGCTGCGCACCGCCAAGCCGCTCGTGGCCGACGGTCCCGTGCTGCGCCTGCATGCCGGCCTCGAGGATCCGACCGACCTGATCGCCGATCTCGAAGCCGGCTTCGAGCGGCTCAACCGCGCGCGATGAGCGACCTCGCGCCGCTGCTCGACGCCATCGTGTTCAACGCGGACGGCCTCGTACCCGCGGTCGCTCAGCAGCACGACACGGGCGAGATGCTCATGCTCGCCTGGATGAACCGCGATGCCGTTGCAGAGACCTTGCGCACCGGACGGATTTGCTACTGGTCGCGCTCGCGGCAAAGCCTCTGGCGCAAGGGCGAGACGTCCGGTCATGTGCAGCGCCTCGTCGAGTTCCGTGTCGACTGCGACGGCGACACCGTGCTGCTACTGGTCGACCAGAGTGGCGTCGCCTGTCACACCGGACGGCGCAACTGCTTCTTCAGGGCATGGCGCAACGGACGGCTGACCACGATCGCGGCGGTCGAAGCCGAGCCGCCCGCGACAGAACGACGCTCTTGAGCCGATGCGCCGCTGGCTTGTCATCCTCGTCCTGGTGCTCGGCCTGCCGGCCCGCGCGGCGCAGACCGATCGCGTCACTGCCTTCGTCGACGAGAGCATGCGCGGCGCGTTTCAGGAACTGGTCTCGACCTTCGAGCGCGAAACGATCCACCGCGTCAGCCCGACCTTCGCGTCGACCGGCGCCCTGGTCCAACTCATCGAAAACGGCACCCATGCCGATCTTGTCTTGCTCGCCGGACAAGATGCCGTTGAACGCCTGAACAAGCGTGGCCTGTTCCATCAGAGCACGCTGGTGCCGCTGGTCGGGCCGCCGGCGGGGCGAACCACTGCCGGCGTTTTTCATCTCGCGATCATGGCGACGCGGGAGCGCACCATTACGCGCGTGCTCTATGACTTCCTTCGCTCGGCGCGCGCCGGCGAGGCCTATCGACGCCACGGATTTCAGACTAATTGATGCCGCCGCATTCAGCGGCTCGCCACGACCTTGTCGACGTGGAAACCCTGAAACATGGTGATGCCGAGCTGCTGGCCGAAGCGAACCGCCTCGTCGGATTCCGAACGCGACAGGATGATGCGCGCTCGTCCCGCGCGATTGATCGAATCCTGAAGTTCGGCGTGGTTGCGCTGCGATAAGTCATCGACCAGCGTCGGGTTCCACATCAGCTTCATGAGGTCGATCCCGAGCTTCTCGCGCTCGATGAAGCCGATCGTCCGGTGCGTCATGCCGTCGAGGCACACGCGATAGCCGCGCTCGTGCAGGAAGTCGCGCGCGAACATATAGGACGATATGTCGGCGAAGATGTCGATCTCGCGCAGCTCGACGACGACGGTGCCGCGCGCGACATGCTTCAGGCTGGCATCGAAGTTGACGAAGGCCGGGGACAGCACCGTTGCCACGTTCAGATTGATGCTGAACGACGTGGTGAGCGCCGGATCGTCCGAACCGGTCAACATGGCAAGCAGGCGGTTGTCGAGCGACTGGGTCAGGTACTGGAACAGCCAGACGTCCGAAAAGATGTCGATGTCGGGCGCCACCGCCATGCGCAGGTCGCCGATCGACACGTAGATCTCGTGGAACACCACATCCGGCTTCGGGATGTTTGGCAGCATGACCGCGATCGGCTGACGATGTAGCAGCCGCGCGAGATTGAATCGCTCGAAGTCCGACTTGATGCGCAACAGAATTCGCGAATCCATCGGCTTGGTCTCCGCCGCTTGCGAGGCCGAAGAGCCCGGCTTGGGCAGCGGCGCGCGGCGGCGGCGGTCCGCCTCGCGCATCATCTGCTTCACCATGTCGATGACGTCGTCGTACTGGTAGGCGAGGATGAACCAGGTGCAGAACCGGGCGATGTCGTCTTCCTCGGTGCCGTGGGTCAGCGGATCCTCGCTGAACAGGTAGCGAACCTTCATCACGGCGGCATCGAGCTCGGTCGGATTGGGACACTTGCCGACCCAGATGATGTCGCAGTTGTCGAGCAGGAAGTTTTGCCCCTCAAATGTACTGACCATGGCGTCAAAGGCAGCCGCGGCCAGACGGATGTGCTGCATACGCTTGTTATAGGGTCGCAGGCGCGAGAGGTGGAGTTGCACCACGCGCTGTCCCTCGAGATTGCGGGCGAGGCGCTCGATGTATTCGAGCAGCAGGCGCTCCTGGCTGAGCGCCGTCGCCGCGTGGCCCATCCCCGCAAATACCATGAGTGGAAATGCCTTCCCTTGCCCTGAGCCGCGTCCCCGGGGGAGGACGTCGGCCATTGTGACTGCTAGCAGGTCAGCCGGCAAGGCAAGCGAGCCGAACGCCGATGAGGCCGGCCGGCACAGCGGTGTATGGGCCCGTACAAGCCGTTGCGCCGCAGGCCGGACCCGGCGGCGGCAAGATCGCGCTAGCCGGTCGACAACGGTCGTGCAGCCCCGTCAATTCCCGACCGCGGGAGCTGCCATGCGCCGACTCGGCAAACCACCCTTGCCGGCTACCGATCCCGGCTCGCCCCTCGGGCAACCGCGGATCACACCGCGTAGCTCAGCGAGCGGATGATACTCAAGTGGTCCTCGACCGCGCGCGTGCCCGGGACCTCCTCGGCGACAACGCGGACTGCGGCCCGCTCCTCCTCGGATTCGACCAGCCCCCAGAGATGAACAGTGCCGTCGGTGACGACGACATTGATTGCAAAAGTGTTGCTCCAAGGCTGGTCCTTCAGCCGGGCCAGGATGGACTCGCGCAGTTCACCGTCCTTGACGACGGTCTTGCTGGGCGATTTGCGTGCGCCGGCCGCCAATCCTTGCAGCAGATTGCCGCGGCTGACGATCCCGACGACCTTGCCCTCGCGCACCACGGGGACCCGCTTGATGCGGCGCTTCTCGAGGATGGATGCGATTTCCGCCAGACTTGCGGTTTCCGGCACGGTCACGACATTGACCGTCATGACATCTTGCGCCACCCGGCCGTGAGCTTTGACGAAGTCGGCGGCCATCTCGGAGCGTGTTGATAGGAGTTCGAGCCACCACGGCACGCGCCGCGTCGTGCCGATTTCGGGCCGCCTCATCAGGTCGCCCTCGCTCACAATGCCGACCAGCTGACCGGCTGCGGTGACGACCGGCACGGCACTGATCTGCCGACGCAGCAAGATGCTGGCAATCTCCGCGACTGGTGTCTCGGGCGCCACGGTGCAGACGTTCTGGGTCATAACGTCCATTGCAAGCACGACACTCTCCCTGGTTCGACGACACAGTGGATCACATAGCCGCACCTCGATTGGCGATCATTGATCTGGCGCAATCGGGCGCGCCGCGCGGCCGATCCGTCATGCCGCGCGCTGCAATTCGGGTGGCTTCTCGAGCTGCGGCTCCGCTGCCTTGAGTTGCTTGTCGCGATCGGCGAGCCACGATCGGAACATGATTCCGAGATTCGCCAGCACGAGGAGCGTGACGAACATGACGGCGAAAGGGAGATAGAGATCGTCCATGATGCGCCTCATCTGGCTGGCCGTAGATGAAGCAGCCTGACGATCAGCGAGGGGCTCCGTCGTTGATGCAGATCAATGACCGCGAAGCTGCCGCAGCGGAAATTTCACATATTCTTCAAGGCACTGGCTTTTTTCCCTACCGGCAGCGCCCGGATCGTAAGGGTTTGTTAATCTCCTCCGGCCAAACTCGCCCCTGAACATTATTCCGCGATGCTCATGCCGAACTATAATCTCTCTCGCATCACCGTCCTGGTCGTCGATTCCAATCGGCACATGCGGACGCTGGTCACCGAAATTCTGAAGGGCTTTGGCGCCTCCAACGTCATCGACTGCAGTGAGGGCGCCGACGCACTAGCCGAATTGCGTGCCAACAAGGTCGATCTGGTGATCTGCGACTGGGGGATGGAGCCAATGGACGGCTGCACTTTCACCAAGGCAGTGCGCGCGGATGAGAGCTCCAATCCCTACGTGCCCATCATCATGATCAGCGGGCGCACCGAGGCGGCGTCGGTCATGCAGGCCCGCGACTCCGGAATCACGGAATTTCTCGCCAAGCCCATGTCGGCAACGGCGCTCTATCGGCGCATCGCCTCGATCATCGAAGGTCCACGCCCCTTCGTGCGGGCCGAGGGCTTTGTCGGGCCGGAACGGCGGCGCCGGAAGGTTTCGACCTACGAGGGTCCGGACCGTCGAACTCTGACGCCGGCCCGCGCAAGTGCCGCGACCTAAAGTCCCAGTCTGGATTTTCCCGGATTCGCATCTCCGACGCGGCGGCGATCAGGCAGCACGGAGCGGCTTCACCAAGACCCAGAATCCGCCTTCGAGCTCGCTCTTGCGAGCGACGCGGAAGCGCGCTTGCAGGCGCGGCAGCCACCACGACAGTGGCTGCTGAATGAGATGCGCATTGCGTCCATCGGTGAGCACCTTACGGGCGGGACCAGTGGCGATCGTGAAGAACCCCACCTTGCTCGTGACGCGCGCCAGGTCGTCGAGCACACCATCGAGAAACTCGGGCTCGACATGCTCGAGCACATCGATGCACGCCACCATCTCGGCCGGCTCCGGCGGCCGGGAGATGTCCGGAATCGCCGGATCGTAGCTATCGACCGCGAGCGGCTCGGGCAGGAGCTTCCGTAGGGCCGCGCTCAGGCGCTGCTTGCCTGCACCGTAGTCGAGCAGCGCGCGAACTCCATTCTGTCGGACGATGCGGGCGACCAGCGGTGCCCAATCCTCCGATGCCTCTCCGTAGTCCGCCCGCTCCCGATGCAGCTGCGCTTGCAGCTCGCGATAATTTTCGCTGATCAGGGCAGCAGGCGGACGATCGGAGGCCATGTCCGGCTCATAGCGTGCCCCCGATCGTCCCGTCAATCGACCGCGGCGTCGCGCCGCGCGCCTCCGTGATCGCCGAATGTCCGATCAGGCGTTCACCCCCTTGTCCCGATCATGCGCGTCCACTTCTGAGTGGCCTCGTCGAGATTGAACTTGTTGAAGTCGACCGACACCATCTTGCCGACATCGGCATCGGAAATCAGGAACAGCTCACGTAGCAGCGGGTCTTCGGCGAGCTTCGCGCGTGCCACGCCGTTGACCGGCACGATGCCGCGCTCGAGCGCCAGCCCATGCTGGCATGACGACGAGACGTACTCGTTGATGAAGAACTCGGCCGCGCGCGGCTGCGGCGATCCCTTGACCACGCCAAGCCAGCCTTCCTTGAGCAGGCCGCGGTTGCTCGCGCCGATCTTGGGATGCACGAATGCGACCGGCATGCCCTGACGCCGCATCTGGACTGCAAAGCCGGCATGCATTGTCGCGGCCCAGATGTCCGCCGCCTTCATCAGGGTGACGGCTTGCGCGCCCACCTTCCAGAACTGCAGCGGATTGATCTGTTTCACGAGCTGCAGACCGGGGTCGATGTTTTCCATCGATCCTCCGGCGTCGAGCGTTACGCCGACCAGCAGCTGCGCTGCGCCGGCGGTCGAGATGTCGAGCACTGATACCTTGCCTTGTAGCTTCGGATGCAGGAGGTCCTTGTAGCGTTCGGGCGCGGGAATGCCGTTCTCCTTGAACTTCTCCGTGTTGTAAACGATGCCTTCCTGGGTCACCCAGCTCGCGACCTTCCAATCGTCAAACTGCGTCTTGAGCAGTTCTTTCTTGTTCGGCACGTTGTCCAGATTGATCTTCTGCAGGAAGCCACCCTCATAGGTGTCGACCCAGGTCAGGTCACCCATCTCGACCACGTCGAACGGCACCGGCCTCCCGCGCGAGGCGATCAGCTTGGCGAGGTTCTCACGCGGCGGTGCCGTGGCGTATTCGACCTTGCCGCCAAGATCCTCGAACTTGTGCCCACCGTACTTGTGCACCGCCTTGTCCCAACCGCCTCCGAAGGTGGCGACGCGTACGGTGATGCCGTCGAAGCGCTGCTGGCCAAAGGCCGGACGCGCGCCGACCGCTGCCACCGCGCCGACCGACGCGAATCCTGCCAGGACCGATCGTCTGGAATGCTTGGTCATCGATGCTCTCCTTGCCGTTGGTTAGATTCAACCGCCCCCGCCCGAGCGCACCAGCGCTTCCATCCCGACGGCGCGCTGAAGCAGATAAATCAGCCCCAGCGAGCCGAAGATGATCAGCGTTGCGATCGCAAGCAGCGACGGGTCGAAATCGAACTCCATCAGATGGAAGATCTTGGCAGCGAAGGGCTGCGCCTCCGCCGCGCCGAGAAAGAGCGAGACCGGCACGTCACCGAAGGAGACGAGGAATGCGTACATCGCGCCGGTGAAGACGCCAGGCATGATCACCGGCAACGTGACCCGTCGGAAGGCTCGCCATCGGCTGGCGCCCAGGCTGAGCGCCGCTTCCTCGAGCCTGGTGTTGAAACGCTGCAGCACTGCGGTGACCGAACCGATGACATACGGCGACGCGAGGAAGGTATGCGCCACGACGAGGCCCGGGATGCTGCCGACGGCATAGAAGCCGATCCAGTCGCCGACGAAATAGTACAGCTTGAGGAACGACACCCCGATCACCACCGCAGGGATCTGCAGCGGCGCTCGAAAAAGGGCAGCCACGACGCCTTTGCCTGGAAACTGGCTCCGCACCAGGCCGAGCGCTGCGGGCACGCCGAGCAGGCACGACAGCAAGGCGGCGGAGATGCCGATGATCAGGCTCAGTCCGAGGGCATGAAACAGGTCGGGCGCGATGCGGCCATACCAGTGGAGCGACAGATCGCTCGGCGGGAAGTTGAGAAAGGTGCGCTCGCCGCCGTCGAAGGAGGCACCGACCACGACGACCAGCGGGGCGAACAGGAAGAGATAGACGCCCGTCACCCAGGCAGCTCCGACCAGCCCGCGCACGGTGCGCGATCCGAACCGGGTCATGGCCGCACAATCATGCCGTCAGCCTGCGCGCCACGGCGAGGCGCGTGACGACAAGGAGAGAGAGCAAGTTGATCAGCAAGGTCACAGCCATCAGCACGGCAGAGATCGTGGCACCCATGCCGTAGCGCGTCTGGAAGATCACCGTCTGCTGGATGAGCACGGGCAGCGTATAGACCTTGCCGGCACCGATCAGCGCGGCGGAGGTGAATGCACCCATGCACAAATTGAACACGATCAGCGCCGTCACGATCACCCCGGGCAGGCTGAGCGGAATGATGACGCGCCAGAAGACGCGCCAGCGCGGCGCGCCGTGGATCGTCGCAGCATCCTCGAGCGAGGCCGGGATCGTGCGGATGACGCCATAGAGCAGCAGGACGGCAAAACCCATGGTGAAATGCATCAGGCCGACCACGACGCCGCCGGGCTGCCCCATGATCGTCAGCGGCTTCGACACGACGCCGAGCGCCAGCAGCGCGCGGTTGAGCGCGCCGCCGCTCGAGAAGATGATGATGAGGCCGAGCACCTTGATGACGATGGTGATGAACGAGGCGGCGACGATGGCCGCGATCAGCAGCAGCGACCAGCGCGAGCGCATGCGGGCAATGATGTAGGCGACGGGATAGGACAAGCAAAGCGTCAGGAGTGCGACCGCCGCCGACACCTCGATCGTCAGCACCAGGGAGTCGACATAGATGTTGTCGGAGAAGAACCTGACATAATTCTCCCAGGTCAGGTCGGTCCCGGAACGCCCCAGCCGCAGGTCCTTGAAGAACCCGCCGCGCAGAAAAATGATCTGCGATGCCAGCAGCAGGAACAGGGACAGGATCAGCGACGGCGCCATGATGAAGTGCCATCGGGCCTTCACGTCCGTATCTCCCCTGCCCGCCTCATCCGCTGCCGCGCCCCACTAGCCGCCTCGGCCCGCCGTCACGACCCGCGGACCGATCAGTTTCATTCATCCTGTCATCTAAAGAACTTTAATGGCAGTGAAAATTTTTGCCGGAGACATGAGTCGGGATGTAAACTTCGAGGCGGCGATGACGACATTGGGTTGATGGAGATGCGTTCATGGCGATGACGCACTCGGTCGAGGACATTCTTGGCCGCGACGCGCTCACAGAGCTGCGCAAGCCGATCGAGCGAGCCTGCGGCCTGCCTGGCGCGGCTTATACCAGCGAGGAATTCTTCAAGCTGGAACAGGCGCAACTGTTCCCGCGCACCTGGATGTGCCTCGCTTTCACCTCCGACGTGCCCAACGCGGGCGACGCCATCCCGCTGATGGCGGCCGGCGTCCCCGTCATTCTGCTGCGCGACAAGTCGGACCAGATCCGCGTTTTCCACAATGTCTGCCGGCATCGCGCCGCGATGATCGTCACCGAGCCCTGCAAGGGGCTGAGCCAACTCGCCTGCCCCTATCATGCCTGGGCATATCATCTCGATGGCCGGCTCAAGGCGGCCCCCTATTTCGACGGCACAAAAGACGGCCACTCCAAGCTGCCGCTCGACTTCGATCGGTTGGGACTGGTCGCGGTACGAACCGCTGTCTGGCATCACTGGGTGTTCATCAATCTCGACGGCAAGGCGCCGCCCTTCGCCGACCACGTCCGTCCGCTCGATGAGCTGATCGACGGCGCCGATCTCGCTGCCACCCGAATTGGCCACCGCGAAGATTGGGAGTGGCGCGGCAATTGGAAGATGCAGAACGACAATTGGGAGACTTATCACCACATCTGGGTGCACAAGAACGTCTTCACCAGGATCACCGACGAACTCGATCTGGCGACCGGCGAGCCCACGGTCGAGCCGATTCCGCTCGGCACCATCGTCACGCTCAGGCGCAAGGGCAACCAGGATTTCTATCCCGCAGCCGGCGATCTGCCGCCGATCCCGTTCGCAGAGGGAAAGCCGCGGGTGCGCTGCACTAGCGTTGTGTTTCCCAACATGACGCTGACGCTCCAATCCGACCACTTGGCATCGGTCATCGCCGATCCGATTGCGCCCGACCGCACGATATCAAAGATGGGGTATTTCTTCGTCGGGGAGGCCGCGACCCATGCGCGCTACGCCGCGCAGCGCGCCAAAACACTGTCGCGTTGGCTCGGGCCCACCGGCAAGCAGCGGGATCGCGGCGGCATCCGCAGCCAGGACATGCTGATCTGGGAACAGCAGCAGATCGCGCGCCGCTCGCCGGTTGCCGACCAAGTGGTGTTTTCGCCTGTCTGGGAACGAAACGTGCACCACTTCCAGAACATGCTGATCGACACCATGACTGCGCCACGGCCCTGACATGACGACGGCCATCAGAACGCAATCGGGCCGCGCGGTGAAGATGAACTCGCGCGCGGGCGCGGTTCTGCCTGATATCGATGTCTATCGGGACCGCCTGTGGACGGACGCGGAAAAACTGATCGGTCGCCTCGACCGGCACGAGATCACTCCTGACGACTACATTGCCGAGGTGCGCGCCCTGCACCGCGCGGTCGACCCGTGCGTCGAGCTCAGGGAATGGATTGGACGCGCGCTTGCCGAGAAGAAGGACCAGGTATTGAACCAAAAGACCACGCCCGAGAAGGCGTGGACCATGCAGCTCCTGTACCTCGAGCCCAACGAGGTGCACCCGCCGCACTGCCACCACAACCTGATTTCCACCCAGGTTGTGCTGCACGGGCGCGTCTATGTCCGCGAATGGGACCGCGTGGCGCGGCTTGGAACCGACCGCATTCTGCTGCGCACGCGAACCGACCGCTGGTTCGGGCCGGGCGATCGCATGGAGACGACCGAGATCTCGTGCAACGCCCACTGGTTCTGCGCCGATGACAGTCCGGCGGTCATCCTCAACTTCTACATCCTGGGCTTCCAGGAATGGACGTTCGACCCGCCGGGAACCAAGGGTCGACGCATGCTGGACCCGACCTGTGGCGTGCAGGCAGACGGGTTGATCATCGCCCGCGAGTTGCCGCTCACCGAGGGCTACGAACGGTTCGGCGATCGCAGGATCGTCGATGTGCCCTTGCCGCGCTACGAGGGACGCGCAGCTATTTCGCCGTGAACTTCAGCGACACGCCGTTCATGCAGTAGCGCAGCCCGGTCGGCTCGGGCCCATCCTCGAAGACGTGGCCGAGATGTCCGCCGCACTTCGCGCAGTGGACCTCGGTGCGCGTCATGAAGAAGGAACGGTCAGTCGTCGTGCCGACGGCGCCTTCGAGCGCCTGCCAGAAGCTGGGCCAGCCCGTTCCGCTGTTGAACTTGGTCTCCGAGCCGAACAGCTTGTGGCCGCATCCGGCGCAGAAGAAGGTCCCGGAACGGTATTCCTTGTCGAGCGGGCTGGAGCCGGCACGCTCGGTGCCGTGCCGGCGCAGAACATGATATTGGTCGGGCGACAGACGCTCGCGCCACTCGCTGTCGCTCATTGTGATTTCGTAGGTCTTGGTCTTGTCGCTCATAGCGCCATGATATGGCGCGCGGCGGCCGGCGCAACAAGGTAATGCGCAGGTACCTCACCCTGCGCCGAACATTTCGACATCGCGCCGAAACGGTACTTCGTCCGTCGAACCCTCGCCGAATTCACGAGCGAAGCGATGGCCGGCGTGAACCGCTGCGGCGATCGTCGCCGGCGCCTCGCAATCGCCGATACGCGACACGGTGCGGATGCCGCTCGCCGCGAGGCTATCCGGATCGGCGGTCAAGCTCAGGTAGAGATCATCGACTGGCAGCCGTGCCGTCAGCGCGACCAGGCTCCCGCACGGGCGGCAGCTTGCGCGACCGGTGAAGGCGCACGCGAGCTCGACGTTGGCGTCGCGCTGCGCCGTGACGGCATGGCCGGTGACCAACTCGACATCCAGTTCGATCAGTCGCCGGTAGATCATGCGCTGCTCCAGCGTGTTGACGGTCCAGGCCGACACCTGGGCGGCCGGCGTCACCAGCGTCACCTCCAGCCCATCGCGCCGCAGCTTCTCGGCGATCACGCCGCCCAGATAGAAATGGTCGTCGTCGAACACGACGACTGGACCCGGCACTGCAGCGCCGGCAAGGACGTCGTCAGGCGTAAGCACACGGCTCGGATCGAGACCCGATGGCGCGATGCCGTGCCAGCGGCCGACGCCGTCGCGCCGCCAGCGTGCGCCCGTGGCGATCACGACATGGGGCATGCCGAACTCGCGAACATGGTCGGCACTGAGCCGGCTATCGCGATAGACCTGAACATTCGGCATCGCTGCAATGCGTTGCACTCTGTGGTCGCGCACGCGCGCCCAAGCTGCGAGGCCGGGCAGCCGCGCCTCGGCGGTGACCCGGCCGCCGAGCTCGGTACCCGCCTCGGCGAGGTGCACGTCGAAGCCGCGCTGGCCAAGAGCGCGCGCGCATTCCAACCCGGCCGGGCCGGCGCCGACCACCAGGATTGCCTCATCCGTGCGCTTGGCGGGGATGATCTCGGGATGCCAGCCACGGCGCCACTCCTCGCCCATGGTGGGATTCTGGGTACAGCGCATCGGCACCTGGGTCATGTCCCCGCTGACGCAGATGTTGCAGCCGATGCATTCGCGGATCTCGTCGATGCGCCCTTCCTCGATCTTGCGCGGCAGGAAGGGATCGGCAATTGACGGGCGCGCCGCGCCGATGAAGTCGAGAATGCCCCCGCGGATCTGCGACACCATGGCGTCAGGCGAGGTGAAGCGCCCGACGCCGACCACCGGCTTGCTCGTCAACTGCTTGACGAAGGCAATATGGCGCTCTTGGTAGCCTTCCTCCGCGAAGCGCGATACGGCGGAGTCATTGGCCCAATCGCTGACATTGACGTCCCACAAATCGGGCAGATCGGCGAGCATGGCGACAATGTCATGCCCCTCGGCCTCGGCGGTGATGCCCTCGGCGCCGAGCAGTTCGTCGACCGCGAGCCGCACCGCCACCGCCGATCGGTCACCGACAGCCTCCTTGGTGTCCTCGATGATTTCGCGCAGCAACCGGACACGGTTCTCCAGCTTGCCGCCGTATTCGTCGGTACGCTCGTTGCGCCGCCGCGACAGGAAGTGCATGAGCACGGACAGATCATGAGCGGCATAAACATAAATGACGTCGAAACCGGCGCGCTTGGCGCGCAGTGCGGCGGCGCGGTGCCAACGTCGCAGCGCACGGATGTCGTGGCGATCCATGGCACGCACCTGGATGGGATCGAATGTGCGTACCGGCCGTGACGACGGCCCGAGCGATACCATGCGGCTCATCCGGTTGGCCGAATTGATGCCGCCATGAAACAGCTCGATACCGGCGAGCGAGCCATGGGCGTGCACAGCCTCGGTCATCAGTTCGAGCGCCGGCAGGTCACGGTCGTCCCATAGCCGCCCCTCGCGTGCCGGTGAAGCGTCGCTCGAAGGGTGGATTTCGACCTCCTCGGTGCACACGACGGCCCAGCCACCCTCGGCCTTGATGCCGCGCATGGCTGCCAGCATGCGAGGGCGCGTGTGGCCCATGCCGTTGCAGTGCGGCACCTGATAGAAGCGATTCCTGGCCGTGACCGGCCCGATACGTACGGGTTCGAACAGAATGTCGTAGCGCGGGTCCCGTGCCATGGTGCAGCGTGTCCTTGAGTGAGGGATCGGGTGGCAGAAACGCCGGAAGGATCATGACGATGAAAACGCGTTACGCATCCGCCGTCGGGAATGGATGTTATCGCACCTCGCGTCGCGTGAGGACGCGTTCAATCCCCACCTAACAGCAGATCGCCATCCAAGTCATTCCCAAGACAAAATGCTTCAAGCCGGGCGACATCATCTACAAGGCCGGCGAGCCGACCGATGGTGCCTATATTGTTGAGAGCGGCGAAGCCGAAATGTTCGGTACGGACGGTCGACGCCGGGTTGCGATCTCGCGTATCACCAAGGGCGAAATTTTCGGTGAGAGCTTGATTGTGCTCGGCACGGGGCGCACCCGCAACGTCCGGGCGACGACGCAGCTCGATTGCGTGTTCATCCCGCTCGAGGACTTCCAGGCCATGTTGAAGTCGTGCCCACCCGTCATACAGGCGGTCATGAAGCGCCTGGTGCGACGGCAGCAGTAGAGGGCGTTGCGATCCCGAACCGGCACGCGACGCGATCACGCAGTTTGTGGCGCATGTGAGCCACCTTGGCGACATGACGGCCACGAGACGTACGTGTGAAAAGACAACTCCTCTTAAACCGGCACCCAGGCCGAATTGCATCGGCCGGATTCGATCGCCGCGGCAATGAAACGGATACCGCGTGCTCCATCCGCCACCGTTGGCAGCAAGCTGCGCGCCGCCGGCGACTGCTGTTGCGTCTGCATCCAAATCAGTTCGGCAGTCTCGGCATAGAGCGTAGCAAGAGCTTCGGGATAGCCCTCGGCGTGGCCGGCCGCCTCAAGCGGCGCCCTCTCGATAGGCATGGCCAGCCAGTCCTGGGCGTACTCGACCTGGACCAGCCTCACCTCGCCGATCTCGCCCGCCTCGGCCAGCGCGCGCGCCTGGCGAACCATCGGGTAGCCCGTGTAGTTGTAGGTCACGACGAACACGAGCCCGGTCCGCTGCACCCGCTCGACCAGATCATCGGCCTCGTCCGGCGTCGTCGTCATCGGCTTGTCGCAGATGACGTGGATGCCCGCATCGAGGAAGGCGCGCGCGGCGGGATGATGCATATGATTGGGCGTGACGATCGCGACCACGTCGATCCGGTCGGATCGCTCGCGCTCGGCCGGGGTCATAACCCAGTAGTCGGCGTAGCTGCGGTCGGCCGCGAGGCCGAGCGCCTGACCGCCGGCGCGAGCGCGCGGATAGACGCGGAATCGATGCCGCACAAATACCCCGTCGCGCTCAAGCGGTCGGCAAGGTCGGAGAACCACGGACGGGTGTCAATAGAGCGGTCCCCATTGATTTATCGCGTCCTGCGCGGCACGGTTCACCGCCATGACCGCCAGCTTGATGGAGCAGGAAGCTGCCGAAGCGCCGCTTCGGGTCGCCGACCTGCTTGCCGCCGACGCCGCCATGGTCGCCGCGATCACGGCGCGGCTGCGCGCGCGCCGCCCGCCCTTCGCGGTCACCGTCGCACGCGGCAGCTCCGACCACGCCGTCAGCTATGGCCGCTACCTGATCGAGACGCTGCTCGGCGTGATCACCGCGTCGCAGGCGCCCTCGGTGGTGACGAGCTACGGCGCGACGCTCGATTGCCCCGATGCGCTGGCGATTACCGTGTCGCAGTCGGGGCAAAGCCCGGATCTCTGCGCTGCATTCGAGGCGCTCAAGGCTGGCGGCGCGCTGACCGTGGCGATCGTCAACGCCACGGCGAGTCCGCTCGGCACCTTGGCCGATCATGTGCAGCCGCTGCACGCCGGCCCCGAGCGCAGCGTGGCCGCCACCAAGAGCTTCATCTGTTCGCTCGCCGCACTCGCGCGTCTCGTCGCGCACTGGTGCGAAAACCGGGAGCTATTGCGTGCGCTCGCCGCGTTGCCCGACCGGCTCGATGCCGCAGCGCACGCGGATTGGAGCGCCGCGCTACCGGTCCTCGGTTCCGCGGCCACGACCATGGTGGTCGCGCGCGGCCGCAGCCTGCCAGTCGCCCAGGAGCTCGCGCTCAAGCTCAAAGAGACCTGCCGCATTCACGCCGAGCCGTTCAGCGCGGCCGAGTTGATGCACGGGCCGCTGACCCTGATCGAGCCCGGCTATCCCGTGCTCATCCTGGCGACCGAGGACGAGACACTCGCCGGTGTGCTCGAGGTCGCGCGCAACCTCGCCGACAAGGGCGCCCATCTTCTGATCTCGTCGACCGCGCGGGCAGCCCTAGACCTGGCGCAGACCAGACTGCCACTCCCCGGCACGCTGCACGGCGTGCTCGACCCGATCATGCACGTCCAGGCCTTCTATCCACTCGCCGCGCGCCTGGCGGTCGCGCGCGGTCTCGATCCCGACGCGCCGCGCCACCTGCTCAAGGTGACGAAAACAGTGTAGCGGCATCACATGTAGCTTCCCGTCAACGTCACCACGCTCCCGCCCAAGCCGAGCTTGAAGCGGGTCACACCGGACATGGTCTTGCCGTCGAGACCGCCGAGATCAAGCCAAGCGACGCCATCCTCTCGCAACCGCTCGATCGCACGCCACAGCAGTACATGGTGTGCGCGGCGCTTGCGACCCTCCGCGTTGCTATGGCTGGCGAAATAGGTCGCAGCCCTACCGTGCCGGATGACAAGAACGGATGCGATCGGCTCGCCGCCCTCGATCGCAGTGGCGACCAGCGCATCCTGCTTGCGCGGCAAACTGTCGACCAGAGCCGAGACCAGCGCGCCTGCCGGCATCGACAGCTTGCGCGCCTTGCGCTCGCTCTCGTGCCGGTCGACCAACCAGCGCAGATTCCAGCCGCCATTCTCGATCACGACGCGCTTCACGCGCGCCTCACCCTGCCGCAACCCGTCCCGCCAGCCATGATCCATGCCATTCCGGATCGCCGATGCCTCGGGGCGCAGGTCGAGCCAGGATGTCGTGTAGCCCGTGATCACCCGGCGCAGGCCGATCGATGCCAACATCGATGTTGCCTCGTCCCGATCGGCGTGCTCGGGACTGAGCATCAGGAAGCGGCCCTCCCATTTGCGATAGCGCGATGCCATCTCCTTCATCATTGCGCTTTCGAGCTCGCGCGTGCCTGCTGCGGCGGACATCACGGGGCCACGGGTTACCGTCGTCAGGCCAAAGGGGCCGACCTGCAGCCAGGTGCAAAGCTGGGCGACCCCAATCTCGTCGTCGCCCGACAGAGCGATGACGCGCTCGACCTTGCGCCTATAGGCCGTCTCCAGCGCCTGGCCGTAGGCCCAGGACTGCTCTATTGGCGGCCTTTCCGCAGCGCGATAGATTCGTTCCCAGCTCGGCCGGGAAATGCCAGATGCGATGAGCGCGACCATGAATCCTGCGCCGACGGAGCACCCAACGCCCCTCCCCCCGGCGCGAACATCTTCTCCCATGGCCGAGGATACGGCAAACGCGACGCCCGCCGCGCGGCGCAGCCGCACGAACACGATCCCGCGACGGCGCTACACGGTCTGGGCGGCGATCTACTTCGTCGCGTTTGTCGCACTGCCGATCCTGGGCGTCTCTCTGCTGCTCGATCTCGCACTGGCCGTGATCTTCCGCCACTTCGGCCTGGGCTGCTTCGGTTTCTGGTGCTGGCTCGCGTGATGGGCAGCTCGTGGGATTTTGGGCCGGAGTGGGACGAACCATGACCGGTTTTCCGTTGACAAAGAGAGCGTTGGCCGACCACGCTCGACCTCAAAATACGGGCATTTTCCGCGCGGCCCGGGTCATCCCCAGGGTCATCCCCAGGGCCTTCCCCAGGGCCATCCGATGGCTGCGCGACATGCGAAACTGACAACACGGACGGGAGGACACCGACATGACGCAAGCCACAACGCAACGCTGGCTCGGCCTGGCGCGCATCGCCGCTGCGACGGCGCTCGCCGCCGTGGTCGGCGCCGGCCAGGCCGACGCACAATCGGGCCAGCCGATCCGTATCGGCAGCACGCTGGCGCTCACCGGCCCGCTCGCCGCCACCTCGCAGGTCCACAAGATCGCCGGCGAGATCTATGTCGAGCAGCTCAACAAGTCGGGCGGCCTGCTCGGCCGCCCGGTCGAATGGGTGCTGAAGGACGACCAGTCCAAGCCTGATCTGGCGCGCACCCTCTATGAGCAGCTCATCACGGCCGACAAGGTCGATCTGCTCATGGGCCCGTATGCGACCGGCGCCATCCTCTCGGCCATGAGCGTCGCGCAGCGCTACAACAAGGTGCTCGTCCACCACACCTTCGGCATCCCGAGCATGGCCAAGTACGAGATGCACTTCCCGGCCTGGGCATTGGGACCGACGCCGGAGGCGACCTTCCCCAATCAGCTGTTCGACGCGCTGGCCGCTTCGCCCAAGCCGCCCAAGACCATCGCGATCGTCACCAGCAAGTTCCCATCCGTGCATTTCCTGTCGGTCGGCGCGCGCGACGTCGCGAAAAAGCGCGGACTGCAAGAGGTGCTGTGGCTCGAATGGGAGTTCGGCAACCGCGACTTCGGTCCGATCGCCGCGCGCGTGAAGGACGCCAAGCCGGATGCGCTGTGGATCGGCGCAATCGGCCTCGAGGGCGTCATGCTCCTGGAGGCGGCCAAGAAGATCGACTATGAGCCGCCGGTTCACTTCCATCTCTACCCGGCGCCAGGCCCGACCGCCAAGGCACCGGAGGCGAAGAACGCGCTGGCCGCAACCATCTTCGAGCAGCACGCGCCCTTCACCAACAACCCGGTCGCGGCCAATTTCGTGAAGGAGTTCAACGATCGCGCGGCCAAGGCCGGGCTGCCCGACAACTCCGTCGAGGTACAGGCGGCCGCGTCGTACACGGCCTGGCAGATCCTGACCGCGGCGGTGAACGGCACGAAGAGCCTCGACGACAAGGCCATGGGCGCCTGGCTCAAGGCCAACCGCGTCGACGCCATCATCGGCAAGCTGCGCTTCGACGGGCCGAGCAACTACGGCGACGATCTGATGAAGATCAAGCAGCTTCAGGACGGCAAATGGAACGTCGTCTGGCCCAAGGAGTATGCCGCTCCCGGCGCCAGCCTGAAGACGCCGTGACGTGCTGGCGGGCCGGCGCGTGACCGCCGGCCCGCCTCTTTCTCCCTCTCAATTCCGGCAGTCCTGAATGCCGAGCGCCACGCTGCTTGGGCAGTCGATCCTGTCCGGCTTGTTCATCGGCGGCCTCTATGCGCTGATGGGACTCGGCCTCAGCCTCGCCTGGGGCTACCTCAAGCTCATCAACCTGGCGCACCTCGCCTTTGCCTTCCTGGCCGCCTATGTCACCTACCAGTTCGTCGGCTATGCCGGGCTGAGCCCCCCGGTCGCGCTGCTGATCGTCGTGCCGGCCTTCTTCCTGCTCGGCGTCGCCTTGCAGGCTCTCTACACGCGCTTCGCGGTCGGCGAATTCGCGTCGCTCCTCGTCACCTTCGGCATCGCGGTCATCGTCGAAAGCCTGATCCAGTATTTTTGGACCGCAGACTTCCGCAAGCTCCAGATCGAGCACGGCACGGCGTCGCTGCGTATCGGCACGTTGTTCGTGCCGGTGATCGAGGCACTCATGCTGCTGGTCGCGGCCACCCTCTCGCTCGCGACCTGGGCCTGGCTGCGCTTCACCTATCTCGGCAAGGCGATGCGTGCCAGCGCGGAAAACCCCGAGATCGCCGCCGCCTTCGGCATCGATCCGCGCCGGCTCGCGCTGCTCATGTCCGGCATCGGCACGGCCTATGCGGGTGTCGCCGGCGTGTTCATCGCGCTCACCTCGACGCTGTTCCCGGCGCAGATCTTTGCCTGGGTCGGCGTGGTCTTCGCCGTCGTCATCCTCGGCGGGCTCGGCAACCCGCTCGGTGTGCTCGCGGCCGGCCTCGCGATCGGCGTCAGCGAATCCGTCACCATGGCCGTGACCGAGCCGACCTGGGCGCCGCTTGTCGCCTTCACGCTGCTGATCCTCGTGCTCATCCTGCGGCCTGGCCGGATCTGAGATGCCGATCAGGGCCAAGATCGCCGCCTTCCTCGGCGCCGCCGCGGCCTTTGCCCTGCTCCCGCTGTTCCAGCCGCCGGCCTTTTACGAATCCCTGCTCTATCTCGTCTTCTTCTGGGTGGCGCTCGCCACGTCCTGGGCGATCCTCAGCGGCTTCTCCGGCTATTTCTCGTTCGGGCACGGCGCCTTCTACGGCGCCGGCGTCTATACGACCGCGGCCGTCGCCTCGCGCTTCGACATTCCCCTCGTCTTGACCTGGCTCGCCTCTGGCCTGGTCGCGAGCCTGCTCGGCATTGCCATCGGCGCCGTGATCTTCCGCCTGCGCCGGCTGCGCGGCGAGCTGTTTGCCCTGCTGACGCTCGCCGTCACCTTTGTCATTGCGACCATCGTGCTCAACACGCGCATCGACGGCGGTCCCGGCGTGTTTCTCAGCGGTGTCAAGCTGCCCGATATCTTCGGCCGCCAGAGCTCGACGATCTACCTGCTCGGCGTCGTCATTGCCTTCGCCAGCCTGGCGACGGCCTGGTTCGTCCAGTATTCGCGTCTCGGCCGCGGCCTGTTCGCGATCAGCGACGACGAGGACGTCGCGGAGGTCATGGGCGTGCCGACCTATCGCTACAAGCTGATGGCGCTCGGCCTGTCGTGTTTCCTCGCCGGGGTCGCCGGCGGCATCCATGCCGTGTTCGTCACCTATGTGACGATTTCCGAGACCTTCTCGGTGGTCGTTCCGGTATCGGTCGTCCTCATGAGCGTGCTGGGCGGCGCGCGTCACTGGCTCGGCCCGGCCCTGGGCGCCGCCTTCATCACGCTGCTCAACTACGCCTTCGTCGGCGGCGAATGGGCCGTGATCGGCCGCGCCATCATCGGCGCGATCCTGATCCTGGTCATTCTGTTCCTGCCCCACGGCATCGCCGGCTTCGTTGCGCAGCGCTGGCGACGGTTGCGGCCCGCAGCCGTCTCCGAGCCGCCTGCATCATCCGGCGCGCGGCCGCCGATTGCGGCGCCCACTGCCGTCCCCAAGCCGGCGCAGGGCGGCGTGCTGCTGCGCTGCGAGGACGTCCAGCTCGCCTTTCGCGGCGTGCGCGCCCTGGCCGGCGTGACGCTGGATGTGCGGCAGGGCGAGATCCTCGGCATCGTCGGACCCAACGGCTCGGGCAAGTCGACGCTCGTCAATGCGATCAGCGGGTACTATCGCCCCGACGCCGGGCGGATCCTGTTCGGCGGCACCAACCTCGTTACCCTGCCCGCCCATCGCATCGCCGAGCTCGGCCTCGCGCGCACCTATCAGATCCCGCGCCCGTGCCAGCGCCTGACCGTGACCGAGAACGTGGCGCTCGCCGGCATGTTCGGCGCGGCGGCACTCGATCGGCCGGCGGCGCTCAGCGAAGCGCGGCATTGGCTCGACTTCGTCGGCCTCGGCGAGCGCGCCGCTTCGCTGCCGGCCCAGCTCAATCTGCATCAGCGCAAGTTCCTCGAGCTCGCACGCGCGCTGGCATCGCGACCGCGCCTCGTCATGCTCGACGAGGTGCTGTCCGGCCTGACGCCGACCGAAATCGCCGGCGCCGTGGCGCTCATCCGCGAGATCAGGCAGCAGGGCGCCACCGTGATCTTCATCGAGCACAACATGCGCGCCGTGCTCGAGCTGACGGAGCGCCTGGTCGTGCTCAACTACGGCCAGGTCATCGCCGAGGGGCTGCCGCGCGATGTGGTTCGGCAGCCGGATGTCATCAAGGCCTATCTGGGCACGGCTCATGTCTGAATCGGCGCTCCTCGCTGCGGAAGGTCTGCATGTCGCCTATGGCGACGCCCCGGCGCTGTGGGACGTCTCGCTGACCATCGCAGCGGGCGAGACCGTCGCCGTGATCGGCCCGAATGGTGCCGGCAAGACGACGCTGGTGAACGCGCTCGCACGCCTGCTCGCGATCCGCCGCGGGCGGTTGCGATTCGACGGCGACGACGTCACCGCCGCCACGGCGCAGGACATGTGCCAGCGCGGCGTGGCGCTGGTGCCGGAAGGAAGGCGCCTCTTCGTCGGCATGACCGTCGAGGAGAATCTGGAGATCGGCTGCTACCGGCCGGCGGCGCGCCGCCGGCGCGCCCAGAACCTGGAGCGCGTCTATGACATGTTCCCGATCCTGCGCCAGCGGCGGCGGCAGATCTCCGGCACCATGTCGGGCGGGCAGCAGCAGATGGTGGCGATCGGCCGCGCGCTGATGGCCGAGCCGCGGCTGCTGCTGATCGACGAGCCCTCGCTCGGCCTCGCGCCGGCGATCGTGGAACAGGTCTTCACCGTGATCCAGGACATCCATGCCCAGGGCGTCGCCGTGCTGCTGATCGAGCAGAACGTCGCCAAGGCGCTCGAGATCGCCGACCGCGCCTACGTGCTCGAGGGTGGGCGGATCGTGGGAGCCGGGCTGCCCCGCGACCTGCTGGCGCAGCCCCATATTCGCAGCGCCTATCTGGGTGAGGACGGCGCAGAACGCTAACAGCACGATTGCGGCCGGCACCCGTCTCGATGCACGATTGCGCGGCTGCGCCCGATCTCGACGGAGGTGGACTATGGCGGCGATCAAAGTGACGGACATGGCCTTCGGCCGGCTTCGGGCCCCCGATCTCGATGCCATGGAGGAGTTCCTCGTCCATTTCGGCATGGTCAAGGTGGCGCGCACGCCCAAGGCGCTCTTCATGCGCGGCACCGACCCGACCCACCACATCCATGTGACCGAGAAGGGCGACCCCGCCTTCGTCGGCTTCGCCTATTACGCGCCCAACGAGGCGGCGCTCAAGAAGCTGGCCAAGACCATGGGCAAGCAGGTCGAGACTGTCGACGAGCCGGGCGGCGGCAAGCGCGTGCGCCTGACCGAGCCCAATGGCTTCCAGATCGAGGTGCTGCACGGCGTCGAGAAGGTCAAGAAGCTGCCGGTCAAGCGCCAGATTCTCAACACGGGGGCCGCCCCCCTCGCGCGCGCCAGCGAGGTGATGCGGTTGGACCCCGGCCCGCCACAGGTCAAGCGCATCGGCCATGGCGTGCTGTGCACGCCCAGGTTTGACGAGACGGTCAAATGGTTCCGCGACACGCTTGGCATGCTCTGCTCGGACGACGTCTATGCCGGCTCCAAGGACAATCTGATCGGCTCGTTCAACCGGTGCGACCGCGGCGCCACCTACGTCGACCACCACGTTCTCTTCTGCCTGCGGCACGAGAAAACCGGTCTCAACCATCTGTCGTTCGAGGTCCAGGACGTCGATGACGTGTTCAAGGGCCACCATCAGCTCCAAAAGCTCAAGAAATACGAACACATGTGGGGCATCGGACGGCACGTGCTGGGCAGCCAGATCTTCGACTACTGGTCCGACCCATGGGGCCGGATCCACGAGCACTGGACCGATAGCGATCGGATGAACGCCAGTGACGCCTCGAATCTGGTTCCCGTAGAGGAGGGGCTAAACTCGCAATGGGGCGAACCGGCGCCGCAGAGACTGATCGACCGGGTCAGCCGCTGACGAGGCTCCGACGACGCTGGCAGCAATGGCAGGACGGCAGGGAAACGATCGCAGCATCCTGACGATCGATCCTCAGGACAGCATGGAGGTTCTGAGGAGCCTGTCATCGCCCGTGCGCATCCGGATCCTGCGCCTGCTCCACGCCAACGGACCGATGAACGTCAACGAGATCAGCAAGGCGCTGCGCCTGCCGCAGTCGACGGTCGCGATCAATGTCCAGGTGCTCGACGAAGCCGAGCTGATCCGCACCGAGACGGTCAAGGCGACCAAGGGTCAGCAGAAGATCTGCTCGGCGCGCGTCGACGAGGTCTTCATCCGGCTCGATGGGTTGTCCGCCCAGCAGCAGGACCGCATGATCGAGGTGGCCATGCCGCTCGGTCTCTACACGAGCTATCAGGTCAGCGCACCCTGCGGCCTGTGCTCCACCGAGGGCATCATCGGGCTGCTCGACGTGCCCGACCTGTTTCTCGATCCAAGCCGCATGCGCGCCTCGCTCCTGTGGTTTGGCCGCGGCCATGTCGAGTACAAGTTTCCGAACAACGCCAAGATCGCCAAGGCCAAGGTCGAGGCGCTCGAATTCAGCCTCGAGATCTCGTCGGAGGTTCCAGGGACAAATGCGGATTGGCCGTCCGACATCAGCCTGTGGGTCAACGATGTGCGGATCGGCACATGGACCTCGCCGGGCGATTTCGGCGACCGGCGCGGCATCTACACGCCGCGCTGGTGGAAGCTCGAAGGATCGCAATACGGCAAGCTCACGACCTGGAACATCTCCGCCCGCGGCTGTCACGTCGACGGAAGGCGCGTCTCCAAGGTGACGCTTGCGCAGCTCGATCTCGATGCCCACCACTCCATCCGCCTCAAGATCGGCATCGACGAGGCGGCGAAGCGGCCGGGCGGCGTCAACATCTTCGGCCGCGGTTTCGGCAATCACGATCAGGACATCGTCATGCGGCTTTACCTGGCCGCCTGATCATCCATATCAAAATATCTGATACATATCAGGTTTTCTTGACCGATGCAGTTGCGCGGGATTAGCGTCACAGCCAAGAACAACGCGCGACCCTACGCGCGCCGACATCAGGGAGGTGACTCATGCGCATCCTGCGCAGCATTGCGACCATTGCATTGACGACGCTCGCGGCGGCCACCGCCTTCGCGCAGGGCTCGATCTCCGATCTGCCGCGGCGCGAGACGCTGATCGTCGAAAATCCCGAGGGCACGATCAAGAATGCCGGCTGGTTCAACATCTGGGCGATCAATGCCGGCGGCCAGTCCACGGGATTGCATCAGCTGGCGATGGACACCTTCTGGTACATCGATCCCGAGCGCGGACTGAAGGAGGTGTGGGACAACTCGCTGGCCGCCGACAAGCCGCGCTACAACGCCGACTTCACGGAGATGACCGTCAAGCTCAGGCCCGGCATCTTCTGGAGCGACGGCGTCGAATTCAGCGCCGACGATGTCGTCTACACGATCCAGACCCCCATGAAGACCAATGGGCTGCGCTGGAGCGCGGCCGTGCAGGTCAATGTCGCGGACATCACGGCGACCGACCGGCACACGGTGGTCTTCAAGCTGAAGCGGCCCAACTCGCGCTTCCACGCTCTCTTCACCGTGCGCTGGAACGCCATGTGGATGATGCCCAAGCACGTGTTCGAGAAGGGCGGCGACTTGGTCAAGTTCGCTCAATATTACCCACAGAAAGTTAGGTGCTGCTGCCGGAACGCTCTTGGTCAACTTTGCTGTTGGCTAGCAGACGCGAACCCCATCGGCGGTGGCCATCCTTGTTACCAGCCGCTAGGAGGCGGTTGCTTTTGTGCTGATCGATAGCTGCTGACTACGAGGCGATGAGCCTCGCAATTGGTATGCCGCGATTGCTACACGGTCAAAATCTGGCTGCGCAAGGCTTGCCGGCCGAGCCGAGGTGAATTGCACGCCGCTTCCGAAAGGGGCCCACCTGACCACCCGAAATTGTCAACGCCGGAGTAAAAATGCATCGGCTGGCCGGAGTAAAAGTGCGTCACGGCTGACGGCAGGAAGGCCCCCCGCGGGGGGCCTTCCTGCGTCCTGGTTTATTCCTCGGATGGACTGTCGGGTAGGTCTGTGGCCCGTTTGGCGCGCTGGCGGCGCCTGCTCTGCTTGAGGCGGTAGCTGTCGCCGTTCATCTCCAGGATGTGGACGTGGTGGGTCAGCCGGTCGAGCAGCGCGCCGGTCAGCC
>Ga0194131_10000863_pt1 | contig 52657 bp, 45 predicted proteins | sample TA2KigO120mmetaG_FD_148631 | JGI IMG/M metagenome (GOLD analysis project Ga0194131, IMG submission 148631) | Freshwater microbial communities from Lake Tanganyika, Tanzania - TA2015053 Kigoma Offshore 120m | ecosystem: Environmental > Aquatic > Freshwater > Lake | place: Tanzania: Lake...
CGGTGCTGTTCGAGCTGCCTCTCTCGAAGGGCATGCTGTACCACCTCGCGATCGCGGCCGAATTCGTGATCGTCACCTTCGCTGTGCTGAAGCCGCGCCTGGGCTGGTGGCTGTGCGCGGCCGCCATGATCGTGTTCGACGTGATCCTGGCCATGCTGATCGCAGGCGGAGAGACGTCGTGCGGTTGCTTCGGCGGGAAGATCGAGATCGCTCCGCAGACGATGATGGCGATCGATTCGCTGCTGCTCGTGGCCATGCTCGCATGTCGTCCATGGTCGTCCCTGCGGTGGAACGGCCTCGGCTTGCCCATGGTCGGGATCGTCGCGCTTGCGCTCGCGAGCCTGCCCTGGGTATTCGACCGGACGGTCGCGCTCGGTCCGATCAACGGATCCGGTTCAGGCCCCGCCTCCGCCACTTCGCAACCGGGTGCGACCTCGGCGCCGGAGCCCGCCAAGCCGTCCGGACTGCGCGGCTACGTGATCCTCGACGCGCCCGCTTGGGTCGGAAAGCCGATCGAGGAAACGCCGCTCGCGAAGCTGATGGACGTGTACGCGTTCGATGTCAATTGCACGTGGGTGCTCTGGCGCTGGACCTGCGAGCATTGCGCCGATCACCTTGCCGAGATGGCGCTGAGCTATGACGGCGCGTCGCCGCTCGTGCTCATCCGACTTCCCGAAGAGAAGGACACGGACAAGAACGGCGTGATCAAGACGAAGCCGACCGGGCCGCTCGTGCTCGAAACGACGCTGCCCGCCACGATCGACTACGTCGTGACCACGCCCGTCGTTCTCCAGCTCAAGGACGGCGTCGTCGTTTCTGCCGTCGAGAACCCCGGACACTGACCCGAGTCGGCTGCCGGCGCCGCCGGAGCCGCTGGAAGTGGCTTCCTCGAGGCGCGAGAGTCCATGCAGGGGGGATTCCCTAGTTCCTTGCCCGGCAGGCACTTCGGACCATTCTCCGGCTCGACCCCAAGAACCGGGGGCACACATCCGTGAACCGCGCTGACTCGTGCGGGTAGCGGTCTCGCACGATTGGCCACGGACGAGGAATCCAACAGCTTGAACGAAGACGACTGGATCGGCGCGGCGCTCGCTCGTCATGAGCCTGCGCTACTCGCCTACGCGCGGCGCCTGACGGGCGACCCCGACGCTGCGCGCGATGTGGTCCAGGACACCTTCCTCAAGCTCTGTCGACAAGCGCGCTCGAACGTCGAGCCGCACCTCGCCGAGTGGTTGTTCACCGTGTGCCGCAACGCGGCCCACGACCTCCACCGCAAAGGCAAGCGCATGAGTGCATTGAGCGAGGACCAGATGGCTGCGCGCACGGCGGAGGTCGAAGATCCCGCCAGCGTCGCCGCGGCAAGCGATGCGGATGGCGGCATGCTCGCGCTGCTCGCAAAGCTTCCGCCGCGCCAGCAGGAGGCGCTGCGGCTCAAGTTCCATGGCGGTCTCTCGTACAAGGAGATCGCCGGCGTGATGCAGACATCGATCGGCAACGTGGGTTTCCTCGTCCACGTCGGGCTGCGGTCGTTGCGCGAACGGATGGCGGTCGAGGCTGTGCGGCAGAACGAGATTCACGGAGGCGCGGCATGAACACTTACGAATTCGATCCCGAGGACCCGCGGCTGTCGGCCTACGCGTTCGGCGAGCTCGATGGACCGGAGCATGCGAACGAACGCGCGCAGATCGAGGCGCTGTTGGCCAAGGACGAGCGCGCGCGCGCCTTCGTCGACGAGCTGCGCGCGACGGGCGCGGAGCTCGAGCGCAAGCTGGCCGGCGAGCCCAAGCTCGAGCTGTCGGGCTCTCAGCGCGCGGCGATCGCAAGTGCAGCCGTGGCGCCGGCTCGATCGACGCTGCGGCTCCTGCCTTCGCTGCGGAGCTACGGAGCCTTGGCGGCCGCCGCCAGCGTGGTCGCGGCCGGGCTCGTGGCCGTGCGAGTGTGGAAGCAGAACGACGCACATCCGAATCCGAAGGATGGGTACGCCATCGACGAGAGCCTGGTCGCGCATGTCGACATGCCGGCGGAGCAGGTCCCTGCGACGGACGCGGGTGTCTTCGACAAGGCAAAGGGCTCGAGGGACGGCGACTTGCTCGCGAAGAACGAACGCGATATCGCGCTCGGATGGAAGCTCGATGGCGCCGCGGAGGCAGACGAGCCTCGAGAGCTCGGATTGAACAAACTGAAAGACAGCTCGTACCGAGGTCCCGGTGACAGTTTGCCTCCGGGTGCGTCGCTCGATGGTTCGACTGAGATGACATTGAACTCGCTCGGGTACGCGGGCACTTCGATCGCCGCTGGCACTGCGCCCAGCACGCCGGGAGCGCCGGCACTTGCCGAAGCCGCGGGAGTGGAACCGAACTCGACTCCTGCTCCATCGATCGGACTCGAGCTTCGAGCTGGGGGCAAGCGGGTCTCGGCGAGTCCGCCTACGGGCAGTTTCAATACCCCGAACCTTGGCGGACGCGGCGATCCAGCGGGCGGGTTCTTCTCGCCGGCCGGCGAGTCCAATGGCGAGTTCGAGGACTCCCGTGGCAGATTCAACCAACGAGATTCGTTCAACAGGGAAAGTTACGCGCACGTCCCCGAGAACGACTTCCGGCTTTCGAAGGACGATCCACTGTCGACCTTCTCCATCGATGTCGACACCGCGAGCTACTCGAACGTGCGGCGCATGCTCGTGCAGGAAAATCGCCTGCCCGAACCCGGCGCGGTCCGCATCGAGGAGATGCTGAACTACTTCCGCTACGCCTACCCGGCCCCGGAAGGCACGACGCCGTTCTCCGTGACGACCGAAATCGGCTCGGCGCCGTGGGCGCCGAATCACCGCCTGGTTCGCATCGGTCTGCGCGGCAAGGACATCCCCGTCGCCGAGCGCAAGCAGAACAACCTCGTGTTCCTGCTCGACGTGTCGGGTTCAATGGACGATCCGGCGAAGCTGCCGCTCGTCCAGCGCTCACTGCGCCTGCTCGTCGAGCAGCTCGACGAGCGCGATCGCGTCGCGATCGTCGTCTACGCGGGCAGCGAAGGCCTGGTGCTGCCGTCGACCTCCTGCATGTCCAAGGCGGCGATCCTGTGCGCGATCGACAACTTGAAGGCCGGCGGCTCGACGAACGGCGGCGCGGGCATCAAGCTCGCGTACAAGACCGCGCGCGAGAACTTGTTGAAGGGCGGCACGAATCGCGTCGTCTTGTGCACCGACGGCGATTTCAACGTAGGAACGACCAGCGAGGACGAGCTCGTGCGCCTGATCGAGGAAGAGCGCAAGAGCGGCGTGTTCCTGAGCGTGCTCGGCTTCGGCTCCGGGAATCTCCAGGACTCGAAGATGGAGCTGCTCGCCGACAAGGGCAACGGCAACTACGCGTACGTCGACTCGCTGGAGGAAGCGCGCAAGGTGCTCGTCGCCGAGATGGGCGGCACGCTGATCCCGATCGCGAAGGACGTGAAGCTGCAGATCGAGTTCAACCCGAGCTACGCGCAGGCCTGGAGACTGATCGGCTACGAGAATCGCGTGCTCGCGCACCAGGACTTCAAGGACGACACGAAGGACGCGGGCGAGCTCGGTGCGGGCACGACGGTGACCGCACTGTACGAGGTCGTGCCGAACGGCGTGCCGTTCGAGATTCCGGGCGTCGATCCGCTGCGCTATCAGCAGCCGAGTGTGCCAACGATCGCCGGAGCGAGCGGCGAGCTGCTGTACGTGAAGCTGCGCTACAAGCAGCCTGACGGCGACACGAGCACCGAGACAAGTGTGCCGGTCAGCGATCGCGGCTTGTCCGTGCACGAGGCCTCGACCGATTTCAAGTTCGCCGCGAGTGTGGCCGGCTTCGGGATGCTGCTGCGCAAGAGCGTGCACATCGGCGAGGCTTTCGACATCGGCGACGTGCAGCGGCTCGCGGTCGAGGGTCTCGGCTTGGACAAGGAAGGCTACCGCTCCGAGTTCGCGACGCTGGTTGCCAAGGCGCGCACGCTGTGGCCGCAACAGGCTCCCGAGCCGGCTCCGAGCGGCGTGAAGTGACGCATCAGGGCGCCGCGCGCGCCTCGATCTCCCGATCGAGCACGCGCAGCACCAGGCCGGTCGCGCCCTGGCCGTTGTGGACCTCGAACACGACGCGATTGGGACCGGGCTGCAGCCGAACGAGCCCCAGGTGCTGCGTCAGATAGGCGCCGTGGGCGCCGCGATCCTCGTGCACGAGCTCGCCGTTGATCCACACACGGCCGCCGTCGTCGGTACCGAGCGCGTAGCCGACTTCACGCTCGTCCGGTGAGTGGAGCCAGGTCTGCGCGTACGCGATGCCGTTCAGCGCATCGACCGGGCCGGGGCTCAGGCCGCGCAGGTCGAGGTAGCCCGAGGAGTCGGCTCGCAATTCCGCCCAGCGCGTCGCGCCGGCCTTGGTCTTCCACTCTCGCGCGAGATCGCCGTCCGACTCAGGCCCGTAACCGCGCTCCCCCATCGCTGCGTCGCGCGGACCCGGAAAGTAGCCGACGGCCTGCCAGGCGCGCGCGAAAGTCCCGGGCAGGGCGCGCCCGAGCTCGGTGTCGTAGCGCTTCAGCGCGTGGCTCGCGCCGCCGGCGAGGAGATCGGCGAATCGCCTCTCCGGATGCGGCAGATCACAGGCGCGCAAGGCGTTGAACAGGACCAAGCGGCCGAATCCATCTCGCACGCGGCCCTCCCACGCGAGCTCGAGCGCGGGCAACAGCCGCGCGTTGGCCAGGCTCTCGGCCGCGCGCGCGCCCGCGAGAACGACCATCCGATCGCGATCCACGAGGGCGGATTCGACGATCCCGAAGCTCGACTCGCGCCGCATTTCGAGTGTCGCCTGAACGCACAGCGCCCGCAGGCTCGGGTACAGCGGGAATCGCGCGAGCAGATCGGCTGGTTCGGGAGTGATGTCGACCAGCTTCCGGGCCAGATCCCATGGCGCGGTCCACGCACCGTCGCCGTCGGCATCGACGAACAGCGGATTGACGATCGCGAGCGGGCGCGCCGGCTGCTCCTGATCGACCACGATCGGATCGAGCGGATCGTCGCCCTCGACCAGGAACGCGATCCAGTAGTCCATGCCCGGTTCGGGCGCGAATTCGGAATACGAGCGGGAGAAATCCAGCCGCATGACCCGCTGGGTGGGCGGCAGGGACAGCGTTTCGACGATGTCCCCGTTGACGACGATCTTCATTCGATCCACGTCGATCCACGAAGCGGCCTGGATGCGCAGAGCGAACCCGTCCTGGTCGGGGAGTGCATTGACCTCGACGAAGGGGCCCAACGTCGTGAAACATCCCCCCGCGCGGATCGCCGAAGCGATTTCGCGCACGTCGATGCGCGCCGGATCGTCGGTCGAGCTGCGCACGTAATTGCGAGGCCAGCCCGCGAAGTCGAAGTGCACCGTGTGACTGTCGGAGTTGCCCACCGCCGTGTGCCGATGGCCGCGGTTGAGCAGGTGGAACCAGTCGCGCAGCACGCTGTGGCGGCCCTCGTCGCCGGGCGCGAAGGCAAGATCGGCATCGTGGTACCCGCGCCCCGGATTCGCGTTGAGGATCTCGATCGAATCGAAGTCGGCCGACCAGGCCTTCGACGCCGAAGTGCCGGTGACGGGATCCAGGCCGGCATGGCGGAAATAGTCGATGTCGTACCAGCGCGGGTGGTTGAGCTGGATGATGGGTTGGATGCCGAACTCGTTGGGCTCGGCCCGGATCAGGCGGAACAGCTCGCCCGCATCGCGCAGTCGGTGATTCAGCACTTCGCGGCTCGGATCCAGCGGGAACGCGTTGAAGTGCCCGATGGGCGTCGAAACCTCGTTCCCCACGACCGTCGTGACGTGCTGCTCGGCGCCGAGTTCGCGCACGAAGGGCGCGTAGTCGGTGTTGTGGTTGTGATCGGTGGCGACCGCGAGTTCGACACCCTCGCCGATGAGGCTGATCACGCGCTCGTTCAAGTTCGCGTCGCCGTGGCCGGAATGAGTGAACGTGTGCAGGTGGAAGTCGGCGCTGATCCAGCCGCGCGTGTCGAGCTCACGGGCGAGGTGGAATACGAGCGTGCGCTCTTCGCCGGCGGCCAGGATCACGCGCTTGTCGGCTCGGCTCCATTCGGGGCCGCGCGTCGCATAGATCGTGTACGCGCCGATCGGCACGCTGATCGCTCCCCGGCCGGACAACGAGTAGACGACGTTCTTCCGCGCGGCCATCTCTCCGGGTTGCTCCTGTGTGTTCGGGAACAGCGTCGCGGCGGGTCCGCCGGCACCGACGAACGTCAGCCGGCCCGGCATCGGAACTCCCTCCGGCCCGACGATGGAGAAGCGCACCAGAGCGCTCGGAGCGTCGCCGGCGAGTCGCGCCACCGCGGCTCCTGGAGCCTGCTCGACTTGAACCGGTGAAAACGCACGGCTCGCCCGTGCAAGTAGGGCTGCCGCCGCCAGCGCGGTCAGCGTGCGCGCGAAGTAGGAGTTCATCGCGCACATTCTGCCCTCGCGCCCCCGCCGCCCGCTTGCACAGCGTCGCGCCTGACCCGGCGCCGCGGCGCCATGAACGCTTGTCGCCGTGCGGCCGTATAATCATGCGCAGCCTCGGTGCCCCCCACCCGAGGCGAGAACGGTCGGCAGCACATGGCGCGCACCCGCTTCGAGTGGACCTTGATTGCGCTCTCCTTCGCGGGGGGCTGTTGGGGCACTTGGTTCGCGCTGACCAAGGTCGATCCTGTTCCCCGTTCCGCGCCTGCGGGCCGCTCGCCGGCACCCGCGCCCGCAACCGCTCCAGATCCACAGCCCAGCGAGGACTCGGCCGTGCCTCCGCAGCCCGTCGCCGCGCCGACGGCTACGGCGACTGAGGCAGCGTCGCAGGTCACGCGTGGCGAGCGGCTCCAGCGCTCCGCCTTGGCAGAGTGGGAGAAGCTGAAGGAGCGCGCGGGCGAATCGCGGTGGAAGCGGGAACTCACCGAAGGCGTGGGTGGCACCGCGGAGAAGCTCTGGTCCGGTGTTCGGGGCGCATTGGGGGCGGGTCCGAACAAGACCACGCCCGAGGCTGCTCCCGCGAGTTCGCCCACGGCCCCTGACGAGTCGAAGGCACCCCCGGATTCGGCTCCCCCCGAGCCACAACCGCCGACAAGCCAAATTGGCAATGAGGGCCGCCAAAATGGCGCCAAGCAGCGTCTGGGTAGCCTGCTAAGGCGGTTTTTTGGGCTAGCGGGCGCTCGTTGAGCAGGGGCACGGAGCTTGCCTGAGGCGGTGCAAGACCCGCCAGGAGTTCCAGCCCATGCAGACCCCTTTCACCAACCGCACGCAGGCCGTCCTCGAACAAGCGCAGCAATCCGCGCTCGCGGCGGGCCACCCCGAGTTCACCCCGCTGCACCTCGCCGCGGCCCTGCTATCGGACCCTGCCGGTGTCACCGGCGCGCTGCTGCACAAGCTCGAAGTCGATCCGAAGGTGCTGCACGGCGAGATCAGCACGCTGCTCGAGAAGATGCCGCGCACGAGCGGCGGGCAGGTCGGTGCGTCGCGCGCGCTCGTCGAGACGCTGAACGAGGCAGGCGCTGTCGTGAAGAAGCTCGGCGACGAGTACGTCTCGACCGAACACCTGCTGCTCGCGCTGGCGCGCAAGGGCGGCTCGGAGATCCAAAGTCTGTTCCGGGCCCGCAAGCTCGCCCCCGAACGGATCGAGGCTGCACTGGCCGCCGTGCGCGGAGATCGCAAGGTGACCAGCCCGGATCCGGAGTCGACCTTCGAGGCGCTGAAGAAGTATGCGCGCGATCTGACCGCGGATGCGCGCGCCGCCAAGCTCGATCCGGTCATCGGCCGCGACGACGAGATCCGCCGCGTGATGCAAGTGCTGTCCCGGCGGCGCAAGAACAACCCGGTCCTGATCGGTGATCCGGGAGTCGGCAAGACCGCGATCGTCGAGGGGCTGGCCAACCGCATCGTCGCGGGCGACGTGCCCGAAGGCCTCAAGGGCAAGACCGTGATGGCGCTCGATCTGGGTGCTCTGCTCGCCGGAGCGAAGTATCGCGGCGAGTTCGAGGAGCGCCTGAAGTCCGTGCTGCAGGAGATCTCGCAAGCCGCGGGCAACATCGTGCTGTTCATCGACGAGTTGCACACGCTCGTCGGTGCCGGCGGTGCCGAAGGCGCCGTGGATGCGGCCAACATGCTCAAGCCGGCTCTCGCGCGCGGCGAGCTGCACTGCATCGGCGCGACGACCGTGCAGGAATACCGCAAGTACATCGAGAAGGACAAGGCGCTCGAACGGCGCTTCCTGCCGGTGCAGGTCGGCGAACCCAGTGTCGAGGACACGATCGCGATCCTGCGCGGGCTCAAGGAACGCTATGAAGTCCACTACGGGGTGCGCATCCTCGACGAGGCGCTGGTGCAGGCCGCCCGACTGTCCGATCGACACATCACGGAACGCTTCCTGCCCGACAAGGCCATCGACTGCGTGGACGAGTCGGCGGCCCAACTGAGACTGGCCATCGACTCGCTGCCGCCGGAACTCGACGACATCGAGCGCAAGGCGCGCCAGCTCGAGATCGAGCGCGGCGCGATCCAGAAGGATCCGTCAGCGGGCGATCAGCGCCGCTTGACCGAGATCGCGGCGGAACTCGCGGAACTCAACGAGCGCCGCAGCGCGCTGCGCGCGCGCTGGGAGAACGAGAAGCGCCTGATCACGAGCTTGCGGGCCGGCAAGACGCTCGTCGAAAGCCTGCGCGCGGAAGCCGAGCGGAAGGAACGCGAGCTCGACTACGCGCGCGTCGGACAGATCCGTTACGGAGAACTGCCGAAGGCGCAGAAGGAGATCGAAGAGAACGAAGCGCTGCTGCGCGAGCTCCAGAAGGGCGGAGCGTTGCTTCCCGAGGTCGTCGACGCCGAGTCGATCGCCGGTGTGATCAGTCGCTGGACGGGCATCCCCGCCTCCCGCCTGCTCGAAACCGAGCGCTCCAAGCTCATGCACATGGAAGAGCGCCTCGGAGAGCGTGTGGTGGGTCAGGACCACGCGCTCGCGGCGATCGCGGAGTGCGTCCGGCGCGCCCGCGCCGGCCTGCAGGAGACGAGTCGCCCGCTCGGTTCCTTCCTGATGCTCGGTCCGACCGGTGTCGGAAAGACCGAGACCGCCAAGGCGCTGGCCGAGTTCCTGTTCGACGACGAGCAGGCGATCGTGCGCCTCGACATGAGCGAGTACATGGAAAAGCACGCGGTCTCGCGCATGATCGGCGCGCCGCCAGGCTATGTCGGCTACGACGAGGGAGGCGCGCTGACCGAGGCCGTCCGGCGCAAGCCGCACTCGGTCGTGCTGCTCGACGAGGTCGAGAAGGCGCACCCCGATGTGTTCAACGTGCTGCTGCAGATCCTCGACGACGGCCGCCTCACCGACGGCAAGGGCAACGTGGTCGACTTCACGCAGACCCTCGTGCTGATGACGAGCAATCTGCGCGCACAGGAGCAGTTGCGCGAGTTCTTCCGTCCGGAATTCCTCAACCGGCTCGACGAGGTCCTGCTGTTCAAGAAGCTGGAGCAGGACCAGATCGCGAAGATCGTCGACGTGCAGCTTGCGCGCGTGGCGAAGCACCTGGCCGAACAGGAGATCGGACTCGAGCTCAGCACTCTCGCCAAGGACCGGCTGTCGGCCGAGGGCTGGGACGAGGAGTACGGCGCGCGACCGCTCAAGCGCGCGATCCAGCGGCGTGTGCAGAACCTGCTGGCCGAGGCGATCTTGTCGGGCAAGCTCGGTCGCGGCCAACTCGCCTACGTCGACCACCGCGCCGGCAACTTCACGCTGGAGGTGCGCGACGGCAACGGACAGTCGGCGGGCAGCTGGGGACGCAAGACCATCAGCACTGGAAGCTGAATCCGCGCCTGGGCACCCGGGAACGGGGCTTCTCGAAACCGTGCAGCTGGATCGCGGTTGAAGGGTGTCGCCTTCACGGCGACCCGCTAGGCTGACGTCCGTCCTTCGCAGTCCCACAACTCGAATCGGTTCTCCTCATGCTGCGCTCCTTCCTCGCGTGTTCCACGCTGCTCTTCGTTCCCGGACACACGCTCGCCACCAAGTACGTGGCCGAGACGAAGTACACGGTCGAGTCCAAGTTCGAACTGGCGCTCGAGACGACCGAGATGACGGTGGAGCGTGACGGCGAGCCGATGGAGCCGCGCGGCGGAGGCGGAGGCTCCACCGTCAAGCGGCACTCGGTATGGACGGACCAGGTGATCACGGCGGTCGACGGCAAGCCGACCAAGCTGCGTCGATCCTTCGAAGGACTCGAGCAGACCACCACGACGAAGACCGGCGAGTCCGAGCGCGAAGTCTCGGCGGACACTCCGCTGCTCGGGCTCATGCTGGAACTGGAACTCGACGAGGCAGGCAAGATCGGCGTCACCGTGATCGACGGGAGCGCGCCGAGCGAGGCGACGCTGCTCGAAGGGCACGTCCTCGCGCTGCAACCCGACGCGCTGCTGCCCGCGGAACCCACCGAGGAAGGTGCGAGCTGGGACCTCGACCAGGAAGCCATCCGCACGGTGCTCGGCGTCGACCTGCAGCAGAAGCTGTTCGTCAGGCCGCAGGCCGGTGAGGCGGGCGCCGAAGGAGGCGGCGCACGCGGCAACCGCGGAGGAGGCGGCGGTCGCGGCAATCGCATCTTCGATCTCGCCGAGTGGAGCGGCGAGGCCAAGCTGCAGGGGGAAGAAGATGTCGACGGCGTCGCCTGCTGGGTCGTCGCGCTCGAGATCAAGGGCAAGGGCGAGCTGCCGGCGCCTGAGATGCGAGCCGGTGGTCGCCGCGGTGAGTGGCTCTCAGCCACCGCCCTGGCGCGCGGAAATCCCTTCGAAATCGAGCTCGCGGGCGACTTGAAGTTCGCGAAGGCCGAGCATCGACCGGTCGCACTCGAATTGACCGGAAGTGCGCGGCTCGAGTCCAACATGGAAAGTACGCGGCAGGAATCGACGCTGCGCATCCATTCGGTGCAGGAAGGCACGCTCGAGTACTCGATCAGGGTCTCGCCCGCCGCTGCGGCCAAGGAAGACGCGAAGTAGCCGCGCTGCCGAGGGTCAGCGCAACAGCAGCATCGCGTCACCGTAGCTGTAGAACCGATAGCCGCTCTCGATCGCCTCGGCGTACAACCGCAAGATGCGCTCGCGTCCCGCGAGTGCGCTGACCAGCATCAGGAGCGTGCTGCGCGGCAGGTGGAAGTTCGTCAGCAGCGCATCGACCACGCGCAACTCCCTTCCGGGATGCAAGAACAGCCGTGTCTCGCCCGCGCCCGCGGTGACTTCACCCGAGGGGCCGACACAGCTCTCGAGAACGCGCGCCGAAGTCGTGCCCACCGCCACGACGCGGCCGCCACGACCGCGAGCGGACGCGATCGCCGCGACTGTCGCGGCGGGCAGCACGTAGTTCTCGGCATGCATGCGATGCTCGCGCGGATCCTCGACCTGCACGGGCTGAAAAGTGCCCAGGCCGACGTGCAGCGTCACGGCCGCGCGGGCGATGTCCGCTGACTCCAATCGCGCGAGCAATTGAGGCGTGAAGTGCAAGCCCGCGGTGGGAGCCGCCACGGCGCCGACTTCGCGCGCATAGACCGTCTGGTAGCGCGCGCGGTCCTCTGCGCGCTGCTCCGCCGCGAGTTCCTCGGGGCGCGCGATGTACGGTGGCAGCGGCGGCCGACCATGGCGATCGAGCAGCGTCTCGGCATCGGCTCCGGCGGCCCGTGGATCCCGCAATTCCACGATCCAGGTCGGCTCTAGCGAGCCGTCGTCGGCCCGCCTTCGCTCGACGCAGCGCGCCTCGATGGCTCCCCCTTCCATCTGCAGCACGTCGTCCGGCCGCAAACGCTTCGCCGGTTGGGCCAGTGCCCTCCACAGGTTTGGCGCCTGCGGCAGCCGCTCCAACAACAGGAGTTCGACCGCGCCTCCACCCGGTCGCACTCCGAGCAGCCGGGCTTGACGAACGCGCGTGTCATTGACGACGAGCAGATCACCCGCACGCAGGAGCGTGGGCAAGTCCGCCACACGCAGGTGGGTGGTGCGATCCGCGCAGATTTCGTGCACCAGCAAGCGCGACGAGTCGCGCGGCTCGGCCGGCTGTTGCGCGATGCAGCGCGGCGGCAACTCGTAGTCGAAGTCGGAGAGCTTCAAGCCCGACTCCGCGATCTCAGGAGCTCGATGGCCAGCAAGACGAAGAACGGAACCGCCAATACGGGCCACAACCAACCAGGTTCCCGCCAGACCTGCTCGGCCCGCCAGGCCTCGAGCGGCCAGTAGGCGAGCGGGATGAGCACGATCAGCGTGCGCCAGGCGCGCGAGGAATCGAGACAGACGAAGGGCAGCACCCAAGCCAGGTACCACGGATGCAGTGTCGGCGCGAGGACGAGCCACGCGCCGATCAGCACGTAGCTCGCCTGTTCTGCTCGTGCGGTGTGCCGCCACTGGCGGAGAGCTAGCGCCAGGATGATCAGCGCAAGCAGGTACTTCGCGAGGCGGCGCGGATCGGTCGGTCCCTCGTCGAACTCGAACCAGCGGCCGAGCGGCCGCTCGACGAAGCGGTACACGAGGCTCGCCGCCTCCCACCGAAACCCGTATTCACCCAAGCCGCGCGCCAACCCGCCGAGCCCGCCGTGCAGTCCGAGCAGGGACAAGCAGGCCGCGAGGAAGCAGAGTCCCACGATCAGGACTCCCGCCCAGGTGCGGCGATCCGGCCACCACCCGCCGATCGGTTCCGAATCCCCGCGCCCGCGCGCGACCCAGGGCAGCGCGACCAGCGGGACGAGTTTCACCAGCGCTCCAGCGCAGACCAGGAGGAGCGCGCGAAGCCAGCCGCCGGCACCTCGCGCACTTGCGGCAAGTGCTCCGACCAGCAGGGCGATTCCCAGCGAGTCCAGGTGACCGGCACCGGCGAACTCGAGCGCGATCAACGGCGACCAGGCCCAGGCCAGGGCCCGCGCCGGCGCGAGCCCCCGTGCGCCGAGCAGGCGTAGGAGCCCGAAGAGAACGAAGGCGTCCGAGCAGCAGAACAGGACCCGCAAGGCGAGCTTGGCCGCCTCGCCATCGTGCACCTGTGGGCCGCCGACGGCCGTGACCGCGGCCGCGAAGGCGACCTGTGCGACCGGCGGGTAGATCGCGGACAGCTGCTGATTGTTCATCTGGCGGAACACTTCCGGCCAGACGGACCGCCACGCCGCCAGTTCTGCATCTGCCGGGGCGTGGGCGTAGGGCGAGATGCCTTCGCTCACCAACCCCCCTTCCCATACATAACGCCAGATGTCGTCGCTCGTCCCCGGGTCCGCGCAGAGCGCAATTGCACGGGTAACTACCCAGCCGATCCACAGCCAGCGCACTTGGATCGCGCCCCGATGGCCCAACTCGATCGCACACCACCAGGCGAGCCCCGCGCCGAGTATGCAGACCAGGTTCTCGCGGAGCGCGTTTGGGAGGGGGCCGAACCACGCCCGCGCGATCATGCAGGCCGCGATCACGGCCAGGCAGGACAGCGCGAGCGCCTTGCGTCCGCCGCGCGCCTCGCTCTTCCACTCTTCCGGTCTCTCACCCATGTCGGCAGGTTTCACGGCATGACCGTGAACGGCTCGCAGTGTTCAGGCGGGATGAACCCGAAGTCGGGGTTGGGAAAAGCACCCGAAAATCTGCATTCCTTCTCGAAGTACGGCGCGGTTGTGTCGTAAGGAGCTTCGGCAGTCATCCGCGCCCTGGGGGGGCCGCGAAGACAGCCAACTCCCCCTTCGGGGGGATGTCAATCGGGGGCGCCAGCCAGGGGACACTGCTGGCGCCCCCTTCTTTCTCTGCCGAGTGCTCCTTGGGCCAGCAGACTGGCCGGTTCCGGTTGAACCCCCTTGGAAACTGCGGCCTCCTCCATCCGCGGCTGCGGTCCGGCAGCGCGGATCGAGGGGGCCCCGCCCTTCCGAGACCCTGGTCTGGATGACTGCGCGTCCGCGAGCCGTAGTAGAGGGCCGCATCCGAGGACCGCAGCCGATGGGGTCCCCAAGTGCCGACGCGCAGCCAACCAGACCAAGGCCCCCTCTCGACCGCGCGCAGGCCCCAGCGCAGTTTGCACAGGTATTACCTGGTACGCGGGCTCCCGCACCCCGCTCGCACCGTCCAACGGTGCGGGCAATCGCAGTGATCCACGGCGACCATCGCCCTGCGCATCCGGTTCGATTGCCGCCCTAGGGTGGTCCGTTCTTGGGATGGGGAGGCTGTTGAGGCCTCCCCCTTCCTTTCTCCTCGAGCACCGCTCCCCTCGAGTGCGCAGTGCCGCAGGGCGGCGGCCCGTGCTCCGAGCGCCCTGACCCGCCCGATCAGGCCCTGGCTCGCTCCATCGGGCCTTGGCTCGCCCTATCAGGCCCTGGCTCGCCCTACCCTGACTCGCCCTATCAGTCCGTCAACCCTCCGATGGGCTGGCCCTGCGCTTCGAATTCGCGCAAGCGGGCCACGAGCGTCTCCGTCTCCCAGCCAAGGTAGGCGGCTGCGCGCGACTTGTTGAAGGAGCCGTTCTGCTTGCGCGTGCAAGTCAGAGCCATCAGCACGAGCTCGCGCTCCGCCTGGCGCGGGACGATGCGCTTGGACAAGTCGAGCCGGTGCCGCGCCGCGGCGCGGCCGAGTTCCTCCGCATCGACCACGCGCCCGGGATATAGAAGCGCAATGCGATAGAGGAACTGCTCGAGCTCGCGCAGGTTTCCAGGCCAGTCCTGTCGCCACAAGAGGGCCAGGCACGACTCGTCCAGGACAGGGGGAATCAGGCGTTCCTCGACCGCGAGCCCGTCTAGGATGCGCCGGACCAAGGCCGGAATCTCGTCACGCCTCTGTGCGAGCGCGGGCACCGCGATTTCGAGCCCGTCGAAATGATCGGACAGGCAGGGCAGCAGGGCTCCTGCCGCGACGTTCTCGCCGACCGACAGCGCGGACGTCGTGACCAGCCGCGGCGCGGATTCGAACCCATCCAGCTCGGCCTTGCCCAGCTCGTCGTGCAGGCGCCGTTGGACGGCAGGCGGCAGGCTCTCGACTCTCTCGATCAGCAGCGTGCCGCCGCGGGCGCGCCGCCAGAGTCCATCGCGGGTTCGCGAGCCGAACAGGCGCGACGCGGCCTGCTCCGCGGATGCAACGACGCCGTGCATGCGCAGGAGCGGAGCGCCGCGGGCCGCCTCGTGGTGCAGCAACCGCGCAAGCACTCGCTTGCCACTGCCGGGCGGCCCGTGCAGCGCGGTCGGTCGACCGGCCTTGGCGGCGGCGAACAGCTCGGCGAGCGTCTGGCGCAGGCCCGGCGCCGAGAAATCCACATGCACATCGTGGCCGAAGCGACGCGTGTGCCAGACCCGAAAGCAAGCCTCGCGCAGTTGCGTCGCGGTCGAGGCTCTCCAAGTCTGGAGCGCTCCGGGCTCCAGACCGCGGAAGTCGTGCCGGCGCTGCGACTCGATCGCGAGCGCGCCGATCGGCTGGTGCTGCCAGCAGATCGCTAGCGCGATCCCCGAAGCGCTCGCCGCGTGCAGCGACTGAGACGGATCGCAATCATCGAACCACACGATTCCCTGGCACTGCAGCGCTCGAGCCAGCGCTTGTCCGCGACCGCCGCGCTCGCGCCAGTCCGCGAGCTCGCCGCCGTGCTCGCACAGCAATCTGGCCTGACCGCGCGGCAGGTCGAAGCCCCACCACCGCCGTTGGGCCAGCTTCATCTCCAACAGCGCGATGGCCTGCGAGAGGCACTGCGCGCGCGGATCATGCGGCTCGATCGAGCCGCCGAGGTCGAAGGGCGCTGCGTCGCGCTGTGCCTGCGTCGGATTCGGCGCGCGCGCGGGTTGCGGGCCGCGGCCCTCTGAGAGCCCTTCGGGCTTGCCCCGCGGCTCCGTTTCCGTGCGCCGGCGGGTGTGGCGGAGGCGACGCGGCGCTCGCGTTGCCGCGCCCTCAGCCGCGGGCTGCCCGATGCCGGGGCCACGCGGTTCGAGCTCCATCGCGGCGAATTGGGCCAGGCGCTCGAGCCGGTGGCGGGACGGCACCAGGTGGTGCTCGAATTCCAGGCGGATCCAACCGATCAAGTCTCCGTCGCGCAGCACGGGTTCGAGCGCGCAGGCGCGCACCGAGTTCCCGCCGAGACAGCCGCGCAGCGCAACGCCAGAAGTGGCGTGCTCGAGCACGCCGCTCCGGCCGGCGATCAAGCGCTGTTCCGGCTCTCCGACGGTTCGATGACAGGTCTCGCGATCGCGCCACCAGGCGTCCAAGGCCGGGCGCAGACCCGGTGAGCAGTCCGCGGCGTGGAGCACCGGCTCCCCCGCTTCGAGGCGCACCAGCAGCAGCACGCAGGCGCCGAACTCGGCGCGCGCAATCGGCGCGGCGATCGCGTTCGCACCGGGAGCGCCGGCCCGCGACTCCGCCGCGAGCGGCGAAGTCGGCGCCGGATCCAGGCTCGGCCCCCCGGCCGCTTCCCACTCCAGCAGCGCCCGAGGCATCGGAACCTCGGCGCCGGCGCCGCGCGACAGCTCCTTGCCGGCCGGCTCGTCTTCCAGCAGGAATGCGCACCAGGCCGCCAGGCGCGCCAGCACCGGATCGGCGGCCGCGAACGCCAGGTGGTCTTCGATCAGGGCCCGCGACTGGCGCACGGCCCCGCGATCGAGCCGGAGTGCTGCGATCCCTCGCACCAACCAGGCCAGGTCCATCGCGGCGGCGCCGGGCGCCGATCGCGCTTGCAGCGCGGCGAGCAGGCGTGCCTCGGCCTGCGCGGTGCCGGACTCCAGACGCAGCGCGCAGGCCTCCAAGTACAAGCAACGCGCCGCGCCGGCATCGAGCCGCTGCAATCCGACCGCCAGGCGTCGGATCACACTTGCCATCGACTCGCGTGCCCCTGGAATTTCGATCGTTGGATCGACGATGTCGAACAGCTCGCCCAGCCGTTGCCAGGCGCGGTCCCACGCCAGGCCCGGCTCCTTCCAGCACAAGAACGTGTCGGTACCCAGTTCCGCGCGCAGGCAATGCGCGACCAGATCCTCGATTGCGAGCACTGCGACCTCGCGCTCCTCCGACAACGCGAGCTGTTGCGCCCGCTCGAGCGAAACCGCCGTCGTGGACGCGTGGGTGGGGCGCGCGTGATCGCGGAGCAGGCTCAGGTACTGCACGATCGCGCGCGCCCGCGTCGCGACGGCGGCCGGGGCACGCGGCAACAGTAGATCGATGACATCGCTCGGCAAGGCATCCCTCCTGCATCCGGGCAGAGCCGGGTCGCGGATCGTTTCGCGCCGCTAGGACAGTGCGGCGCACACCTCCGCGGCGGGACCCGGGTCAGCGCGATCCTCATTGCGAGGACCGCCATCCAACGCACGTCGCCAGTTGAAACTCGGGCGCCACGGCAATGGGCCGCGCCAATGCGCGACGCGCGCCCGCAGTCGCGACAGGTCGGAACTCCACTCGGTGCGATCACAGCGCGCGAGCGCCCGCGCGAAGAGCCGCGCTCGACCGACATCCGCCGTGGCCAGTGACAGCACGAGACCGCATTGCGCCGGCCAGGGTCCTCGATCCCTGCTCCGAATGGCGGCCTGGCACGCAGCCAGTGCCAGGCGATCGTTGCCGCATGCCTCGTGCGCATCGGCGAGCGCGCGCCAGGCCTGCTGTCTCAACAGCGCCGGCCAGGCCGGGGAGTCGTGTTGCAGCAGGCTGCGAGAGGTCTCGAGCGCGGCGCGCGCGGCGCCTTCCTCCAACTGCCGTCCCGCCAGCAACAAGCGCCCCTCGACGCAGTCGGCGCTCAGCAGGATCCACAGCGCAGCCTCGCGGCCCGCAGGAAGCGGCGGCGAGGAACCAGCTCGAACGGCCGCTATCGCTCGGCGCAACCAAGCCCTGCCGTCGCCTGGATGCGGCGCCTCGGAGGCGCCTGACTCGCTCTCGGCGCAGCCCTCCAACTCGTCGAGCAGCGCGAGCAGTCGCTCGGCCCGGCGCAGCAACGCCTGTGGGTGCTCGGACAGCGCGGCTCTCAGTTGCGGCCAGCGCACCGAGGTCCGGATGGCGACCGGCCCCGCGTCCTGCTGCGCGGCGAAGCAACACAAGATGCGCGCCAGCTCGATGCGCGAGATCCGACGCAGTTCTTCCACGCTCGCCTCGCGGCCCGAGCCGGATTCGACGTGGGCGGCCATCGGAGCGATCAAGACGCTGGGCATCAGCATGGCGGCGCCGCCTGCTCGACGTAGGCACGCAACGCGGCATCGAGCGCAGTGCGCGCGCGGCGGCCGACCTCGCTCGCATTCACGCGTTCGGTGCGGGCGACCTCGTCGAGCTCGAGTCGTGAGAGCACGAGTTCGTGGAACGCGCGCCGCTGCTCGTCCGCACACGCATTGAGTGCCTGGAGTGCGCGGCGCGCCCCGGCGGGATCCAGATTCAAGGAACGCGCAAAGCTGTCGGGGGTGTCGCAGGTCCCCGCACGCGGCTCCGCGGGAGGCCGCGCCGATGCGAAGGCCTCGAGCAGCGGGTCGAGCTGGGCCCTCAGCCAGGCGCGCAATTCCCCTCGCGCGCCTTCGAACGCGGCTCGTCGCGCGATGCGGATTGCCAGTTGGAGCTGCAGCCGATCCGCATCCGCGACCAGGCAGCGCTCGGCCAGCCGCTCGGCGATCAGCGCGCGCAGCGCGAGCGGATCCCCGGGCACGATGCGCGCGAGGATCTCGCGCGGATTCCCGTGCAGTAGCCGAGCGCCTCCGCAGACGAGGCTCGCATCCACTGCCGGGGCGCCGGGATTGGCCTCGCTGGGAGACTCCATGCGCGCGCTCTGCACCTGCAGATGCGTCAGAGGGGGGGGCATGCGTTCGTAGCCTACGGCGCTCTCGCAGGCTGGATAGGGGTGCGGCCCGCAACTCGCATCGGCAGCCCGAAATCAGCTGTTTCGGAGGCGATTCGAGCGCATTGGCGGCGAGTAGCGGATCACCGAATGCCGGCGCGAATCCAGCAACCACCGCGGCTCGACCGCAGCGGCTTGGCTGCGCGCCCTATGGAAGCGCCCAATCGGCATCCGTAGGATCGCGCGCGCCGCCTGCTGCTGGCGCGCATGACGGAGCCAATCCTTGGGTGACTCACTGGCCGGCAAGTACGGACTGATCCTAGGCGTCGCGAACAAGCGCTCGATCGCGTGGTCTTGCGCGCGAGCCCTTGCCGATCAGGGCATGCGGCTCGCGTTCAACTACGCGACGGAGCGGCTGCGCGGAGGCGTCGAGGAGCTCGCGGCCGAGCTCCCGGGGTCGCTGGTCCTGCCTTGCGACGTCACCGATGCGGCCCAGATCGATGGGCTGTTCGAGTCCTTGAAGCGCGAGTTCGGCGCGCTCGACGCCTTGGTTCACGCCGTCGCCTTCGCGCGCCGCGAAGAGCTTGCCGGCGACTTCTTCGACACGTCGCGCGAGGGGTACATGATCGCGCACGAAGTCTCGGCCTACTCGTTGACCGCGATGACCCGGCGGGCGGTGCCGCTGATGGAGGGACGCTCGGGTTCGATCGTCACGCTCACCTACATCGGGTCGGAGCGGGTGATCCCCAACTACAACATCATGGGCATCGCCAAGGCGGCGCTGGAGGCGAGCGTGCGCTACCTCGCCCACGACCTCGGCCCGCGCGGCATCCGCGTCAACGCGGTGTCCGCCGGTCCGATCCGCACGCTGTCCGCGTCCGGCGTGGCGGGATTCAGCAACATTCTCGACGAGATCGCCAGCCGCGCCCCGTTGCGCCGCAACATCGACGCCGATGAAGTCGGGGATGTGTGCGCGTTCCTGTGCTCGCACGCCAGTCGCGGCATCACCGGCTCCACGCTGTACGTGGACGCCGGTTACCACATCATGGGCGTTTGAGCGCTCCGGCCGCGCGCGCGACTCACGCGTGCGGCAGCGGGAGCAGGGTCTGGATCGCTCCCGCGACGAGCGCACCGAGCACCACCCAGGCAGCTTTTTGCCAGCCCGGCTCCTCGCCGTGGAAGACCTCGGGCAGCAGGTCGCAGACGGCCACGTACAGGAAGGTCCCGCACGCGACCCCGGTCAGGGCCAGCGCCATGTGCGGATCGACCGCCTCGACCGCGACCCCGAGCAGCAGCCCCGCCGGTGCAACCGCCGCGTAGGCCGCGAGGTAGCCGAGCGCGCGCGCGCGACCCAGGCCCGCGAGCTGCATCAGCGTTGCCAGCGAGAAGGCCTCGCTTCCCTTGTGCGCCACGATCGCGAGCAGGAAGACCCAGCGCATGTGCTCGTTGGGCAGCACCGCCGCCAGGCCAAGCCCGGTGAACGCCGTGTGGATCAGCAGGCCGACATAGGACGCATACCAGACGGCGCGATGGTGGTCTCGCCGTGAGCGGCTCTCCAACCAGAGCTTCTCGACGAAGAACAACAGCAGGAAGCCGGCCAGCGTGCAGATCCACGGCAGCTTCTCGTCGCCGGCCGACTCCGCGTGGCCGTGCGCGTGCCCGCCGTGACCTGCGAGCTCGGGCAACAGGTGCAGGAAGACCAGTCCGAGGAACAGGCCCGCCGACAGGGCGGCGAGCACATGCAGCCCGCGCTCCGACCAACGTCCTAGCAGCGGCAGCACCCCGCCGAGGAAGGTCAGCGCGAACAGCGCCAGGGCGATGATGGGAACCGAATCCGGCATGTGCTCCCCGGCCGAAGGGGGCGGCATGGTAGCGCGGGGGGGTGAAAATGCCCGTTCGCTGTTTCCTCCCCGCCTGGGCACGCCCGGCCCTGCCAACAGTCCGGGCACCCGCGCCGTAGGCGCGGCGGCTGGTGCCGGGCACCTGCCGGCGAGGGGATCGCCCCTCCGGCTTGCACCCCCCGGCCCCCGGCGATATGAAACGCACCCCCCGGAGAGGTCCGGTGTGATCCGCGATCGCCTGTGGTCGCCTGGCCTCCCGTAGAGCTCGGCTCCAAGGGCGCCCCTGCCCGGAGTCGCAATGAGCACCCCCATGATCGAGATCCAGAATCTGTCCAAGCGCTTCGGCTCGTTCGTCGCGGTCGATGGCGTGTCGTTCCAGGTCGGACGCGGGGAGGTGCTCGGCTTCCTCGGCCCCAACGGCGCGGGCAAGTCGACGACCATGAAGATGGCGACCGGGTTCCTGTCGCCGACGGCAGGCAGCATTCGCATTTGTGGGCTCGACATGCTCGCCGACCCGCTCGCCGCCAAGAGCAAGATCGGGTATCTGCCCGAGGGCGCCCCCGCCTATCCGGACATGACGCCGCAGGAGTTCCTCGAGTTCGCCGCGGCGATCCGCGGATTGTCAGGCGAACAGAAACGGGCGCGCGTCGATCAGGTCATCGCGCTGGTCCACCTCGAGAGCCATCGCCACCGTCCGATCGAGAAGCTCTCCAAGGGCTTCAAGCGGCGCGTGGGGCTGGCACAGGCCATCCTCCACGACCCGGAGGTCCTGATCATGGACGAGCCCACTGACGGCCTCGATCCGAACCAGAAGTACGAGGTTCGCAAGCTGATCAAGTCGATGGCCGTGAACAAGGCCATCGTGCTCTCGACGCACATCCTCGAGGAAGTGAAGGCCGTGTGCACGCGGGCGATCATCGTGAATCGCGGCAAGATCGTGTTCGACGGCACGCCGGCCGAATTCGAGGCACGCGCGCCCAAGGGCGCGGGCGAGCCGGCGATGGACGTCGTGTTCCGCTCCCTGACGACCAGCGACGCGGTCGCTACGGCCTGATCCCCCCACCGGCACCCGACCATGCGCAACGTCTCGGCCATCTTCAAGCGCGAACTGAGCGGCTATTTCTACACGCCGGTCGCTTACGTCTTCCTCGTGATCTTCCTGTGGCTGGCAGGGTGGTTCACGCTGTTCCTCGGCCAGTTGTACGAGCGACGGCTCGCGGACCTCGAACCGTTCTTCACGTTCGTTCCGTGGCTGTACCTGTTCCTGCTGCCCGCGATCACCATGCGCCTGTGGTCCGAGGAACGTCGCAATGGAACGGTGGAGCTGCTGATGACGCTGCCCATCAGCATCGGACAGGCCGTGACCGGAAAGTTCCTGGCGGCGTGGGCGTTCGCGGGCTGTGCGCTGCTGTTGACCCTGCCGCTCGTGATCACGGTCAACTACCTGGGCGACCCCGACAACGGCGTGATCCTGGCCGGGTATCTGGGAGCGTTCCTGCTGGCGGGCGGCTACCTCGCGATCGGCGCGTGCATCTCGGCGCTCACGAAGAACCAGGTCATCGCATTCGTCCTGGCGGTAGTGGCCTGCCTCCTGTTGATGCTCGCGGGGTTCAAGCCGGTGATGGACCTGGTGCCCGAGAGCCTGTCCGCCGTCTCCGAAACGCTCGCCGCGATCGGCCTGCTCACGCATTTCGAGTCGATCAGCAAGGGCGTCGTCGACCTGCGCGACCTCCTCTACTTCGTCACGCTGATCGCGTTCTTCCTGTTCGCCAACGCGGTGATCCTGGAACAGAAAAAGGCGGATTGAGTCCGCGCCTCGCCCGAACGCGACCACGCTCCCCGCTCCGCATCGCAGCTCAATCCCAGACTCGCTCCAGATCCACATGAGCAAGACAGCCCTCACCATCGGCGGCCTGGCGCTCGGCGCCGTGCTCTTCGGCGCCTTCAACGTGTTCGCCAATTCCGCGCTGCCGCGCGCGCGCTTCGACCTGACGGAGGAGAAGTTCTACACGCTCTCGCAGGGCTCGAAGAACATCGTCAAGGAAATCGACGAGCCGCTGAACCTCTACCTGTACTTCTCCAAGTCGCAGATCGGGGAGGCGACCGAGTTGAAGACCTATGCGCAGCGGGTTCGCGAGCTGCTCGACGAGTACGTGCTCGCCTCGAACGGCAAGCTGGTGCTCAAGCAGATCGACCCGCTTCCTTTCTCCGAGGAGCAGGATCGCGCGCAAGCCGCCGGCCTCGCCGCGCTGCCGCTCAATCGCTCCGATACGGCCTACTTCGGCCTCGTGGGCACGAACTCCACGGGCGACCAGGAGGTCATCGGGTACTTCAATCCGCAGAACGAGCGCACGCTCGAATACGACGTCACGCGCCTGATCCACACGCTTGCGCATCCCGAGAAGAAGGTGATCGGCGTCGTGAGCTCGCTTCCCCTCGACGGCGGGGGCGGTCTTTCGATGCAGCGGGACGAGCCCTGGCCGATCATCACGCAGTTGCGCCAGCTATTCGAAGTGCGCACGCTCGATTTGTCCTCGGGCGACGTCCCCGCGGATGTCCACGCGCTGCTCGTCGTGCATCCCAAGGGCCTCAGTGACGAGGCTCTCTACGCGATCGATCAGTTCGTGATGTCGGGCAAGCACGCGCTCGTGTTCGTCGACCCGCACTGCGAGGTCGATCCGAGCGGTCAGGATCCGAACAACCCGTTCGCGGGCATGCAGGCGGACAAGGGTTCGAACCTGCGCAAGCTCTTCGATGCCTGGGGCGTCGAACTCGTGGACGCCAAGGTCGCCGGCGACATGGACCACCTGTTGCAGGTGCGCGACCAGCGCGGGAAGGTCGTGCCGAACCTGACCTGGCTCGGGTTGAACGCGGATGCGTTGTCGCAGGACGATCCGGTCGTGAACGGCCTGGAGAACCTGATTTTCGCCACGGCGGGCATTCTTCGACAGCGCGAAGGCGCGACTACCAGCTTTTCGCCGCTCGTGCAGACCGGCGAACGCAGCGCGCCGATCGAAAAGTCGAAGATCTCGTTCTATCCCGAGTACGACAAGCTGCTCGCGCAGTTCAGCCCCGAGGGCAAGCGCCTGACCCTCGCAGCTCGCATCAGCGGTCCAGCGAAGAGCGCGTTCACCGAACGGCCGCCAGAGCCGCCTCCGGCCGAGGGCGAGGCTCCGCCGACGCCGGAGTCGCACCCCGCTCACATCGCCGAAGCCCGGGAGCCGCTGAATCTGATCGTCTTCGGCGACGTCGACCTGCTGCACGAACGCTTCTGGTTCGAAGCGCAGCGCTTCGGCGGGATGGTGCTCGGCTACCGGAAGCTCTCGGACAACGGCGACCTGGCCATCAACGCCGCCGACAACCTCGCCGGCAGCAACGATCTGATCAGCGTGCGCGCGCGCGGCGTCCTGGCGCGTCCGTTCACGGAAGTCGAGAAGCTGCGGACGGAGGCGGAACAGCGCTTCCTGCAGAAGCAAGAGAGCATCGAGGCCGAAATCCGCGAGACGCAGAACAAGATCACCGAGTTGCAGAAGGTTCGGGGCGACCAGGCCAACTTGATGATGTCGCCCGAGCAAACAGTGGAGATTCAGCGACTCGAGGAGAAACTGTTCGCCGGCCGCAAGGAACTCCGCGCGGTGCAGCGCGAACTCGACCGGGACATCGAGAGCCTGGGCACCCGCATCAAGCTCTTCAACATGACCTTGATTCCGCTGGCACTGGCGGGATTCGCGCTCTTCTATCTGCTGCGCCGCCACGACCGGCAATCGGTCTAGGGTCTCCTTCCGCGTCCCCTTCACAGGATCTTCCGCACTACCTCCGATGAAACCCGCCACCTTTGGACTCCTGGCCGGCCTCACCGTCGTAGTCGTCGGCGGCGCATGGTATGCGTCGCGCTCCGGCTCCGACGGCGCCGGTGCGAGCACGCTGCCCACTCGGCTCTTCCCCGAATTCGCCAAGCGCGTGAACGACGTCGCCAGCGTGGAGATCGAGAAGGGCAGCGAGCACGTGACGCTGGTGAAGAAGGACAACCTGTGGACGCTCGCCAACCGCGGCGGCTACCCGGTCGACTTCGAGAAGGTCAAGAAGGCGGTCATGGACGTTTCGAATCTGGAGGTACTCGAGGCCAAGACCAAGAACCCGGCCCAGTACGACAAGCTCGACCTGCAGGATCCGAAAGAAGGCGCACCCTCGACTCGTCTGACCCTCAAGGACGCGGGTGGTGCGAACCTGGCGGCCTTGATCGTCGGCAAGAGCAACTGGGGCGGCAAGGCTTCCGTCTACGTGCGCAAGCTCGACGATGCCCAGTCCTACCTGTGCCAGGGCGAACTGCGCCTCGAGGCCGGCCCGACGACGTGGATCAAGAAGGACGTGCTGAAGCTCGACCGCGAGCGAATCCGAGCCGTCGAGGTCGCGCACGCCGACGGCGAGACCCTGCGGATCCAGAAGCAGCTGCCTGAAGACGTCGACTTCGCCGTGCTCGACATTCCTCCCACGCGCGAACTCGCGTCCGCCGGTGTCGCGGGACAGCTGGGCTCGGTGCTGACCTGGGTTTCAGTCGACGATGTGGCCCCGTTGGCGGAGGTCGGGTTCGACGGACTCTCGGTCACGACGGCGACGTTCAGGACCTTCGACGGCTTGGTCATCGAACTGCGCCTGGCGGACAAGGATGGCAAGAGCTATGCGGCGATGAAGGCGAGCTGGGAGGAACCACCGGCAAGACCCGCCCCCTCGGAGAGCCAGCCTGCCTCGGCCGCGAGCGCCAAGCTGAAGAGCGCGGATGCCGTGCGGCAGGAGATCGAAGAGCTGAATCGCGCCCACGGCGCGTGGGTCTACGTGCTGCCTTCATTCAAGGCCACCAGCATCACAAAGCGCATGAACGACATGCTCGCGCCGTTGCCCGATCCGGCCGCGCCGATCGACGAGGGCCAGCCGAATGCCCTTCCGCCGGGTCATACCGCGGATGACGGCCACGACCACTGAGCGACCACGCGATCAACCGGCCGACACTCGGCGGCTACGGGGTCGGTCGACCGATCAGTTGAGCCAGGGCTCGAAGGTGCGGCGAAGCCGCGAAGTATTGAGCTTGGACATCGCCCGCATCTGGATCTGGCGGATGCGCTCGACGCTGACGCCCATGCGGTCGGCGACCTCCGACAGCGTGCTCTCGCGATCCGCGCCGAGGCCGAATCGCAGTTCGATGACTTCTCGTTCGCGATCGGACAATCGACTGAGCGCGGCCCCGAGGTCCGCTTCGAGCGTGCGACCTTCGATCGAAGGATCGTAGCCGTCGTTCTCCGGGGACTTGGCGGCGAGGATATCGCGGAACCGACCGCCCTCGCCGTCACTGCCCATGTTCGCATCGAGTGAGGTGCTCGTCCGTCCCGCACCGATCGCGGCCATGACGATGGACTTGCTCAGGTCGGCATGTTCCGCGATCGCATCGACCGACGCGCCCTGGTCACCGAGCTTGGCGCGCGCCGCATTGACGTGCTTCATGGCCTTCTGCAGGTAGACCGGCAGGCGGACAGTGTTCCCGAAGTTGTAGAGGTGGTTGCGGAAGGCCTGGTTCAACCAGTGCACGGCGTAGGTGCGGAACAGGAGGCCGCGGCGCCAATCGAAACCGTCCACGGCGCGGAAGAGCGACAGGCATCCTTCTTGGATCAGATCGGTGCGGCTGGCGCCGGTGTGCGCGTAGTGCTCGACGTTGATCAGCACGAGGTAGAGGTTGCGCTCGACCATCTCGGTGCGGAGCGCGTGCAGCTCCATCTGCCGCCGCAGCAGGGCGCGTCGAACAGAGGGGTTCGCGACGGCCGCTGCCAGGGTCGAAGCGGCCTCTGCATCCGGAATCGAGTCGATGCCCGCGGCCTTGCAAGCCATCGCCAGTCGCAGTCGTGCGAACTCGGTTCGGCGGGCGTGACGAGCTTCTTCGTCGCGCTCCATGATCAGCATGTCGTCTACGTCGTGACGGAACTGTTGAACGAAAGAAACGCGCGAAGCCTGCGTCGCGGGAGTGCCCTTGCGCCACGATTGCGGATCGCGGATTTCCAGATCGGTGTTCTTCCGATCCAATTCACGGGCCAAGCGCTTGGCACCCGCCTCGAAGGAGGCGGGCTTGAGCGCCAATCGATCGAGGCGCTGATCGAGCTGCGCGAGTGCAAGTGTCGTGCGTGGCATGGAGACCTTTCGGGCCCGCCGGCGGGAGGAGAACCGGCTGGGTCTGCGGGAGACTTCGTTCGATACCGCGTCTTGGATTCCGGTTTCAGCACGGGGTGGCATTCAGGGCTCCTTGCTGTCGTGCTTGAAACGGCGCCGACAGCTACGCAGAAAGGGATCAAACCTTGGTCCGAGACGCTCAGAAGCCGCACGAATCGGTACGCACGTACGCCCCTTCGAGCACAAGCCAAGTGAGCGACTAGACTTAGACTTCGTCTACCGAAGCCTGCGGGTATACAAATTTCGTCGGCACGCGCTGCATGGGTGAGCCAAACAGCCAAATTGGCATGTCATGCCGGCAAGAGCTGGCACCCGGGTGGCTCCCCCTGGTCGGGGTGCTGAACTCGCCTGTTCGTTGGCCCACCGCCGAGTAGCGGCCCTAGGTCAGCCGCCTGAACTAGCGCCGGCCGCCGCGTGCCCGCGGATCTCGGTCCCCTTGTACGTCTTCTGGACCTCGGTCGGCAGGTAGGGCCGCAGGTACGCGAGCCCTTCGGCCTCCTTCACCAGGTTGCGCGCGATCACCATGCGCTGGACCTGATTCGTGCCCTCGTAGATCTGCAAGATCTTGGCGTCGCGGAAGCACTTGGCGATCGGGTAGTCCTCCATGAAGCCGTACCCGCCGAAGATCTGCACCGCATCGGTGGCGACTTCCATGGCGGTATCCGTCGCGAAGCACTTTGCCATCGCGGCGCGCTTGCTGATGGTGTCGGCCATCCCGGCGTCGATCGCAGCTGCGCAGGCGTAGACGAGCCAGCGCGATGCCTCGGTCTTCATCGCCATGTCGGCGAGCATCTTCTGCACCATCTGGAAGCTCGAGATCGGTGCACCGAACTGCTGGCGCCGGTTCGCGTAGACGAGCGCGAGGTCGAGCGAGCCCTGAGCCGCGCCCACGGCTTGGGCAGCCACACCCGGCCTGGCGTAGTCGAGCGTCATCATCGCGTGTTTGAAGCCCATGCCGGGCTTCCCGCCGATCAGGTTCGTCTTCGGAACCCGGCAGCGATCGAAGTGCGTTTCGACGACGGGCACCGTGCGGATGCCCATCTTGTCCTCGACTTTTCCGATCGTGAATCCAGGCGTGCCCTTTTCGACGACGATCGCGCTGATGCGCCTCGACTTGCTCGTCGGGTCCGTCACGCAGAACACGGAATAGATGTCGGCGACTCCGCCGTTGGTCGTCCACTTCTTCTCGCCGCAGATCACGTAGTGATCGCCGTCCTCTTCGGCCGTCACCGATAGGCCGCCCGCATCCGAACCGGCGTACTTCTCCGACAGGCAGAACGCGACGAACTTGTCGCCGCGCGCGATTTGCGGCAGCCACTTCTTCTTCTGTTCCTCGGTTCCACCGAGGATGATCGGGAAGGAACCGAGCGCGTTGACCGCAAAAGCCACGCCGAATCCGGAGTCGGCACGCGCAAGCTCCTCCGTGACCAGAGCAAGGGCCAGAACGCCGGCGCCGTGCCCTCCGTACTCCTTCGGAATGAAGGTCTTGAACAGGCCGGCCGCTGCGACGGCCCGCGCGGCTTCGAAGTTGTACTTCTGTTCCTTGTCGTGCTTGACGGCCCCGGGCAGCACGTGCTTGCGCGCGATTTCGCGCGCCGTGGCTTGGAGCTCGAGGGCCAGTTCGCTGAAGACGATGTTGTTGGGCATGGTCGGGCAGTAGGGCCGGCGCGCAAGCCTGCACGAGCAGCAACGGTGCTTGGCGCGCCTGGGCGCAGGCAGCTTCGTCCGGGGCGCGCAGTATACCTGCGTGGGAGCCGCTCCGCTGCTGGCGGGCCGCGGCGAGCAAGCTCAGGTCACGGCGCGCGCGGCGACCAGCATGCGCTGAGCTCCCGAGTTGAATTCCCGCCCGTCCCAATCGCCGCACACTCGCTCCACGGCCAGACCGGCGTGTTGGAGCGTGCGTGCGAGCTCGTCGGGCTCGTAGAGTCGGACGGACTCGGTCCAGCCCCCGACCACGACCTGCTCCTCCAGGATCAGCACGTCTTTCCGGACGCGCGAAGGGCGCTCGTCCACACGGCGGCGCTCCAGCACGCGCAAGCTGCCGACCGTGCGCTCGGAGCTGGCGACGAGACCGTCGCGCACGCGCGCGGCGTTCATCAGGTCCAGCCATGCGATTCCGTCCCGCCGCAAGACCCTGCGCATCTCGCCGAGCACGTGGAGATTCTGCTCGTCGTCGAAGTACCCGAACGAATTGAACAGACAAGTGAGCGCATCGAGGGAGTTCGCGCGCAGCGGCAGTTCGCGCATGTCGGCTCGCACGAGGCGGCCGACGAGCCGCTCGGCACCCTCCGCGCGCAGCGCCCGCCCGAGAAGCTCGGGCGACCAGTCCAGCCCGAACGCATCGAGACCGGCGGAACGCATCGCTCGCGTATGCCGTGCGTTGCCGCAGCAGAGGTCGAGCAGGCGGCCCCGCAAGCCGAGCGCGATCAACGCCGCGACCTCGGCACGCGCGGAAGCGTCATCGCGATGCGCATAGACGTCCAGATAGCGCGCCCCGAACGCTTGCTGCCACCACGGCCGAGTCGTCGGATCCGGCTCCTGCATCGACAGCAACCCGGGAGTCTGACTGCGGCTGGCGTGGATGCGCTTCAGGGAAGCGCGATCTCGACCTGCTCGTCGCCGTAGTTCACGGGGACTTCCTTCGCGATCTGCGGGCCGCCGCCGCCGACACTGCCTGTCTTCGAGTACAGCACGCGCAGTTCGGGCTGCTTCGGCAACGGCGCCTCCATGCCAGGCAGAACGTCGCGCTCGGTGATCGTGAATTGGAGCCGACGCTCGCCATCCTTCGGATCGGAGATCTCGACGCCGCCGTACACGTACGAGCGCATCCGCGCGGGCATGCGCGAGCCGCGCTCGCGCAGGATGACGTACACGGTTCCGACCTCCGCATCGGCCAGTTCGCCGCGCAGCCGGATCGTGCCGGACACCTGTTTGCCGGCCACCTGTTCCGGACCCGTCTCCGGCCGGTACTTGGGATCGAGGACCTCTCCGCTCTTCGGATCAATGGGCACCGGCGGCTGACCGCAGCCCGAACCGAACCAAAGGCAAGCGAAGGCCGCCAGGAGCATGCAGGCGCGAGCATTCATTCGCTCACGATAACCCGGACTTGTTCCACATTCGACACGCCACCGGCCGGCTCCCCGTGCATCCTTGGGAAGGAGGGATTCACCTGCGATGATCCGTGCTTCCATGCAAGAACGCTTCTCGTTCCTCGACCGTCGAGCCAAGCAGTTGCACGAGGAGGCCCATCTGATCCCGGCCGCCCTCCACAGCGGGCATTCGGCAGGCCGCGCGAAGCCGGAGCCGGAGGACGAGTTGCGGACCGCATACGAACGCGACCGCGATCGCATCATCCACTGCACCGCGTTCCGGCGCCTGATGCACAAGACGCAGGTCTTCGTGAGCAGCGACGGCGATCACCATCGCACGCGCATGTCCCACAGCCTGGAGGTCGCGCAAGTCGCGCGCAGTATCGCCAGCGCCTTGCGGCTCAATGAGTCGTTCTGCGAAGCACTTGCGCTTGCGCACGACATCGGCCATCCACCCTTCGGTCATCGAGGCGAGTGGGCGCTCGATGCGCTGATGCGAGACCACGGCGGGTTCAGGCACAACGCGCAGGTGTTGCGGGTCGTCGATCTGCTCGAAAGGCGCAGCCCCGATTACGCCGGCCTCAATCTGACGCGCGAATTGCGTGAGTCTCTCTTGAAGCACGAGAAGGCCGAGGACTGGCCCGCGGAGTTCGGCGCGCGGCCGCGCTCGCCCTACCTCGAGGCCCAGGTCGTCGATCTCGCCGATTCGACCGCCTACAACGTGCACGACGTCGAAGACGGCCTGCGCGCGGGAATGTTCGACGAGAGCGCACTCGAGACGGAGGTCGAGCTGTGGAAGCGCGCGCGCGCCAGCGTCGAGCAGAGACACCCCGGGTTCCTCGCCTCGACCAACGACGTGAACCTGAGGGTCAAGCGGATCACGACGGAACTCCTCAAGGCCCTCATCGAGGACCTCGTCCGTGCTTCGGCGGCACGCCTCGCGGAAAGGCCCGCCGGCTCGCCGGCCGAGGCGCGAGCCATGCAGGGCTACGCGATCGGACATGGGGACGTGCTCGAACCCATGGTCGCGCAGCTGCACGCCTTCCTGTATCGCCATTTCTACCGCCACCCGACGCTGCGGGAGCTCGAACGCCGGGCAGCTTCCGTGCTTTCCGAGTTGTTCGAGTCCGTGCGAGCGCGCCCGGCCGAATTGCCGCCGTGGTATCGCGGCTGGGTCGATCGCGTCGGGCTCGAGCGCGCCGTGTGCGACTACATCGCCGGCATGACGGATCGCTTCGCCGAACGCGAGCACGCGCGCCTACGCGAGTCGACCTGAGGCGGCCCGCCGGACTCCGTTCGCCGGGCAGGCTCCCACGCGCTCAGGCCTCGCGGTTCCTGCGTCGCCAGATTGCCGATGCGAGCCCGATCGTGCTCAGGCCGATGGCGCTGAGCACGCCCAGCTCCACCAGGATCCCGTCGAGTCCCTTGCCGTACCAGAAGATGCCCTGGTAGGCGTCCATGGCCCACGCGTTCAGCGTGAAGTGGCCGAGCCTGCGGAACCACTCCGGCGCGATCACGAGCGGGAACCAGCTCCCGCCGAGCGCGCTCATCGTGAGGATCAGCAGCACCGAGAGGCCTTCGAGCTGCTTTCGACTGCGGCACAGCACCGCCAGCAGCACTCCGAATCCGGTGGCCGCCAGTGCCGTGCAGAAGGAAGTCGCGGCCAAGGCCAGGGGCGCGTCGAACACGGGAAGGCTGAAGACGAGTGCTCCGAAGGTGAAGAGCACGATCAACTGAAGCATCCCCGAGATCATCGTGAACAGGAGCTTGGCGATCAGGATCGCGTCGAGCGTGCCCGGTGCGCACAAGATGCGCTCGAGCGTTCCGGCGTCGCGCTCTTCGAGCAGCGTCCCGCCGCACGCGCTCAACCCGAACAGCAGCATCATCACGGCGATCCCCGCCACGGCGTGCGCCTGCGCCGCGATCTTGTTGCCGCGGCCGGAGTCTCCGGCGACATCCTCGACCTCGAGTCCGAGCGCCTTGGGGAGGTCGCGCGCGAATTCGAAGCCCGCGGCCGCGTTGGCGCCCGCCTTCGCTTCCTTCGTCTCGGCCACGTCGGCTCCGCTGCGGCTCCAACCAGATCGCATGGCGATCGCCGCCATGCGCACCCAGGTATCCTCGATGACCTCACGGGCTTCCGGATGCAACTCGCTGGGCACGTCGAACCAGTCGAGGCTTGCAAGGGTGAGCTGCTTCGCCAGCTCCTGACCGCGCGCCTCGAACAGCGCTGGAGCAAGGCTCGCGAGCACGATCTGCTGCTCGATCTCCTTGCTCGGATCGCGCAGCAGCCGCAGCTTGCCCGTGCCGGCCGCGAAGCCGGTCTCGATCACCAGCGCCGCGGGCTCCCGACCCTTGGCCACGCGCTCGGCGGCGTCCTCGCGTTCCTCGACCTCCAGGCTCTGCGAATCACGCAGCGCATCGACGATGCGTGCTGAATCGGGCGTGCGATCTCGATCCAGCACGAGCAGCTCGACCCTTCCGATCGATTCCTCACCCCCCATCGCCCCCATCGCCGAGCCGAAGATCAGCACGAGCACGATGGGGATCGCCAATGCGGAGAGAACCGCTGCGCGGTCGCGCAGCCACCCGCGCAGGTCCTTCGAGCACAACAGCCAGATCGTCCTCATCGGACCTCCTCGTCTCGCAGCTTGCGTCCGGTCAGACCCAGGAAGACCTCTTCGAGACCCACGGCGGGCTCGCGCAGATTCACGGCGATGCCCGCCTGTTGCAGCAGGCGAATGGCGGTGCCCGTCTTCGTGGGATCTCCGAGGCGAAGCTCTCCGTCGCTCGGTTCGCTCGGGGCACGGCGATGACGGGCCTGCAATTCCGCCAACGAGCCGCAGGCCAACATCCGGCCCGTGTCTAGGATCGCGATCCGGTCGCACAGCCGCTCGACCTCACCGAGCGCGTGACTGGTGTAGATGAGCGTCGTGCCGCGCGAGCGCAGCGCCTCGACCAGCTCGAAGATGCGAGTGCGCGACTGCGGGTCGATCCCGACCGTCGGCTCGTCGAGCAGCACCAGCTCCGGATCGTGCAGGGTCCCGGCCACCACGTTGAGCCGGCGCTTCATCCCTCCGGAGTACTGGCCGACGCGGTCATCGGCCCGCTCGAGGAGCCCGGCAGCCTCGAGTGCACGCGCGACGGCCTCGTCGAGCACGCGCCCGGACAGGCGGTACAGCGCTCCGAAGAGCCGCAGGTTCTCGCGCGCCGTCAAGTCGTCGTAGAGCGCCAGATCCTGCGGCACGAGCCCGATGCGCGCGCGCAGCGCCTCGCCGTCGCGACTGGGATCCAATCCCAGCACCTTCAGCTCGCCGGCGTGGCGCGAAAGCCGAGCGCAGAACATGCGCAGCGAAGTCGACTTGCCCGCGCCATTGGGCCCCAACAGGCCCAGGCACTCGCCGCGGCGTACCGTCAGATCCAGTCCGTCGACGGCGCGGCGATCGCCGAAGCTGCGCACGAGTCCGCGCGCGTGCAATGCGACGGCAGCCGGCGTACCAGGTGGGGATTCGGGGGAGTTGGGCATGGAAGGACCTTGGAACGAGGCTTCTGCATCCCGCGAAGAAATGCCAGATTCTCCTCCTTCACCGTGCCGTGGCCGCCCCGAGAATTCCGTGATCCGGCCCGCCTCCAGCGGGCACTGACGCACGCCTCGGCCGACGGCAAAGCCAACAACGAGCGCTACGAGCTGCTCGGCGATGCCGTGCTCGCCCTGGTCGTGACCAGCGAACTGCTCGCTCGGCTGCCGAATGCCGACGAGGGCGAGATCTCACGACGACGCGCCTGGCTGGTTTCGCGCCCCGTTCTGGCCGCGGCCGCGCAGCGATTGGGGCTCGACACGCGTGCGCTCGTAGGCGCGGGCATCGATCGCGCGCACCTGCCCGCCCGCATCCTCGCCAATCTGTTCGAAGGTGTGCTCGGCGCGGTTCACGAAGATGGCGGCCTCGAAGCGGCCGCTGAATTCGTGCGCGTGGCGCTGCAGGAGCCGCTCGAGAGCGCCTGCACAGCGAGCTTCGGACAGGACCCCAAGCAGCAGCTGCAGGAGTGGGCCCAGTCGCGCGGACTCGGGTTGCCGCGCTACGTGCTGCTCGCGGAAGACGGCAGCGCTCACGCGCGCTCGTTCCAGATGGCGGTCGAGTTGGCTGACGTGCGGCACCCCGGAGCTTGGGGACGCACGCGCAAGGAAGCACAGCAGGGCGCGGCGCGCGAGGCGCTGCTGCGACTCACAGCGCGGCCCCACGAACCGCCATCCGCCCCCGAAGGCCCCGGGCAATGAAGCCGGCTGGTCCGACCTCGCTGCGCGACACGGTCGAGCGCGTGGCGAGCAGCGAGGAGTTCGACCTCGTCCTGCGCGCGCTGCACCGCGGCGAGAGCAGCGCATGCGGAGGCTTGTGGGGCTCCTCCCAGTCGCTCTTCCTCGCTGCACTGCTGGAACGGACCCCCTCGCAGGCGCTGGTCGTGGTCTCGACGGACTCGGAAGGCGAACTGCTGGCACAAGACCTGGCGCTTCTCGGAGCGACGGTCGAAATGCTGCCCGCGCGGGAGGCAAGCGGCCGCGGCGCCCTGTCGAGTTCGGACCAGGACACGGTACGCGGACGCCTGCGCGTCGCCCAGCGACTGACGGGGCCGCGCGAGCAGGCCCCGCGCGTGCTCCTGGCTTCGGTGCGCGCGTTGCTCCAACCACTGCCCGACGCTCGGGAACTGGAACGCGCGCTGGTGCAACTGCACGTCGGTCAAGCGCTCCCGATCGAGAGCCTGGTTTCACGCCTGGTCGATTCCGGATACACGCGCGTGCCGCTGGTCGAGCGCGCGGGAGAACTCTCGCTGCGCGGCGACATCCTCGACGTCTACCCCTTCGCCTCCGAGCTCCCCATCCGCGTCGAGCTGTTCGGCGAGCAGATCGAAGCCCTGCGCACCTTCGAACCGTCCGACCAGCGCTCCGTCGAAGTGCACAAGCAGATCGCGTTCTCGCTGGCGCGCGACGCCGGCGACGTCGAGGAGGGCAACGGCGCGGTCGCGGTCGAGTTGCTGGAGCCGGACCTGCTGGTGGTCGAGATCGAACCGCTGCGCATCGAGGAACAGTCGGAGACGCTGCGCATTCGATCCGCCTTGCACGCTCGCGCTCTCCAACGGCACCGCGAGCGCATCTCCAAGCGCCCGCGCCTCGTGCTTCAGAGCCTGCCCGCCCGCCCCCACAGCGTGCAGACGCGCTCGGTGCAGGGGCTCGCCACCGCCGGCCGGCGCGAGCACGAAGCGCTGCGCATGCTCGAAGGAGAGGGGCTCGCGACGCTGGTGCTGTGCCGGACCGAGGCGGAGCGGAATCGCACATCAGAGTGGCTCGCGGAGCACGGCGGTGTGCCCGCGGGAACGACGCTCGCGGTCGGCAACCTGACGCGCGGCTTCCGCTGGCCCGCGCTGGGATTCGCGCTCGTCGCGCACCGCGAGCTGATCGGTGCGGAGATCGGTGCGCGCGCGCAAGCCCAGCGCCCGCAACACCGCGTCAAGGCCCTGGAGTCGTTCTTCGAGCTGCGCACGGGGGACTTGGTCGTCCACGCGGTGCACGGGCTCGCGCTCTTCAAGGGACTCGTCACGCTCGAGCGCAACGGCGGAGCGGAGGAGCATCTGCAGCTCCACTTCGCCGACGACGTGGCGCTCTACGTGCCCGCCAGCAGGATCGACCTGGTCCAGCGTTATGTCGGCGCGGGCGGCCATTCGGCCCTCTCGCCGCCGTTGGACAAGATCGGCGGGTCGAGCTTCCGCAAGCGCAAGGAGAAGGTCGCGCGGGCGCTGCAGGACCTCGCGGCGGACCTGTTGGAAGTGCAGGCACGCCGCGAGACACGCCGCCGCGATCCATGGCCGGCGGACGATGCCTTCGTCTCCGACATGCTGAAGGCCTTCCCGTACGTCGACACGACCGACCAGGTGATCGCCGACCGGGAGATCCGGGCGGACCTGTCCAGCCCGCGCCCGATGGATCGCTTGCTGTGCGGCGACGTGGGTTTCGGCAAGACCGAGATCGCGATGCGCGCGGCATTCCGGGTCGTAGCGGGCGGCGGACAAGTGGCGGTGCTCGTCCCGACGACGATCCTCGCGCAGCAGCACTTCGAGACCTTTCGCGAGCGCATGGCGGGCTTTCCGGTCGAGATCGCCGCGCTGAGCCGCTACACGGGAGCCGCGCAAGCCCGCGAGCTCGCTCGCCGCCTCGCGGCCGGTGAGATCGACATCCTGATCGGCACGCACCGCATTCTCTCGTCGAATCTGGAGCTGCCCAAGCTCGGCCTGCTCGTGATCGACGAGGAGCAGCGCTTCGGCGTCACGCACAAGGAGCACTTCAAGCGCATGCGCGCCAGCGTCGACGTGCTCACGCTGACCGCCACGCCGATCCCGCGGACGCTGCACATGTCGCTGTCGGGTGTGCGCGACATCTCCTCCCTTTCGGTGCCGCCCGAGGGACGGCAGTCGGTGGAAACCCGCCTGGGTGCGTGCGAGGACGACAAGCTGCTCAAGGAGATCCTGCTGCACGAGAAGGAACGTGGAGGGCAGGCCTTCTTCCTGCACAACCGCGTGCAGACCATCGAGGCCGCCGCCATGCGGTTGCGCCGTCTGGCTCCGCAGTGCTCGTTCGTGGTCGGACACGGACAGATGAACGGGCGCGAGCTGGACCGCGTGATGCACGCGTTCACGCGCCACGAGGCCGATGTGCTGGTCTCGACGGCCATCGTCGAGAACGGGATCGACATTCCGGCGGCCGGCACGATCGTGATCGACCGCGCCGACACCTTCGGACTCGCGGAGCTCCATCAATTGCGCGGCCGGGTCGGGCGTGGAGCCCACAAGTCCTACTGCTGGCTGCTCACGGAGGAATCGCGGCCGCTGTCGACGCTCGCCCGCGAACGCCTGAAGGCCCTCGAAGAGCTGTCGCAGCTAGGCGCGGGATTCGGAATCAGCATGAAGGACCTCGAGTTGCGCGGCGCGGGCAACATCCTGGGCGCCGAGCAGTCGGGACACATCGCCGCGATCGGCTATGACATGTACTGTCAGCTGCTCAAGCAGACGATCGAGCGCATGAAGCGCGGCGCTCCGGCCGCGGCGGACACGGAAGCGGCGCGCGCAACCGTCAGCGAGCAGGAGAGCCCGGGCATCGAACTCGAACTGGGCCTGCGTGCATTGCTCGAGGAGGCTTTCGTCGCTTCCCCAGGCGAGCGATTGCGCGTACTGAGGCGGCTGCGCGCGATTCGCACTCACGACGACGCGCTCCTGCTTGCGCGCGAGTTGCGCGACCGCTTCGGGCGGCTACCGGAAGCTGCGCAGCTGTTGCTTCGGCAGGCGCTGCTCGCGAGCGCCCTGGAGGACCTCCATGTCGCCCGCCTGTCATGGCGGAACGGCCTCTACGTCGCTCAATACCGCGATCGCGTCTCGTTGGAACGCTGGCTCGGCGAGCTGGCACCGGCCCCGGGCGAAGGACGCGCCGAGCTGCGGATGTTGCGGGCTGGACTGGCGCACCTCGTCCTGCCCGCGCGCTGCAAGTCGCCGCTGGACGGCCTGCGCTGGCTGGAACGCGGCTTGAAGATCGACACGGAGTCCTTGAAGATGGCGTGCGAGGCAGCTGCAAGCTGACCCCTGACGCAGTGATTCTCCACACGCTCCACGTCGCGATCGCGAGTGTCGCGGTCGGCTCGCAGCAGCCTGCCGCCGGTCCGGCGCCGGAATTCGTGCCGATCGCTGGGCTCGTGCAGATCGTCAACGACGACGCCATCACCGCGACCCGCCTCGACCGGCGAATCGAGGAACTCCAACGCCGACGCCCGGTCACGACGGCCGAGGAATTCGAGCAACTCGTGGCGACGGCGCGCCGCTTGGCGATCGACGAGCGCTTGCAGACCCAGGCCGGCGAGAATCTCGGGATCGACGCGAAGGAAGTCGAGGCGCGGGCCAAGTCGATACTCGAGCGCCGCAAGGAAAAGGAAGGACTGCAGTCGCTCGCGGAGTCGTTGCGCGAGCAGGGCCTCAGCGCGGGAGGCGCGCAGCAGAACATGCGCGATCTCGCTTATCAGGCGACGTATTACTTCGCCGAGACCGGAGAGTGGCCCGGAGTGCGCGGGCGCGTCTGGCGTGACACGTATGTGCGGCCCGGCGAACTCCACTATGCCTACGAGGAGAGCAAGCCGAAGCTCGCCGAGCCCGACCGCGTCGTGCTGCAGTTGCTCGACCTCTCGGGAGCCGATCACGGCGGGCTGGAGAAGGCGCGCGCGGCCGCGATTTCGGCGCGCAGCGATATCGTGGCGGGTCACTCGAGCTTCGACGATTCAGTGGACGAGCTCTCCCAGTCGCGCGCGGATCGCGGCGTGCAGCCGGAGATCGCGGTGGATCGCATCACGCAACCGGAGCTGCGTGCATTCGCTCGCACGGCGACCGAGGGCCAATTGTCCGAGCCGATGCCGTGGGTCGTCGAAGGCGCACAGCGCGGATGGCGCGTGGCCAAGCTCGTGGGCCGGCGTCAGGGGAAGCCGGCCCCGTCCTTCATGGAGGGCGCTCTGCAGCAACAGCTGCGCAAGAGCGTTCAGACGCGACGCAAGGAGTTGTGGCTGGAAGAATCCGGCCTGCGAATGGTCCGCGGAGCGTGGGTGTGGCCGCGTTCGTCGTCGAAGCGGCCTGCCGTGAGCGACCCGAATCCCGCGCGCTGATCCGCCCGCGGACTGAGCCGCGTCAGACGACGCGCCGGATGAACGGCGTCATGAACTCGGTCACGATCGCCTTGTCGCGCGAGAAGAGTCCGCCGGTCGAGGTGCAACGCACGTTGACCTCGGTGGTCGGATGCTCATCCGAGCCCTGCACGCTGACCTGGATCTCGGCCTTGCCCCCGAGCATCCCGCCTGCCTTCTCGCACTGGATCAGGCCCTTCTCCTTGTCCTGGGAGAGCATCTTCCACCCCGCCAGGCACTCGATGAGTTCGAGGGCCTCGCGGTAGATGTGCTCCTTGCGAGTCGGCACCCGCAGCGGACGATGAGCGCGGTCCCCGTGCTGATCGGACGTCTCGAAAGTTCCCATGGCCGGGCGGGTGCGCGAGGCTTCAGGCCTTCGCCGCGATGGCCTTCGCCATGCGGCTCTTCAGGCGCGCAGCCGCGTTCGGATGGATCGTGCGCTTCTTGGCGGCCTTGTCCACCAAGCTGACTGCGCGGGCCAAGTCCTTGTTCGCATCGGCCTTGGTCGCCGCCCCACGCACGGTCTTGATCGCGGACCGGATCTCCGAGTGGGTCGAGCGGTTGCGGACGCGGCGTTGTTCGTTGGTGCGGACGCGCTTGGCGGCTTGCTTGCTGTGAGTCATGTGTTGAGAGTCGAGTTCTTGTCTGGCGGAAGTCGGTTCGGGGTCTGGTGCGGGAGTCAGCGCAGGGCGCCGACATCGTGTTCGGGTCGTTTCCGGGAATCAGTTCAGCGGGGAATCAGTGCAGCGTGGTCATCTTCGAAGCGACGTCCTTGTAGCCGATGTCGACTTCGTAGATGCGGGCGTAGCAAGAACGCGCTTCCGCGTTCTGGCCTTCCGACTCCGCGATCGTGCCGAGATTGTACAGGATCTCCTTGGCGCGATCGCCCGCCGCGGGCTGACCCTCGAGTGCGCGTTGGTACTGCTGGCGAGCCAGGTCGAGGATCCCCTTGCGCTGAAAACAGTGCCCCAGCAGGAACAGGGCATCCTGGCGAGCGCGCGCGTCGTCCACCGCGCGCTGCAACTCGGAGATCGCGGCGTCGGTCTGACCGGCCTTCACCAGCCGCCGGCCGAGCTCGAGCCGCAGCGCGGCCTCCGCGGGTCGCAAGGCGACCCGCCGGCGCCAATCCTCGATCTCCACGCTCGCGAGTTCGCGCTCGAGCCGATCCGCTTCGTCGCGGTTGCCTGCGGCATCGGCCTTGGCGATCCGGCGCTTGAGCGCCTTGCTGGCGAGGTCCCCGACACGGCAGGCCAGCTCGTAGGAATCGCGCCGATACGAGGCCGCACGCTCGGCGAGTTCGAGAGCCGCGTCGTAGTCGCGCAACTTCTCGTGGGTCGCCGAGAGCTCGAGCATCAGTTCGATGCTGGTCGGCTCTTCCGCGTAGCGCTGCTCCAGATTGGCCACCGCGGCGCGCAACTCTTCCTCCGACAAGTGCAGGCGACGGCCGCGCTCCAGGTCCGAGGCCTGCTTCTGGTCGCGCATGCGCTCGCGGCTGTGCCCGGCGCTGTCGAGCGCCGAGCGCGCGAGCGCGGTCTCGGCGGCCAGGTCCTTGCGCGCCTTCAGCGCCTCCTGGTCGCGCGGATCGATCGACAACGCGCGCTCGTAGCTCTCCAAGGCCTTGAGCGGCTCGCCGGTGCGGCGCAGCATCGCGCCGGCCCGCTTCCAGCCTTCCGGATTGCGCGGCGCGATCTCGGCGACGAACTCGTAAACGGCCCGCGCGCTGCGCAAGTGGCCGGCGGCCTCGAGCTCGTTTCCCAGTTCCAGATTCGCCGACTCGTCGAGCGGATCGAGGTTCAGGTACTCCTCGAAGGCTCGCGCTGCGGCGTCGTGCTTGCCGATCTTCGCGAAGGCCCGCGCCTTCCCGAGCGGAACGGCGCCGCCGACCTTGCGCAGCAACTTGTTGCCCGGCTCCTTCTCCACGCGCATACGCAGCGCTCGACGGAGGCCGGCGCGTGCGTCACCGAGGTCGGGTTCGATCTCGAGCAACTGGGCGAACAGCCCGACCGCGAAGTCGTACTGGCGCCGCGCGAGCGCCTCTTCGGCCTTTTGCAGTTGTTTCGAGAAGTCCACCGCGAATCTCCGAGACCGCCGCGCTTCCGCCAGGGGGGGCAGCGGTCCGTAAAGGGCCGAAAAGACTAGAAAAACGCGGTGGATCCGTCAATCCGCAACGCGGCGCGCATGGATGCCGCAGCGCGCGATCCTATACTCGCGCGAGCCCGATGTCGCAGCCACTGACCTTCCAACTCACGCTCTATCCGCACCCGGTCCTGCGCAAGGTTGCCGAACCAGTACGCGCATTCGACGCGCAACTCGCCTCGACCGTGAAGTCGATGCTCGAGCTCATGTACGAGAGCCGCGGCGTCGGTCTCGCTGCCCCGCAGGTCGGCCTGAAGCAGCGCGTGCTCGTGCTGAACGACAGCGGCGAGCGCGCGAATTCGGATCGCGAGATCGTGCTCGTGAATCCGACCATCGTCGAGCGCTTCGGTCAGCCGACGGTCTACGAAGAGGGCTGCCTGTCCTTCCCCGGGATCTACGCTGAAGTCACGCGCCCCGATCGCGTGAAGGTGCGCGCGTGCGACCTGAACGGCGTCGAGAGCGAGCGCGAGTACGAGGGCTTCGTCGCGCGGATCGTGCAGCACGAGTACGACCACCTCGAGGGAGTGCTGCTCGTCGATCGCATGTCCGCCGCCGATCGGCTCCGGCACAAGGTGGCCCTCGAGGAACTCAAGCACCGCTACCGCCGCGAGCAATCGTCCGGCGCGCGCTGACGGCGGAACACGGTTGATCACGGCCTTCGACATCCGCCGACTCGCGCCGCCAACGCGCGGAGCGGTCGTGAGCATCGGGGTCTTCGACGGCGTTCACCTCGGGCACCAGGCAACGCTCGCGGCGAACGTACGCCGTGCGCGTGAACTCGACCTCACGCCGACGGTCGTCACGTTCCGCCGTCATCCCAAGCGCGTGCTCCTGGGCCGCGCGCCGCGCACGCTCACATCGCTCGAACACCGCCTCGAACTGTTCAAGCGTGCCAGCATCGAGCAGTGCCTCGTGCTCGACTTCGACGAGGCGCTGCGCGAGATGCCGGCCGAGGAATTCGTGCGCACGCACCTGGTCGCTGCACTCGCCGCTCGCGAGTTCGTGCTCGGATTCGACAGCAAGTTCGGTCGTGACCGGCGCGGTGGCCCGGAGCTCTTGCGCGCGCTCGGCTTCCCGGTCGAGGTGATCGACGAAGTGCGCGCCGCGGGTCGCGCGATCTCCAGCACCGCGATCCGCGAGGCCGTCGAACTCGGCGATCTCGTAGCGGCGGCCGCGATGCTGGGCCGGCCGATCAGCGTCCTCGGGCACGTGATCCATGGGGACAAGCGTGGACGGCAACTCGGCTTCCCGACCGCGAACCTCGACTTGCACCACGAATTGCACCCTCCGGTGGGTGTGTACGCGTGCCGGGCCTGGCGGCTCGATCGCGATCCGGACTGTCGCGCCGCGGGGCTCCCCGCGGTCGCGAACATCGGATTGCGCCCCACGCTGGGGCGCGACGAGCCGCCCGTGCCGACGGTCGAGGTCCACTTGCTCGACTTCCACGGAGACCTGTACGGAGAGCGGATCGAGCTGGCCTTCGCCGCTCGACTGCGCGACGAGCGACGCTTCGAGAACTTGGATGCCTTGCGCGATCAAATCGAGCGCGATGTCGTGGCCGCCCGTGCCGCGCTGACGCAGGCGGAGGGCCTTCCCGGCCCGGGATCCCGCGGTTGACGGGCGCCCGCCCCACCGTCACAATCTCCGCCCCTTCGAACCTCGGGTAGATAGCTCAGCTGGTAGAGCACTTGATTGAAAATCAAGGGGTCGCCGGTTCAATCCCGGCTCTACCCACCACCCCCCTCACGAAGCCCCGGCTGCGACGGGATGAACGACCTTCGCCACCTCCCGCGCGTGATCAAGCGCAGCGATCCGACGCGCCTCGAGATCGAATGGGGCGACGGCGCGCGTAGCAGCTACACGGCAGCTCAGTTACGCGGCCTGTGCCCCTGCGCGCGTTGCGTCGACGAGTTCACCGGCGTGCGCGTTCACGATCCCGCCAGCGTGCCGGCGGAGCTCACGCAGACCGAAGTGCGGTTGGTCGGCAACTACGCGATCTCGGTGCTCTACTCCGACGGCCACCACACCGGCATCTACACTTGGCCGTTCCTGCGCGAGCACGCTCCCGCCGCCGGCTGAGGCTCGCACCGGCCCCCCGACCGGATTCCACCCATGTCCGCTCCACGCGAGGCCCTCTCGCTCGGTTCAGGCCGGTCGATCCCCTGGTCTGAGTTGCGCTTCGAGCGTTCTCGCTCAGGCGGCCCGGGTGGCCAGAACGTCAACAAGGTCGAGACGCGCATCACGCTGCGTTGGCGGCCCGCGCAGACTCGGGCGGTCGACGGCCGGCTGCGCGAATGGCTCTGCAGCCGACTTGCCAGCCGCCTCAACGCGAGCGGCGAACTGGTCTTGCACTGCGACGAGCACCGCGAAGCCTCGCGCAATCAGAGCGCGGCCTGCTGGCGCCTGGTGGACCTGGTGCGCGCGGCACTCGTTCGTCCGAAGGAACGGCGCGCCACGCGACCCAGCGCGGGCTCGGTTCGGCGTCGCCTGCAGCAGAAGCAGCGCACCGGGGAGCGCAAGCGCGAGCGTGGTGCCGCGGGGGAAGACGAATGAAGCAGGTGGATCCGTGCCGCGGCGGGCCCTTGGAGGGTCCATGCACATGACCTCGCGCGGGCCGGAGCCGGCCGAAGAAGGCGCCGCAGCGGGCTCCGAGGCACAGAAGGCGCATCGGGAGTGGGCTCGCCAGGTCCAGCAGGCACTGGAGGTGCTGGCACGTCGGCTGCAAGATCGCCGCCCGCTGCATCGACAAGACGTGCGCCCGCTCTTGCTGCCGTTGGGGGCCCTGCTGGCAGGAGATGCACACGAGCTGGCCGCTGATTGCCTGGAGCGTGTGCGGGCGCTGACCACTCCATCGGCCGCCCGCTTCCGCGAGGCCGTCGATTCGGAGCTGCAGCTCGCCGCCGCCGAGTACGTGCAAGGCGTGGATCCGCGCTTCCTGAGCCTCCCGGGCTACGACTTCGAGTACACACTCGGTTCCCGAGAGGGCTTGGAGGCGCGCCAGCTGGCCGCTGCGGAATTCGGGATCCAGCTGCCCGTGGCCACCGTCGCGCAGGTCGAGTCCGCTGACGCCAGGTTGGAAGCCGAATTGGAACGGCGTGGACGGAGCGGCTAGGGACGCTGCTGCCTGGATTGGGCGGGAGCGACCACCTGCGTCGCCGACGTGCAACCGCCCCAAATGGGGCCACGCAGGGACGCGGCTGCCGCACTCGAGACGGGCTGCAAGCTGGCGCAGGGCAAAGAAATTCGCCCTAAATGTGCGTATAAATCGTTGCAATAATTGGCCTTACACATTGCGGCTGCAATCTCGACGGGGCTGCGGCTCAAAGTTCCTGCCCTCCACTCTGGACTCGCACATTCCTTTTTGACAAAGGGATAGGAGCGTGGGACGGCAGAAATGTCATTCCAAGCTCGCTGGCAACACCCTCAACCCGTGTAAAGGTCTCCCCGAGGGACCCGGCCAGTGTGAAAAGCAGTGCTCGGTGCCTTTGAACTTGCGCTGCCCCCATTCCTAGGAATCTGTCAACACAATCTCGGAGTCAACCCAACACATGATCAAGATCCTCAACACCGCCCTGGCTCTGGCCGCGGTCGGTTCGCTCGCCTTCGCCGGCACTCCCGGCAGCGACTGGACCGGTCTCGACAAGGACATGAGCCTTGCCACGGCGGATGCACACATGAAGGGCGGCCCGTCGATGGGCGCGCTCATTCGTTCCAGCCTCGATTTCTCCAGTGACGACGGTTACACGATCGGCGTCGGCAACGAGGACCTGCAGGGCATCACGTTCCAGAACGCCGTCCTGTGGGCCCAAGGCGACATCGGTGAGTTCTGGTGGCGCCTCTCCTTCGACTTCGCCAGCGGCACGGGCATCCCCGACAACGGTGCTGGTGACGGCATCGGCGGCGCGTCGCTCGAAGACGCCTACGCGAAGTGGAGCTGCAACGACCAGATCGCGGTGACCATGGGCCAGTTCAAGGCCCCCGTTTCGCGGAGCAACTCGATCTCCGACGGCAATCTGATGTTCATCGACCGCACGCTCATCGGCCAGGAATTCGACACCTACGACCCGGGTTTGATGGTCGGCGGCAGCTTCGAGCAGTTCTGCTGGGACGTCGCGCTCCAAAACGGCGAGGACAACGCCTCGGAGGACTTCGCGCTGAGCGCTCGTGGCGAGTACGCATTCAACGGCGGCGCGGGCTGCTGCGAAGGCGGCTACGGCAAGAAGGATGGCACGACGGGCTCCATCGGCGTCGGTTACTGGAACGACAGTGACGACTCCGTCGACGGCAGCGTCATCGTGGTGGACGGTTCGGTTTCCTTCTCGCGCTTCACGGTGATGGCCGAGTTCGCGAACGTCGACGAGGAAATCGCTCAGAATCTGAACTACGGCAGCTACACCGACGACGCCAGCGTCTGGGCCCTCGGTGTCTCCTACATGCTTCAGCCGGAAGAGTGGGAAGTCGCGGTGCGCATGCAGGACTGCGACGATGACGACGATTCGTCGGTCATCACCGCCGGTCTGAACTGGTACCACGGCGGCCACAACGCCAAGTGGCAACTCAACGTCAGCGACTACAGCAGCGACGTCAGCGCGGACGAGGGCACGCTGATCCAGGTCGGGCTCACGCTCGGCTGCCTGGGCTGCTAGTCGAAGACGATTTGAATCCGCGTGCGCGTCACGCGGATTCGATCGAGCACTAAGGAAGGCCTCGCGCGCGCCGCGAGGCCTTCTGCTTTTCTCGGGCCTCGTGTGAGCGCTCGCCACGGGTCGCAAGCCGGGTTTCTCCGCCGAATCCGCGCTGTCTCGACTACCTTGTCGATCGAATGACCACGCCCCCCTCGACCGACCGGCGCGCCAATCGACTTGCGCAGTCCACCAGTCCGTACCTGCTCCAGCACGCGCACAACCCGGTGGACTGGCATCCGTGGGGGGCCGAGGCGCTCGAAATCGCCCGCGCGCAGGGGAAGCCGATCTTCCTGTCGATCGGCTACTCGGCCTGCCATTGGTGCCACGTCATGGAGCGTGAGTCGTTCGAGAACGACGCGATCGCGCGCCTGATGAACGAGTACTTCGTGAACATCAAGGTCGATCGCGAGGAGCGGCCCGACCTCGACGAGATCTACATGAAGGCAGTCCAGGCGATCAGCGGTGCCGGCGGGTGGCCGATGAGCGTCTGGCTGACTCCGGACCTCGCCCCCTTCTACGGCGGCACTTACTTCCCGCCGGTGCCGCGCTACGGCCGGCCGAGCTTCCCGCAGCTCGTGCAGTGGCTGGGCGAAACCTGGCGCAAGGAGCCGGACAAGCTGCGGCGGCAGGGCGCCGATCTCGTTTCGCACATCGCGAAGGAGGAGAAGGTCGACACGCGCGCCGAGCTCGCGAAGGAGGCGCTCGACCGATCGCTCGCGATGCTGGCCTCCAACTACGATCCGACCTGGGGCGGCTTCGGCAGCGCGCCGAAGTTCCCGCATGCGATGGACGTCCGCATCCTGCTGCGCCACCACCGGCGGCTCGGCGCTGCACAGCCGCTCGAGATGGCAAAGCACACGCTGACGCGGATGGCGCGCGGTGGCATCTACGACCACCTCGCCGGCGGTTTTCACCGCTACAGCACAGACGAGAAGTGGCTGATCCCGCACTTCGAGAAGATGCTGTACGACAATGCGTTGCTCGTGCCGGCCTTCCTCGAAGGCTGGCTCGTCACGCGCGATCCGCTGTTCGCGCGGGTCGCGCGCGAATGCTGCGACTGGGTGCTCGACGAGATGGTGACGCCCGAAGGCGGCTTCGCGAGCACGCTGGACGCAGACAGCGAGGGAGAGGAAGGAATCTACTACGTCTGGACGCCGCAACAGCTCACATCGGCTCTGCCCGGACGCGCGGGCGCGTGGGCGCAGGAGTGGTGGGGCGTCACGGCCACCGGCAACTTCGAGCACGGCGCCAGCGCGCTGTGGCGCGACGACGACGAGGCGGAGGTGGCCAAGCGCGTCGGCGCGAGCGTCACCGATCTGGTGCGCGAAATGGAACAGGCCCGGCGCATTCTGCTCGCGTTGCGCAAGCAGCGCATCGCACCCGCCAAGGACGACAAGGTGCTCGCAGCGTGGAACGGCTTGATGATCTCGGCGCTCGCGCGCGCGGCGCAGGTGCTCGCTGAGCCGCGCTGGCTGGCGGCGGCGCGGCGCGCGGCGTCGTACGTGCTCGAGTCGATGCGGCAACCCGATCGCAAGCTGTACGCGACGGCGCGGGCCGGCCGCGCTCATCTGAACGCGTACTTCGACGACTACGCGTTCATGATCCAGGGCCTGATCGACCTGTACGAAACCGATTTCGACGAGCGCTGGCTGAACGAGGCGCTCGAACTCGAGCAGATCACGACGGAGCAGTTCGAGGATCGCGAGCGCGGAGGCTACTACTCGACCTCGCACGATCACGAGCGCTTGATCGCGAGACTGAAGAATCCGCACGACGGCGCGCTGCCGTCTGGAAATGGCGTGATGGCGCAGAACCTGCTGCGCCTCGCGGAGCTGACCGGCCGCGTCGAACTCGCCCGCCGCGCCGAGCGCGTGATCCTCTCGCAAGGCGAGCTGATCAATCGCTATCCCGCCGCTTTCAGTCAGATCCTGCAGGCTGTCAACATGCTCGATGGCGGCTGCACGGAGATCGTCATCGCCGGCGAGCGCGGCGATCCGGCCGTCGAAGCCATGCTGCGCGTCGTGCGTGAGCGCTTCCTGCCCGCGAGCGTGGTCGCGCTGGCGTCCGCGAAGGCCGACGAGGATCTCCTCAAGCTGATCCAAGGACGCAAGCTCGGGCCATCCGGAGCACGCGCCTTCGTGTGTCGGAACTACACGTGCCGGCAGCCGGTTTCGACCGCGGCGGACTTGGCCGCCGAACTCGACCGGAAGCCGGCCTGAGCCGGAAGATCCCCGGGACTGTCGGGAGGATGCGAGCCACCGCATCATCGGAACGGGCCCGGCCGCGCTCTTGTTCGATCCGCCTGGCGTCTCAGGCCGTGGTCGCGACGAACGCTGTGCCGTGGAACTTGGTGCCCTGAGGCTCGCTCAGTGCTCCGGCTCGGGCGCGTTCGCTGTACCACCCTCGCGCATCGGCTTGCCCATCACGGCGCGCTGACCATACTTCAAGCGCTCATCGATCTCGCGATCGAAGCGCGGATGCCGCGGCACGTCCGCGAATCCGCTGTGTCGCGCGCCGCAAACGTAGCAGACCAGCCGTTCGGGCAGTGACCAGTACAGCACTGCATCCACCAAGGCCGCGGCGAACAGGCTCGCGTAGTAAGGCGTGAACGGCGCTGCGACTGCGGCGATCACGACGATCGAGATTCCCAGGGCCTTGGGGAAGTCCTTCTGGCGATAGAGCTCCGGGTGGCCGCAGGCCAGGCAGCGCGACACGCCTCCGGCCGACGACAGTCCCTCGAGCAAGAGCGGCGCCTTGCTCGCGCACGTGCCGCAGGCCAGCTCGGTCGTTGGTTCCGAAGCCGAGAGTCGAGCCGACATCCAGCACCCGCCGGGCAGAGCCGGATCGCACGGCCTGGTAACGACGCGGCTCATGCGGCAGCCAGTTCGGTCACAACGGCAGTCCGTACGAACCCTGAAGGGAGAGTGAAACCGCCGTTCCGATCAGCACGAGCACGGTGGACGCATACAGGATGCCGGTGGCCGAGCGCGTGTTCTGATAGCGCAGCGAACTCGCCGCCATCCAGGCGAACAACAGAGGCATCAACAGGCCGACAGCCACGCGCGTGCCGAGGTGGAACAGACCCCAAGCGCCGAACAGAGGCGCGCGGTTCGAGTTCAGTTCCTGGCGGTGCAACAGGCACAGCAGAGCGACGAGCGCGAGCGAAGTGCCCATGCTGGCGATCGTGACGCGATTCAAGCGCTCCAGATGCGCGATCCCCAGGTTGGGCACGGTCAGGTACCAGTGACCGAGCACCATCGCGAGCCCGACGCTTCCCGCCACCGTGCCCGTGGCAAGGGCCGAGAGTCCAGCCAGCCCCAGCGTCATCGCATCGGCCTCGGGCATCCAGTTCCGCAATTCGGAGAAGGTCGCGAAGGCGGCACCAAGCATGCCCGCGGCCAGACCCACGCCCCAGACTCGACCGCGCACGGGCCCTGAATACAGCGGAAAGGCCGCGCAGGCGACGCAGGCTCCAACGACACCGGGATCGCTCCAGGGGCGCGCGGCGCCCAGCGCCAGGCCGACACCGGAAGCGAGGAGCACGAGGGCCGTGCTTCCCATGATCCGGTAGAAGAGGCTGCCCACTGGAGCCCTGGGCACGAACGCGAGAGCTAGAAGCACGCCGAAGGCAAGTTCCCAGCAGAATTGAATGCCGAGCTTGGACACGGTTGCACCGATTGTAGCCACCGACGTCGCGAACCCGGCACGAGCCCGTGCGGAGCTCGGCGCGCTGGAGATCGGTCGATGATGCAGTATGCTCTGCGCCCTTCGGCTCGCTCCCATCGCGAGCGCCCCGCCAGGAAGCACGAGAATCGAGCATGTCCCCCCCGCGAGTCCTTGTCACCGGCGCCGGTCGAGGAATCGGCCGAGCCATCGCCCTGCGCTTCGCCCGTGAGGGTGCCAAGGTCTGCATTGCCGCGCGAACATCGTCCGAACTGGACAAGGTCGTCGCGGAAATCGGGAAGGCCGGCGGACAGGGCTGCCCGTCTCAGATGAACTTGACCGACTACGGCACGGTCGAAGCCGGGGTCTACCGCGCGGTCGAGTTTTTCGGCGGCACGATCGATGTGCTCGTCAACAACGCGGGCGACTTCGAGACCAAGCCCTTCGAGAAGATGACGCCATCCGTGTGGGAGCGGATGCTCGACATCAATTTGAACGCGCACTTCTACGTGACCTTGGAGTCGATCAGCGCACTGCTCGAGAGCAAGCAGCCGCACGTCTTCAATATCGCGAGCATCGCTGCCAAGCAGGGGTTCGCGGAGAACACGGCCTATTGCGCGGCCAAGTGGGGTCTGCGCGGATTCGGCGAAGCTCTGCGGGCCGAATTCGGTCCGCGGGGCATGCGCGTGACCACCGTCTACCCAGGCCCGACGGACACGACCATCTTCGACGGCGTGCCGGGCAACTGGGATCGTTCGAAGATGAGCAAGCCGGAGGACGTTGCCGAAGTCGTCTTCGCGACGTGGAAGGCACCGGCCGGCTCGCAGATCGACGACGTCGACGTTCCGCGCCCGCAGGGCTGAGCCAAGGCGCGCGGGCGCGATCCGCGAGGACGCTCAGCGGCCTTCGGCGTTCACGAGTCCGAAGAATTCGCTGCGCGTGCGCGCATCGCTGCGGAAGGCCCCCAAAAGGCACGAGGTCATCGCGGACGAGTTCTGCTTCTGCACGCCGCGCATCATCATGCACAGGTGGGATGCGTAGACCACGACCGCGACGCCCTTCGGTTGCAGAGTCTGCTGCAGAGCCTCCGCGATCTGGATCGTCATGCGCTCCTGCACTTGCAGACGCTTGGCGAAGATGTCGACGATGCGCGGGATCTTGGAAAGCCCGATGATGCGCCCGTCGGGGATGTAGGCGACGTGCACGCGCCCGAAGAAGGGCAGCATGTGGTGCTCGCAGAGGCTGTAGAACTCGATGTCGCGGACGAGCACCATCTCGGAGCAATCCTCGTGGAACACGCCCTCCCCGACGACCTGGCCCACCGAGAGGCGGTGTCCGGACAGGAGTTCCTTGTAGGACCGCGCGACGCGCTCGGGCGTGCGCACGAGCCCCTCGCGCGTCGGATCCTCGCCGACCTGCACGAGCAACTCGCGGATCAGCCCGCTCAGATCGAGGGATCCGGGCCCAGATAGTCCACGAAGTTGTTCCGGCTCTCGTAGAGGCGGATTCGGTGAAGTCGACATGTCTTGAATTTCCGGAGTGCGGGCTCCAATTCGGTCCAGAACGCGACCACCACGTTTTCCGCCGTCGTTACCTTGCCACGCAGAAAGGGCACGTCGCGGTCGAGGCTCTTGTGATCCACGGGATCGATCAGTCGAGCCCGCATCGCGGTCATCAGGTCCGTCAGGTTCATCACCATGCCGCTGGAAGAGTCCAGCGTGCCGCGAACCGTGACTTGGACGGCGTAGTTGTGGCCGTGTAAGTTGTTGCAGATGCCGTAAATACGCCGGTTCTTCGCGGCGGTCCAGCGCGCGTTGTGCAGCCTGTGGCTGGCGCTGAATTCCTCACTGTGCGTGATTTCGACGAACGGCGCGCCCATGCAGCGCATCCTAGCCCATTGGGGCGGGCCGCCCCTAAGGTCCACAGGGCGGAATCCGCCCCTGACGTAATCATCGATTCCGACCCCGAGCGCTACGCCCGCAGGCTACGATTCGTCGATTAGGCCGCCTGTGGAGCATCTTCGGGGCATCCCGACCGGCGGACCCCCACCTCATCACCATGGCGATCAAGCGGGTTTGGGTCATCGAAGGCTGCATCTCGTGCAACCTGTGCGAGGACGTCTGCTCGGAGGTGTTCGAGGTCCCAGCGGGCGGCGAGAGCCGGCTTCGCAAGGGTTGGGAGAAGCAGCTCCCCCGGCCTGAGGTGCAGCCCAAGGTCCAAGAGGCCGCGGATTCCTGCCCGGTCGAGGTCATCAAGATCGAGAAGGACGGCTGAACGGCCCTCCCCCCCGCCCCGGAATCGGTTTCCGGTTCGGGTCGTCGGAATCGAGCGGCTCGCGGCTCGCTTGGGGGCACCTTTCCGGCTCCTGCCCAGTGGCCACCCACCGCCGAGGTACCCATGATCACGAAATCCTATGACCGCCGGCAGGCGAGCAGCCTGATCCCCCTGTTGCGATCCTTGGCCATCGAGGTCCAGGAACGCGCGGCCGAAATCGAACGGCTCGAGTGGTTGCAGGAAGAACTCGCGAAGACGGAGCGCGCCCACAAGCAGGAGCTCGCGGAGCTGCGCGCACAGATCGCGTGTCACAAGCTCGAGTTGCGGCGCACTCGTCTCGAGATCGAGGCGCTCGGATGCGAGGTCGAGCACAAGGGCGTGCTGATGATCCGCATTCCGTCGCACCGGCGCTCGGGTCGCGAGGCCTTCGCCTGGCGCATCGACCAGCCCAATCGGCTGACCGACGTCGCTGATTCGGCCGCCTGACGTGGCGTTCGAGCGCCCGGCAACAACTATCGAATACCGGCCACCAGAGGCTCGCGGAGAATCGGCCGCGAGCCTCGCTTCTTTCATGCATCGCGATTCGACACTCCCGGCCCAGGGTCCGCGCACGCACTGCGCTGGAACGACGCGGTGAAAAGGCAAGGAGCCACGACAGTCGTGACTGTCGTGGCCCCTTGGGCTTCAAGGTGATGTCTGTGGGCGTACCTGCGTTCTCAGCCTCGCCCGCCCTGACCCGAGGGTCGGGGCGCGGGCCGAGGAGCGGCAGGACGAGGCGCGGGCTGCGGTCGCGGCTGCGGCGCCGGGCGAGCAGCAGGCGGTTGAGTCGGCCGACTCGGAGTCGTCGCACGGTCGCGCGTTTCGGGAGCCGGACGCTCGCCGACCGGACGCTCGCCGACCGGACGCTCGCCGGCGGCGCGATCACCGACTGGGCGCTCGGTCGCGCCCGTTCGTGCGGGAACTCGACCGGCATCCGAGGTCTGCCCGGCGCCGTTGGCCGCGCGGATGCGCTCGGGGGTCGCACCCGCGGCCGCCGCGCGTCGCTCGGGGCTGCCGGACTCGGAAGCGGCGCCGGAGCGCGCCTGGCGCATGCGCTCGGTCTCCGCGGCCTGGGCACGGCGCAGCGACTGCAATCGGGTCGCCTCGGCTTCGAGGTCCGGGGCGGCTGATTGCCCGGCTTCCGCGACGAGTTGGCGATAACCGACGACGAATTCGTCGGACGTGATCTTGCCGTCGCCGTCGTTGTCGAACGCGCGGAACTGCGGCTTGCTGACCCCGATCGTGGTTGCTTCACGCTCGCTGATCACGCCGTCCTTGTCGACGTCGGA
>Ga0194131_10000864_pt1 | contig 52616 bp, 68 predicted proteins | sample TA2KigO120mmetaG_FD_148631 | JGI IMG/M metagenome (GOLD analysis project Ga0194131, IMG submission 148631) | Freshwater microbial communities from Lake Tanganyika, Tanzania - TA2015053 Kigoma Offshore 120m | ecosystem: Environmental > Aquatic > Freshwater > Lake | place: Tanzania: Lake...
AAGAGTTTCAAACCTGAATGGCTCAGCGTGGACATTGTCAATGTGTATCAGGAAGTGCGATGGTATTTCCCCAAGCTCAAGTATGGTCACTTGTTGGCATTGCCGTTGACCACGGGATCAGAACCGTTGTGTGCCTACTTCGTCAAAGAAACAAATAAGATTCCTGAAGTGCTCGACATTGCCAAGATGTGGTGATATAATAACAACATGCCAGCAAAGAAAACAGCCAAGTCCAAACAAACTGCTGCTTCCAAAGAACGCAAGCTGGACCTCTTTAGAGAAGTCCTGCCGGCTTTGGATAGACGCAATCTAGGATGGTACGAACAACTGTCCGATGAGCAGAAAAAAGAATATAGTCCGTGGTTGCTGCAAAGATACGCCACGGCAGTGGAAAACAATCCAGACGCACACGAGTATTTCATACAAGCATTCAACGAGCGTTCTAATCGGCACATGAATGATCTCAAGAATCATCCAGAGCTGTTGTGGATGTTGCAGGCCAGCTGCGGTGTGGGTCGCAACTATCGTAGATCCTGGCTGGGTGCTGGCAAGCGTGTGCCCAAGGATCGTGTGACTGAATTCATATCCGATCTGTATCCAGCTGCTGGAGAGGAAGAAATAGATCTCATGAGAGCCATCAACGATGAGAAAGATCTGCGAGAGATAGCCGAGCAGATGAACTTCAAGCGATCAGAGATCAAAGAAGTATTTGGTGATGGTCGATAATATCCGATGCCGCTGGTGCGGCAAGTCGTTCCAGAAAGAAAGTACCTTGATCGCTCACATGTGCGAGACCAAGCGTCGCATGCTGGCAGAGAACGATCGTCCCAATCGTATTGGTTATCATTCTTGGTTGATGTTCCGCAAACTGATGACTCCCAATGTCAAGAAAACACCTGTCTATGAAGACTTTGTCAAAAACAAGTATTACTCCACCTTCGTCAAGCTGGGACATCGCATAGTGGATCTCACCATACCAGATCCAGATGCGTTTGTGCATTTCCTGGTCATGAACTCGGTCAAGTTCTCTAACTGGTCCAAGGACTGGGTGTATGAGATGTATATACGAGAGTTGACCAAAAAAGAAACCATACAGCGTGCCAGTGAACGCACAGTGCTGCTGATGGAACAGTGGAGCATGACAGTCAATAAAGACATTTCTTGTTTCTGGGATGATGTCAGCACCACACAAGCTCTCCATTGGATCAGGACAGGAAAACTGAGTCCATGGGTGTTGTTGGGAACCACACCAGGCAAACATCTATTGAACAGGTTTGACGAGAAGCAGCTACAAGATGTCACGGCATATATAGAACTAGACCCTTGGCGTATCAAGATCGCACGCAACAAAAAGGAGTGCGAGTGGATGCGAGAGGTATTTGATAAGGTGAGTAAAAATGGACCAGTATAAAGATCCGCAAGAAACCTCAGCACGTGTGGTAGAAGACAATAACCAACAGGATCTCAAGGAACTGAGATTTTTGGTTTCCAAGCTGTTCAAGAAGTTGGAAGAAGTAGAAACACGCCTGGCACGCATGGAAGATGGCAGCAAGACACATGCTACAGCGATCAGGACTTTGAGCAAGAGAACACGATGAAAGCCCAAGGCACAGATATTGATATTGACTTGGCTGACAGGGATCAGCTGCTGAAGTTGTTGCCTCATGTGTCGGCTATGCAGAAAGACAACCGAGGCCGCACCGTCAAACACAACACTGGTGTGTATTTCCATGATGTGCCCACGGATCCTTATACTGGATTATGCACACTGGATTTCAGACGTGCAGAAGAAGTGGGCTACTTCAAGATAGATCTGCTGAACGTGGGCATCTATCAAGGCGTGCGTGATCCAGGACATCTAGATCGTCTAGCTGACACTGAACCCGACTGGGATATGTTGCAGCACAAATCCATCATCCAACAACTGTTTCACATACATGCGCATGCAGATCTAGTGATACGGATGCAGCCACGTAGTCTGGATCAACTGGCCATGGTGCTGGCACTGATACGTCCAGGCAAGCGCCATTTGGTAGGACGTTCCTGGGCCGATATCGAACACCAAGTATGGGATCGCAACGAGGACGATGGATACAGCTTCAAACGCAGTCATGCATTGGGTTATGCATTGGCCATCGTTACGCAGATGAATCTGTTGGCCGAACAGGCACAACAGACCAGCTCACACTTCTAGTGGCAATTTCATCTGTGGATCTCTACAGGTCTTACGCAGTCCTCGGAACAAGAGATTCTGACTCACGATCTTGCTTTGTAGACCATCTGTGATGACAGGTATGGCAGATCTAGGATCACATTGCCCGCACATGAATATGTCCACAGCAGAATATCCTTCTTCGGGCCAGGTGTGTATGCTGATGTGGCTTTCAGACAGTACCACCACCCCAGTCACCCCGCATTCGTCACCAAAGTAATGGAAACTGTCCGATAGCACAGTGGCTCCGGCTTCTTTTGCTGCCTTTATCAGGCAAGACCTTATGAGGTCTGAATCTTTGAGTATTTGCGGGTCTGATCCCCAGAACTCCGCGATAAGATGTATGCCAGCATAGGTGGCTTGATTAAAATGTCCGCTCATGACACACGACGAACTCCTTAGTGCAAGTGTCAGAACCCCTTGCCCAATGGACATGTCATCCTGTGTATCAATAATTTATCATCGATGATTCGACGTAGGTCTTGTGCGTGGCCGCCAGTAGGTAGATTATTTCAGTCATTTAAGGTTGAGGATCATTCTTGCGTATCAGCTGTATCTGGCGTCGTTTGATACGTTTAGTGATGACGTTCTGCAATGTGACCACATGCCCTACTACCACATCAAATTCTTTGACAGAAAACGTGTGCAAGCAATATTGGAATCTCTTGAATTTCATACCCAAGACAATGTTGATAGGCAACCGCCGGTTGGTAGCCCACCACCATTCGTCTCCACACTCTAAAAAAGACTTTTTGTCGTCTTCTTGCAGGCGATTGAAAACATACATGCTGACGATGGTATTGTCGTAGTTCTGTATGATACCAATGTATTCTTGTCCGCTGTAGCGGGCCAGGCACAAAAATGGGAATCGTTCTAGCAGTTGATTCACTTCTTCGTTATTAGTCATCAGGGTTATTTACCAAAACATAAATATGGTATGGCACGGAAAAAGGCATGACAGTAGCTTACGTATATGAACAGATCCTGGATATAATGGTCCGGGAAGGAACCCTAAGGAACACACCTATGAATGAGCGTAGATACATTGCTTACATAGGCGTCGATAACACCATTGACTTGCAGTTCAAGAACAGAGACCGCAAGCCTTATGATATCACGCTTAAAACAGTCATTTGGCAGATGACAGATCCCACCACGGGTGATGTATTGGTCAGGAAGCCCGCACCTGCCCAAGATGCAGCAGCCGGTCGTGCTCGTTTGGTGCTGCTGGATCATGACACAGCGGGTTTGCAGCCTGGCATATATCATGTGGGCGTGATGATGGTCAGCAGCGACGGCATCACTGCTGCCAGCTACACTGATCTCAACTATGATGCACGTGCCGAAATAGAACTGCGCAATGGGGCCTACGAACAGTTTCGTTCCAGTGCGACCACATATCAGTTCTCTGGACCATTTGATGCACCAGGCTCAAGCGAGGCGTTGCGTGCCACAGGATTGGTCAGCAATGTCAGCACCTTGAACACTGCTGCTGTCTACATGACCAACTACACCGGCGATGTGATTTGGCAGACAAGTTTGGAAGACACCCCGGTCAACTGGGCGGACATTGGCGACACTGCCAGTTACTCTGGATTCACTGGCATAGCGGATTTCAACATCGATACACGCGCCAAGTGGTTGAGAATCAGATACAATCCTGATCCTCTGAATGCCGGCACTATTGACAGGATCATCAATAGAGCATAAAATAGTCTTGTGAATCTTATACAAGACACCATAAAATCCCACGCGAGAGGACTGCGTTCCACACCCAAAGGTTGGTGGACCACCAACTGTCCCATGTGCTTGACTTTTGGACAACCGCGTCCAGACACACGCCGGCGCGGCGGATTCATCTTTCATCCAGACGGTGCCACTGCCTATCACTGTTTCAACTGTGGTTTCAAAACCAAATGGCGCCCTGGCCAGACTATGGGTCACAAGCTCAAGAGCTTGATGAAACAGATAGGCGTAGACGAAGCAGAGATACAGCGTATCAACATGCGGCTGTTGGCTGAAAAAGACGACACAGTTGATCAGGCACCAGTAGACGACAAACCAATATGGCGTCCAGCATGGCCTCCTTGCGATGTTCCTGGTACCAACCAGCTGCCAGATGATGCATTCGAATATCTAGACAACAGGCGCATGCTGGATCTTGCTGACTGGCATTACAGCAACGACAACAAGTTTTGGAATCTAGATCGGCGTGTGATATTGCCTTATGTGTGGCAAGGTGCCACTGTAGGATATTCTGCCAGATGGATAGGAGATCCTCCCAAAGGGTCACCCAAGACACTGCGCAAAGCACCACCAGACTTTGTGTTCAACCTTGATCCTCAAGGTGCACCACGGCGTTTTGTATTGGTGGTAGAAGGTGAATACGACGCCTTGGCCATCGACGGTGTAGCTGTGTTGCATAACGATATCAATGCCAGGCAAGTGCAGCTGATCACAGATCTAGACGTGGAACCCATAGTGGTTCCAGACCAAGACAACAGCGGAGGACGACTGGCTGAGCGTGCGATTGAATTGGGATGGAGCGTGGCATTTCCAGAATGGGATCCAGGTATCAAGGATGCAGCAGACGCAGCTAGATCATATGGCCGCGTGGCTGCGCTAAACAGCATACTACAATCAAGAGAAGACAATCAGTTGAAGATCAAAATAAGATTAAGGAAAAGCAATGGCTGACAACAACGAAGTCAAGGAATATTCAGATGATCTGCAAAAGCTGTTCTTGGAATTCCTGATTGCCGACGGAGAGCTGGCCAGCCGATGCCAAGGCATCATGAGCCACGAGTATTTCTCCAGGCGTTTGGCACCAGCAGCAGAGTTCGTCAAGAAATATGTGGACGAGTATTCCAATGTGCCCACTGCCGAACAGATCAATGCCACATGCGGTACCTCTCTACAGCAGTTGGGCGAAGAAGTGCGCATACACAGCGAATGGTTTTTGGTCGAGTTCGAACAGTTCTGCAGATACAAGGCTCTAGAGAAGGCCATCCTCAAGAGTGCAGACATGCTGGAGAAGCAGCAGTATGGCGGCGTGGAAAAGCTCATAAGAGAAGCCACACAGATTGGCCTGGCCAAGAGCTTTGGTACAGATTATTATGCTGATCCGCGTTTGCGATTGACCACGCTGAAAGATTCCAACGGACAGGTCTCTACTGGTTGGAGGACCGTGGACGAAAAACTGTATGGCGGATTCAATAGAGGCGAACTCAACCTCTTTGCAGGTGGCTCAGGTGCAGGTAAGAGTCTGTTCTTGCAGAACATTGGATTGAATTGGAGCCAGGCAGGCTACAACGTAGTCTACTTCAGTCTCGAACTGAGCGAAGGCCTGACCAGCTTGCGACTAGACAGCATGATCACTGGTATGCCTACCAAGGAAGTGTTCCGCAACATCGACGATGTGGAACTCAAGGTCAAAATGTCAGGCAAGAAAGCAGGCAAGCTACAGATCGTCCAGCTGCCCAACGGCATCACCATTAACGACCTGCGTGCATGGTTGAAAGAGTTCCAGGTCCAGACAGGACAAAAGGTAGATGCCATCATCGTAGATTACTTGGATCTCATGATGCCAGCAGGGCAGAAAATTTCGGTATCAGACTTGTTCGTCAAAGACAAGCTGGTATCCGAAGAACTGCGTAACTTGGCCATCCAGCTGAACTTGCTCTTGGTCACAGCATCACAGCTGAATCGTTCAGCAGTGGAAACAGTGGAATTTGACCACAGCCATATCGCAGGTGGTTTGAGCAAGATCCAGACAGCCGACAACGTGCTTGGTATCTTCTCCAGCATCGTGTTGCGTGAACGTGGGCGGGTGCAGATACAGTTCATGAAGACTCGCAGTTCCAGCGCAGTTGGACAGAAGATGGAACTGGCATTTGATGTGCACAGCCTGCGCATACGAGACATGGATCCAGATGCCGATGACGGACCCAGTGATGCTGATGTGCTCTACAACAGGATGAAAAATCAAAGAGGCCAAGAAAAAAGTGTCACTGGTGTGGCCAGTGACACTGCTGTGGTCAAACGTGTCGCTAGTGCTGAACAGCTGAGAGCCATGTTGCGCAAAACTCCCAGCGTACCGGAATCATCTCCTCCGGTCAAATGGGAAAAAGCGACCGGTATTCCTGCTTGGGAAAAACCAACGCAGGATTCAGGTTAAGCAGCAGGTTCCTGCTGCTTTTTCAGATCCTGCTTGATGCGTGCTACCAAACTGTTATCGTCGCCGATTAGATCCATCAGCGTGGTCATCACGTCCAACATGACCATGCGCTGTGGGCTGCTCAATGAATTGCCAGCCATCAGTGCTTTCATGGCTGTGCCAAGTGCTGAAACTTGTCCTTTGTCAACCAAGCCATTTTGGGCCAAGCTATACATGCGGCTGATAGCTCTCTGCGTTTTGTTGCGCTCTTCGGCATCGCTTTGTCCTGCAGGTTGTGCATCGTCAATTTTGGCACTGATTCCTGGCTGTTCCTTTGGTGCTTCTTCCAGCTCTGATTCCAGTATGGCCAAACGATCGATGATGTCTCTGATTTGTTGTGTTGCTCGCATGGGTGCAATCCTCCTATGGATCTATTTATGCCATAAATACATTTGGGAGCCAAGATCATGAAGAAACAAACCCGGAGTTTATTGCAAGAAATCAATGACCTGGTACCGCAGCGCGACATACATTTTTTCGTGGAAAGCAAAGCGGTGCAAGCTATTGCCAGTGTGCAAAACCTGATCAGGCTCATCGAAAACAACTACAAGCCAGAAGAGTCATCAGACTTGATCAAGCGTCTGTTCAACAGCATGAAAAGTGGCGATCAGGAAAAATTCCGTCGTGGCGTAAAGAACATAAGAGAGTCTAAGCAATGAAGTTTAGCGATCTGAACGAGCGACGCCAGCTTACCGAAGCCAAAGTAGGCAGAGATCTACAGCATCTGGAGGACTATCTCATAGTGGATGGTGCTGAAGGTGGTATGGACAGCTTGGTCGAGCTCAAGAAGATGTCACAAAGCGCAGGTTCTGCATCTGTCAAATGGGATGGCACCATGGCCATATACTGGGGCAATGATGCACAGGGCAAGTTTTATCTGGTTCCAAACGCACAGTGGGCCAAGAGCCTGGTGTTGGATCGCGAAAGCCTGGCTCAAGAAATACAAAATACTGGACGCAAACGTCCAGATCAGAGCGACGAACAATTTGCTGCCAACCGCAAGTCGCTCAGCGACAAATACATAAAGCTGTGGGACGTTTTTGAAAAAGCCAGTGCTGGCACCCGGGGTTTTTTCAAAGGTGACATAATGTTTGCTGAAAAGCAGTCGCCAGACAAGAGTGGCAACTATGTGTTCACCCCCAACAAAGTCACTTACACTGTGGCTCCCAAAGGATTATATGGCAAGATGCCCACTGCTGAAGTTTTCGTCACGGTGCATGGCAAGGCCGAAGAGCTGGGTTCATCCAAACTGGTAGCAGCCAATCCTGCCGAAATCAAACGTCTGAACAGCACAGCTGAACTGATAGCCTTGGACATACAGCGTCCCTCACAATCGACCACTGTGAACACCACAGGTGTGGACAAAGCACTGGCCTTGGTCAAGCAAAATGCAGGAGCCATCAATGCCATAGCCAATTTCACAGCTCCCAAGTTCACCACGCTCAAGCAGATACTATACAGTTATGCAGTCAAGCTGGGCAAAAGCCACGATTCATTGAACTTTGATGATTGGTTGCTGACTGCCAAGGTCAGCGAGCCACAGAAGGTGATACTGAAACAGCTACAGGCCAAAACCGAATGGCGTGTGTTCTTGAGCACGTTCTTGGCCATCAAGCGTGCCAAGCAAGAAGTGTTTGACCAACTGACACAAAAACACGGTGATGAGATGGCACGCAGCCTGGGCGTGACACAAACCATCAATGGACGAGCCGGCGGAGAAGGTTATGTGACCCCGGCAGGAAAGATAGTGAACCCACATTTCCGCAGCGCACCAGACAATCCCAGGTTTACCGGAGAGATATAACATGGATCAAAATCTAAAACAAGAAATAGACGAAGCTTACAAGAGCATATTCTTGGAGAGCAAACTGTTCAGAAGCAAGAGTGCTGTGGCCGGCATGAGCATCAAGGACGTGGCTGATTATACATTCATGAACATGATAGCATTGTGGATAATGTATAACGAACCCATCACCTCAGGTGCTGCTGCTGGATACGCTGACAGGACTGCCAGTTTTGGCAATTTCAAAGCCGAGCGCAACATGGCTACGGATCTCTATGTGGCACTGAACACCTTGGTCGATCCTGAGACTACTATCAGCAAGCGACTGGCTGACCAAGCAGAAAACGTGGCCGACCGTCGCAGCATCAGAGTCAATCAGTTGGTGGTCAAAACCTTCTTGGATGACATGGCTTCTCGCAGGTCGGATTCCACTGATGCAGCCAGATTCTTGCTGCGACTGGAACGCATGCTCAACATCAAGAACATGACTTATCGCAGCATACGCAGATTGGCACAGGAGTGGAATGCCATAACTCCGCACGAACGCAACTTGGTCATGACTCGACTGTTGCAGTATTTCAACCTACATGCCAAGCGCAGCGAGCTCAAACCACTGCTGGATGATCTTGCCTTGACTGGTGGCTACAAGCTGGACAGGATCGACAAACCCGGCAAGGAAGACTTGGCTGACAAAGCCAAGCTGCTGGCCTTGGCTGCCGCCAGCATGTATGGCGGTTACAGGCTGGGCAAAGCATTGATAGATCCTAAATCTCTGCTGAAATAACACAATCTCGGGCCAAAAGAAAGTGCTGAGCTAAATAACAGCATGAGAGACATAGTCTTTCTAGAGATTGAATATCAAGGAGATATAATATGCCAACTCGTATCAATGGTTCAGTAGGAACCGAAACCGGCGGAATTTACAGCCCAGGCGTAAGCACCGCTTTCTACCTCGTTACCGTCAAGAATGCCGCTGCTGCTGCTGTCGACCTCCGTCCAGAATCAGAAACAGACGAAGCCATCGAGCATGTTGTTCGTGCTATCCCCAGCGTGATCGTTTATGACATCGCCAACGCTGCTACAGGCGTGATCCATGCCATCAGTGATGGCCATGCTGCATCGTCAGCTGCTGCTCTGCAGACAGCTATCCGGGCACTGGGCACAACTGTTGGTGTCAACAGCATCGACGTGTCTGGTACCACTGTCCAGGCAGGTCTTGGTTTCTCAGTCAGCACAACTGCTGTCTAATAACCAAGTTGTTTCACCCTAAGGAAAGCCGCCGCAAGGCGGCTTTCTCATGACCAGTTAAATAGTCTGATAACAAAGGCCTCAAGCGTGACACGACAGGTACAAAAAAAATCAGACGACATGGATCATTTTGTGTGCTATACACTGGTCGACATCACCGATACCAAGGTATCTGATCCTGCACGTGCATTGCCTTACCAACAGTTTCAGAATCTCAACACCTTGATTCAATGCGTGGGACTGCGTGCTCAGCCATTTGCCATAACTGTGCAAAAGAAACTTCAGCAAGATCTGCAGGGTTATGCATTCGGAACTGACTATCAAGGACAACACAACATATGGGTGATGACATGGTCCACGGAAAAACTGGGCTATGTTTCTGTGCACAATCTCATCGGCGACAGCGAAGGCTTGCCCATACACACAAGGTTGGAAGAAACTGTGTTTTTGCCCACACAAATGTTGGAACCCAGAGACACAGTCCGACTCAATACCTATTTTGTCAATACCAGACCGGTAGCATTAGACACATAAACCTAATTCAAAGCTAAATAATGCAGCGGTATTATCGCCGTTTTGGTCAGCTCAGGTCTCCATGACAACACCCCTTATTTTGATCACACAGGCATCTTTGGGTCTATGTAAACAGCACATCTCTACCGATGGATGTGCAATGATATTGGAGACGATAGATGATGGCTTCGAATACGACGAAATTAGAGAAAGAAAATCTCGAAGCGCATGTTGAGCTTTGCGCTGAAAGGTATCTGCGGTTGGAAGAAAAGTTTGAGGCCATGACCAGCAGGCTTGAGGCTGTGGAAGAAAAACTGGAGACCATGACTCTCCGTGCTGCCACTGCACACGAAGAACTCAAGAAGATGGTAAGAGAAGGTCAAGAAAGCAAATTCAAAGTCATGGTCACCACAGCTGGATCTGTGATCGCTGCTCTGTTGGCCACACTGGGTTATTTGATAGCAAAAAAATGAGACTGTACGAGCTTTTCGAGGATGAGGAAGAAGAGATCACCGAAGCCAAACTGGTATGGGCCAGGCGTGGCAAAAAGGTGGTGCGCAAGGTGCGATGCACATCTGGCAAGCGCAGAGGTCGCGCCGTGGCATCTGCTGCCAGCTGCGGCAAGAGGATAGACATGAAAAAGCGTTTCGTGATGAAGCGCACCCAACGACGCTACAAAGCACGCATCAAGATCAAAGCACGACGCACAAAGAAATTCAATCCTGCCAGTCGCAGGGTGGCCAAGCTCAACAGAAGGTAACCACACATGACACACAAGAAAAAGCAGTTGGTTGAAAAACTGTCCCAGGCCGTGGATCGCGCTCAGGAACTGCTCGATGAAGATTTTGTCAGTGCCAGCAAGTTCTGTGCTCGTGCGCAGAAAAATGGTCCAGACATGGTGTTTGACAATGGGTTCGTGATCCGTACCAAACTAGTCACATGGTTGGGCAAGCACAAGAATTTCTACGATGTGTATGATGCCAAGACTGGCGCCAAGCATGGTCAGGACCTGGGACTGTTCATATCAGCCATGGCCTTGGTCAAGATAAATTCCACCAAGCGTGCCAGACGCTTTCTGGATTCACAACAAATAGTGTCAGCAGACGGGCGTTATCAGCATCATCTTAATGATGCAGCCCTGTTCAGCTTGAGGCTGAAAAAGAACAGTATAGATTCGTTCAAACGGGATTTCTACACGATACGCATGGAAGAAGCCATGCTGCAATGCAAGACAGCCAAGCGCGAATTACTCTCTTTCGTCTGAGCAATAATAAATATCTCCATAGGAAGGTTATCAACATGAAATTAAACGATCTCGAAATATCGCAGCCGCAAAAGAACAACAAGGCCAGACGCTTTCTGGAGAGCCAGCATCGCGTCAAGGTCAATGTTGATGTCAACAAAGCCAACGAACTACTGGCGCGGGTGCACAAGCTCAAGGAAGAGCAGTTTTACTCCAAAGAAAACTTCCATCTGGATCCAGCATATACCAAGCTGGCCATGTTGGAGCAGTTGCTACGTGAAACAACGGAAAATGGTCCTACTGTGATCGCCGAAGAAGACATGGCAGCACCAGCAGTGTCAGGCGAAAGCCTGGAACAAGCCGAATTGATACTGGCTGTGCAAGACATGATCGACGATGTCATGGGCATGGCTGAGGACATCGCAGAGATGCAGGTCCAGAAGATGATGCCAGTGACCGCCAAGATGAAAACAGCATATGGTATGAACAAAGCACAGGCATTTGAAACATCAGCCAATGCAGCATTGTCAGCTGCGCTGGATGCCATGAAAGCATGCCACGATTCTATGACCGATGCCGTGGCCGTGCTACAGGGTGCAGCACCTGCCACAATGACACCAGAGATCTCCACAGACTCCGAAGACACCACGGATGCTTTGGCTGCTCATGACGCTGCCAGCGGTCCAGAACAAGAACCACTGGGACGCGGACTCAAAGATGAAGCTATTTGAAGTTGATGCGCAGCTGGATGATCTGCGCGATGAGATACAAGGACTGGTGTTAGCGTCCAAAGCCGCTGGCATGCAAGAGATATCTCCCAATCAGCTGCTGTTTGATCTGCGTCGTTCAGGCAACAAGATTGGTATGGACGAGCTGATGTTGATACTGAAAGGTCTTCCGGGGATTGAAACATCCAATCCTAGAATGATAACCATGACCACGACTTCACCAGAAGAAAAGCTCAAGAACAAAGACGACGAGATCATATCCAAGATGGCTTCAAAGTCACTAGACAGGAAAATGTAAGATGCCTACATATACCCCCATGCTGACAGCAACAGAGTCAAGATCCAAGAGTCGCAACGATCGAGTGATCTTTGATGAAATACGAGACATCGAATCTGCTATATTGGATGCTGTCGACGCAGGGAATTATGAAACTACTCTGGACGATACCTTGATGACCGATTCCGGTGCTGGCATCGCAGTGGCCAGGCAGTATTATGCCACATGGACAGCAGTGGACCAGGATCGAAAAAGAGCAGTCCAGATGAATTCGGTTATCGACTATTTTATTGCCATCGGTTACTCGATCGAACGACGTCTCAATTCTGCCACAGGTGACACCTTTATTTGGTATGTGGCCTGGTAAAGGTTGACACCTGTCAAACAATCGCTTATACTGTAAGCGATGATCACAATAAATCCTCCTGTAACATATCACCGTTTGGAACGCCTTGATGGCCCTGGTGGCCGCAAGTATCTCAATCCCAATGGCGGCGAAAAGCTGCCGTCGGTGACCGAGATCCTGAGCAAGACCGGGGACAAGACTGCATTGATCGAGTGGCGCAAGCGAGTAGGCGATGCAGAAGCCAATCGCATCTCCAAAGAGAGCACAGGACTGGGCACTTTGGTCCACAAACATGTAGAGAACTTCATACTGGGCGAAGAACGTCCTGCTGGTACCAACGAGGTACGTGTGATGGCCAAGGCTCTGGCTGACAGCATCATTGGTCAAGGTCTCATCGAGGTGGATGAGATATGGGCCATGGAACAGCCGCTTTATTATCCAGGGCTGTATGCAGGCACAGCAGACTTGATTGGTGTGTTCCGAAGCCAAGCAGCCATCATGGATCACAAGACTTCTAGACTGATCAAGAAAGAAGAGCGGGTGCAGGATTATTTCATGCAGCTGGCAGCATATGGCCTGGCCCACAACGAAGTGTATGGCACTGACATCAAGTCTGGTGCTATTTTTATGGCTGCAAGAGACGGAGGCTACAAGACCTTCGTGTTAGAAGGCAACAAATGGCAAGAAGTATGTGATGCTTGGACCCGCCGCGTGGAAGAGTTCTATAGCTAAATAGCTCTGAGCGAGGTTAAAACGATGACAGATACCCTGATTTCTCGGATACAACTAAGGCGCGGACTCTTAGAAGAGCTGCCTATCCTAAAGGAAGGCGAGCTAGGTTACGCCACAGACAAGAAAAGGCTTTTTATTGGCAATGCATCTCAGACCATTACGTCTGGCGGTGGATCCACTTACGAGTTGGAATTCCGTATCGCTCGTCCCAGCCAGATCAAAGTATTCGTAGACAACACGCAGAAAACACCAGGTGTGCATTATACCACTTCAGGCACACAGTTGGTGTTCAATGCTCCAGCACCCGTGGCTGGGCAGGTCATCAACATCGGAGTCAACAATGAAATCGTCCTGGACAAGGCTGATGGAATTTTTGACACTTTGCCTATCTTGGCAGCAGTCAGTGACACTTTTACCGGTATCTTTTTTGATGTCACTGTTTACAATACAGCTATCGTTGATTACAGCCTCAAAGACACATCTGGCAACATGCAGGTAGGACAGATACGCATAATATCCAATGGCATAAACATCAGTGTGTCTGACAACAGCAACGCTATAGGATCGCCCACCGTGACCTTTTCAGGAGAGATCGATGGCGATGACATATTCCGTCTGAACTATACCAACAGTTCAGCCGCAGCAGGAACCCTTTATTACACGATCAAGCTCTGGTACACACAGTGAATTGGGAATCAACACCTGAGTCTAGGTTGGTTCTCTGGCGGTCTTTCCGCAAGACACTGGAGGGTCATGATCTACTGGAATCTGCGCAGCGGGTCGCTGAGTGGTGGGCACAAGTGCCTACGCTGTCTAAAATATCTACTCCATGGGCCACGGATACATGGCCCGATCCTTGGACCCTGCTGGCATTCGGCCCACTGGATCATACCCTGACCAGCGTGGCCATGGCCTACAGCTTGTGGATGGTGATGCCTCTGGATCAAAGACCCAGGGTCACTCTGGGTGTGCTGAACGACGTCGAAAGACGGCAGATAATACTGGTTCCGGTCATAGACAATCGCTGGTTGATCAATTATAATGCAGGACAATTGATCGACATGAGTCGGTTGGATAAAAGAACGGAAATGCTATCGTCCCACGCCTACGAGGTCTTTAAGAACCGTATAAAGGCGTAGATATAGAAGTGGACTGAGATGTAAATACCTCATCCTCGACAGATTCAATGAGAAGAAAACATGACAGACAAGAATCCAATATACGTGATAAAGAGAGACGGACGCAAAGAGCAGCTGGATATAAACAAGATACACAGGATGGTCGAGGAAGCAGTTGACGGACTCAGCGGAGTCAGCGTCAGCCAGGTGGAAATGAATGCAGACCTGCAATTCCATGATGGCATGACCACAGCAGATATCCAAGAAATCCTGGTACGCAGCGCCAGCGATCTCATCAGCCTAGAAAAACCCAACTATCAATATGTGGCAGCTCGTCTGTTGCTTTACGGACTACGCAAGGAGGTGTTTGGACAATTCAACTACATTTCATTGATCGGACTGGTCAAGCAGAACGCAGCTCGCGGTGTGTATGACAAGAGCATCGTGGAAGCATATTCCATTGACGAATGGGAAACTCTTGATGATTATATGAACCATGACAGAGATCTGCACTTTACCTATGCAGGCATGAGGCAGATCGTTGACAAGTATTTGGTACAGGATCGCAGCAATGGCAAGATCTTTGAAACCCCACAATACATGTATATGTTGATCGCAGCCACTTTGTTCCAGCGATATCCACGCGACAAGCGCATTTCCTATGTCAAGAAGTATTACGATGCCATCTCCACTTTCAAGATCAACATCCCTACACCTGTGATGAGCGGGGTCAGGACCCCCATCCGACAATTCGCCAGCTGTGTGTTGGTCGATGTTGATGATACACTGAACAGCTTGTTCAACAGCAGCACCGCGATTGGCTACTACATAGCCCAGCGTGCAGGTATTGGGTTGAACATGGGAAGGGTGCGTGCCATTGGCAGTAAAATCCGAGGAGGTGAAATCGCACATACCGGTGTCATCCCCTTCCTTAAAGTCTACGAAGCAGTGGTACGAAGCTGCACACAAAATGGTGTGCGTGGTGGATCAGCCACAGTTCATTTCCCAATTTGGCACAAAGAAATCGAAGACATCATCGTGCTCAAGAACAACAAGGGCACAGAAGACAACCGTGTGCGCAAGTTAGACTATTCGATACAGCTCAGCAAGATATTCTATGAGAGGCTGCTGTCTGGTGGAGATATAACCCTTTTCTCGCCCCACGATGTTCCGGGATTGTATGAAGCATTTGGCGACAACGAACAGTTTGATGCGCTCTATCTCAAGTATGAAGCTGACAAGAGCACGCCCAAGAAAAGCATCAATGCCATGAAGCTGTTCACAGAGATCCTGAAGGAACGTGCCGAAACTGGACGCATCTATATCATGAACATAGACCATGTGAACAGCCATAGCAGCTTCCTGGATCCTGTGCGCATGAGCAACCTATGCCAAGAGATCACTCTACCAACAGATCCAATCCAGAGCCTGTCGGGCGATGGTGAGATCGCGCTCTGTATCCTGAGTGCTATCAACGTCGGTACCTTGAGAAATCTAGATGATTTTGAAAATCTGTGTGATTTGGTTGTTCGTGCTCTGGACGAGATCATCGACTATCAAGGTTATCCTGTAGCAGCAGCAGAGCGCAGCACCAAAGCACGACGCAGTTTGGGCGTTGGTTATATTGGCCTGGCACACTATCTTGCCCGCCTCAGACTGTTCTATCACAGCCCCGATGCACCACAAGCAGTGAACAGGCTCACAGAAGCATTCCAGTATTATCTGCTTCGAGCATCAGTGAACCTGGCCAAGGAAAAAGGACGTTGTGAGTTCTTTGACCGTACCAAGTATGCGCAAGGCATTTTGCCTGTTGACACATACAAAAAAGAAGTGGACGAATTTCTTGATTCAAAATTACACTACGATTGGGAAGGATTGCGCAATGATATCAAAGAACATGGCCTCCGCCACTCTACGCTTTCAGCACAGATGCCAAGCGAGTCGTCGTCAGTGGTTTCTAATGAAACAAATGGAATCGAACCACCGCGAGCTTTCCTTTCAGTCAAGAAATCCAAGAAAGGACCTCTCAAGCAGATCGTCCCCAGCTATCAAGGTTTGAAGAACTACTACACCTTGTTGTGGGACATGCCCAGCAACGAAGGCTACTTCAAGGTCATCGCTGCTATGCAGAAGTATTTTGACCAAAGCATCTCAGGCAACTGGAGTTACAATCCCACACAGTATCCCAACAACGAAGTGCCCATGAGCGTGTTTGTCAAAGACATGCTGATGACCTACAGGTGGGGATGGAAGACTTCCTACTACCACAACACATACGACATGAAGAACGACGACAGTGTGGATGATGCACCACCTGCATCATTGGCTGCTGCCGAACCAATCAACAACAGCGACGACGCTGCATGCGATTCATGCACAATTTAATAAAATTTTTAATAAAAGAAGAGACGAGAAATGTCCACAATATTCAACCGGAACAAGATCGACTTCACCAAAGAAATGATGTTCTTTGGTGCCGAACCCAACACACAAAGATATGATGTTTTCAAGTATCCTGTATTCGACAAGCTGACGCAACAGCAGCTGGGTTATTTTTGGCGACCAGAAGAAGTCAGCCTTCAGAAGGATCGTGGTGATTATCTTGAGTTCCGCGACGAACAGAAGTTTATCTTTACTGCCAATCTCAAATATCAGACACTGCTGGATTCGGTACAAGGTCGCGGAGTGCTACAGGCGTTTGGTCCCTATTGCAGCCTGCCAGAGCTGGAAAGCTGCATGAATACATGGCAGTTCTTTGAGAACATACATAGTCGATCATACACGTATATCGTCAAGAATGTGTATAGCAACCCAGCCGAGGTATTTGATACCATCCTGGATGACGAGAAGATCGTTGCACGTGCCAAGAGCGTGACCGAAGCGTATGATCGATTCATTGACTATGCCAAGACTTGGAAAGTGACCGGAAAAGGCGATGCCAAGGAACTGCGTCGTTTGTTGTTCCTGGCGTTGATGAATGTCAACGCCTTGGAAGGTCTGCGTTTCTATGTCAGCTTTGCTTGTACCTTTGCATTTGGTGAATTGAAGAAGATGGAAGGCTCTGCCAAGATAGTGAGCCTGGTCGCTAGAGACGAGTCACAGCATCTGGCCATCAGCCAACACATCATCAAGAACTGGCAACGCGGTGACGATCCGCTGATGCTGGAAGTGATGAAAAACTGTGACGACGATGTGTATGAGATATATTGCAAGGTCGTGAACGAAGAAAAAGAATGGGCCAATTACCTGTTCAGTCATGGCGCAATCGTAGGCCTCAATGAAAAACTGTTGCATGGTTATATCGAATACATGGCCAATCGCCGTTTGCGTGCCATGAACTACAACGAGATATATGAACGCCGATCAGACAATCCTCTGCCTTGGACTCAGCATTGGTTGAGCTCCAAAGGCCTACAGACTGCTCCACAGGAAACCGAAATCGAGAGCTACATAGTAGGAGGCATCAAACAAGACATCACCGCAGATACATTTGCGGGATTCAAATTATAAAAGGAGGCATACATGGAAATCGTCAATCAGGCCAGACCCTTGGTGGAAATATACGGGACCAAGGTTTGTCCATACTGTGTTCGTGCCAAGAATCTTGTCGCACGCAAAGAATGGGAACTCAAAGAATACAAGGTGGATGAGCAAGAAACACTCAGAGAAGAAATGCTCCATCGTGCAGGTCAAGAAGTCAGGACTGTGCCTCAGATATTCGTCAATGGTACCTATGTTGGCGGATACACTGATTTCGTAGAGTTCCTGGACACCACTGAACTGGTCTGAATCCTTTTCAGATCTCGCATGAAAAGGCCCGTTTTACACGGGCTTTTTTGTTGGGTAAATAGTCTATAATGGAGGATTTCATGCTATTGATTAACGTAACCAAACCTGGAGACATCGTCAGCTTGAAGTTGGTATCTGGAGACGAAGTGGTAGGTAAATTGGTATCGACAGAAAACGATATCTATACGCTGGACAAGCCAGTGGTGTTGGCCATGGATCAACAAGGTGCTACCATGGTACCTTACATGCTGACAGCAGACCCCGGTGTGCATCAATTCCAGTTCATCAAGTCTCATGTGCTGACTTGTGTGAACACAGCTAAGACGTTGGCCAATCGGTATATACAAGGAACCACAGGCATCATGCCCGCGAATGCTGGCATCCTGAAGTAAGAGGTAACATCGTTGGCCAATTTCATATCAGGTTGGGGTGCTTCTCGCTCTGGTGGATCAAGAGCGCACGCCGGCGGCGATTATGCTGCTCCGCGCGGCACTCCTATGTTCAACAACAGCGATATGAAATTGGGTCGTGTGCTCGACAGCGGTCCATATGGCAAGCGTGTGGAACTGATAGACGATAATGGTACAGTCTATCAAAACGCACACCTTGAAAACTTTGGCGACATAGGCAAATATCAACCTGGTGACACCATACCCAAAGGCACATGGATTGGATCTGTGGGCGATAGTGGTAATGCCAAAGGAACGCCGACTCACAGTCATTTCGAAGCACGCCCACAGTCAGATGGGAACTTTGCCGATGGAAAAGGTCCTCAAAGCCAGACCAATCCCGAACTGATAGATCCAAAGACTGAAAAGCCCTACGCAGATGCTTTTTCGATGGGCAGACCAGATGCTGGCAGCTTGCATACCGACAGAGGTGGTATCACAGGTGATCCCAAGTATGACAAAACAGGTGACGATCGGGCAGTGGCACAGCCCGACGAGTCTCGCAACGAAAACGATCCAACCAAGAAACCTGGAGAAAATCCGCCCGAAGGTGTCAAACAACCAGTCAAGCAAGGCAGCCAAAGAAGACCTGCGGGTCGTGTGCACAGATTGACTGATCGAAACTCTGCTGGTGGTGTGATCGATCTCTGCGTGGCCAAGACGGTGTTTGTGGACAATCTTCCCATCAGCACTGACGGTAGCCAAGGCACAGAACATCCACCATGCGATGACGACGATGACGAAAATGATACCAATCATTGCTATCATTATTGGTTCACCGATAACGGCAGCAAGAGTGTGTTTGTAGAAAATCGACCTGTGAACTTTGAAGGCAACGCAGACACCTGCGGTCATGTCAGGATCGAAGGGTCTCCGGATGTGTTTGTAGGAGACTCCGGCGCCGAAGGGCGGCGGGGGATCGCCAGTCCACCGGTGCGAGCATTGGGCTATGATAGTCCTGCAAGAAACTACAAAGAAGCCAATCGCGGAGGCAATGCCAGCCCCAGCAACATACGCTGCCGACAGAAAGGACTTGATGATCTAAAGAAAAAAGCAGATCCCAATGATCCCAACGCAAATGGTCCACAATGGACAGCTGACCCAGACGATCCCAACAAACCTACCGGATCCAATCCGGGTGTTCCTGCTGGCATCATACCCACAGATGGTCAGACCAGCAGAGATCGACTGATACAACAGATGGATCAAGATTATTCCAATAGAGATCAATGGAACGGCGGCAAGAGTTCTCCAGCAGGACAAGCAGCATTCAGCAATCTCGGTTTTGGTGGTATGCCAAATGGAACAGCTTGGTGCGCGGTTTATGTGAACAGCAATCTCAAAGACTCCGGGGCAGGATATGCTCCCAGTATGGCAGCAGCTTCTCCCAAGTGTTTCAAACAGGTACAACCCAGCCAGGCCAAGCCCGGAGACATCTTGGTGTTTAGCGGACACACGGCCTTGGTGAGAGAAGTCAAGTCCAACGGCAATATAGTGTTGCAAGGTGGTAATCAAGGCGGCGGAGCAGGTGCAGTCACACGCAATACCATAAGTGCCAGCAACGGTTACAACTATGGCGGACAAGGTCTGGTGGGTGTGTATGATCCACACGACAAGAACTGGAACGACGCCAATGTTTCCAGGGATTGCAAACCAGGCGGCAGTCCAGCAGATCCCAACAACACTCGACCATCAGCACCTATCAATGGTTCAGATTGTCCTGCAGAGACTGTAGGAGAAAAAGCAGCAGCCGAAGGCAAAGGCATCAAGACAGACCAAGATGGCGTCGATCCAGGACCAGATTCTGGACGACCACCTGACTCTACATTTGGTGGGTCCAGCAGTATATTGGCAGGAGTATCTATTGGCGGCACAGGTGGTACGACACCAGGTGGCATCACTGGTTCTATATTGGGTGGAATGGGACAGTCGGGGTTTGGTGCTGGCGCGGGCCGCGGCTTTATCAATCCTCCGTTGGTTGATCCTACCAAAGGACCTTATAATGCTCCAGCACAGGTCGATTCGATCAAACAAGCAGCAGCAGCATTTGATTCAGCGATGACCAGTGATCCAGGACCTGCGATTTCTCCCATGAGCACATGTGATCGTGCATTGGAACTGGCAAGAGAAGCAACAGGCAAACAGTATCCATCAGGAACAGAAGTAGCAGCACAGCTGGCAAACGCACAGAAACTGTGGTGGAACGAAACTACGGCTGCCAACAATCATAGATATACCAAATTGGTAGCAGCATACAAGCAAGCAGGTATAAACATCTATCGTCCAATGAAAGCGGAAACCATGACACGCATGATGGCTTATCAAAGCGGATGGGGCGATTCAAAGTGCGTGAAGAATTCAGCATATAACAAAAACAATCCCATTGGTGTGGGTTGGGACGGCAATTCATGGTACGAATATCCCAGCAAGGCCGCAGGCTACACAGCCATGTGGGGTTTCTTGACACTAGGTACAGATGGTAGTTTGGGCAGATATATGTTGCCTCAGAATCTAGAAGATACTGTTTCAGCGGAAGTTGATTACATCTACAAGCAAGGGCTGACCGATGGAACAGTCCCTCCGGCTGTGATGTTGATCAAGGATCCCAACACGATTTAAGAGGATACATAGTAATATGGCATTGGTAAATGTAGGAATCGGCGCAAACACATTAAAGGTAGGTTTGCCAACGGAATTGGACATCAAGCGTCTGCTTTGTGCATTGCTGGCTGGCGATATCAACAATCTGTTGAAAGGACCATTGGTCTGTATAAACATCGCAATTGAGGATCTCCTGGGTCAATTGCCATCCAGCGCACTGACTGATGCGTTAAGGAATCTACAGAATGGCGTAGGCGATCTGCTGCAACAGTCAGGCATCAATGATACCTTGGGTCGATTGAACAGCGCGACAGCACAGCTGGAAAGCCTGTTTGGTCTTGGCGGCATCTGCCCTGTGCCTTTCACGCTGCCTCGTATCGGCAACATATTAGGAGACATGGTCAATGCTTATTCAGCAGCAGCCAGAGGTATCATCCAGGATATCGCTGACCTAGAGCAAGCACTCAGCAACATCTGCTTGGGCACAGGAGGCATCGGCGCCAACTGGAACAATATGGTAGGTGGATCTCTCAAGAGACTCAAGACCGACATAGACAATTTTGGTACCAATCTGCCCGGTAATGTGATCGCCCAGTATACGGCACAGCTCAATCAGTCTAAAACAGCCATTGGTGGAATCATTAATAGGATGAGTGGCGGCGGCGGCAATGATGCAACACGGGTCGCAGCAGCAGCAGGTCTTGCTTTCCAACTGAACGGTTTGTATGATCGCATTGGTTCATATCCTGTAACAGATGGCAACATCGTGTATGACAATGTGTTCAAGATGTTCCTTGATCCAGATGTGTATGATGCGCTGATCGCTGTGCAAGGTGGATCATCGCTGATCACCCAAGAACAACCTGTGCTGGACAACTGCGGACGAGTGATATCAACCAAGACCGTGGTTTTGCAAGGCGACATAGCAGCAGCACCGTTTGATGCTACCATAGATGCCACCACAGTTCCTATCCCTGCGCCAGCCTTGGGTGATTTCAAATTCCGCGAACAAGATGGCAGTTTCAAAGTCAATTTACTGAGCGGAAACAATCCGAAAGTGACCTTGATCAAAGGTCGTAGCTACAACATCGCACTGGAAACAGAAAATATCGGGGTCAACATACTGTATCCCAACAACAATCAATTCTACAGCGAAGGACTGTTCCACGAAGACGGAACATCAGGCAATAGCGCACAGAACAAGAAGTCTGGTTTCTTGACCTGGAACATACCCATCGATGCTCCAGATGAACTCAAGTATCAAGACGTAGGTGGAACTCAGACTGGTACGATCAAACTGCAAAATGTCAGCGTGGCTGGCATACCTTTGCCACCGGACCCTTCGGGAGTCAACAGCTTTGGTCGATTGACAGTCACTGGTGGCAGCCCAATCGAAGCCGGACAACCAGGAGACACACTGGCACTTTCAGCTGGTAATAATATCACATTCGTCACTGATCCTGTGAACAAAATATTGACCATCAACAGTACCGGAGGCGGTGGAGGTGGAGGTGGAGGTGGAGATACGTTCAAGACCATACGTGTGGGAACCACAGATGTCGTAGCCGATTCAGGAGAGGATGTTCTCACGCTGGCAGCAGGTTCCAACATTGTGTTGGCAGCAGATCCTGCTACCGATACCATAACCATATCCAGCACAGGCACATCATCCAATAGCTTCAATAATTTTGTGGTTGACACCACTACCATCACTCCTGATCAGCCAGACGATACACTGACTTTTGTTGCAGGCCGAGGAGTGGCACTGACTGGCAATGCCACATCCGATCAGATCACCATAGCCAATGCATTGGAATTCTTAGCTGGCCCAGGAATCAATATCGCACGTGATGATATTACCAACACAGTGACCATCACCAATATTGGTGGGGGTGGAGGCGGAGGCGGCAACAATTTTGCTATCGTAGCTGTTCCAGGGCAGAGCAACATCGTGGCTGAAACTGCCAATGACACGTTGACCATAGCAGCAGGATCCAATGTTACCATAACTACAGATTCTGCGACCGACACGTTGACCATAGCAGCCATAGCAGCTTCGCAGCCAACTTTTAGAAACGTAATAGTAGGCGCTACCACGGTGGTCGCTGACGGACCCGAAGATACACTGACCTTGGTCGCTGGACCCAATGTCACATTGACTGCCAATGCTGCAACCGATACTATAACCATCGACAGCACCGCAGCCAGCGACACATTCAAGACAGTCAAGGTGGGTGCGACCGATGTGGTTGCGGATTCTCCCAACGATACGCTGAACATCGTGGCAGGCAACGGCATACAGATAACCGCAAACGCTACAACCGATACCATAACCATCGCAAGCCTGACTTCAGGTAACACAGCATTTGTGCAGTTTGATGTTGCGGGACAAAACAGCGTGGTAGCAGATAATGCCAGCGATGTGGTGACATTCGAAGCAGGTGCAGCGATCACATTGACAACAGATGCTGCTACCGACAAAATCACATTTGCTGTCACTGATAATCCTATCATCCCAGGTACGCAATACATGCGTGTGCCTCGTGGTGCAACAACAGCAAGACCAGCATCTCCTCAAAATGGCATGCTGAGGTACAATACCACTACTACAGCATTTGAAGTCTATTACAACACCATATGGAAGAGTCTGATAGACGAAGTGGTCAGTGTAGGCACAGGAACCAATGTTATCAAATCAGTGACTGATGCCAAAGTAGAAATACGCAGCATCAAGGCCGGTACAGGTATTTCGGTTACCACAGACGGCGATGACATAACCATAACATCCACTGCCGCGGGCTCGATTACTGGTATCAATGTAGGAACTGGCACAGGTGTGTTCAAAGAAAAGACCGGAGACCAGCTGATATTCCGCAGCATCAAGGCTGGTACAGGTGTTTCGGTCACCACAGATGGCAACGACATAACTATCTCATCGCCCAGAGATCAATATGTCGAAGCAGGCACGGCCACAACAACTGACGCAGCTTTCACCAACATAGTTTGGTCCAACACACTGGCTCCAGCCAACAACAGCTCTTGGTTCTTTGAAGCTACCTTTATCGGACGCAGGACAGGCGGAGTGGTCGAACGCAATGCGTTCAAACTGGAAGGCGTGCTGGACAACACTTCGGGTGTGATCAGTTTGGTTGGACCAGCTGCCAAGACCACTTACCAAAACAACGCCACACAATGGGATGTGGATGTCAGTATCACATCCAATCAAGTTCGATTCCGAGTCAAAGGCGAAGTCGGCAAGACCCTCAAATGGACGGGTTGGTTGAGATATCAGCAGGTCACTGAGGTATAAACTCATTGACTTCCTGTGTTGACACTGTTATCATATAGTCAACTTTTTCAAAACAGGACATGTCATGAATACTGATTTAGATCAGACTCTCTGTACCAAATATCCCAAACTCTTTAGAGACCGCCATGCACCCATGACCGAAACCTGCATGTGCTGGGGGTTTGATTGCGGCGATGGCTGGTACAACATCATTGATCAGCTGTGCTGGTCGATCCAAAGCTACCTTGATTCGAAACAGGAACAACACGATCGTGATGTGGTATACAACGTAATGATACAAGCTGGCTTGGCCGGAGATCTCACACTTTTGAATGAGTATTACAAGAGAGGTCTCAATTCGAATCAATATATACAAGAAGCCTTGATCAAAGGCCCAAGACAAGTGGAACCGTTGATACCGCAGGTGGTGGTCACGCAAGTCAAGGAAAAGTTTGGAACTTTGCGTTTTTACTACAGCGGCGGCGATGACTACATCAGTGGATTGGTATCCATGGCCGAAGTCATGTCAGCAGTGACCTGTGAAGAATGTGGCGTACCGGGAAAACGGCGTCATGGCGGATGGATACGAACTTTGTGCGACACACACGAGCAAGAACATCAGAATCGTTAGGAGAATAAAATGCCAATATGGAAACCAGCATCAGTTGATCGGGCACCCGAGGTGACCATGAGCGAATGGCGTATCATGGAAGTGACCAGCCCTTACTGGGATGGTGCTAGCAGACACTTCGTGGGTCATAATGTGACCGACGGTGAAGGCCGTGTCAGCAGCAACATCGTTGAGTTTGACAAAGAAAAGATGGTAGGTATCACTCGCAGTGGTCGTGTATATCATTTGGTAGGTTCTTCTAGACAAGATGCAGATGCCGGTTATGTGTGGAATCAATGGAAAAAAATCAATCACGTCGATTCAGAACTGGATGTATCGGAGAGCATATGAGATGTCAGACGAACGCGGTTATCAGCTGCTGGAGGAAAGGCTCAATAGTTTTATGAGTATAACCGAAAAACTATTTTTTATCGAAATCATTGGATTATGGGTAGCCATATTTTTATTGATGTTGTTAATCATTATGAAAAAATGAAAGGAGGGTTTGATGTCCAGAAGATACTATTCAGATTCGCGTTTTTTCAAATGGTTACGAGTTAATGTGTTCAAAGTGGACAAACCCGTGGCGTTGGAATGGGGTGGATGGGACAAGTGGGATGAAAAGACCAAAGCCGAACGTCCGTTGGCTTATTTCTTCACAGAAACTCTCCCTGACTGGTTGGAGAAGCCAGCTGAGTGGTTGATCGATCCCATCTATGACGTAAAGTATTACATAGTCAATCGCTGGATAGACAAGACACATGTCCTGGAGTCGAAACTTAGTAAGGGCAAATGGCACGAGCTTGAAACACGGCTGCTGCACTGCATGTTTGACGAGTTGATCAATCATGTGGAAATTGAAATGGCCTGGAGCCACATAGCTTGGAGCGACCAAGAAGAACGTGCCAAGTATCACGCACCCTGGTATGCCACAGGCTGGTTCCGCACACGCACCTGGCGCTGTCCTGAAGCAGCATTGGATCATCTGCACTGGGAACAAGGGCTGGTGTGGAAGGCCGAAGAAGTAGGCGAAGATAGCGAGCTGGTAGGACAGCGCATGGACCAGGCCGTACGGGCGGACGAAATACTTGCACTCTACACTTGGTGGAAAGAAACAAGACCCAGCCGCGGCGATGCCTGGGACGTCACTGGTTTCCGTGCGTTTTGGGAAAGCATGGATGCAAAATATGATGATTCTGATGGAGAACGCACCAGCTGGATAAACTTCAAGAAAAACGACAAAAATCTCACACCAGAGGAAGACGCCGAATACTGGCGCTTACACAAACTGGTTGAACAGCAGGAACAAGCATGGGAAACTGAAGATGAAAACATGATGATACGTCTGATCAAGGTCCGACGTGGGCTTTGGACTTGATCCAAAGCCTAATGTCCGTTGGGCATCGCCGATGGGTTAAATACAGTCATAGCCGATGGGTTAAATACAATCATAAGAAGAACATAATAGGGCCGTGACGAGCCACCCCAGAGGAGTCGTGATGACAAACATTTTTGATCGCTTCAGGAAAGAACAGATCGCTCGCAGTGTAGAGTATATTGGCTTCAATGAATACCTAGACTTTTGCAAGGATGACAGGCTGGCATACGCTACCGCAGCTGAACGCATGCTGTCAGCCATCGGCGCACCAGAGCTGATAGATACCAGCAGAGATCCAAGACTCAGCAGGATATTCCTCAACAGGACGGTGCGTAGATATCCGGCCTTTTCTGATTTTTATGGCATGGAAGAAGCCGTCGAACGCATAGTAGGTTATTTCAAGCACGCAGCCCAAGGATTGGAAGAGCGCAAGCAGATACTTTATCTGTTGGGTCCTGTGGGTGGAGGAAAAAGCTCATTGGCTGAACGTCTCAAAGAATTGGTACAATCGTATCCTATATATGTGTTGGCAGCAGAAGATGGAACTCTCAGCCCTGTGATTGAAACACCGCTGAATCTTTTTGATCCAGCGAAATATGCAGATGCTCTCAAAGACGAATATGGCATCGAACGCAGGTACATCTCAGGTATCGCTAGCCCTTGGGCGATCAAACGCCTGAAAGAGTATGGCGGCGACATCAGCCGCTTCCAAGTGGCCAAGGTATGGCCCAGCAAGCTGGAACAGATTGGTGTGGTCAAGACCGAACCCGGAGACGACAACAATCAAGATATCTCGGCACTGGTTGGCAAAACCAATATCCGCATGCTGGAACATTACAGTCAAAGCGATCCTGACAGCTACAGCTTCAGTGGTGCCTTGTGTCGCGGCAACCAAGGTATAGTAGAATTTGTAGAAATGTTCAAGGCACCGATCAAGATGTTGCATCCACTGCTGACAGCAACACAAGAAAGCAACTATATCGGTACTGAAGCCATTTCGGCTATTCCATTCAACGGTGTGGTTCTGGCACACTCAAACGAAGCGGAATGGCAGACCTTCAAGAGCAACAAAAACAACGAAGCATTCATTGATCGTATCAATGTGGTCAAGATTCCCTACTGCCTCAGGATAACAGATGAAATATCCATCTATGAAAAGATGCTGGAAGTTTCCAGTCTTGGTTCGGCACCATGCGCACCACAGACTCTGAACATGCTGGCCAAGTTCAGCGTGCTCACTCGTTTGAAGGAGCATGAAAATTCCAACCTTTACAGCAAGATGCGTGTGTATGATGGTGAGGCGGTCAAGGATGTTGATCCCAAGGCCAAGAGCATGCAAGAATACAGAGATGCTGCTGGAGTAGACGAAGGCATGGAAGGCATTTCTACTCGTTTTGCTTTCAAGGTCTTGTCAAAGACGTTCAACTTTGATCCAGCCGAAGTATCTGCAGATCCTGTGCATCTCATGTATATACTCGAGGATGCCATCCGTAGAGAACAATATTCCGACGAAAAGCAAAACGAATACATCGGCTTCATCAAAGAGTATCTCAGTCCCAAATACGCTGAGTTCATTGGACATGAGATACAGAAGGCCTATCTTGAAAGTTACTCAGACTATGGTCAGAACTTGTTTGACCGTTATGTAGAATATGCTGATGCTTGGATGCAGGAAATCGATTTCAAGGATCCAGACACAGGTAACTTGTTTGATCGTGACATCTTGAACAATGAACTGGAAAAGATCGAAAAGCCAGCAGGCATCGCCAATCCCAAAGATTTCCGCAACGAAGTGGTCAATTTCGTGTTGCGTGCACGTGCCAAGAACACCGGTGGCCTGGTCAAGTGGACCAGTTACGAAAAGCTGCGCGAAGTGATCGAAAAGAAGATGTTTGCCAGCACCGAAGAGCTGCTGCCCATCATCAGCTTCTCTGCCAAAGGCAACAGCGAAGATCAGAAAAAGCACGAAGCCTTTGTTGACAGGATGGCCAGCAAAGGTTACACGCCCAAACAGGTCAAGAGGCTAGTGGAATGGTACATGCGTGTTCAGAAGAGCTCATGACATCGCATGGCAGATTATCAGATAATTGATCGCAGGAAGAACCCCAGCGGCAAGAGCCTTTCCAACCGCCAGCGTTTCCTACGCAAAGTAAAAAAGCACCTTCGGGATCAAATCCGGGAGGCCATGAACAGTCGCAAGATCGAAAGCAAGGACGGCGAGGAAATCGTCGTCCCTGGCGACGGAATCAACGAACCCAACTTTGATTACGATCGCAACACAGGCGAACGGGAAAGGATCTTGCCTGGCAACAAAGGATTCATTGTTGGTGACAAGATCAACAAGACGCAGCAGGGCAGCGGCGGCCAAGGACGTCAGGGCAGCACCAGCGGCCCAGATCAAGATGAATTTCGTTTCAGCATAACCAGAGACGAGTATCTTGATCTGGTGTTTGAAGATCTTGAGCTGCCAGACATGATCAAGAAAAACGAAAAGGCCGCAGTGGCCTTCCAGAAGCAGCGTGCAGGATATCAAGTCATTGGTTCTCCAAGTGCATTAGACATGATACGCAGTCTCAAGAACAGCCTAGGACGTAGATTGGCTCTAGGCCGTCCCAAAGAAGAAGAAATAGAAAAAGCCAGGCTGTTGGTTGAAGAATTGGAAAGCAATCCAAGATCCACACCTGAGATGTTGGCAGATGCTAGATTCTTTTTGGACAGCATGCTCAAAAAACGCAAGTTGGTGCCTTGGGTCGATCCCATAGACATACGCTATCGTCGCTGGGATCAAAAGCCCATACCCAACGCACAGGCAGTGATGTTCTGTCTCATGGATGTGTCAGGATCCATGGGCGAAGCCGAAAAAGAAATAGCCAAACGATTCTATCTACTGTTGTACCTGTTCCTGCAAAGAAAATACGAGAAAGTGGATATCGTGTTTGTTCGTCATACTGAACATGCCAAAGAATGCGACGAAGGCGAGTTCTTCAACAGCCAGGAATCAGGCGGCACGGTCATCAGTACCGGATTGGAACTGGTCAACGATATCATCAACAAGAGATATCCTCTCGATGCCTGGAACATATATGTGGTGCAGGCCAGTGACGGAGACAACTTCGCGCACGATAATGGTCGTGTGAAAGACCTTTTGGATCTCATGCTGCCCAAGGTACAATACTATGTGTATGCCGAAGTCAAGGATGTGCCGCGTCAGCAGTCGTTCATGTATGGAACACATGATACTCATGTGTGGGCCATAATGAAAGAAATGTCAGAGGCCTATGATCAGCTGTGTTATATAAAGATAGAGAACATACAGCAGGTCGTTCCTACCTTCAGGAAAGTGTTTTCCAAGGAGATCAAATGACGACCCCATTGTTTGAAGGTTCAGAATGGAACTATCAGCTGCTGGAACGTGCCATGGACGAATGTGCCAGGATAGCACACGAAGAACTACGACTAGACACATACAAGAACCAAATAGAAATCATATCCAGCGAACAGATGTTGGATGCTTATGCGTCGGTAGGCATGCCTATATTCTATAGGCATTGGAGTTTTGGCAAGAAATTCAGCAGAGAGCGCGACCTATATCAAAAAGGCAAACGTGGGCTGGCCTATGAACTGGTGATCAATTCAAATCCTTGCATCAATTATCTCACGGAAGAAAACACGGCCTGCGCACAGACTTTGGTGATCGCCCATGCTGCATTTGGTCATAATCATTTCTTCAAGAACAATTATCTGTTTCGCCAATGGACAGATGCAGATGGCATCATTGACTATCTAGTGTTTGCCAGGAACTATGTTGCACAGTGCGAAGAAAGATATGGGGAGCAAGCAGTAGAACAAACTTTGGACGCTGCACACAGCCTCATGATGAATGGTGTGGATCGTTACAAGAGACCCAGGAAGTTGAGCCTGGCCGAAGAAGAAAAACGCCAGAAAGAGCGTGTGGCCTACATCGAAAAAAACATCAACGACCTATGGAGGACACTTCCTACCAGTCCCGAACACAAAGAATCAAAGGAAGAACGTTTTCCCAAACAACCAGAAGAAAACATACTCTACTTTTTGGAGAAGAACAGTCCTACTCTCAAGATATGGCAGAGAGAACTCCTACGCATCGTGCGCAAGACTGCACAGTATTTCTATCCACAATACCAAACCAAGGTCATGAACGAAGGTTGGGCCAGTTTCTGCCACTATTACATCATGAATCGTCTGTATGAAAAGGGCTTGCTCACAGATGGAGCCATGATGGAGTTTTTGCAGCTACACACGTCTGTGCTCTGGCAACCGGCATTTGACAGTCCATACTATTCGGGCCTAAATCCTTACTATCTTGGATTTGAGATGTTCCAGGACATACGTCGCATCTGTACCGAACCCACCGACGAGGATAGAGAATGGTTTCCAGATCTTGTGGGGCAGGACTGGTTGGAAGTCTGTTTGGATGCAGTGGCCAATTACAGGGACGAAAGTTTTATCAGGCAATTCCTCAGTCCGCATCTCATACGCAAGTTGAAGCTGTTTTCCTTGGTCGACGATGCCAGGTTGGAAGATTATGTGATCAGCAACATACATGATTTTGGTGGTTACAAAAAGATCAGGTCCATATTGGCCAGTCAGTATGAGTTGGAAGAATGGGCTCCCAAGATAGAAGTGACTGAAGCGGATCTCAAAAACACTCGAAAATTGGTGTTGACTTATTATCGCAGGAAAGGCCGAGACCTCAGCGACTCGTGGTTAAATATGCTGATAAACATCAAACAACTCTGGGGACACAAGACCGTGTTGCAGACACAGAGAGGAAATGTGATAGGCGAAGATGAATAACCAACCCTTTTGTTTTCCTACCGATCTCACTTTTGAGCTCGACAAGATATTAGAAGAATATCGTTACCTCATGAGCCAGGTGCTCTACGAGGATGCCAACACCTGGGTTGGCAAAGACTTTGATATTAACCTGGTGCACCGGCCAGAAAAAGAAGGTCGTGATAGATTCTTCGCAGAAGCTGCACAGCCTTATACCTATACTGCCAAGTTCAAAGAATCCGAATACACTGAGTTTGTCAAAGAACTGCGCGGCGGGTACCTGCATCATATCTATGAAATACTGAACAAACGCAGTGAAAAAGGTCTGCGCAAGTTCCGATTGCACAACAGAGGCCCGGGCAAATACATATCTTGGCACACGGATCCTCACAGCGGACAACGCTATCACATAGCCATGTGGACCAATGATGCTTGCCTTTTGTTGGCCAAGAAAGAAAAAGATATCAATCAAGGACAGATGACTGTGCACATACCTACAGACGGTCGTGTTTGGGAGCTCAAAGCATATGAATATGAGCATGCGGTCATCAACATGGGAAACAGTTATCGTTGTCACCTATTGGCCAGTGACTGGAGCGATTGATCCATAAATATCCCGAAGGAGGTACCACATGGCAGTGAAACTATGGCGTCACCAGTGCATGGAGACCGGCAAAGAAGAGATCAATTACGAAGGCGAGGATTGTCCTCATTGCGGCGAAAAAAGCCCTGAGCCAGGCGAAAAAAGCCCTGAGCCCAAATTCAATGGATCTTTTCCAAATCCTCCAATGTTTTTGCCTTAGCCAGCAGACAATTCAGCACCTACCGAAGATTAACGGTAGCACAAGTCAATGACATTCTGTGAGCATTGTTGTATAAATATGTCTGTAGCGTTGAAGCAAGCTGAAAAGCATACTGGACGCGGGGGCGGTACCCGCCGCCTCCACCATAAGGAAATTGAATGAATATTGAAACACATTTTAAAAATCAAGTAGATTCCGGTGCTACGAAAATGTTCTTTTACGGACTTGAAAATGAAGACCAATCCAAGGTTGAAATTAAAAGTCACAAAGGTACATTGGAAAGTTTTCCAAATACACTAGAATATATTAGACATTTAAGTGAAGGTATTCCATTATTCAAAGTTTCTTTATGATGGGGGCGAAATAGGATCGACAGGTGTGTAATAGGCAAGTGGAGTTACCGGGCGCAAGCACCGTTATCGCAAGAAAACAAGTAACTGCAAACGATAATTTCTTTGCACTGGAAGACAATCGCCTAGCGGCGTAATTCTTTCGGGGTTTTGGTGGTTGCACCTGGCAACAGAAGCAATCACCGCACAGTTGTCACAGAGAGTGACACACAGTAACAGGAGAATAGAAATGGCACAATCAGGATACGAAATCCGTCTCGAATTACTCAAGATGGCAAAAGAGCTGCTGGAGCAGGAATACAACTCCAAGCGAGATTTGATCATGAGCGAATATGGTTACAAGTGCGGTATAGCGATGGACGCTAAGACTGAACTCCCACCATTGCCCACCTTACCTAGCATGCCAACCATGCAGGAAATCGTGGACAGGGCAGGCGAACTCAATCAGTTCATCAACCAGAAAAGCTGAAATTCAGCTTGAACGGTAAATAATAGGGCCCGAAAGGGCCCTATTTCATTGGAGCATAACATCATGCTAGACATTCTACTTTTGGTTGCCGTTGGTGTATTTGTGGGCTGGAACTTCCCACAGCCATTTTGGGCCAAGGCCATACAGGACAAGATTTCCGGATTTTTTGTCAAGAAAAACGGTTGAGAAGACTCTTGCGCCTTGTCTGATTATATTGCATAATGTCCTTACGATTTAAGGCAGAGCCTTAATCGATATGATTAAAGGAAACTTATTATGACTCTTCAGACCAGGTCAATCAGGTCTTTCGACCTTGATACCAAGCAAGGCCGCCTTTTCAAGGCACTCGTGCTCAAAGGCGAAACGCTCACCGAGAGCCAGATTGTCAAGCGTTTTGGCATCGCCAATCCCACTGCTACGATCTCTACGATCCGCCAGCGTGGTTATGCCGTTTATGCCAACCAGCGCACTGCTGGCAATGGCGTGAAGGTAACCGAGTACCGCCATGGTAACGCAAGCCGCAAGATGGTTGCTCTTGCTTACAAGGCACAGAGCCTAGGCATTACTGTCTAAGAACTCGAACATAAAAAACTAATCTTCAAACTTTAAGCCACCCTTTCATGGGTGGCTTTTTTTTGATTTTGCTTGACAACCCACGCAGAGCTAACTATACTATGCGCATATCATAGGAAAAAGACCATGAAAGCCGCAGATGTTACCAAGACTGTTTTGTTCCTGATCGGACCTCCGGGTTCGGGCAAGACCACATGGGCACAACCTTATTTGGATCAAGGATGGACGCATATTTCAACGGATCAATGGATCGAACGAGTAGCTCGTGATCAAAAGAAAACCTACGGCGAAGTGTTCCAGTCTGAGATCAAAAATGCCGAACAAGACATGCAAGCTCGTTTGGACGCTGCTATTCAGGAAGGTCGCAACATCGTGTGGGATCAGACCAACATGAGTCGCAGAGGACGGCGTGCCAAGCTAGACAAATTGATCTCTGCAGGTTATACGGTGGATGCACATGTGTTCATGCCCGACGGCCTGGAATTGAACCGTAGGCAGATGAAACGTGCTATAGAAACTGGCAAGACCATACCGCAGAGAGTGATTGACATGATGATGGACAATTATGAGTCTCCAATCGAAGCTGAAGGATTTGCCAGCATAACCGACCATGCCTAGGAGAGCATGATGAATTATGAATTTCCGCGCATCGAATGTATAGAAGATGTTTTGCCAGCCATCAAAGGCCGCGACGAATTCGTAGTGGCTCATCGTGAATGGGGCACTGTGATCAACTATATGGTTTCCATGTCTGATACTTTTCCGGACGTGGACTCTCCAACGATGGCCTTGCGTCGTGAATGTCGTGGGCTGCTGTTCTATCCAGACGGTCGCATCATGAGTCGTCGCCTGCACAAGTTCTTCAATGTGAACGAGCGCGAGGAAACTGCTGCGCAACGGATCGATCTGAGCCGGCCGCATGTGATACTGGAAAAGCTGGATGGATCCATGATCACTCCAGTCTATACCGACAAAGGTATACGTTGGGGCACCAAGATGGGCATCACTGATGTCGGCCAGCAGGCTGAACAGTTTGTCAACCGTCATAGTGTTTATCAGGAGTTTGCGGCCGAATGTCGTATCGCGGGTGTGACTCCCATCTTTGAATGGTGCAGCCGCAAGCAGCGCATCGTGGTAGACTATCCTGAAGATCGGCTGGTGTTGATAGCCATGCGCAACAATGTGACTGGCGCTTACACTTCTTTCCAGACTCTGAAAGGACTGGGTTCATACTGGCATATACCTGTGGTGCGTGCCTATGCTGGAACCAGCCACAACATGCAGAGCCTGGTAGATGAGACTCGGGCCAGCGAAGGCATGGAAGGTTGGATCATACGTTTTGATGATGGGCAGATGCTCAAGGTCAAAGGCGAATGGTATCTACGTATCCACAAGACCAAGGACGGGCTTACTTTAGAAAAGAACGTGATCGATATGATCGTAAACGAAAAACTAGACGACGTCAAGCCGTTCATGTTGGACGAAGATCGTCGGCGTGTGGAAGCCTTTGAGAAAGAGTTCTGGGATGGAGTAGCCAACAGTGTGGAAATATACGAACGCTATTTCCAATCTGTTGTCAGCTCAGGACTGGATCGCAAGAGCTATGCATTGCAATATATGCCCACCGTCAAGGACAATGATCCTTTTGCTCCGTCATACGTGTTTGCACGGTTTGACGGCAAAGATCCGCGCACCTTGGTATTGGAAGCTATCCGCAAGAACATTGGCACTCAGACCAAGGTAGATGCTGCCCGAAACTTGTGGCGCGGTGCTCGGTGGAACTATTTGTTTGACGGAGATGCATGATGTTTGATTTTTTGCTAGAAGCCACACTATCCGAAAACATTAACCAAGAAGGAGTAGAATCATGATCACTATGAAAGAATTTTTGGAAGTTATCGACTATCGTATCACCGAAGGCAGCGACTATTGCTGGAAATCCTTTGGACCAAATGCACGCTGGCTGGACAGCAACACCAGCGATGACTATTCTGCCAGCATCATCTTTGATTCAAAGACACAGGAGGTGTATCGTGCTGAGGTATGCGACCACATAAACGATCGCGCCTATCGTCTGACCAATCCGACCTATGCAGAAGCCGTCAAACAGGAAGCCAAGGAACGAAACAACGACGATCTCCAGGCCTGGGACGAAGTAAAATGGACCGAGCTAGAGACCGCAGAGGATTGGGTTGAAAAGGCCACTGCTATACGCGATGGTCGGGAATACGACACACGTGTATCCATTCCGTTGGATCTGCCACACGATGTTCTTTTCCAACTGATGCGCATGGCACACGAGAAAGATATCACGCTGAATCAGATGATGATACAAATGGTCATGACAGCCGTTGACCGTGTGGATTTTAATCACGAAATGGACAAAGCATGATGCAGGAGATTCATTGGTTCATTATCGCATTAGCAATCGCTTTCATGCTTATGGGAATCTATTTATGAATAGGCCAATGTATGAAACTCATGTCAACAGACAAACAATCCGAGACGTTAAATAAGCATAGTGAAAGGAGTGCCTGACATGAAGAAGTTGGTACTCGTAACAATGTTGGCTTGTGCTGCTTTGCTTTCTGCACCAGCACAAGCACGCCATAGAGGATACCAGTGGGTTCCGCCAGCGATTGGTGGTGTCATAATCGGTGGGATCATCGTGGATCAATACTATCGTCATTCACCTCCAGTTTACTATCCACCTCCAGTTTACTATCCACCTCCAGTTTACTATCCACCCCCAGCCGTTTATGTAGATCCGCCCTTCTATCCTAGAGAGTGTAGGCGATACCGCAGAGTGGATGCCTGGGGCAATTGGATCATAGTGGAAAAATGCTTTTGATTCGATGCGTTAGCACACTGGTTGACACAGCCCACAGATGCTGTTAAAGTCAAGATGTTAGGTTAAAACAACACGGAGGCCAAGATGGGCTATCGCGTAATCAGCAAGACAGAAGACATCTTCCAGGGCTTTGGTCCGCGCAAGGGCCTCGAAGGTCCTTTCTATTATGATGGTCGCATCCTGTATTATGACCCCCGGGCTGGCCAGTATTGGGACCCACGCACCGACTTCTACGTGGAAAGCGACGAGCTGGCCCAGATCATCAGATGACACCAACCCAAGAAGATTACAAAGAAGCCCATGCAGTGTTTACTGCCATGGATGCAGTTCAGATGGGCGCGGATGATTTTGGACACGTGCTCACATTGGTAGATGCTGACTTTGCTGCATCCTTGCTGGAGGTGCTGGAGCGCAATCTAGCTCTGAAAAACCCACCAGAAATCAGGGTTTTTACGGAAGAAAAAATCCTAAAGAAATCAGTGGGTTAGCCTAGACTAAAAATCCTAAAGAAATCAATGACTTAGCACAGGTGTTGTATTTTTGCAACACCTGTATTTTTCGTGATTTTTCGGTTGACCGCACCTAAAACGGGTGCTATACTGTGAGCATGAATAAGGGAACGGAGAACACGATGGAGCGAATCAGGGAATACGGAGAGAAGGCCGCCTATGAGCAAGGTCAGTGGGGACGGCGTGTCGAGAGGCGCGCAGTCCTAGCGAACCCCTACAAGGATTCGGCGTTCGAGTTGGCCTGGGAGCAGGGCTGGCTGGACGAGGATAACGCCCTGCGCAATGGGTAGGGGATTGGACTTTTATGTAAAATGGACAGCGACCTCTGTGATAGTGGCTGCTGCGATGACCACCTCGTTTGACATCGTGCCGCTGAACAAGGTGCTGTTCTTGCTCGGATGCATGTTATGGACATGGGTAGGCTTCCTTTGGAAACAACCTAGCCTGTGGTCCTTGAACATCTTTTGTGGAACACTCTACATGATAGGATTCATGCGATGAAACTGCGCACGGCAGCAGCCGCTTTGGTCCTGGCAATGTCTTCCGCTGCGATGGCCGACGAGGTCAATCGCAAGTGGGATTGCTGGGACACCTACACGGACATCAAGATCGGCAGCGACCACACTGGCTGGGAACTGTCGATCACACCCAATCGAGTGACCTTGGTCTCTGCCGAAGGGCAGATCGTTGGATCCGTCGCGCGGAATGTGCGATTCGACCAGAACTGGATCAGCTTCGAGGCTTTTGCCATAGACCATGTGCTGACAGCCACATGTCGCAAGAACGATGTTGGACTGGTCGTGCACGGCGTGCCCTATACACTCCAACGCGGCAGCTGGACTCGTCGCTATGATGTGAGACCGCTGTGGGTGGACTGAGTGTTGCAAAAATACAACACCCTAAAAAATCTCAAAAGAAATGGTTGACAGCTCAGCGGTTTGGGTGCATAATTATGAAACTGAAACACTAAACAGGAGCGAAAAATGTATGAAGTTGACAGTGCAGTGCGAGAAGCTCGTGCAGAAGCCGCTAAGGCTACCAAGGACTTCATCGCCAAGCACGGCGATAACGACCTTTGCGGCTTTGCATGGGTCACGGTCCGCGAGAAAGGCAGCACCAAGATGGGTCGTGCGCTGATCAAGGCAGGCTTCCGTAAAGAGTATGGGGGTGGTCTTCAGATGTGGAACCCGTCGGGTCACATGACTCAGGCCATCACTGCCAAGGAAGCGGGTGCAGAGGCTGCGGCCCGAGTGCTTCGTGAGAAGTTGGGCGTGAATGCCTACGCTGGTTCGCGTTTGGATTAAGCCACACCGGGCGGATTGGTTGACAGTCCGCCCAAATGGCTGCATAATGGGAACATGAACACTCGGGAGAACGCAATGAGCAACTACCCAAATATGAGCTATTGCCAGTTCGAGAACACTCTGCTGGCCCTCAAGCAGGTGCTGGACACTATGGAAGATGAAGGTCCTATGTTCCTCAAGGAAATGAGCCGTACGGAGCGCCGTGCGTTTGAGGAACTGTTTGGCTACTGCAAGAGCTTCCTTACCCTCAGCGAAGAGCTTGAGGACGAGATGAGCCGCGAGGAGTATGACGGACAGCCCGACGAAGCTCAGGAAGCAGTATAATGAGCACACTCACCATCCAGCAAGTCAACTCTGCAATCATGCAGCAGACTTGGACCAACGATCAGCTGAACAGCATGGGCTCGGCCGTCAAGTATGCGCGAGCCCAGCTGGGTCGACAGACTGTGAGAGAGCTGCGCATGAGCTTGTGCACCCGCGATGGTGTGCTAGTTCGTTTCGTTGATCGTTCAGGACGTTATATCACTGGTACGGTTCTTGAGTGCAAGCTCAAGAACGTGATCGTTGAATGCGGCCGCACTCGTTACCGTGTGCCTGCTTCCATGTTAGAGGTCATATGAACCCGGAGGGTAAGAAAATGTTCACAGGCTTGATTGGTACCATCATAGGTGGTGTGGTGTTGTATTACCTGCCAGGCATCGTGAGCAAGATCGCACGTGGTGCCGGGCGGTATGGAAATGATCTAGCAGATCATCTGGAACGAGACTTTCCAGATGGCAAGGTCAACTTTGGCAACAAGAACAAGTGAGCCTATCATGATCCGATTCATGCTTGGTCTCTTCATAGTGTTTGGTGCTGTCGGAAATCTGGATTACGATCCAGAAGCCAGCTTGCTGGCCAACACCATCCTGGCTGTCATTGGGCTTGCGCTCTGTTGGTGGCCAATTTTGGACAAGACGCTGGTTGACGACAGCCCGTCTTTTTGTTAAACTGACTATAACGTCACCGAAGTGACATACACAGAGAAGGAAATATCATATGACTGACAAGACCTATACCATCGTTGGCACCTCTGTCTGCAATGGCAAGATGAAGGTCCGTTGGGCCACTGACATGATGCGCATCAAGGTTCTCCAGCGCACCGGTCACACCGACATCGAGCTCTTTGAGCTGCCTGAAGCCATGAACAAGGCTGACGCTGTGCAGTTCATGCTGGACAAGCATGGTGCCGCTATGACGCCTGAGCGCATGAAGGCAGCACGTTCTGCTCTGAACAAGCGCGGCGTTGAAGTGTCCGCAGAGGACGTGGTCGCTGAAGCTGCAAACGGGTAATGAATGGGCAAGTGCTAAGTCATTGATTTTGCTAGAGAAAAAAATCTCCGCAATTTCAATGACTTAGCACCAGAAAAACCCATAAAATAACGGTTGACAAACGGGTGGGTATGCACTAAAATAGTGACATAGAGTTAGGAGACAGAGGCAGGTCATGAAACGGATTCTTGCAGCAGGTGCGGTAGTAGCGGTTGCTTTGTCTGCCAGTGGTTGTGCAGTCCATCATGGGCCGCATGATCCCTACTATCAAGGCCACCATCGAGCGATCCAAGGACCTACTATCTATCCTACTCCTTATCATCGTCCGTGGTCACATACAGACCGCCAGAGTGCATATGAGCAGCATCAGTGGCATCGCTGGTATTCTTGCCAACGATACTACGGCGACCGTGGTCGTTGTGTCCACTAAATAATGCTGAAGGAGAGATCAATCATGAAGAAGTCAATGCTCGTATCGGTAGTAGCAGTATCCTTGGTCCTGACAGGTTGTGCACAGATGGGTCCTAATCAGACCGTGGGCACAGGTGTAGGTGCCGTGGGTGGTTATGCGGTAGGGCGTGCTCTTGGTGGTGGTTTTGTTGGTTCGGCGTTGGGTGCAGTAGTAGGAGCCACAGTGGGTGGCAACGTGGGACAGAGCATGGATCGACCTCCGGCAGTCTACTACGAGAGGCCTACGGCAGGCTACTACGAGAGGCCGCGCTGTCATATCGAACACCATTGGGATCATTACTACGGTGCCTACGTGGAACGCCGTGTGTGCCATCGTTATTAAGATGGTGTTGGTAGTGTCCAGCCTGGCCTTGATCGGATGTGCACAAGTGCAGAAGGTGTGTGACGCAAACGATCGTAGTCCAATTGAATCAGGCAACAGCCAGACAGGCAACAGCCAGGGATGTGTTGTCCCTGCGCTGATCAAGATAAGGTTTTAGAGTTTGAACGCGCCTGTAGCTCAATTGGTCAGAGCAGCGGACTCATAATCCGTTGGTTGGGGGTTCGAGTCCCTCCGGGCGTACCATCTTTTCGCAGGAAAGAAAAAGAAGTTTTTTGGCTAACTCAACCTTGATTGAAGTTGACCAGATAAATAGACATCATACTATGAGGACTATGATGCAAACAACGTCGGTAACATCAATGTTGGAAACATGCTCACCCGAGATCGAGGAACGCCAATCTTTTGGCAACACACTCGGTCACCAGTGGTATGCCAAGCCAGCAAGTAGTGATCCGGTCAGGTCCTCGTTGGGGGGCTGTTCCAAGTAAGAACAGACTCAACAAACAACAAGGACCCCGGATCGAAAGATACCGGGGTTTTTTATTCATCGGACACAAAGAGGTTGACTGGCGCAACGAAGCTTAGTATAGTACCATCACTACGTGCGATGCGGAACGAGACTGCGGAAGGCACGCTAAACTTCTTCCATATGGGCGGAGGCCAGGATGAAATCTGCGGCGGTAACGCAGAGAGTAAAATTGGTCGGCGATCATTGGAACGAATGTTAAAGTATATCTCGGTGTAGGATAGTCTGGTTCATTCCGCCTGCTTTGGGAGCAGGATGTCGCAAGTTCGAATCTTGCCACCGAGACCATTATTGGGGATTCGTCTAACGGTAGGACGTCGGATTTTGATTCCGACTATGGTGGTTCGAGTCCATCATCCCCAGCCAATTAGCCAATTTGGAGCGTTCGTCTATCGGCTAGGACGCTGGCCTTTCACGCCGGAAAGAGGGGTTCGATTCCCCTACGCTCTACCAAACACCATACTATTTTGTATATTTAATGTACCGATACCAGAGCGGTCTAATGGCTACGCCTGCAAAGCGTGTGATTCGTAGGTTCAAATCCTACTCGGTACTCCAAACGAAATGCGCTAGTGGCGGAATTGGTAGACGCACTGGATTTAGGTTCCAGCGGGCAACCGTGGGGGTTCGAGTCCCTCCTGGCGCACCAATGATCAATGGGGGTGTAGCTCAGTTGGGAGAGCGTTAGCTTTGCAAGCTAAATGTCGTCGGTTCGATCCCGTCCACCTCCACCAAATCAATTCCGCAGAACCCGAGCTAGGTGCATGGGCGTGACTGTTAATCACTGGTTAGCTGAGTTCGAATCTCAGATGCGGAGCCAATTTGACTCGTTAGCATAGTCTGGCCTATTGCGCCGCCCTGTCACGGCGGAGGACACCGGTTCGAATCCGGTACGGGTCGCCATATAAATGAGTCAGTAGTTCCAATTGGCAGAACGGCAGTCTCCAAAACTGCATGTTGTAGGTTCGAATCCTACCTGGCTCGCCAGTTTAGTTTGTTTGATTTTTTTCGGTTTTGCTCTTTTATCACTTGGCTAGATAGGTACGATTGAGCATGGTGTGGTTGTGGTCGGTAGGACCCCAATCACCATCAGGATGGAAAGCAATCACAGTCATGAAACTGTTTTCTGTGCGAAAGCGATGGCGTTCCTGCTCGGACAGAGAAAAGGTAGTGCCCGTGAGCAATGCATCTTCTTCTATCGCACCTGTTTCACCGTGGCTGCTGAATCCTTGTCCATCGATCACACAACCTATGCGTATGCTGGGGTGACGATGGAAAGTCTGGTCGATGCCAGGCGGGAAGTAAAGTAGATTGAGACTGCTGTCGCCCATGCGTGCTGGATACACCAGCAAGCTGTCGCTGCACCCATCGATGTAACTGAGTCGGCCTTGTTTTTCGACCCAGCCGATGGTGTTCATGACCATGTATCCTAGGCGCAAGACCAAGAACAAACGATCTTCGGCCACGCCGTTGACCTTATTGGCTACGCTGAGTCCAAAGTATTGTCTTGCTTCCAGGTGATGTGTTTTGCCATCCACTTCCAAGTGGGAGTTGCCATAGCTGTAGCCATAGATAGAACAATACTTGGCGAACTCAGGCAATTGGAACTTTTCGTTGTGGAACATGTGTCCTTTGGTAGGATACATACTGGTGAGTTGGTCAAGATTTTTGCCGATAAGCATTTGAAATATTTCCTTTCAATGAATATTTATTGTTCTAAAGAACAACCATGTCTGCCTCGAGCTAGGTTCGGGGCCGCGAATTCATTGCCGCCTGGTACATGCCAGTGAATGTTGGGTGCGAAAAGCCCAATACGGAGACATAACCGTAGCGAACGAGATCGCGGGGAAGCGGCGAAGTTGGAGAGTCACGGCAGACTGTAAATCTGTTGCCTTAGGGCTGAGTTGGTTCGAATCCATCCTTCCCCACCATAAATATCCCAACCAAAAGATTTGGTCAAACACAAGGATCAACCATGCCAAGCAGTGGTAGTATCTAGTCGATATTGACAAGTTAGATGTATCACATCTCCTGTTGGTATCGACGCAATATTCGCGTTAGCAGGAGAAGATCATGGGCTCCTTCATCCAAAATAGATTCGAGATCCTGGCACATTGGATCTCAGCGAACCTAGGACATCCTTATGCTTTCACCAGCGCACTTTTTGTCGTGACGCTGTGGGCAGTGACAGGACCGGTCTTTGGTTACTCAGACACGTGGCAGCTGGTGATCAATACCAGCACCACCATCATCACTTTCCTCATGGTGTTCTTGTTGCAGAATACTGGCAACAGGACCATTGAGGAACTGCACGAGCGCCTTAGGGTGCTTGAAGAACAGAACAATGAATTGTTACACGAGATCAGGCAGATGCGAGCTGCCGATTGATGAGATACAACATTGGTTATATACTTTTTGCTGTTTGCGGGCGGTTAGCTCAGTGGTAGAGCGCCTCGTTTACACCGAGGATGTCGGGAGTTCGACCCTCTCACTGCCCACCAGACATGCCGGATTAGCTCAGCGGTAGAGCAGCGGTTTTGTAAACCGAAGGTCGGGAGTTCAATCCTCTCATCCGGCACCAATTTATTGCGGGTTACGTCAGTGGTCAGACTATCAGGCTCATAACCTGAAGGACGGAGGTTCGAATCCTTCACCCGCAACCATACCAAAATAATTAACGCAGTTGGCATTGAAAAATTAAGGAAGTGTGGCAGAGCCCGGTTTAATGCACCTGACTTGAAATCAGACGAGGGGGCGACTCCTCCGTGAGTTCGAATCTCACCGCTTCCGCCAAACCTGGTTTGGCTGTTTTGAAGATTAAGGTGGGTTGGCCGAGAGGTTGAAGGCACTGGTTTGCTAAACCGGCGTACCTTGTAAAAGGTACCATTGGTTCGAATCCAATACCCACCGCCATATCGCCTCCGTAACTCAGTGGACTAGAGTCATGCGCTTCGAACGCATTGGTCGGGGGTTCGAATCCCTCCGGAGGCTCCAGGGCATATAGTTCAGTTGCGGGCGTGATGTAATGGAAGCCTGAAACCCTGCCATGGTTTACGCACGAGTTCGATTCTCGTCGCCCGCTCCACTTTATCCCACCTAGTATTCTCACGGACATCGCAATGGGAGTTTGGTGACTTTGGGCCGGTAACTCAATAGGTAGAGTATCAGACTTTTAATCTGAGAGTTGTGGGTTCAAGTCCCACCCGGCCCCCCAAACTGCAAGCATGGTGGAATTGGCAGACACGAGAGACTTAAAATCTTTTGCTTAGGCGTGCCGGTTCGAATCCGGCTGCTTGCACCAGGAATACCAAAATAATTTTTTCAGCCCTAGTGGTGGAATTGGTAGACACGCCTGACTCAAAATCAGGTTCGCAAGAGTGGGGGTTCGAGTCCCTCCTGGGGCACCAAAATAAATAAAAAACTGCGAGAGAACATGTTCTTTACAAAGCTAAAATTACCTGTTGAATTGAAGCCATATGATTATGGAATGAACAACCCAGAAGAATTCTGCGAGTTGGAAATGTCAATGGACCATATCAATAGAGAGTTGCATGACTTTTTACGCAGTCTAAATTTAGAAATAATAAAGCCTCGATATTTTCACAGCGGCCCTCCACATATATATCGCTTGCACATAGACATTCCAACAAGACCAAATCGTTACACAAGGCTGAACTGGGTGTTTGGTGGTGCAGGAAGCGAAATGGTTTGGTATGCATCGAAACCAGGCAAGGTTCCAACTGTGATGCAAAATAACTTGGGTGAAAATTATCAAATATACGACCTTGAGGATTGTGACGAAATTGGACGAGGACATGTTATTGGTCCAAATCTTGTGGACGTGGGTACCATACACAATTTAATAGGTGGTAGCGAACAGCGACATTGTTACTCTTTCTTTCTTAGAGATAAGAAAGGAAACGGTGATAGACTAGAATGGTCACAAGCGATTGAGAAATTTGCTCCGTTCATGGAGAGATCATGAACGCTACCTCTGACAGATGCTATAGAAATATCAATATACCAGTGGATTTCAGGCCATGGGACTTTGGTTATGCAAACAAAAATGAATTTTGTGAGCTTGATATCAAGCCCAACATGGTCAATACAGAAATACATGATTTTTTTGATTCAATTGGTCTTGTGCTTTTACGAGGAAGATATTTTCATTGTTTGCCCGGTGTGAGATACAATTTACACACAGACAATAAATTTGAATCCAGTAGAGAACTGATAAAAGTCAATTGGGTATTTGGTGGTGCAGGCAGCAATATGATTTGGTACAATCTTAAACCAGGTAAAGGTCCTAGGATCTATAAAAATAGCATGGGCGAAGAAATAGTAGGGTACAATGAAGAAGACTGTGTTGAAATATGCCGTGCACATATTCCCAAACTGGCGATTGTAAATGTTGCGGTTGTGCATACAATACAAAATGCAAACGAATTTAGAGATTGCTATTCTATGGTATTGGCGCACAAGCATAATAAAGTAAGATTGGAATGGAATGAGTCTATGGAAAAGATGTCTCCATATATCACAAATTAGGTTGTTCTAAAACAAGCAATCTGTTATATTACAATATTGCGAGCGTGGAGAAATTGGTAAACAAAGGAGGGCACGATGCCTAGCGTATTCTTAGTAAGCGATACGCACTTTGGTCACGAAAAGTGCTGCACGGTCTTCAAACGTGTAGACGGTAACCCGTTGCGTCCTTTTGCTTCAGCAGAAGAAATGGACGAAACCATGATCGCACTCTGGAACGAACGTGTGCGCCCTTCTGACAAGGTCTACCACTTGGGTGATGTAGTGATCAGCCGCAAATACCTCAAGACGTTGAGCCGGCTCAATGGCGACAAGGTCTTGATCCGTGGCAATCATGATATCTTCCACTTGGAGGACTACCTGGAGCATTTCCGTGACGTGCGTGGTTACCATGTGATGAACGGACTTATTTTAAGTCATATCCCTGTCCACGAATCAAGTCTTGGTAGGTTTGGTTGTAATATACACGGACACTTACACGCCAACAGAGTTATGAAGGCGAGAGGTGTCGATGTTAGAACTGGTGAAATCTTATACAGCGATGAGATTGATCCAAGATACTGGTGTGCCTGTGTTGAACAAACAGACTTCGCTCCTATCCTGTTCGAGGATGTCTTAAAGAGGATTACGGAACAAGGTGGCACCGTGGGATTTAGAAACGGCAATGGGCCCACGATGTGAGTGTTGACACCGTGGGCTTCATGCATATATAATGCCTGTGTGAAAAGATATGCGGGTGTAGCTCAGTGGTAGAGCTTCTGCCTTCCAAGCAGAATGTCGTGGGTTCGAATCCCATCGTCCGCTCCATTTTCATGCATTTACATAGAGGAAATCTAAATATGAAAAAAATCATCATCGCAGCACTGATGTCAATTGGTATCATGGGCGCAGCTAGCGCACAAAGTATCGTTACCGACGGTAAGACTTATGTTTCAGTTGGCGCCGGACGTGTGACAGCGTCCAACGACAAACGCACTGACTACAGTGTGACAGTTGGTCGTGAAATTGATCAGCAGCTACGTGCTGAACTGTCATATGACTATCTTGATCCAAATTCAACGACGAATGTTGCACGCGGTCAGGCAGTGATGGGCAACGCCATCGGCCAGTTCAAGGTCCCCGGAACCATCTTTGTTCCTTATGCTCTTGTGGGTACCGGTTATGGCTGGGACACCTTTGGCGATCGCGCACTGTACCAAGCAGGTGCAGGCGTGCGTGCTGAAGTTACCAAGCAGGTTGATCTGGATCTGCGCTTTAGGCGTATCGGCAATTTTGATAACGATGCACACAGCAATGTTGTCGCTGCTGGTGTCAGCTTCAAGTTCTGATTGATATGAAGCTGGGCATCGTCGGAGTTGGTGTGATTGGTCGTGCGGTGCTTGCCGCCGCAGAGTCCAAAGGCTTCGAGACGGTGCTGGTAGATCATGCTTTGCAGGATTCACACAGCCTGCAAAGCATGTTATCTCAAAATACAGATGCCATCTTCATCTGCTTGCCTACTCCGGCATCGCCAGATGGAGGTTGTGACATTTCGACATTGCGTTCTGTATTGAATAGGATAGCATACAGAGGATATGATGGTCCCATCATATCGCACAGCACGGCTCCGTGGAAGTTTTATGAATCCTGGAGCCAGATCATGCGCAATCTTGTGCACGTGCCAGAGTTTGTGACAGGCGCTGGTGCCAATCAAGAATACAAACAACAACAGCGCATGATAATTGGTGGTGAGCTTTGGTCGACCAAAGCTGCTGCCGTGATACTGAATGCTTTGCTGTCACCGCAAGAGCTGATCCACATGCAAATAGGTGAAGCAGCTTTTGTGAAGTATCTGGCCAATTCGTTCCTGGCCACCAAGGTGGTATTCATGAATCAGATGTATGATCTTTGTCGTGCAGCTGGTATGGATTGGAACAACGTGAGTGGCGCAGCCCAGAGAGATACTAGGTTGGGAAACACACATTGGCAAGTACCGGGTCCAGATGGTCAGAGAGGATTTGGGGGAGCATGCTTTCCCAAGGACACTGATGCATTGTTACATCAGTCTGATCAGCTGGGGATCAGACTTTCGATATTGGAAGCGGCCCTAAAGGCCAACGAAAAGTTACGTAAGATATATTAAGGGGTTTGTATATCATGACATGATCAAGAAAAACGAAAAGGCCGCAGTAGCCTTTAAGCAGCGCATCTTTCGTGGATGCAGCGATGGGAAAGACATATAGAACAATATAGATCAGCAAACGGAAAGCGGTGCTCTAGCACCGCTTTCTCTTGAGTGCCCCAAGATCATCTCATTATAGGCTACGATAAATATTTGCAAGAAACATCACAACAGACAACCATGTTATTAAGGAACACACTATGAAGATGACGATCATCGATTACAGCAACGAAGGCATACTGTATGTGGGCGACAGCCAAGCTGTAGTCAATCAGCTCAAGGCTGGTTTGGTAGATACAGAGATGCGCATGTTCTATCCACGTCATCCCAGTTACAACAAGATCATACGCGAAGAGATCATGTTGCAAGACAAGCATGTGTTCGTCAAACGAGACAATTCCGTGGTCGAGCTGCCAAAGACAGCTTTCAATCCTGCATACCTAGAACGACGCCGAGTAATCAGGCTGCGTGCACCTCTCATGGAGATGCTGATACGCTTTACATGGACCAGCACACAGATCTGCAGACAAACAGCATGGGAAGGGTTGGAGAACAATCTACAGTTTGCTCTGCGTGACTGTGATCCCAATGCTGGCGTGTGGAGCGATGCCATACAAGAATACTCGCAGATCAACAACATAGAACCCGAGTATGCTTACAGAGAAATCAAGCTACAGATGGACAATATACACAGCGTCAAGATGCGTGTGTATGGCTTTCTCAAACATTTTTCAGACAAGATCAATCAGGTGCAAGACGAAGAACAAGCCCGCAAGATTGCTGCAGATATGGAAAACAAGTTTTTCAAGGACACATGGATATGAGATCTGCATACTGTTTCAACGCCAATCGATTCAAGGATCTGCCAGGCGAAGATGTGCGCCGCTGGAACACTTTGTTTGAGCTCATCAACTTCAACGTCACATTCATCGATCGCACTGGTGGTATCACCATGCCCATACGCAGTTCCTTTCCCAAACAGTTGACCATGCCTGTTTACGATTCAAACTTTGACATGACCTATGAAGAATGCTGCCAGGCACGTGTGAGAGAGATCCTGGCCAAACAGATAGAGAAGGATGTGCCCATACGTTTGCTCTACAGCGGTGGTATCGACAGCAGCCTCATCCTGACCAGCTTCATCAAGGAAATTGGCCAGGCTGAAACCGAGAAACGTGTGCAGTTGGTGCTCAGTGTAGAAAGCATCGAAGAAAATCCTTGGATGTGGGAACGTGTGTTGCGCCGCAGCCGTTTCCAGATGCTGAACGGAGAGGCACATGCTGGAGACTGGAGACAGGATCGCATCTTGATCGGGGGCGAGTTCAACGATCAGGTGCTGGGATCAGATCTATACAAAGACGTGGTGCGCTGGAAGGGTGATGCCATACTGGACCAACCTTGGACAGAAGATCTCATGACCGAATACTACATGAGAAAGATCAGCCGTGAAGACGCAGAAATGTGGACACGCATATTCAGCCAGCATCTACGCCGTGCTCCGTGTTCGGTAGAAACTGTGGCTGACTGGTGGTGGTGGATCAACTTCAGTTGCAAGTGGAACTCGGTCTACTTCCGCATCTTGATGTATGCACGCGATCATGCCAACATCAACGAAGACTATCTCAACAACTATTACTACCAGTTCTACGGCGACGAAAACTTCCAGCGTTGGAGCATGGTCAATCGAACAGACAAGATCAAAGGCAGCTGGCATACCTACAAGTGGAAGGCACGTGAGCTGGTGGCTGATTTCTGTGGACAAGAATATCTGCAGAAGATGAAGCGCGGCAGCCTGTGGCGCTTGTTGGGCTACAAGCGCGGAGCCGAACTGATAGATGACCAGTATGACTATGTGATGGACGTCACAGCAGCTGATTGGTATGAACCCAACAATTCGTTTAGAAAGGACGCACGATGAAGAAGATCAAGACTGCCCCAGACGCCAAGGGAGAACTGTTGGATGTGTATTGGCAAGACACCTTGGTCAACTGTCCGGCCATGAGCACTCTTCTCAAGGTATATGCTGAGACTCTGGACCGGGGTTATGCCAATCCTTACGTGACATGGAGCAACAAGAATCGCGTGGTCTGGGCACAGTCCAGAGCCCAAGTCATCGTGGGTGGTATCTGCTATGAGTATGTACCAGAACCCAAGATGGGCTGGATCGTGCTCAGCTTTACAGACCCTGCTTGGCGTGGCCGTCGCATCAATGAGATGTTGCACACGGTCATGGAAGAAGATGTCAAGAAGCTGGGCGGTGAGCGCATCTCTAGCTTGGTGCATGTGGACAACATCAGCCGGCAGAAGTCAGCTGAACGTGTGGGACTCAAGCCGCAGTTTTATCGCATGAACAAGGTTCTTTGATGCCCAAGAAGTTGGTATGGTTCCATGACAATCTCTTGCTGTCCTATCACAATCCGTTGCTGACCGAAATAGCGGCCAACAACCAGTATCTACAGCGCCTGGTAAAACCAAAGCACTCGCAAAATCCCAAACTGCTTTGGCATCAGACCATGCATGTGGTGTGCCAGACCAACATGACCATGATCGACCAATCTGGTACCAGCCGAGATCATGGTGACGGTATGAACATAGTGCCAACCTCTCACCTGGCAGGATTGCCCTCCAGCTTTGATCACACACGCGGCTCTTACATAGATCAGCATTTCAAAGACTCTGCCATGCAACGTGTTGATCAACTGTATGACCAAGCCGAGAGGATCGGCGCAGAAGAAATACGCATCAGCTGGAGTGGAGGCATAGATTCCAATGCTGCATTGGCGTCAGTGATGATGCATCCTCGAAGTATGCTGTGGATGCGCGACGGCCGCATCGTGATCTATACCACACCCATGGCCAAGAGGGAAGACATAGACATATGGAACTGGTTGGTGTCTTCGGGACTGCCTGTGAGATATCTCGATTATGATGCCTTGGTAAAAGATCAAAGCAAATGGTTGTTTGTGACAGGCGATGGAGAACCATATGGCAGCACGTTTTGCAAGCTGCACAAATCGCACGTCGCACAAGAAGACATAAGATACGGACATTGGTCACAGATAGAACCTTATATGTTGGAAAAAGATCCAACAGGCTTGGCCTGGAACTATTTCAAGGCCTTGATAGCCAAGAGTCCCATTGCGATCGACACCAGTTTACATGCATGGTGGTGGCTGGAGGCAAACATCACCGAGCAGAATTTCTTCTACAGGATACCCAGCTACTCAACAGCCGGCGCGATCGACCCAGCTCTGGCATTGCCAGGCGAAAGGATGTTTTGGTTCTTGGGTTCACAGGATTTTGCGGATCATGGCATATACTCCGTGGTCAACAGGCTGATACCAGAACAGGATGATCAAGTCAAGCTACGACTGAGAGAGCTGGTGGCACAATGGCAAGGATGGACAGAACCCAAACCCAAGAAGAAATACTTCAGCCAGTTCCTGATACCCAAGCGCATCAGGAAGACACGCATATACGAGGATCTCACATGGGATTTCTGTTTGGATTTTGAGGATTGGTTCAACACATGAAAAAATGGGAAAATCTGTTAGTGGTCATTGACAAGTCAACAGAAAGATTGGTATTCCGATCGTTCTGGACGGAATGGCCACAAATGATACCTGGCAACAATAGATTTGCAGTGCGCAACTGGCGAGGCTGGAATGATTGGACCAATGACGATTGGAACAACTTTACTCTAAGGTGGCACAATGTCATGCATCCAGTTGAGCGTGCAACACCGGACGATGTTCTTTCTGATGAAGATCGTGCACGTTTACCTATCGAAAGAGAAAAGTCTGCCGTGGCATGGCACTGGCTGAATGTGTTGCATGCGCTTCATCGCAGCACCGAAGGCATGATACAAGGCATACACATGTATGATTCAGCTGCTGAAAAAGAACTCTTGGAACAGGAACATCAGGCTGTGAAAGATCTGATACGACGGGACTTGTCTCAGCATTGGGCAAGGATATGGAATGCCTCCACCATGGAGGAAATAGAAAACCTGGCTGAAGAACTGAGATTTACCAGTCGCAACAGCCAGGCTTATTTTTGAACGACTACAATCGCATCAAACGATGCTGGTGTTGCGACTGTTAGCGATGTTGTTGCTGTCGTTGTAAGCATTACGGGTATTGAAATGTGCCTGGCAAACAGGATCCGCCAGATACTCGTTCCAAGTAGGTTCATCTTTCCACATTGTGGTGATGACTTGCGTGGTCTTGTCTTCGCTCAATGTGGTGGTGCTGCTGAGTATCTTGCCCGAATCCATGTATGCTGCATTGTAGTGTGTCATAAACTCATCAGCGGGCCGATAGAATGGCACGTTGTTGTTTTGACGAGTAAAAACCCTCTGAACTAGAAACATATCGTTTTCTCCTATAGAGTGCGCCCAACAAATGGGTGTGAGCTACATCTTTTTTTATTTATCCGCCCTTGACACGATTCACGTGCGATCGTAAAATACACAAGTTGACATCTAAATGAACTGGACATCTGTTGCTACAGTAGCTGACGACCTGCTATATATTATATAGACCGCAAAACACTGAAAGGATTAGGTTTGATGAGATCTATCATAGACAAGATGCTAACCCATAGTCCAGTAGTGCTTCTAGCCGTCATCCTCGCAGGCTCGGCTGAGGCCCAAACCAAGCCGTATCGTATGCAAATTCCAGTCATATGTGGGCCGGTTGAACAAATGACGGACCCTGTCATGAGTAACAAGGGGGAGTATAAGGAACAGCCGTATATTGGTTGGGCCGTTCAAGATGGGTTATTTGGAGTCATAACACTGAATCATGAGACTAAGACTTCTACAATATTCTTAATCAAAGAAGACCAGGCCTGCATTTTGACTAGCGGCACCGATACTAAGATATATGAACCAAGAAAGGGGGTGACCCCCTTTCTTCAAAATCCGCAAGAAAGGGGAACCGGGGAACATGATAAAAAATGATCACTGAAATACCGCGTCCCAAAAGACGCAGTTGACTATGTTGCTGGCAAGATTCGTGCCGGAGGCAAAGGTGTCTGAAGACAGATTCAATGCCTGCCCAAGCATATACCG